>Ga0102937_1001079_pt1 | contig 12306 bp, 6 predicted proteins | sample SalPonR2_B_D1_MG_FD_78213 | JGI IMG/M metagenome (GOLD analysis project Ga0102937, IMG submission 78213) | Salt pond soil microbial communities from South San Francisco under conditions of wetland restoration - Salt Pond MetaG R2_B_D1_MG | ecosystem: Environmental > Aquatic > Marine > Intertidal... | reverse complement strand
GGAAACGAAACGCTCGAAAAATCGACTGAAATAAAAGCACCCGATTTTGTGCAGGTGGAACGAAAAGGAAATGAGTACATTTTCCGGTTGTCGAAAGACGGTGATCCGCTGGTTGAAGTTGGAAGTGTGAAACTTGAGATGAATGATGAAGTTCTGGCCGGGATGTTTGTGAGCTCACACAACGAAGATGTTTTGGAAAAAGCATTGTTCTGGAATGTTCGGATTGAAAAGCCGGCTCCGGAAAGCGTTGACGGTTATCAGACTCCATCACCCAGCCGCCTGGAAATTATCGATATTGAAACCGGAATCCGCAATGTGATTTATGAAACCGACACCCACATTGAAGCGCCCAACTGGTCACGGAACGGGAAATTTCTGGTGTACAATTCAAATGGCAAACTGTACAATTTCAACTTGAAGAAACAAAAGCCCAAAGAAATAAATACCGGCTTCGCGACTTCGAACAATAACGACCACGGTATTTCATTCGATGGAAAAACGCTGGCGATTAGTCATCATACAGAGGAAGACGGCGAAAGCCATTCCATCATTTATACGGTTCCGGTAAAAGGCGGTAATCCTGAAAGAGTTACACCAAACGGACCATCTTACTGGCATGGCTGGTCGCCCGATGATAAATGGCTGACTTATTGCGCCGAGCGCGGCGGAAACTACGATGTCTACAAAATTCCGGTAAACGGGGGCGAAGAAATTCGACTGACAACTGCCGAAGGTTTGGATGACGGCCCGGAATATTCACCCGACGGTGAATTTATTTATTTCAATTCGGTGCGCAGCGGCAGCATGGAAATCTGGCGTATGAAGCCTGACGGAACGGAGCAGGAGCAGGTAACCGACGATAAATTTCAGAACTGGTTTGCGCATCCATCACCCGATGGAAAGTGGCTGATCATGATTTCCTATCTGCCGGAAGTGCCGGCTAGCTCACATCCGCATAACAAACGAGTGATGCTTCGGATGATGCCGACTGATGGTGGTGACGTTAAAACCGTCGCATTTCTTTACGGCGGCCAGGGAACCATAAATGTTCCATCCTGGAGTCCCGACTCAAAAAAGGTAGCGTTTGTGAGTTTTACTTATTAGAATTCGTTACAAGATTCAGCAATTGGGTGGCGAATTCCTGTTTGTCTGATTCTGGAATTTTTGCCACCACAATCAGGTTTTCTTTTTGCCAGGCAGATGGTTGGTTATTAATCTGATGGATTAATTTAGTTCCGGGCTTCAGTTTAAACTGTGAGGTTTCATTCACTGGTTGAATTTTATTTTTTGAAGGTGAATTTTCTATTCCAAGCAAATTATTTACTCCGGAGTTTAATTCTGCATTTTCAATCAGCAGAATAACTGGTATGGCATGTTTAAGTAATGGCTGAAGTGATTCGCTATTCAGGATACCAGCTTCAGCAAGGATGAATGAATAGTTGTCAAACGCTTTCTGATTTAGTTCAGAGCAGTCAAACGGTTCAAAAACATCGTAGTGCATTTCAAAATCGAACAGCGCTTTTTCAACCAGGTAACCGGTGAGAAATTCATCTGCTGAATTCAGGTTTTTACCCCTGATGCTGCGAACAGTGTAGGGGCGTACAACTGCAAATTCAGCCTGATTTTCAGAAACGATACCTTTTTTGAATGCGTCGTGTTCTTTTTTTGCCTGTTTCCATGATTCTGGATTGTTTAAGGGAAAGGTATTTCCTGAATTTTGATAACCATATCCGAGCCACATTATTCCATCGGCACCAAATTGTTTTTGTTGCTGAATCATTTTAGAAATATGCTCAGGTGCAGGATGTTGTAAATGACCGTAAACATGTGCCTGCATCCATGGAATTACCGGTTTGTTTAAACGACGTGCGAGTCCTTCGGCATAACTCATGTCCACAGGAATAATGGTTTCATCATATCCTTTATCGTTCACCGGGTAAGGGTCAAAGTGAATGATATCCAGCTCTTTTGCCAGTAATTCCTGACCCGAGCCGTCCCAGTCATTCATCACATCAAAAACATTCATGCGGGTGGTATTTCTGAAAACAGGCAAGTTTGGTATTCCCTTTTCTTTCAATGTTTTTTTTACAATTCTTACCGATTGTGATGCCACTTCATGAAAATTAAACATCCATTGGGCATAGGCTTCATGTCCGAACATATCGGTCCATCCAACACCCCGCGGATATTCTAAATCAGATGTGTTTTGAAAATGATGGATGGCACTTTCCGAAAAATCCCACATGGGGTAGGAGCAGGCATCGGAATTCATGTGTCCGCTGATGTGAAAACATTCGTCGCCATAACGCACAGCTATAATTTCAGGTGGAAATTCGCCGTTATTTGCTGCTTTCCAGGCATCGGTTACTTTTCCAATTTCCTTTTTCAACTGTTTTCTGAATCCTTCCGAATACATGGAAACTGCATCTCCGAAAATCCAGTAATCGCGGGTGCCTTCTGAAATCCAGTACACTGCCAGCACAACATTTTCCAAATCTCCTTCAACTCCGGTTAAATCAAATTCCATATTCCAGAAATGCTCTTTTTGCGGGGAAATTTTGGCATCTACAATTTTCAAGTGTTGGTTGCCGTCGAAATTGGCCTTTTTTACCACCACTTCAGCGCGCAAAGGAGTCAGTCCCATGAAATAGCGGCCAATATTGCCGTAACAATTTGTGCTGTCGTAAACCGGCGATTCAATGGTAATTGAATGTTTTTCAGGAGTAAACGGAAATCGGAAGCGATCGATGGCTTTTCCCTGATAAGCGCCTCCCATCATTACTGCACGTTCCGGTTCATCTTCAAAATTAAATGCTTGTTCAGCCACTTCCGGAATTCCGATAATAAGTTTCAGGTCGTGTTTTCGGGCTGCTTCAAGCACACGTTTCGCGCGGGTGGTGCCTTCAATTCCCCAAATACCTACCTCCACCGCATCAACTCCATGTGCCTTCATATCCTGAAAGTCCTTATCGAGATTTCTTCCTTTATAGTATGTCATCCAAACTTTTGGTTTTACCTGATTCTTTTGGGAATAGGTTTGGAATGAGTAAAACAGAAAGAAAATGAATAAGAATGAGAAATACGATTTTATCGTTAAATTCATAGAATCGTCAGTAAAAAGGGCTTTTATGCTCACTTTTAAAGCAGCGGTAAAAGCCCTGTGGTTATTAAGTTGGTCATTCGTTTAAAAGCAGGCGAACGCTCAGTCCCTTTTCTTTGATGTCGTGCCCTTCGCCCATGAGAGGGAACTGATTTATCAGTCTGTAATAAGCTTCACCGGTTGATTTGCCTTCCGCATCGAGGAATTCTGTGGATGTCCAGAAAGCAGCCAGTTCGCCGGTGAAAACACCGTAGCCCCAGTTTCCGGCATAAAGCGCATCAAAACCTGAAGGACTGTTTTCACCGCGAATTTTATTCGGAACATTGGTTCCATCGCCACCGTTTCCGTCAATTTTCAGCCAGTCATTTAATTCTTTCCACTCTTCACGGCTTGGAATGTGCCATCCTTGGGGCGCAATTCCCTGAACCATGCCGCCGGATGTTTCTCCGTTCATAGCAGCATTCCAGGTGTAATGAGCGCCCATATCGTTATTGCAGTTCAGTGCATCGCAGAACCGACCGTCAATTAAGTATTCACTTTCATCCAGGGCAGGATCATCAGGATTCCATCCAGGTTTGTGTTCGGTTTTCAAATTTACTGTGGTCCAGCACTGATTGCCAAGTTTTACAGTTGGATATCTAAATCCGTCCGCATCCACCAGGCTGTCTCTTTCGCATACAAATTCAGGTTGCTCTATAACAACTGTACCTTCGGTCACCACCGGTTTGTGTGGATTGGAATCAGATACCACCACTGAATAAACACCTGCTTTTATGTTTTCCAGGTTTTGGCTGGTACTACCTGTATTCCATTCAAAAGAGTAGGGCTCCACGCCGTTTGAAACATTAAGTTCGATGGAAGCATTGGAATATCCCCATTTTGATGGCGGTGTAACACTGAAATCAAGTGCCAGCGGTTCTGGCTCAGGTTCGGTTAAAACTGCAGTTTTGTTGGCAACGGCTTTATCGAGGTAAATTACTTTAACTGAATAGGTACCTGCCTTTAACCCGGAAATATCTTGGTCGGTTGCGCCGTTACTCCAGAAAATTTCAAAAGGAGTATCTTCCAATCCGGTAATCGATAAATCTACCGAACCATCACTGGCTCCGTATGACGAAGGATTATTTGTTTCGAGTGTGAGTTTTACATTCGGAATGGCCTCCTCCTCTTCAGTGCACCCCGTAATAAAGATGAGTGCGGCTATTATGCTGAATATGATTTTGAATCGTTTCATTTTTTTCAATTTATACGTTATTCTGCGTTTTCGTTTTGCATATCTAATTCCAGTTGTGGGATTTTCCAGTATAATCCCTCATAGGGTGATGTAATTGTACTGACATCTTCACGGTCTCCCGGTCCGATCGGTGCTTCAAGCGCCTGACTGTAAGAGAGATGGTCTCCTTCAAAGGCAAGTTCTTTTAAACGTTCTTTATCGATCAGCTCCTCAGTGACTTCAGAGAGTGGATCGAGTCCGGCACGCGCACGTACAATATTTAAATCAGCCAGCGCACCGTTGGAATCGCCCAGTTTCAATCGCAAAATGCTGCGTGTTAAATAGGCCTCTGCCAGTCGCATTACCGGCACATTTGTATAACGACCATCTACGCCCCTGAAATACTTGTCGCCCCAGATATAAGGATCTGTTATGTGGGCGTATTGTGTTTCAAAAACAGTTGGGTCTGCCTGCAAATCGCCGTTATTTCCTTCCAGGCGGTAGTAAAGCTGAACGTATCTTTTATCCTTTAAAGCTTCGTCTGTTTCTTCCAGGTTTTCATCCATCCAGCCAATGTACTGTGCTGCCGAATGGCTCAGGTTGAACTGGTTCCACGGACAACGGCTCCAGTTGTCGCCACGGCCTCCGTTTATTGCCGTGTAATGCGTTTTGTTCATACTGGTGAATACCTTGGCTATCGAATTTTTTATGTCATCGTAGTAGAGCGCATACCAAATTACCTCGTTTCCTTTTTGCGGATCGCTGTGATTAAAGGCTTCAATCGGATCCTGGTCGAGTGAATAGTAACCACTGTTGATTACATAATTGGCTTCGTTGAGTGCAAGCTGATACTCACCAAGCTGAAAATAAACCCGCATCAGTAAAAAGGAAGCGGCCAGTTTATTGGCTCTTCCATATTGATAAGAAGGATGATGGATGCCGTCGATAAATTGCTCCGGCAATAATTCTTTTGCACTTTTCAGGTCGTTTAAAACCATATTGTAAATCTGGCTTGCCGTTCCGAATTCTGCACTATTGGCTTGTTCAATGTCTTTAGGAAATTCCTGTCGCAGTGGTAAAACTTCCAGGGATTCAAATTCGGGTGAGGCAGGAGAGGGGGCAAAAATTTTAACTGCAGTAAAATAGGCAAAAGCTTTCATGAAATGCAATTCACCTCTGATTCTGTCGAGATTGGCTTGATCTATTTCTGTAGGATTTGCAAAAGGCTGGTTTTCATTCGCCTCGTAAAAATCCAGGGCTGCGTTGCATGAACCAATGGTTTGGTAAACATCGTTAAAAATGCCGTTTGTTTTACCGGTTCGCACATTGGTTGTGCGGTAATACATTTCAGAATATGGAATATCTGCCGATGTATTGGGCAACAGGTAAATGTACTCCGACATACAATCGGAAACCAAATTATAGTTTTGCCAGAAACTGCCCCAATCTGAACCAAATGTAAGATGATATGGTGTAACTGCCGCCATTTCGAGCTGGTCTATATTCAGCCAGGGAAATTCGGGTGGATTTGTCAATTCGAAGAATTCGTCATTTTCGCATGAATTGCATAGCAGCGCCATCAATACAACTGCCCAATATTTTGAAACTTTAAGTATTTTTTTCATAATTCCAGAGCTTTAAAAATTAACAGTTGCACCAAAAGTTATATATCTCAGCGGCGGCAGATTCACTCCCTGTGTTTCCGGATCCCAGCCTTCATACTCAGGCGTCCAGGTCCATAAATTGGTTCCTGAAACAAATACCCGCAAGCTTTGAAGTTTTGCTTTTTGTATAAGATTATCGGGAACATTGTATCCGATTTGCAAGTTCTTCAAACGAACGTAGTCGCCTTTATACAGGTATTTCGAAAAATTGTGCTGTTCGTTTTTGTAGTTTCCGGGTCTTTCCACCCAGTCGCCTTTTCCGTCGGGAGCACGCGGATCGTCGGTTGCTTTTTCCGGGTCCCAGTCCCACGGGTAGCTTCCCTGCCAGCGCAATTCCGGGTATTCCGCATCGGTATTTTCCGGTGTCCATGTGTTTCCAATCAAGTCGCTGCGCAAAACCACCTGTCCGTATTGCACGTCGGTAGTTCGCTGTTCTTCATAATCGTAGAAATAGTTGCCTCCTGAAAATGAGAACATAAGATTTAGATCGAACTGGCCAATTTTAAACAGGTTGCTGAATCCACCGTAATAATTGGGGAGGCTCGTTTTTCCTTTCATTAGCACACGATGATTTGCCAGATTGTTATTTGTTGCAGGAATAAGCCGGCCGGTTTTGATGGTTTCACCAGTGGCATTGTAATGGTCTACATCAATTTCATAAATAAGGTTGACACCGCGTTCCGGATCAACACCTGCATATTCGGGCATGAAAAATGTCCATAAACTTTCGCCTTTCTTCGCGCGGGTTGTTCCTCCTATACCTTTACCCGAAACATCAAGTTCCGGTGTAAGGCTAACTACTTCGTTTTCGTTTGTGGTCAGGTTAAAATTGCTGGTCCAGTTAAAGTTTTTGCTATCGAAAATTACTGCTTTTATACTCACTTCAAAACCATAATTATTCATGTCACCAATATTGCTCCAGATTTGTCCTCCTGCAACTCCGGCTGAAGGGGGCAGATTGGATGCCAGCAACATATCAGTTACATTTTGATAGTAATAGGCGAGTGAACCTGAAATACGATTGTTGTAAAATCCGTAATCAAATCCGAAATCGAAACTATTGGTTGTTTCCCATGTAAGTGATGGAACACCAATATTTGTTACCTGCGTGCCAGCGCTTATCAAATCCTGAGTTCCGTACCTTATATTCGGGCTGACTCGGTAAGTGGTAACTGTTTTGTTTGAAGGAATATTCTGGTTACCTGTTTGCCCAAAACTCCCGCGTATTTTCATGAAATTCATGAATTCCAGGCTTTTAAGGAAACTTTCCTCGGTAATTATCCACCCTGCCGACAATGATGCGAAGGTTCCCCAGCGGTACTCAGGCTCAAAATTTGAAATTCCGTCGCGCCGGAAACTACCGCCTGCCAGGTAACGATCTTTAAATTTATAATCTGCCCTTCCGAAGTAGGCTTTCAGGTATTTTTCTCCTCCCAGCCCGCCATACATACTGAGCATTTCGTCGGGTGAACCAATTTGCTTGTAAGTTCCTTTCAGGCTTTGGCCTTCCATTCTGCGTGTGTAGGCGCTTGTGCGCTGGGCTTCTGTTCCGGCCACAGCGGTAATAAAATGGTTCTCGTTTATTTGCCGGGTGAAATTGGCATACAAGTTATAATTGTAACTCAGGCGAGTTACCGCCTGTTCCGATGCGTAAGAACCATCTTCACGCAATGTTTCAGTTATCCAGAATACAGAATTATTTTGAATAAAATCGTAGGTTACATCCGATTTTAAGGATAATCCTTTAATAAAAAGCAATTGATATTCAAAAAACAAACCACCTATTGAACGGTAATTTTTTACCTGGTCGATGGTTAAATCCTTATCGATGCCCGCAACAAGGTTGTTTCCCGATTTCGGATTCCAGTAACCATGGCTGTAACTGTTATCGTAAATAGGGAACCAGGGGAGCGCCTGCCGGTTGGCCCGGCCAAATCCTCCCTGGGTACCGCCTCCGCTTTGACCTACCGCTCCGCCAACGGCTGTTTTTACGCGGTCGTTGTTGGTGTAGGCAAAACTGATTCTCGATGTTACATTGAAATTATTTACAGGCGAGAAATCGATATTTACCCTTCCCGAAAATCGTTCAAATTCGTTACTCTTAAGTACGCTGATGTCTTTCCGGTAATTGGTGGAAACATAAAACGATCCTTTTTCAAAACCGCGTGTGCTCGATAAATTTACTTCGTGAAAATTACCGATTTGCAAAATCTCGTCAAACCAATTGGTATTCACTGCCAGCGCTTCCTGCCGATTAAGTTCCATTCGTGGTTCCGGAAAAAATGCCAGAATATCGTTCGGTCGAAACGGATTTTCTTCGCCGCCATTGGAATTTCTGCGTGCTGTTTCGACCAGATCAAACCATTCCTGTGTATTCGTAAAGCCAATATCGTCGGCTTTTCGTACGAGGTCGGCCATGCCAAATTTATAATCTACAGTAGTTGATCCCTTTCCTTTTGTACCTTGTTTGGTAGTAATAAGAATAACACCATTTGAGGCTCTTGAGCCGTAAATGGCAGTTGCCGCAGCATCTTTCAATACTTCAATCGATTCGATATCGTTGGGATTGATCATCGACATGGGAGATTGCCCGGTCGATCCCTGTGTTCTTTCCAGTCCGCCACCCGAGTAAACAGGCATACCGTCGATAATCCACAGCGGATCGGTGCCGGAAGATATGGAACTTAATCCCCTGATTTTTATCGATACCGGAGCACCTGGCACCCCACTGCTGCTGCTCACCTGCACACCGGTTGCCATTCCCTGTAACGCCTGGTCGAATGTAGCTGTTGGAATACGCGATAACTCATCGCTTTTCACAGAAGATACAGAACCTATAATATCCCGTTTCTTTTGGGTTCCGTAGGCTACCACTACCAGTTCGTCGAGATCGACCGTCTGGGTTTGCATCTCCACATTTATCTCGGTTTGGTTGCCAATTTCCCGCTCCTCAGTTTTCATTCCAACAAAGCTAAAAACGAGTATATTATTTTCCTGAGGAACACTAATTGTATAATTTCCTTCCACATTGGTAACCGTCCCGATTTGAGTTCCTTTAACCAGAACTGTAACTCCGGGAATTGGCTCACCATTGCTTTCTGTAACCATTCCGGTTACTCTCCTCGTTTGTGCCCAAAGCGTGTTGATTCCTGCAAAAAGGAACAACAAACACAGCCCGGCCTGAATCAGTTTTCTACTCATTGTGATTTTTATTTATTGATGATTATTTTTTGGATATTGGTTTGTTTATGGTTGCTTGTTTTTAAGATGTATAAGCCTTCTGATAAGCTTTCCACGTTTACATTTCTGATGGTCAAACCATCAGAAATAATTCCGTTTTTCATCATCGTTCCGTTTGAATTGTAAAGCGCAAAACTCATTTTCCTGGCGCTTTTATTTTCTATTATGAATGATGAAACGCAGGGGTTGGGGTAAACAAGTGGTTGTGCACTTTGGTGTTCCTTTTTGTTAAAGGCCAAAGGAGTATCCAAAACTTTTGACAATTTAAAATTTGCCAGATGGGCTTGTTCTGCTCCTCTGAAATATATACGGATGGCTTCAATCCACCGGAACCAGTTGTAAAGCACTGGTAAGTCATTTATGGTAGATTGATGGGCAGCATTAATTTCTTCTATTATTTTGTTTTCTGATTTTGTTGACTTTGGAATCTGCATTAAGAAAACCAGTTCATTTTCTGATTCATCCTGATAAGATTCCCTGACATAAAATTCAAGTCTTTCGGGTTTAATCAGCCAGGTGTAATGTTTCCAATTTGGATAACCTACAGTGACAAAGTTTTCATTTTTCATGGTTGGGCTTAACGGGTAGGGCTCAGACAAGCCGGGTGTGGTTCCTCCTGCTTCGCTCGAAAAACCGGGTAGCCAGTATTCGTTGTTGTAGATTTCTACCTCTCCATTTATGTCGTGACCTCCTCCGTACAGCATAAAAGCGCCGGAATAGTAGTCGCCGGTTTTGTTGTGATTTCTTATACGTAAATTATACGCCGGTCGGCCGAAGGGTGCCTCTTCTTCTAAATTATAAATAGCATCGAAGGGAATTTCATCCGGGTAATCGTGCAGAAGTGTTACTACTATTCTTCCGCTTTCACCCCAGCCATTGTTGTTTAATTCTTCCCAAAGTGCGTCAAATTCAATTTTATAGGTTGAATTCAATCGATCCAATTTTTCCGGGATAACATAATCGATTGCCTGGCTTGCTTTTATGGTGCCATGGTTGTATCCTGTTTTTTCGATTGCTTCCTCTGTAAGCGACAGACAGTTTTGAACCATGCCTTGTGAATCTTCGGTCTGCTTAAGTATAAACCCGGAAGTGGTATCTCCGGAATCACTCCATATCAGTTTTTTTGTGAGGTCGGTGAAATTTTCAATTGTTGTAAAATTATCCATCAGTATTAATGAATCATTTTGAGCCTGAACGCCGATTGCCGAAACAATCAGAAAGAGCATTGAAAATAAGAGATTTCGAATGTTCATTTCTGTAAAATCTGTTTAAAAAAGAATGTGCCGCTATCGCGGCGGCACATTCTAATAAACTTATGAAACTCACTTTTACTTCTTAATCAGTCGCTTCAGAGCTCTTTTATTTCCCTGAACAACTTCGATAATATAAATTCCCGGCTTAATTTGAGATAAATCAAACATTTCGGTATGTGGACCGGCAGCTTTGGCTGATTGAATCTGCCTTACCAGGCTACCTGTCATGTTATGGATATTTATTGTGAATTCGCCGTCAACTGCATTGTTAATAACCAGGTTAGCTGTTCCGGTAGTTGGGTTCGGATACAGATTCACGAGGTTGCTGATGTTATTTATTGAGCGGCTTGCTGTTACTTCACCCACACTCAACACATAAAAACCATCGGCAACATCGGCCAGGTCAAATACCATAAGATCTTCTTCCATGGTTCCGGTAGCTGCAAGGGCTGTAAATGTTTCTCCGTCGGTTGAATGCCAAACAGCATAACCATCGGTTGTGGCAGGAACTTCCAATCCGGCTGCAGCAAAATCAAATCCCAGTTTTACGTCAACCGAAGCATCTGCACTTTTCTGAATGTACCAGCGGCGAGCCCAGGTTTTTGCTGTTTCATCCTCGGCATTTTCAGCGCCATTATGACCGGCTAACACAAATTCACCGGCATCGAGAGTCGATGCTGCAGCTTCAAGTTGCAGCGCTCCGCCTGATGAAGCCAAATGACTTTCTGCTAAGTCATTGTACATTTTTTTACCCACACCAACTACATCGTTCGTATACACTTCATGCGTGTAGATTTGTGATGCAGTAAGTGCAACACCATATTTGGCTGCGAGGTAATTCTGCACAATTACTTTTTGAGCTTCGTTCAACCCATTTTTGTAGAATATAACTTCAGCCAGATTGTCGCGCAATGCATTACCAATAACCAGCGGTGCATCTACATCGTTAATTGGTTTAGAATAATTCATCGAAGCTTTCATCTCGCCGTTTTTCCAGAAAGTAACTCTTTCGAAGGCACGCAAATCAGTACCAATTACGTAGGTATTTTCTGTGTCAGTAACGGCTGCATTTGTTGTAAGCAAACGGTCTTCCTTACGCATTTCGAAGTTGAATTCATCAGGACCACCACCACCGTTGTACTGCAGAATCCAGGCATTTTCTTCAGGTCCCTGGTAGAAGTTACGTTTTTCAACCAGTCCGGTAAAATCGCTGGTTACCGTATTCCTTTTTGTTACCAGCCAGAGTGATAATCCACCCATTCCGTCGAAATTATCTTCTTCCGCTATATCAGGAATTGCCAGAGCACCGATACCGGATTCACGTTCTTCTATCGGTCCAAAATTAACAGCAGGCATATCGTTGCCAACACCGCTTGACACGTAAACTGGTGCTTCTTCAATGTTTTTGTGATAGTCTGCCGGTGTGGTACCTGCGTAAATATCAGTTGCATCGTTTTCATTGCCCGACATGTCAGTCCAGGTTGAAACCAGGTCGCCATCATTTAAACCTTCAATTGCATCAGCTTTCAGCCACAATGTATTTTCAGGCTGGCCGGAGATGCTGTTATCGGAATAACCAACTCCACCCGGGCCGGTTCCAATACCTTCAACAGTAGCTTCAATTACATAGGTAGCTGTAATAACTTCACTTGCATAAGTTCCGTCGGCAGAATAGGCCTGTACCATTAAAGTGGTGGTTTCGGTAAGTGGGATTCCCGTAGCAGGATACGGAGTTGCAGGATCGCTGCCATCGTCAGAATAATAGATGATAGCATCGGCCGGTTCAACACTAATCATAACAACAGGTGGATTGTCGTCGGTATAAGTTACCAGCGG
>Ga0102937_1001074_pt1 | contig 12353 bp, 4 predicted proteins | sample SalPonR2_B_D1_MG_FD_78213 | JGI IMG/M metagenome (GOLD analysis project Ga0102937, IMG submission 78213) | Salt pond soil microbial communities from South San Francisco under conditions of wetland restoration - Salt Pond MetaG R2_B_D1_MG | ecosystem: Environmental > Aquatic > Marine > Intertidal... | reverse complement strand
GTTGCTGACGATGTTGCCGCAGCCGTGCCGGATATGCCAAGCCTCATCGACAATCCATTCCCCGCGGATTTTGTCGAAAGCTCATCGGAAGTCGTACATAGGATCTTCTTTCGGAATATGGATGAGGTGCTGGAGACCATTGATCCAAGAACGATCGCCAATACTCCAGGTTTGGACAAGCTGACGACGATTGCAGACAATCCGGATCTTTTGCGTCTTTGGGAACAAGCCATAGAAACCAAGATGAATAACCACATGTTTGCCCGAGGCAGCGGCCTTGTTAACGGCGGGACAGGTAATAAGGTGGGAGAGTTTCTGTTTGCATTGGCCGATGGCGCACCGATCGACAAAAATCTGGGCAAAGCCGCTTATTCGCAGGTACGCACCGAGTTCGGGCGATTGGTCAAAGCAGAGTTTCCCGACCTCGTGTTGGGAGAAATTGATCACTTCATTAACAAGGCGCACTTCCCGGCATATGCGATTGATCCACGTTGGCTAATCCCTACGGGTTCGAGAGCGGTGCACGAAGTGTTGCATATCATTCGCAGCAACGGGGCGCGCAACTACTGGTCACGTTTGCAGAACCGTTTCAAACCAGCCTCAAAGGTGCCAATTTCAAAATGACCCTCAACATTACTCTTTTCGATCAGAACACTGCGCGTTTGTCCGGGGCGGAGGTGAAAATTTCCTACAAGTTGCCCAACGGAAAACTTTGGGAAAGTGGGTCGTTGAAGGCCAATGGGCAAGGGAGCGTTGGCTACGAGATGGATCCGGGCCTGTTCAAGTATGTCCGGTTCAAAAATGCAGATTACTGGATCACGTATAACGGTAAGAGCTACCGGGGGAAGGTCACCCGGTTACCGAACAATAAATCCCGGGTATTGCATCTGCAGGCGCAGGGCTTGGTGGTATCGGCACGCAAGGAACCCGATGAGCCCAAGCCATCCAGACAGGAGATGCTGAACCGGCAGGTTCTTGTCCGTCTGACCCTGAAGACCGAGAATGGAAAAGCGCTGCGCAATGCGCCCCTGACGATGGTCACCCGAGTTAAGGGGAAAGACATCGAGACCGATCTGGGAAAGACCAACGGCAAGGGGTATCTTGAGCATGAGACCCTCCTTGTTGCGGCGCTTTCCATCGGGCAGGCCAAGCCACGCCTTATCAACAGAGCGACAGGCAAGGAATTCAGTGTCGTCGATTTTCAACGTGAGTCTCTGGAAGGGGACACGCTTACGGAAATCTGGACGCTGCGCCCGGTTGCGGCCGCTGAGATAGACAAGGAAGACGACAAGGAAGAAACCACAGACACCCCCTCCGGGCCGACCGATGTATCCGGGGGCGAAGGGCCACAGGGAGAGGTGCATGGCACGCTCTTGTTGGATGACAATCCCGTCAAGAAGCGCAAGTTCAGCCTTGTATGGTATCGCAAAAATGGTCTGCGGATGGATATCTCGCTGCCCAGAACCGACCAGCAGGGCCAGTTCCTTTGGGAAGGCTCTGCGTTTTTGGCGGTCGAAGCGGGCCTTATGGGGGCGCAGCTTTATGATGACCAGTCGCTTACGGTTTACCGGGTCATGAAAGTTGAAGAGAAAACCCTTGAAGAAGGGCGTGCCACCTTTGTTTGGCAGATCGCCGAAACTGATGAGGAGGCGGAGGAACGCCCCGATCTGGAGGATGGCGAACAGGGATTGATTTCAGGTGTGATCCGTGCGGCAGGCGGGCAACCTCAAGCGCGTATGGTCGTGCGAGCATTTGACGTCGATTTCCCGGACGAACAAGAGCTTGGCAGCGATGAAACCGATGACGGCGGATTCTATGCGATCAACTATGCCGCAGGTACCTCCGATGAGCGTGAAAAGGACGCGTTGGACATCGTCGTGCGGGTTTATGAGCCCGGCAGCGAGGCCAAGGCCAAGCCTTTGGTGGAATCCGAGCTGACCCAGAAAGCGCCGCTGCAGCTGGCGGTCGACTTGGTGACGGGCGAGTATGTCTATCCCGGTGCCGCACTCTATGATCGGATCTATGCCGATGTGGCGCCGACATTGAAGGGGGCCTCTATTCGCAGTCTGACGCCGGCCTCGGTGGTGTTGCTGGCCGCGCGGACACGCTTTGAGAAAAAGCACCTTCATTATTTCGTGACCGCTTGGGCACTTGCCTTGTTGGCCGGAGAAAGTGACACCGAGCCAAGTTCCGCAGGCCCGTTTTTTGGCTGGCTGATGGATGGTATGCCCGCCCACCCAGTGACGCTGGCGTTGCAGACACCGGAAAACCTTGCGGCGTCGCTCAATCGCGCAATCGATGCGAACTGGATCGCGGATATGGGGATCCAGGCGCTGCTCGAAAGGATCAGCAGGGCGCGGGCGCAGATTATCGCTGCGCACCAGCCGGATCTGGTGGCGTTCCTGCAGGCGGGCAATCTGACTGAGGCGCAAGCCGGGAAGGTCATCGGGATTTTCCTGGATGGGCAGGACGCGGAGGCACGCGATGCAGCGCTGTTGCAGGAGCTTGGCCAGACCAAGGGCAAACGCGCGCAAGAGTTGATCGAGATGTGGCGGGCGTTGCGCGGTAAAACGCGCCTTGGTACGCGCCTTTTGACCGATGGGGGCGTGCGGGTGCCGCGCGATCTGGTCGAATTGACCGTAAACCATTTGGCAAAGCATGCGCGGGAGTCTGGCACGATCCCTGAGCATATCGATGGAAAGAACGATACACAGCGGTCCAAGATCTTTGCTGCCGGGGTTTTGCGGGAGATAGAGAACCGCTATCCGATCGCCTATTTCGCCCATCAGTTGACCTTAATGCAGCATCCGCCCACCAAGGCGCTCGGGGTCCGTTTGAAGACCGCGTTGCAGATGGAACCATTGCGGGCTGGTGGTGCGGATCCCGTGATTATTGGGGGCTGGGACCAGACACTGACCGATCTCGCCTCGCTTTATTCCGCAGCTGTTCCCGCCCGGCGCGCGCCATTGGTCGATCAATTGATCCGCAACGGGTACAACGCTGCGCCCGATATCACCACGGACGGCTTGACGAATTTCCGCGAGAAAATGGCGCAGAACTTTGCCACGGTGGGTGAGGCGGCGGATGCCGACCGGGTCTTTGTGCGCGCGCAGATGATCGTATCGCTTGCCAACGCCGAAAAGATGCAGAAGCTGACCGAGCAGATGCCCACCGGGAATATTCCCCACACGTTGTCGCGTCAGCTATTTCATGGCACGGTGAAGGGCGACTGTCAGCATTGCGAGTCGATGACCAGCCCGTCTGCCTACCTTTTGGACTTGGTGCGGTATGTTAAACGGGCCAATGGGGGCGAAAGCAAGACCGGTTGGGATCGGGTGAACGCGCGGCGTCCAGACCTCAAGAACATCGATCTGACCTGTGCAAATTCCCACACGTCGATGCCCTATATCGATCTGGTCCTGGAGCTGCTGGAAGATCAAGTAAAGCCATGGACCCACGGCCCGCGCCAGACAATTGCCGACGAAGAGATTTTGGCCCAACGCCCATATTACGTCAATGAGCGAGCCTATGCCGAACTTACCAAGCGTCGCTTCCCGTGGGCTGCGTGTTACAACCGGCAATTCGACGTTACCCGGCGCGTCTTGGAACAGGCCGGCTTGTCGCTTGCCGATCTGAAAGCTGCGACAAAAGGGGGGGGAGCGACGGCGCGTTTTGGGCTTTGGTCGGAGGAAGTGTTCGGGCTTGTCACGAGCGGGGCGGATGCCTCAAGAGCGATGGGCGCGTCTGGCATGAACACGCTCAAGACCTTTAACACCTTGGCGAAGCTGGCCGCGCATTTACTGGTGACGCCTGAGGATCTGTTAGAGATGCTGGGCTCGCGGTTTGTGAACCCGGACGGGAAATATCTGGTCGGTCAGAAGGGTGATCTGGTCTGGGCTGACATGCCAGCCAAGTTGGTTGGACGGTTGGCCTTCATGGGCCAGATGCGGGTGCAAACCGGCTGGGATATTCCGGAGCTGGATGCGTGGTTGGCCCTGGTCGATCCTGCGCGTGCCGATTGGCACGAGCAGTTGGCGGCAGGGCTTCGTGTGGCAGCGCGTGACCGGCTCAGCCCGGCGGAGATTGCACTGTTGATCGCGCTGCCAAGGGTCGAGTGCCTGACCGAACTAGCCGATATTGCCCGCGTTTCTGAGACCGTAATGACGGGGATCGATGCGGCAATCAATGAGCCGGTGAACTCGCCTGTGGGGATAGATACCCGACTTCAGTTGGCGGAGACTCTATCGGAAAGCGGGCGGCGCGATGCGGATGTGCTGATGGCCCTAATTGGAGCGCCGGAGGCAGGTGGTGTGTTTGATCCCGCAAAACTTCCTGAAGCGGAGGCGGCTCTGGCCGAAACCTATGCCGCCGCCTTTGCTGATGCCGAAGGGGATGTCACGGCAGAGGAAACCCTCGTGGTGGCCGAAACCCTTGCTGGGGTCTTGTCAGCGGATGCAGCCACGCTGCAGGCTTTGTTGCCGAGCGCAGGCCTGATCGACGCCCTGCGGGCCGGCAACGCAATTGGTTCAGATATCATGCGGCTTTGGAAAGAGGCCAGCGCGGTTACCGTTTTGGAGCTTGAGGAGGATGATGTGGCAGCCCTTCCGGGCTTGACCGCCAAATTCGGCTTGTTGAATATCACCGATCTGCCCGTGCGCGCGGACCAAAGCGCGGATTTCAACGCGCTTGCAAGCCTTGTGGCGCTCGCAGACATGAACGCCCGGTTCTATCGCGAGGATGAAAGCCTGTTGCGGCGGCTGGGTTCGGTCACGTCCACGTTGGCCAGCCTTGCTAAGGCACTGGCCTTGCCCGATCTGGGGGATGCCGCGTTACAGCCTTTGCTTGCGGCCCGTGGTATGGCATTGCAGACCCCCCGTGCATTGTTCGAAGCGCGCCGGTTGCGCGATTTTAGCACGCTTATTGCGGCCTGTCGCCAGTTGTCCACTGATGGTGCGACGCTGTTGGATATTATTAACAAGTACGAAAGCGAGACTGTATGGGGCCAGGTCGAGGCCATCGCCGGCCCTTCGGACTGGGCGCGCTGGGCGCGTCAGATCAGCGACCCGGTGCGCGAGCGCGCGCGCGATGCGCTGCTGGCGGAATTGATCTATGCCTCTCGATCCGGCGACGGTCCGCGTTTCAAAACCGCCGATGATGTCTATGGCCAGTTCTTGATCGATCCTCAGATGATGGCGGTGGCTGATACCAGCCGGATCAAGCAGGCCTCGGCCTCGCTTCAGCAATTCGTGCAACGGGTGCAGCTGGGGCTGGAGCCGAGCGTTGTGTTCTCGCAAAATGATGCTGCCCAATGGGCGTGGCGGCGAAATTATCGGGTGTGGGAGGCAAATCGCAAGGTCATGGTCTTCCCGGAAAACTGGATCCGGCCCGAACTGCGTGACAACAAGACGGATCTGTACAAACAACTGGAAAGCGATCTTCTGAAGAATGATATCCGGGCCGAGACTGCGGAAGAGGCACTGTTGAATTTCGCGCGCGGCATGCACGAGGTGGCAGGGCTTGAAATGATTGCCTTGCAGGAGGATGACGACACCGGCACCACCTATATTGTGGGGCGAACACGCGAGACGCCGCACAAGTATTTCTTCAACACAAGGGGATTGAACGGGCTTTGGTCGGGCTGGGAGGCGATCGATGTCGAGATCGAGGGGGATCATATCCTGCCCGTCGTTTTCGCCCGTCGTGTCTTTCTGGCCTGGGTCACCTTCGAAAGCAAGATCGCGACGGAAGATCAAGCCTATCTCGACAAGATTTCGATTCTTGAAAGTGACCAAAGTGTGGTGCGCGACGAGATCGACGCGATCAAGCGCAAGGTTAGCGAGATCGAGAACAAGCAAGAAGAGAATGCGAAATATCTGGAAAAGACATGGTCGGGTCCCAATGGCGCCATCTACAAGTCGGTTTATCAAAATATTGACACCGCATATACAAATCTTCTGACCGAGTTGCGCGGCGATATTGCGGGCGAGGAGGGCGGCCAGCTTGGCGAATTGCGCACGCGCGAGAGGGAATTAATCAGCGAAGTTAACGAACTTAAGCAGAAATATTCCTACTACGAGGCGTCCCTCTCGATCAGTCAGCGACGAAGGCATGGCGGCTGGGAGCCGGTGCGCAAGTCATCCTCGACGATCCGTACGATCCTTGAAACCCGAAGCGTCTGGGGCTGGCTTGCTGAGCAGATTTCAGGAGATCGTACGGTGTTTTATTCCCGACTGGATCGGTTCCATGTCCGTGTTAGTAGCGAGGGTCAGAACCTGACCTTCACGCTCTGCAGCAGCATCGACAGGCATGATGATATCGAAGAACGGCGAGAGGCTGTGTTCGGGACTTTTGAACTGGATGTTGTGAACAACATCCTGACCGCGACAGAGCGATACTACTCCAATGGACTCTATAAATCTGCACTCCTCAAGAACGGTCATGTGGAAAAGCAATTCATCACGCTGAGGCCCGAAGAGGGCTCTTTGACGGTATTGGACAATGGACGCGTGCCATTGCTGGGGCGCGTGTCCAATGCCGCAGTTCGCGTGGTGCCGCATCGCTATGCCGAGGGAACATCCATGGTCTTCGAGCAAGGGCGGCGCAGTTATCTGCTAGAGCGCGCCGCATATGGCACGCCGGCCCATGCCGCCATTGACACGCAAGAGACTGGGCGCCAGATGCAAGCGGTAGCTGCCGACGATTCCATGGCCGCGCCCGCAACTCAGGTAGCGCCGGATGTGCCGGGGGTGGCGCTGGCCGGTGATGAAGGGTGGCGTTTCACCCCGCTTTATCATCCGTTCACTGATGTGATTGTGACCGAGCTTTATCGCTATGGCCTTGAAGGGCTTTATGTGCCGGATGCAGCCTCCGGTGAGGCGAATGCGGGTATTCTGACCCGGCAACGGGAGAACCGCGAAAATTTTGGCGCGCTTTTCGCACCGACGCCGCAGGTGGCCGAGCCATTACCAGCCGAGACGTTCTCGTTTGATCGCAAAAACCCCTTTGGTGTCTACAATTGGGAGCTGTTCTTCCACGGGCCCTTTGCCGTCGCCGAGGCGTTGCGCCAGAACCGCCGGTACGAGGACGCCCGGCGGTGGTATCACTACATCTTCAATCCGCTTGAAAAATCCGGGCCAACGCAGGCCTATGTCTGGCGGTTCCGTCCGTTTTTCCGCGAGCATGGTCGCATTCTGGACAAGGGCACACCCAATCTTATGGATGAGGTCGACAACCCCGATTTCGCGGGGCAGGTCGAAGAATGGGAGCAAAACCCCTTCAACCCGCATGCCGTCGCTCGGTTGCGGACCGTCGCCTATATGCGTGCGGTGTTCATGGCCTATGTGGAAAACCTGATCGACTGGGGCGATGATCTGTTCCGGCGCGACACGATGGAGTCGGTAAACGAGGCCGCGCAACTTTATGTCTTTGCGCTGGACATGCTGGGAGAGAAGCCTGTTGAGTTGCCTGACATCGAGGATGGCAAGCCGGCCCAATCGGTGGGCGAATTGTTGTCCTGGACCGCATCGCCTGAAAGCCTTCGCTTCGTGCTGGATAAGGTGCAGCCGCATCCGGACAATACGGCGATGGGGTCGGCCTTCTTTGACCTGTTCGGGGATTTCTGCACGCCTTCCAACGACAAGCTTATGGCGCTTTGGGCGCGTCTGGCGGACCGGCTGTTCAAGATCCGAAATTCGCAGAACATCGATGGCGCGTTCCGCAAGCTGGCGCTGTTCCAGCCCCCCATCGACCCGGCGCTTCTGGTCAAGGCCGCGGCGTCGGGGCTGTCCATCGCCGATGCGGTGGCCGGGCTGTCGGCCCGTCGCCCGAACTACCGCTTTACGTTCATGGTGGCGAAGGCACTGGAATTCACCGCAGACGTCCGCTCCTTGGGCGCATCGCTGCTCTCTGCCCTTGAGAAACGCGATGCAGAGGCTTTGTCGCAGCTGCGCGCGAGCCATGAGGTGTCGATGACCCGGCAGATGCGCGGGGTCTATGAGGATCGGATCAAGGAAGTCGAATACTCCATCACCAGTCTGGATGCCGAGCTGACCCGACTGACGCAGGAGGAACTACATTACGATACGTTGATTGCGAACGGGGATCTGCCCGAAGAGCAGGAAGAAGAAGCGAAGGTGGGTGAGGCACATGCGCATAGAATGGCAGCAAGTGCATATCATGGAATTGCTGCGCTTGTGTCCGCGATCCCGCAGTTTGGCATTTCGGGCATCTCGCCAACAACGCAAGTTGGTGGCCTGCACATCGGCAGCGTCTACAAGGCATTTGGCGATGTGCTGGCAATGGCAAGTGAGCAGTCTAGCCATATTGCTGGAATGGCCAGCCGCACTGCGGGTCGCATACGGCGGGCCCAGGACTGGATGCGCGCCAAAGAGAACGCCGCGTCGTCGATCAAGCGGGTGCAGCAGGACCGGCTGGCAGCCGAAATCCGGCTGGCGATTGCGCAGCAGGAGTTGGATCAGCACGACCAGCGTATCGCACAGGCATTGGAGGCCGAGACCTTTCTCAGCGACAAGTTCACCAATGAGGCTTTGTATTCGTGGATGGTGGACCGGCTTTCAGGGCTTTACTTTCAGGCGTTCAAGCTGGCCAGTGGCCTGGCCGGGCAAGCGCAGGTTTGTTACCGCGACGAGCTGTCAGACGACGCCGCCAGTTTTCTGGAACCGGGGGCGTGGGATAGTTTGCACAAGGGACTTCTGGCCGGTGAGCAGCTAACGCTTGACCTGCGGCGGATGGAGGCCTCTTACCTAGCCAAGAATGCCCGCCAGCACGAGTTGACCAAGTCTATATCTCTGGCGCAGTTGAACCCCGCCGAGTTGTTGCGGTTGCGCACGACCGGTGCTTGTCAGATGGTCCTGCCCGAGGCGCTGTTCGATCTTGATCATGCCGGGCATATCAACCGTCGGATCAAATCGGTGAATGTCACCATTCCCGCCGTGGCCGGGCCACAGACCAGTATCTCGGCCAGTTTGACGCTGACCTCCAGCGAGGTGCGGCGCAAGACCCCTGACGGAGAGACCGCCCTGCATCCGTCGCGCGCGGGCGAAAGCGTGGCCACGTCGACGGGACAGAACGACACGGGCATGTTCCAGTTCGATTTCCGCGACGTGCGCTACCTGAAATTCGAGGGCGCGGGCGTGGTGTCTAGTTGGGACATCACCTTGCCCGATCCGGCTCTGGCGCAGTTTGACTATGGCTCGATCACCGATCTGATCCTGCAGGTGCACTACACTGCCGAGGATGGACCGGAAAACCATGCCAACGCCGTGACCAGTTCACTGCGTTCAACATTGTCGGAAGCGGGATTGCCAGGGCGAACACTGTTTTCTTTGCGCTATGATTTCCCTCAGAGTTGGGCGCGGTTGAAGAACGAGCCGGATCTGACGATGGTGACGCTTGATTTCGCGCAGATGCGGTTTCCCTATCTTTACGCCAATCGACAGATTGAACTGGATCACCTAACCCTGACGGCGGTTGTGGGCGATCCGCAGGAGGCTGCATCAAAGGCTGTAGCGCTTGAGAGTGCCCATGTGGGCAATGTCGAGCTTGCGCTTAGCGCAGAGCTTAGAGAAGCGTTGGATGGCACGGCCCGCGATATTCTGTTGGTCACGGAGTTCACTGCTGGTCCGGTATGATCCTGTGCTTGCGCCAGCGTCCGGCTCGGTTGTTTGCCCTCTTACCTTCGCCACCAACTGACCTAGGCGGGGCTGATCTACCTTCAGGGGCGGGAAGACGCATTATCCACGATCGCAGTGGCATACAAATAAAACATCATACACTGTGCACTTTGGCCGAATCGCGAAAACCAAGAATTGTCTGCTTCGCAATCAGGGTATGCAGTCAAACCTGGAGATATAGCTGACAGTTGGTGATGGCCCTTAGGGGCGGGATATCATGGCTTTTTTCACGCGCCGCAATTCTCTGCAGAGAAAAGGATATGCCACGTCAGAAATCCTACCATGCCAACGGCGGCGTAAAAACCTGCCAGTGGGGCGGCGCAAAAGTCGGCCACTTGGTGCTGCGCCTTGAGGCGTGATGCGCTCAAGTAGCAAGCACGTTCCAAGGCGCTTTGGCCGTCAGGCCAATTTGGTAATTTTAGGTTTGTGATTGCCATGACTTGCTCTGATTGAGGCGGTAGCTTAACCCGTGGCAGACATGCTGGCGATGCCGTTCTACCATCCCGTTCCCGAGGAAGGGCTGCGCAGCGCTCTGCGTGATTTGGCAAAGGCTGTGTCCGGGGCCGGTCGATCCGACCTTTCGGGCTGCGCGGCAATCGGACATGATGCGCTGGATTGACACCGGCGGACTTGTCGGCATCACAGAGGCGTTCGAACTCTTTCGGTGTTCAAGGTCGGTGTGCACCTGTCTTTGGCGGCCTTCCCGGGTATTGGCCGTGACACCTGGCTAGTTATCTGCCGTGACGCGTCACTTGTGTCCGAGGACCGTTGCCAATGCCATTGAAGGCGGCCAGCGGTTCATCGTGTAGACATGCATCTCGGGCGCGCCATAGGCGATCAGCCGCCGGGCATGTTCGGTTGTCATTGTCGCCGCAAGATAGGGTTCAAGCTCGGGCGTGGTCTCGGCACGGGCGAAGAACTCGTTCAGCCAATCCGGCACCATGGCACCGTTCATCTGCGCAAAGCGTTTCAGGCGGGGCCATCTTTCCAACGGCATCAGCCCCGGAATGATGGGCACGTCGATCCCGTGTTGACCGCAGTCCTCAAGGAACCGACCGTAGGCTGCCGGGTCCAGTACGAACTGGCAAAACGCGGACCCGGCCCCGGCATCCAGCTTGCGCTTGAGATATTCGATATCCTGGTCCGGCGTTTCGGCTTCGGGATGCGTTTCGGGGTGCGCCGCCACGGCGATTTCAAAGTCATGCCTCGTGCGCAACGCCGCCACAAGTTCGGATGCATGGTCAAACCCCGGAGGCAAGGCCCCGGATTCTCCCTTGGGGCGATCCCCACGCAGCGCCAGGATACGCCGGATACCACGCGCCCAAAGGTCGTCAGCCGTGTTGAGAACCTCGTCGCGCGACAGACCCAGCGATACCAGGTGCGCCATCAACGGGCGGCCTGTGCGTGCCGCGATCGCGGTCGCGGTATCGACGGTGCGGTCCCGCGTCGCGCCCCCTGAACTCATGGTCACCGAAAATCCCCGTCCCGCCAACGGGGCGAGCCGATCAACAGTCTCATGCAGTGCCACGCACTGCTCAGAGCTCTTGGGCGGAAACACCTCGAAACTCAGGGGAATGCGCCCCCGCATCTCGTAGAGATCTTGCAGCAGGGCGTCTTTGGTCTGGCTGGCGCGTATCCTGTCGATCACGAATCTTTTCCTTGCATGCTGCGAGCCGTGGCATGTCTCAACGTCTACGTCGTCAGAAACCGTGGCAACGCGTGCACTTCCGGGTCTGCACCGCGCCGATCGCCGCAGTCACAAGTCCTCGCCAGCGGATCGGCCTGTTCAAACATTGCAACCAGATGCTATTCACTCCAAGGGTGTACATGCACGTCCCGTCCGGAATGCTCTTTCATGATCTTGACCGCCAGTTCTTCGTGCTCTTTGTCGCGGGTGCGCACCCACATGAGAATGCCACCATGCCGGATTTGATTCTCGTAATATTCCCGGTGTTTATTGCCGACGCGGCGGGCGAGAAGCGTCCCGATCACCGCTGACGGCGTGCCCCCGATTGCGATGGCGGCGATCGAGGCCGCGAGCGTACTCACCGGGGTCAGCATCGCAGCCATGGCGATATAGGATCCGACAAAGAAGAACCCGCCCGCAATGGCCCCTTCAAGCTCTCCCATCGCCTCTTCAGAGACGAAATGGGCTCTGGGGGCTCTGGGGTCATCTTCGAGCTCCGGTGCCCGCCAATAGGCCGACCCGAGTTTTTCCTCCAGCGTGTCCTGTTCCCCCAGGAGGCTGATGTCGGAATGGTGGAAACCCACGCTGCGCAGGTCATAGAATGCCGCCTGCAAGCGTTCGAACGTGTCGAACACCCCGACCGCTTCGGGCACCTTGATAACGGTGACCCTATCTGCGTGCTCCTTTTTCTGCGCTGCCATTTCATCCTCCGTTAACTGTCTGTGACTGCGTCAATATCAGGGATGCATAGCAGGTCGGCTTTGTCACCGCCTTGATCACGATCATGCCTTTTTTGGCAATAGGCCCAAAGCCTCTGTTTCTGAGACCGCGAGAACGAGACCCAAGCAACTGGTCCGTTACCCGTCACCGGTGACCGTGAGGCCGAGCAGGCGCCAGACCTGCATGCCACCGCGATAATAGAAGATGCGGTCAGCAGGGTATCCGGCCTCGACCATGTTGCGGATCGCAGTTGG
>Ga0102937_1001067_pt1 | contig 12397 bp, 12 predicted proteins | sample SalPonR2_B_D1_MG_FD_78213 | JGI IMG/M metagenome (GOLD analysis project Ga0102937, IMG submission 78213) | Salt pond soil microbial communities from South San Francisco under conditions of wetland restoration - Salt Pond MetaG R2_B_D1_MG | ecosystem: Environmental > Aquatic > Marine > Intertidal... | reverse complement strand
GATCGTGATCGACGAGTACGGCGCACCCGCCGGCGTCGTCACGCTCGAAGACATCGTGGAGGAGCTGGTCGGCGAGATCGAGGACGAGTACGACCCCAGCGCACCGGGCGAACACGTCGAGACCCAGCCCGGCGTGTGGTCGGTGGCCGGCACGTCGCGGCCCGACGAGATCGAGCGGATCACCGGCCTGGAGCTGCCCGACGGTGAGTACGACACCGTGGCGGGTCTGGTCCTCGAACGGCTCGAACGCATCCCCGAAGTGGGTGACTCGGTGGTGGTCGACGGCGTCCTCATCGACGTGCTCGACGTCGACGGGTTCGCCATCGAACAGCTCCAGCTGCGTGTCGACCCGAACCCGGGTGCCGACGCCGATGCGCCATCGGACGGCACCGACGGTGAACCGGACGCCGGGCCCGCGGCGCAGACCGGGACCGCGGTCGCCGGCGACGGACACGACGCCGTGGCCGACGAGCTTCGCAGCGGCGGGCACGACACGTCGGACGGTGGACGCTCGTGACGATCGCACCTCCCACGGGCGTGTCGATGCTCACTGCCGAGGTCGCCGGGCAGAGCGGCATCCAGGTGAACTGGGCCGGGCTCCTCGCGGCCGTCGTCCTGCTGGCCCTGAACGGGTTCTTCGTGGCCGCCGAATTCGCATTGTTGGCGGCTCGCCGGTCGAGGATCGAGCAGCTCGAGGCCGAGGGCGACAAGCGGGCCGGCCACGCCCTCGCCGGGCTCCGCGAGCTCACCTTGATGCTCGCCGGCGCACAGCTGGGCATCACCATGTGCTCGCTCGGCCTCGGTGCCGTCGCCGAACCGGCAGTGGCCGGTGTGATCGAGGGTGCGCTCGGCGAGTGGTTCACGCTCTCCGACACGGCCCGGCACGTGATCGCCTTCACCATTGCGCTGTCGGTCGTGGTCTTCTTGCACATGGTGGTGGGGGAGATGGCCCCCAAGTCCTGGGCCATCTCGCATCCCGAGGCGTCGTCGCTGCGCCTCGCGCGACCGTTCCGGCTGTTCGTCACCGTGTTCCGCCCGCTCATCCGGCTGCTCAACTGGCTGGCCAACGTGGTGGTGCGGGCCGTCGGAGTGGAACCGCAGGACGAGCGGGCGATGGCCCATTCCCCGTCCGACCTGCTGCTGTTGATCGAGGAATCCGCCGGACACGGCGGACTGGCCGCCCAGGAGCACGAGTTGCTGGCGCGATCGTTGGAGCTGTCGGGGCTCACGGCCGCCGACGCCATGACGGTGCGTCGCGACATCGTGGCCGTGCCCGGCGACGCCACGGCGGCCGAGGTCGCCGCCGAGGCGTATCGCACCGGCCGGACACGGGTCGTGGTGCATGCGGGCGATCTCGATCACGTCCTCGGCTTCATCCACGTCAAGGACGTGCTGCGGCTCGCCAACGGCACGTGGGCGACCACCGGCGCCCACAGCATCGCCCGGCCGATCATGGTGACGCCCGAACACCATGGCCTCGAGGACCTGCTGTTGGAGATGCGCACCGACCGTCACCACATCTCCCTCGTGGTCGACGAGCACGGTGTGGTCCTGGGCCTGGTGACCCTCGAAGACGTGATCGAGGAGCTGATCGGCGACTTCGACGACGAGTCCGACCGCCGTCTCGAAGACTGCGAGCGACTCCCCGACGGGAGCTACCGCGTCAACGGCACGCTGCGTGTGGAGCTGTTCGAGGAGGTCACGGGAGTGGCCCTCCCGGACGGCGACTGGTCGACCGTTGCGGGTTATGTGATCGATGCGCTCGACGAGATCCCGTCGCCCGGCGACCGGGTTCGCACCGACGTCGGCGAGTTCGAGGTGATCGAGATGGACGGCTACGCCATCGATGCGCTCCGGGTCCGCACGTCCGTGTCACCCACGACCGGGGAGTGACGTCGTCGTGGCCTATCCGGACCGGCTGCTCAACGATCACGAGGCCGTGGTGGTCGACCTGCACCCCCACTGGTGGTACTTCGTGCGGCCGACCGCGTTCCTGGTGGTCGCCATCGCGGCGGGCGTCGCCACGATCGCCATGACCGACACGGGCAGCACGGTCCGAACGGGTACGGCGTGGGCGTCTCTGGTGGCGATCGTCGTGGCGACCACGTGGGTGATCGCCCGCTACGTCCGTTGGGGCTCCACGCACTTCGTGGTCACCAACCAGCGGATCATCTTCCGCAGCGGCGTGGTGGCCACGCGCGGTGTGGAGATCCCGCTCGACCGGGTGAACACCGTGCACTCGAGCCAGAGCCTCGGGGAGCGTCTCGTCGGCGCCGGCGACCTGGAGATCGAGTCGGGTGGAGAGTCGGGGCGGCAGCGCTTCACCGACATCCGCCATCCCGGCAGGGTCCAGCGCGAGATCCACGGTCAGATGGCGAGCCGTTCGGTACGCGGGTCGGATGCGGCCGGGACCGGCTTCGTGGACGTGGCCGGGCAACTCGAGAAGCTGGAGGCGATGCTCGACCGGGGCACCATCACTCCGGAGGAGTTCGAACGGCAGAAGCGGCGGCTGCTCGGGCCGTGACCGGTCGGCGAGTGGTGAGCCTGGTGCCGTCGAGCACCGAGACGCTGCTCGCGCTGGGCGCCGACGTGGTGGCGTGCACCCGATTCTGCGAACAGCCGGACCTGCGTCACGTGGGTGGCACCAAGAACCCCGACGTCGCCGCCATCATCGCGCTCGACCCGGATCTGGTGGTGCTCGACCGCGAGGAGAACCGTCGCGAGGATGCCGAGGCGCTGACCGCTGCGGGGCTCGACGTCGTGGTGAGCGACGTGCACACCGTGGCCGACAGCGCCCGTCTGGTGGGTGAGCTGGCCGACCTGCTCGGCGTGGAGGCACCGGAGGTCGTCGCGTCACCGGAGGCGCCGGCCCGGGCGCTGCGGACCGCCTTCGTGCCGATCTGGCGACGTCCGTGGATGTCGATCAACGCCTCCACCTACGGTGCCTCGCTGCTCGCCGGGATCGGTGTGCACCTCGTCACCGCCGACGCTCCCGATCCGTACCCGGTGGTCGAGCTGCACGAGGTCGCTGCGCGAGCCCCCGACCTCGTGCTGGTGCCGAGCGAGCCCTACGAATTCCGGCCGCAGCACCTGGACGAGCTCCGGCGCGCGATGCCGGCGTCCCGGCTGCTGGAGATCGACGGGCGCGACCTGTTCTGGTGGGGGATCCGGATGCCGGCGGCGCGTGACCGGCTGGCTGCGACGATCCACGCCGGTCTGCCGTAGATCGGGCGTGACTGCCGCCGACGGATCATCGAGGTGAGTTCGCGCCCGGCACGTGCGACGTCAGAGCCGATGGACGCCGCGAACCGGCCGCACCCGCCAGCCGCCGGTCGCCGTGCCGGCCTCGGCGAGGGCCACGATGCAGCCGCCGAAACCGCCGCCGGTCATCCGGGCGCCGAACACCCCGGGCGTGGCGGCGGCCCGTTCCACGGCGGCGTCCATGGCGGGCGTCGACGTCTCGAAGTCGTCGCGCAGACTGCGGTGACTGTCGGTCATCAGGCGGCCCGCTTCGACGTGGTCGCCGGCGGCGATCGCATCAGCGAAGGCCGTCACCCGGGCGTTCTCCGTCACCACGTGGCGGGCTCGCCGGGCGGTGACCGGGTCGAGTGCGGCTCGTGCCTCCACGGTGTCGACGTCGGCGACGGTGGCCGAGCGCAGTGGTCCGAGCACCTGTTCGGCGCGGGCGCATTCCGCGACCCGGTCGGCGTACGCCGAGCCGACGAGGGTGCGATGGGCCACGAAGTGCACGACGACGTCGAGGTCGTCGGGCACCGGCACGTGCCGCACGTCGAGCGTGTGGCAGTCGATGAGCACGCCGTGACCGGCCGTTGCGGCCGCGATGCAGAGCTGGTCCATGATGCCGGTGGGCACCCCGGTGGCGGCGTGCTCGGCGCGCTGCGCCGTCCGTGCGAGTTCGGCGGGTGAGCCCTCGAAATCCAGCGCGAGTGCCACGGCGCACTCGAGCGCAGCGCTCGACGAGAGGCCGGCGCCGGCCGGGATGTCGGACGTGATGCGGCCTCGCAGGCCCGTCGTGGCGCCGAGCTCGGAGGCCATCGCCGCCACGTATCGCCCCCACGACGGCTCCACGGTGGCGGGGTCGCCGTCGACCGGGAGCGGGACGCACACGTCACCGCCGGCCGAGTCGGAGGTGAGTTCCACGGTGTGGCCGACGGACTCGAAGTCGATGGTGGTCGCCCGGTCGATCGCCATCGGGAACACGAGGCCGCCGGTGTAGTCGGTGTGGTCGCCGATCAGGTTGACCCGTCCCGGTGCCCGGACCCGGGCCCGGGAATCGTCACGTTCGGGTCCGTCGGAGGCCACGACGACAGGCTACGCACGGCGCGACGCTCCGTGTGGGGGTCGGCAGCCCGCCTCTGCAACACTCGCCCGCATGCCGCGCGCACGCCTGTCGTCGGGAATCGAACTCGAGTACGCCACCACAGGGGACCCCGATGATCCGGCGCTGCTCGTGGTCACGGGCTACACCACCCAGCTGATCTCGTGGCACCCCGACTACGTCACGATGCTCGCTGCGCAGGGCTTCCACGTGATCCAGTTCGACAATCGCGACGTCGGCCTCTCCTCGAAGCTCGACGGCCAGCGAGCCGACCCGATGGCGGTGCTCTCGGCGAGCCTCGCCGGCGACCCGATCCCCGAGGTGCCCTACACGCTCTCGGACATGGCGGCCGATGGCATCGGCCTGCTCGACCACCTCGGTGTGGAGCGGGCCCACCTCATCGGCAACTCGATGGGCGGGATGATCGTGCAGACCATGGCGATCGAGCACCCGACCCGCGTCGCCACCGTCACATCGGTGATGAGCAGCCCCGGCGACCCACGTGTCGGTGCGCCCACCAAAGAGGCGCGCACCGCACTGCTCGCCCCCCAACCGGCCGGCCGCGACGAGTACATCGCCCAGTCCCTGGCGGCGCAGGTGTGGGCCTCGAAGAAGTACTGGGACCCGGATGCCCAACAGGCCCTGGCGGCCGCCAGCTACGACCGCTGCTTCTACCCGGAAGGGGCGACACGGCAGCTCGCCGCGATCTACGCCAGCGGCGACCGCAGCGAGGGTCTCTCGTCGCTCGACGTGCCGATGCTCGTGATCCACGGGCGCGACGACACGTTGATCACGCCGGGCGGCGGCGAGCGCACGGCCGAGCTGGTGCCGGGCTCGCACTACCTCCTGCTGTCGGACATGGGCCACGACACGCCCCGCCCGCTGTGGCCGGTGTTCGCCGAGGCCGTGGGCGGCCACGCCCGCGCAGCAGCGGCCATGGCCGGCTGACGACCCGAACGACCACCGAACGACCCGAACGACCACCGAACGACCCTCAACGATCACCGAACGAAACGGAGCACCCACACCATGGCCGGACCACTCAGCGGATATCGCATCATCGAGATCGCCGGCATCGGCCCGGGCCCGTTCGCCGCCATGCTCCTCGCCGACATGGGTGCCGAGGTGGTGCGCGTCGACCGCGCAGGGGCCGTGCGCGGCCCGCTCCCCGGTACACCTCACTACGACGTGCTGCTGCGCGGACGCCGCAATGTGGCCATCGACCTCAAGCAGCCCGACGGCGTGGAGGCGCTGCTCACGCTGGTCGAGTCGGCCGACGCACTCATCGAGGGATTCCGGCCCGGAGTGATGGAACGGCTCGGGGTGGGGCCCGACGTCTGCCGTGAACGCAACCCGAAGCTCGTGTTCGGGCGGATGACGGGGTGGGGGCAGGAGGGGCCCTACGCCCAGGCGGCTGGCCACGACATCAACTACATCTCCCTCGCCGGTGCGTTGGCCCACTTCGGCCGGGCGGGAGAGGCGCCCGTCCCGCCACTGAACATGGTGGGCGACTTCGGTGGTGGTGGCATGTTCCTCGCCTACGGCGTGGTCTGTGCCCTGCTGGAAGCACAACGCAGCGGTGAGGGCCAGGTCGTGGACACCGCCATGGTCGACGGGTCCGCCGTGCTGATGTCGATGTTCTGGGCGTTCAAGGAGATCGGCATGTTCGACGAGAACGCCCGGGGCACCAACCTGCTCGACACCGGTGCCCACTTCTACGACGTCTACCGCTGCAGCGACGGCGAGTACATCTCGCTCGGATCGATCGAACCGCAGTTCTACGCCGAGCTGTTGCGACTCACCGGACTGGCCGACGACGAGCAGTTCGCCAAGCAGATGGACCAGACCGAGTGGGCGCCGCTGAAGACGCGGCTCACCGAACTCTTCGCCACCAGGACCCGCGACGAGTGGTGCGAGCTGATGGAGACCACCGATGTGTGCTTCGCTCCCGTGCTCACCATGAGCGAAGCGGCGCAGCATCCGCACAACGTGGAGCGGGGCACCTTCATCGAGGTGGCAGGTGTGCAGCAGCCGGCACCTGCACCGCGCTTCAGCCGGACCAGCCCGGAGGTGTCGATGGCGCCGGCGCACGCCGGTGAGCACACGCGTTCGGTGTTCGCCGACTGGGGCGTCGCCACCGACCGTCTCGACGGCTGGCTGGCCTCGGGCGCCCTGCGCCAGGCCGACGCCGCGGCCGGCTGACCGGCCACCGGAGAAGAAGCGACAGCCGGGTCAGACCCCGCTGTCGCTTCTCGCGGCGCTGCTGTCCGAATCGCTTCGGCGGCAGCCCAGACTGGGGCCATGGCGACACTGGTCAGCTTTCACGCCCATCCCGACGACGAGGTGATCTCCACCGGCGGCACGATCGCCCGGGCGGCCGCAGAGGGCCACCGGGTCGTGCTGGTGGTGGCGACCAACGGCGACCACGGTGAGGTGCCCGACGACCTCGCGTCGGGTGAGTCGCTGGTCGACCGTCGCCGACGAGAGACGGAGGAATCGGCCGCCGAGCTGGGCATCGCCCGGGTCGTGTGGCTCGGCTACCGCGACTCGGGGATGACCGGATGGGAGCAGAACGGACACCACGACAGCTTCCATCGCGCCGACCCCGCGGAAGCGGGTCGACGGCTGGCCGAGATCCTCCGGCAGGAGTCGGCCGACGTCCTGACGATCTACGACTGGCACGGCAACTACGGCCATCCCGATCACATCCAGGTCCACCGGGTGGGATCGGTGGCGGCCGAACTGGTCGACGGCGTGCGGGTGCTGGAGGCCACGGTGAACCGTGACGCGCTCGGCGAGTTCGTCGCTGCCGCCGAGGAGCAGGGAATCGATCTCGACAGCCCCGACGACGGGGCGGACAACGAGTTCGATCCACACGCCCCTGCCGACGACGGCAACCCGATGGGCACACCCGAGGCCGAGATCACCTTGGCGGTGGACGTCCACGACTACGTCGCGGTCAAACGCCGCGCCCTGCGCTGCCACCGCAGCCAGGTGAGCGACACCTCGTTCTTCATCGACATGCCCGACGAGGTGTTCGAGCTGGTGTTCGGACGCGAGTGGTTCATCGAGCGCGATGCCCGACCGCCGATGCGCACCGGCTGGCTGTTCGACTGACCTCCGACCCCGGTGCGGTCGCCACACCGGTGAACGCCCGGTCCGCGACCGGCCTGGAAGACTCGGCCATGATGGGCAACATGTTGCAGCGAATCGCGGGCGTGGCGCTCGCCATGACGGTGGTGGTCGCCGCATGCGGCGGATCGGACGACGCCGAGGAGGGCGTCGACACCACCAGTACTGCGCTCACCCTGCTTCCCACCACCACGGCAGCACCCACGACCACGGCAGCACCCACGACCACGGCGGCACCGACCACCACGGCGGCGCCCACGACCACCACGACGACCACGGTGCTCCAGCCCACCACCACGGCCCCCGACCCGGCGGTCTCCGCACTGGTGTTGAGTGGCGAGGGCATCGGCTCGGCGGGCTTCGGCGCCGACCCCGACGGTGTCGTGAGCTACATCGCGTCGTATCTCGGCGAGCCCACCAACGACACCGGGTGGATCGATCCGCTCTCGATCGGCGTGTGCTCGGGCGACGAGCTCCGCCTCGTGTCGTGGGGGGTGCTGACCGTCTACTTCGGTGACGTGTCCAGCGTGTTGGAAGGACGCCGGCACTTCTTCGCCTACACGTACGGCGACCAGGCCGAGATCGGCGCCGAGCCGGTGGGGCTGGTGACGAGCCGGGGGATCACCATCGGGTCGCGGGTGATCGACGTCGTCGCCGCCTACCCCGCCGCCACCCTCAATCCCGAGGACGAGTTCACGCCGCCGTTCTTCTACGTGAACGACAACCTGCGCGGGTTCCTCACCGGCCTGGAGGACGAGGCCACGGTCACCGTCATCCTCGGCGGCGAGAACTGCGGCATCTGAGCCAACCCGCGGGCACGGATCGTGGACGACCTGTACGACCTCCATCGGGCACTGGCCTGGTTCCTGGTGCTGTCGAACGGCGCCGTGGGGCTCTACGCCCTGGTGGCGCAGTACGTCGTCCGGATGCGCGGCGCCTGGGTGTGGTGGGCGATCGGCGTGGCCCAGGTGTCGACGTTCGCCATCGCCATCGTGGGGGTGCTGATCGTCAATCGGTACGGGGTGGAGCTCGACTCGTTCCATGCCCTGTACGGCTTCACGACGATCATCGCCGTCGGCATCCTCTACAGCTACCGCTCGAGCCCGTTCATCCGCGACAAGCAGTACCTGCTGTACGGCTTCGGGGGCCTGTTCATCATGGGCCTCGGCATCCGCAACTTCTTCCTCGGCTGACGTTGCATCCGGTGTCTGACACCGGATGCAACACTCACACGCCGATGCCCTGTGGCAGCTTCGCCGGGTCCCATCCCAGGTGGGCCAGGCCCTGCTGGCAGGCGAAACGGTCGGTCATCCCCGCCACGTAGGCGACAGCGGCACGCAGGGCCTCGTCGCCGCCGGCGTCGACGTAGTCGGCGCGTTCGCCGAGCGCGGCGTGGATCGTCGGTGAGGGGATCACGTGGGGCCGATCGGCATAGTGCTCGACCAGGGCCCGCAGCAGGGAGATCACCGCATCGGCCTGCCGCCGGCTCGCCGGGCGGAGGTACACGTGCTCGTAGTTGAAGCGTCGGAACGCTGCGAGTGCTTCGGCGATCTCGGGAACCATCCCGATCCGGCCCGTCGCGGTACTTGCCGAGATCATCGCTCTCACGAAGGTGCCGAGCTGGGTGGAACGATCGCGTCCGCATCGCTCGGCGACGACGCCGGGCAGCATGTCCTCGGTGACGATGCCGGCGGCGACCGCATCCTCGAAGTCGTGACACACGTAGGCGATCCGATCGGCCCACGACACCACCTCACCCTCCGGCGTCTGCGGGGCCGGCAGGCTCCACGAGTGGTTGCGGATCCCGTCGAGCGTCTCGGCGCAGAGGTTGAGCGGCTGCAACGTGACGTCGGCTCCCCACGGGGCATGGTCGAAGCCGTCGGTGAGATAGGGCGACAGAGCGTCTTCGCTGGCGTGGCCGCCGGGTCCGTGGCCACAGTCGTGACCGATCGCCATCGCCTCGGCGAGCGGCACGTTGAGGCTGAGTGCGGTGGCCACCGACCGGGCCACCTGGGCGACCTCCAGTGCGTGCGTCATCCTCGTGCGCTGATGGTCGTCGGGGAACACGAACACCTGGGTCTTGCCGGCGAGGCGCCGGAACGCCGAATCGTGCAGGATCCGGTCGCGGTCGCGCTCGAAGCAGGTCCGGAACGGGTCGGGTTCCTCGGCGACGGCCCGGTCCCCGGCGCCGCGGGCACGGGTGGCCTCGGTGGCGAGAACCGCCTCCTCGTGCTCCTCGCGGGCCTCGCGCGTGAGCACCCGGGCGTCGCCGACAGTGGCATGCGAATCGGCGTGAGCGACGACGATGTCGTCGGTGCCATGACCGGTCATCGTCGCTGCCCACCGCTCGGCCCGCTCGGAGGCGTCGTCCGGATACTGCGTGGCCGCCATGGCCGGAACGATACGAGATGGCATCTCCCGTCCGGCGTTAGCCTGCATGAAATGTCGCAGTTCGTCGACGAGTGCCAGCTGAACGTCCGCGGTGGTGACGGCGGCGCGGGCTGCGTCAGTTTCCGGCGGGAAGGCCCCGTCGCGATGGGCGGGCCCAATGGCGGTGACGGCGGAGACGGCGGCAACGTGTGGCTGGTGGCCGACCACAACGTGTCCTCGCTGCTCGCATTCCGTGACCATCCCCACCGCCGGGCCACCAACGGTGTGCACGGCAAGGGCAAGGATCTCCACGGCCGGCGCGGGGAGTCGCTCGAGATCAGCGTCCCGATGGGCACGGTGGTGTTCGACATGTACACCGGCGACCTGCTCGCCGAGCTCGTCAACCACGGCGACCGGTGGCTCGCTGCGGCGGGCGGCCGGGGCGGCCGGGGCAACGCCAAGTTCCTGTCCAACAAGCGACGTGCGCCGAGCTTCGCCGAACAGGGTGAGCACGGCGAGGAACGCTGGCTGAAGCTCGAACTCCGGCTGATGGCAGACGTGGCGCTCGTCGGGTTCCCCAACGTGGGCAAGTCCACCTTCATCAGCGTGATCTCGGCGGCGAAACCGAAGATCGCCGACTATCCCTTCACGACGCTCGAGCCGAACCTCGGCGTGGTGAGCCTCGATGACGAGACCGAGTTCGTGGTGGCCGACATCCCCGGGCTCATCGAGGGTGCGAGCGAGGGCAAGGGCCTCGGGCATCAGTTCCTCCGGCACGTGGAACGGGCCCGCGTGCTGTGCCTGTTGCTCGACCTCGCACCGATGGACGGCGTCACGCCGCAGGAGCAGGAGCAGGTGCTCCTGCACGAGTTGGGGACGTACCGGCCCGACCTGCTCGACCGGCCACGCATCGTGGTGGGCACCAAGGCCGACGCCGTGCAACCCGAGGAACTCGAGGCGCTGGGCTGGGACGGTCCGATCATGTCGTCGGTGACCGGGCAGGGCGTGTCGGAGATCGTCGGTCGGATGGCGTCGCTCGTGCACGATGCACGCCAGGCCGTCGAGTACGAGGAGGGCGTGGTCGTGCTGCGTCCCGAGGCGAGCGGAGCGGTCGTCGAGCGTGTTGCCGACGGCGAGTTCCGGCTGCTCGGCCGCGACGTCGAGCGTGTGGTGGCCCTCAACGACGTCACCACCCCCGAGGCGCTGTCGTACATCGACTTCCGGCTCGAGCGGCTCGGCGTGCCCAAGATGCTCGCCAAGGCCGGCGCTCGCGAGGGCGACGTGATCTGGATCGGCGAGTTCAGCTTCGACTACCAGCCCGATCGCTGAGGCAGGCCGAGCCGATGCGTGTGGTGGCCAAGATCGGAACCGCGTCGATCACCGACGTCCACGGAGCCATCGACGCTCGTGCCCTGGCGAAGCTGTCGGACGAGGTGGCCGGGCTGCGTGAGCACGGCCACGACGTGGTGGTGGTGTCGTCGGGGGCGGTGGCTGCGGGTGTGGCCGCGTTGGGTCTGGCGAGCCGGCCGACCGACATGCAGACGCTGCAGGCGATCTCGGCGGCCGGCCAGAGCAGGCTGGTGGAGGCCTACAACGTGGAGCTGGCGCGCCACGGGCTGGTCGGTGCGCAGGTGCTGCTGGATCCGCACGACTTCGTCGACCGCATCCAGTACCTGCACGCCCGACGCACCATCGAACGGCTTCTCGAACTCGGATGCGTGCCGGTCGTGAACGAGAACGACGCGATCGCCAACGACGAACTGCGGTACGGCGACAACGATCGCCTCGCTGCGCTGGTGGCCAACAGCATCAACGCCGACGTGCTGGTGCTGCTCACCGACATGGACGGCCTGTACACCGCCGATCCACGCCGTGACCCGTCGGCCACGCTGGTGCCGCTGGTGTCGTCGGGCGACCCCCTGTTGGCGATCGACGCCGACGCCGGCGGCAGCGGCCGGGGGAGCGGGGGGATGGCGTCGAAGCTCACTGCGGCTCGCATGGCGTCGTGGTCGGGGATGCGCAGCGTGATCGCTCGCGCCTCGCGGCCCGACGTGCTGGCCGGAGCGGTGTCGGACGAGCTGGTGGGCACCACGTTCGAGCCGCACGATCGCACGCTCCCGGCGCGCAAGCTGTGGATCGCCTTCGCCGCCGAGGTGAACGGCGCCGTCGAGGTGGACGAGGGCGCCGAGCGTGCCCTCACCGATCGGCCGACGAGCCTGTTGCCGGCGGGTGTGGTGAGTGTGCGTGGCGACTTCGTGCTGGGCGATGTGGTCGACGTGGTCGGTCCGTCGGGGCGGTCGTTCGCCCGCGGGCTCGTGGCGGTCGACGGGGTGATGCTGCGCTCGGTGGTGGGTCGCCACACCCGCGATCTCCCCGCCGGAGTGACGCACGAGGTGGTCCACCGCGACGACCTCGTGGTGCTCCCCTGACCCGTTTCCCCCCCACGGCGCGCTGCCGTTTGCGTGACGGTTGTGTCGGGGCGTCCCCACATTTCTGCAACGCAGACCGGGTGTGCTCCGACTCGCGGGTCAGCGGCGGGTGGGAAGGAAGCGGCGG
>Ga0102937_1001063_pt1 | contig 12436 bp, 12 predicted proteins | sample SalPonR2_B_D1_MG_FD_78213 | JGI IMG/M metagenome (GOLD analysis project Ga0102937, IMG submission 78213) | Salt pond soil microbial communities from South San Francisco under conditions of wetland restoration - Salt Pond MetaG R2_B_D1_MG | ecosystem: Environmental > Aquatic > Marine > Intertidal... | reverse complement strand
TTTTCAATAAACCTCTCAGCCTCACCCGTCTGCTGATCCACAAGGTAATAATCCCTGTACCATCCGTCCCAGGTAATCTCTTTCAGGTACGGCAGGTCTGATGATCCCAGCAGCTTTTCTGTGTGGTGGTCAATCTCGAGATATGGCATCTCTTTGGTTGCCAGCTGCACCGATTTCCCTTCACCGAGGTGGTAAACAGCCGTATAAAGATGTGTTTTCCGCTCTTCCCATGTCTCTTTTTCGTGCGTTTTAATTCTGGGATCATCCCAGTGCCACACCATACCCTCAATGTCGTCCAGGATTCTTTGTGTGTCGTACAGGTTTTCTGCGGTTACAGAGTCCGTTTTGGCTTCCTCTTCATCCATAGACACCATCTCTTCTGCCATCACCCCGTAAAAGAGCCGTGAGCCATCATGTGTCCATACCAGGTTGTTGTTGGAGCGCAGGCGATAACCTTCCTCTATATCATCAGGCATTAAAATAGTTTTCGGTTCACCATCGAAGGCAGTCCAGGTGATAATGGAAGCATCATGCGGCCTGAAGTCTCTGGTTGAATCTAATACGGTTGCATTAAAGGCAATTCGAGATCGTTTATGATCCCACGTCAGGTTCGTGTAATAGGCACTCTCCATTCCCAGCAGTTTTACAGGTTTAGTCTCACTCTCCATTAGATTAACTGCAAAAAAACCATTTTCAGTTGCGGATGTGTCAACCGTTGAGAAGGCAAAAGTCGACGATGTGCTGTCGATGGCTGATTCATTCACAAACGGAATCCAGTGGTCGCTGCCGGATTCAAGCCGAACCATTCGAACCGGCTTTCCGATGTGTGGATTCTTAAATTCCCCTTTCTCCACATCTTCGGTCTGATGGTGACGAACAATGGCCCATTGCCCATCATTGGAGAATTCAAACGACTCTACCGCATCAAGCGAGAGTGTATCTCCGTTTTCGGTATTCAACAGCACTAAACCGTTTTTGGGCTTATCCTCTCCTGCATTTTCAGCTTCGATATAGGGCGGATGAACAATCGCTCCCGCCCAGGCTCCATCCTTTGAAATCTGCGGATTATGTCCCCGTTCAATCACATACTCCCTGCTGCCGTCTACACTTTTAATACGAACTTCGCCATCGCCAATTTCAGGCCAAACACCATACGCAACCCACTTACCATTTGCCGACAATACCGGAGAGGTGATATCTTCGAACTGCAGCACATCCTCAAACGTAAACTGTTCCTGTGCCCGGAGGGAGTTGATGTTTAAAACAAGAACGGAAGTGATAAAAAGTGAAAGCAGTGTTGAAGTGCGCTTAATATGGATCATGACTCTGTCTTTAATTTATAATAGAGTCATAATCTACCAATCGTGTGAGACAAATATTATATAAAAAACGAAAAGCCAGCCCTCATCTTTTTTCCTTTTCCTGATCTGCTATTTTCCCGTTTTCTCCCGCATTTCTCGCTGGCGCATCGGCATACTGTCAATTAACCCGAAAATATCTTGGACCAAAACAGGTGAATCTTTCTGCAGTTTCACACTGCCATCCTTTCCAATGAGCAGAAGGCGAAAATCGGGCAGATCAGAACCGTATTGTTCCAGTATTTCTTCTTCTGATACGGGATCGAGTGGTTGTTCATTTAACCGCGATGTACCCTTTCTGAATACATAAAATGTAATTAAATCGCGATCCTTAAACCCATTTTCTCTGCCTTCAAAATCTGAAACCTGTTCATTAAACAGACTGTCCGATTCCTGATCCGCGATTACAATTAAAATCCTGTTTTCCCACTGAAAATCTGCAGGATTCTTTTTTATAAAGTCGTCATTCTGAGCCATAACAGTTGTTGTTAGTAGCGCAAACAGAACAGAAAAAATGATATTCTTCACCGAACTGCATTTTTGTTATTTTCAATGGAAATGCAAACCAGATTTTTTTCATTCCATGTCTATACTTCTTGTATCTAAAAAACGTGATTTCACCGCACTTGAGTCGCATATTCGCTCAATCGGCCCCAATATTGATGTGGAAACCTGGCCAGCCGTGGCCAAGCCCGATCGTGTGCAGATGGCAGTTGCCTGGAATCAACCTGCGAATGTGTTTGCAACGTTTCCGAATCTGAAGGTCATTACCTCACTTGGAGCCGGTGTGGACCATCTTCTGTACGATAGCACCATTCCTGAAACAGTCACATTTACACGGATGGTTCTCCCTTCACTAAAGCAGCAGGTTGCAGACTATGTATTGATGTCGGCACTGAATATTCTGCGAAACTCTCATGATTATTACAGACAGCAGCAGCAGGCAGAATGGGCAGAGCATCAGCCCATCGAAAAAGATGATTTACGTATAGGTGTGATGGGATTGGGACAGCTCGGTTTGGTAACCGCCAAAAAGCTTGAACAAAACGGCTTTCACGTATCCGGATGGGCAAGAACAAAAAAAGAGCTTTCATCCATCAGAACCTACACATCCGGTGAGCTCGATCATTTTTTAGAAGAGGTGAATATCCTTGTGTGTCTGCTTCCCTTAACTCCGGAAACTGAAGGTATTTTAAATCTCGAAACCATCAAAAAGCTGAAGCAGCCTGCGTTCATCATCAACGCGGCACGCGGAGAGCATCTTGTGGATGAAGATCTCATTTATGCCCTGGATACCGACAGAATTCGGCATGCCACACTGGATGTATTTACAGATGAACCGCTTCCCGAATCGCACCCGTTCTGGAACCGTGATAAAATTACCATCACTCCTCATGTAGCTGCTTTAACAAATGAAAAAGAGGCTGCCAAACTCATTGTAGAAAATTATAAGCGATTGCTATCCGGGATGGATTTAAATCATCCTGTAAGCAGGGATCATAAGTATTGACTCACGAAAAAGAGAGAAGCTTATGAGAAAACTAAGCCTGTTGTTCTGCTTATTTATATTTTCTGCCTGTACTACCCCGGATCGTAACCTCTACCCCGATGATCCTTCACAACGAACGGTCCCGGTGTTCATCATTAGTCATGGCTGGCATACGGGTATTGTAATCGAAAGTGAGTATTTTACCGAAAGAATTTCCAAACACGACCAGATTCCACATGGTACCTACCTGATGTTTGAATGGGGTGACGCCCGCTATTTTCCGCACGATGACCCCGGGGTAGGTTTACTGCTCAGAGCTGCTTTATTACCTACCGGCTCTGTGATACAGATTACAGGTTTGAGCAACCAGCCAAACTTAATATTTAGGCAAAGTAAGACGGTTAAGGTCGATGTAACACGGGAGGGAGTTTCAGCTCTGAGTGATTTTCTTGCACGCCAACTCCGAAAAAATTCAGATGGGGAGTTTATTTATCTACAGAGCGGCCTCTATCCGAACAGTTCATTTTTTGAGGCAGAAAAACTCTATTTTTTCCCAAGAACGTCCAACACATGGACGGCTCGTGCACTCCGGCAAACAGGATATCCTATAACTCCGGCGCTGGCACTTACCACTGATAATCTCATGAAACAGGCCTGTAAGTACGGAGATGTCCTAGACTAGCCTTTCGCCATCGATTTGCCTCTCTCCTGCCCTTCACGAATAGCAAGCTGTCCGCAACCGGCATCAATGTCGTCTCCCCTGCTTCTTCGTACCGTAGCCGTTACGCTGTTATTGGTGAGGGTTTTCATAAACCGGTTCAGCCGGTCTTCCCGTGCACGTTTCAGCTCAACGCCTGCCACATTGTTATACATGATGATATTCACCTTGGATGGAGCCCATTTAACAATATTTACCAGGTTTTTTGCATCCTGTGTGGTGTCGTTAAATCCATCAAATAAGAGATATTCATAGGTAACCGGACGTTCTGTTTCCCGAAAGTAGAACTTGACCGCCTCTTCGAGTTTATTGAGGTTCAGGCTCTCATTTATCGGCATAATTTTGTTCCGCTTTTCATCATCGGCTGCATGAAGTGAGATAGCCAGGTTCACATTTATCTCCTCTTTTGCGAGCTGCTTAATCTGTTTGGTGAGCCCTACGGTAGAAATGGTAATTCTTCGCTGTGAAAGATCCACGCCCAGCGGATCAGATATAATAGCTGCAGACTCCACAACCGATTTGTAATTGTGCAGCGGCTCGCCCATTCCCATATACACAATATTGTTGATTTTCTTGCCAAACCTCTCTTCAGCCAGCTCATTAATCTGCTGTACCTGATCTACAATTTCACCATGTGTGAGATTTCTGAAATACCCCATTTTACCGGTGGCACAGAACGAACACCCAAACATGCAGCCCACCTGTGATGACACACAAACCGTAAGCCTGTTTACGGTTCCGTCGTCATAAAAATCAGGAATCAGCACAGCTTCTACTTTGTACTCTTCGGGATCATCGAGCTGAAACAAAAACTTGATGGTGCCATCTTTCGACTCCTGCCTGCTGTACTCTTTTGCCTTACGGATTTCTGCAAGATCATTTAATTTGGCCCGCAGGTCTTTAGAGAGGTTTGTCATCTCATCGAATGATGACGCTCCCTTTTGATAGAGCCACTGAAAAACCTGGTCGGACCGGTAGGAAGCAAGACCCAGATCTGCCAGGGCAGCTGAAAGTTCTTCTTTAGTGAGTGCTTTAAGGTCTTTCTTTTCGCGGGTAACGGTTGTATCGATATTCATTCTTAAAAGATACAAACTATGCTGCGAAATCAATAACCGACAAGCATGGCATCTGCTGCCGCCATCAAAATATTGTGATTTATCCGCTCCTTATAATTGGGGTTGACGTACTGAAATTCAATACGTCCCTCATTATTAATGAGAAACACAGACGGCACGGGAAGCAAGTGGTGGTCTCTGCCCGACCGCTCTTCGAGATCCATTCCATTCTCCCTGAGCTGAGTTACGGTCTCTTCATCCTCTCTAAACGCAATTCCAAAAGCTTTGGAGGCTATCATATCGCTGTCGGACAGGAGCGTAAAATTGGTATCCAAATCATTCAGTGACTCTTTCAAAAACTCCGGCCTGTCGGGGCTTATTCCCACAATAGTTATGCCTTTTTCGTACAGCTCATCTTTAATTTCTGCGATGGCCGACAGCTCTGCCGAACAAAAGGGGCACCACCCTCCGCGATAAAAAACAATGAGTGTATGCTGTGCGGCTATTTCTGATAATAATTTCATCTCCCCATAAGGATCCGATAGCGTAATGCCGGGAACCTCACTGCCTACTAGCAGCGGAGATACATTTTGCGGTTTAATGGGAACATCTGTTTGAGGTGTGGAACAGCTTATTGTAAGAAGCAGAGATATTATAAGAGCTGAAAGTTGGCAGCAGACAGTGAATTTCATTAGCGTACTTCTGTTTCTTTTGATATGGAATGATCCTGTTTTACAGGGAAGCATTCAAAAATAAGACATAGCCATCTCAAATATATCACATTCTTATCACGTTGGCTGCCAGTAATCTAGAAACGAGGATTCACGATGTTATTGTAAATAGAGCCAAATGTATAGGAGAGCCCAAATGAGAAGTAATAATCGTAAGAGGTGGGCCGCTGCACCCCCCTGATAATGGATTCCGGATCATCTGGGTCTACATCTCCCGGAAGCTGAAGAGAAAGCTGATCGTTTATAATACGATACCGGCCGGATACACTCACCGAGAGCCCCCGCATTACTCTTATATTGAACGTTGGATTTATTTCGATCCGGTTTATAGATGTGTCGTGGAAGTAGTGGCTGCCGGATAGACGAATATCGATTCGCCCCCAACGCTGATCGTACCTCAACCTGGTGGATATTTCCTGAGACAGAATTGTTTCGCTGTCTTTCAGGAAAATTGTGGTGTTAAAATATCTTCGATGATTCGGTGTAATCTGGTACTGAATCAGAAATCGCCGGTTTTGAAATTCCGAGTATGGGAAGAAATTGTACTCAACAGAAGGCGCTATATAGGTGCTTAAAGCAATATTATTAACACGATTAAAGCTTGCGCCGGCAAAGAGCCCCAGCGACATATGATCGCTTAAGCTATATGCTGCCATATTCCAAAAACTCCCCCAGTCACGGTTCACATTCAGGGTTTTGTCGTTAATGTCGACATTCCGTCTTCTGACTTCTCCATGAAACCTGCTGCGAATCTTCCAGGTTTCTGTAGTTCTCTCCGCTTCTAAGCCACTATATAAACCAAAATTAAACTCACTCGCCTCACCGCTTACATTCGATCTTACATCCACATCAAACACCCAGTTGTTCCATGGGTCTTCAACAACTTCTTCCTCAATACCTGCATCTTCGGGCTCCTCATAAAATATGTCCAGCGCATTCATTGCTTCCGTATTTGTTACATACGGGATGAGACCGATTTTTATATATCTGTTTAGCCCTCGGCGCCTCTCATCCCAAGTATCATTATTCGTAGATACATACCTGAGTGTATCTGTCCTTGGAGACTCAATTCCCATTTCTGAAAACTCGAGGGTGTACTCTACTCCACCGCCCGCAGTGCGCTGATCGTTGATACGAAGATAGACGGAGGCATCTTCCTGATCCCGGACATAATTCACAAACGTAATGTTTGTGCGAATAAAAGTAACATCACAGCTATTGCAATCCAGAAACACATTTGGAATGGGTGCAGTACGACTTACCCCTTGAGCTACAATAACTTCTGTAAAAAGAAGCAGCAAAAATAAAACAGCAGTGCCTGTACGGTACAAAATAATTACAGAGAGTATAAGGTTAATATATAAGCCTATAAAAGTAACCAATTCACATCAAGAATATCCAATATAAGGATGTAGCAGTTTGTAAAATGAACTGTTTATGTTTTGCAAAAATCTGCTTAGCATATTTATTCTGTATTATTCGCAATAAAAAGCCCTGCAATTGAAATTTCTTACATCCCAGTTATCATATTTTTTCGCGAATCGCCGCACAAAAACCAACGTTCGGAAACTGCTGAAATTTGTCGCCGTTTTGTTTGTAATGTACATCACGTACAGTGTTTTGTTCCACTTTATTGCGCTATATGAAGGGCAGAACCACTCATGGCTGACCGGATTTTACTGGACACTGGTTACCATGAGCACCCTCGGTTTTGGTGATATTGTTTTCACGAGCGATGTTGGCCGCTTTTTTTCGATGATGGTTCTCTTTTCCGGGGTTCTGTTTCTTTTAATCATGCTGCCGTTTACGTTTATTGAGTTCTTTTATGCCCCCTGGATGAAAGCGATGAACCAGGCAAAGGCACCAAAGGAAATCGATCCGCTGGTTAAAGATCACGTTATTATTACCGAATTAAATGCTGTAACAGATTCCCTTATAAAAAAGCTGACGTCATACAAAATTCCCTATGTTATTCTCGAACCCGATTTGCAGAAAGCCCTGGACCTGTCCGATTTGGATTATAATGTGATTAACCTTGATCCCACAGATTATGAAGCCTATTCGCAGCTAAATATTGACAGGGCTAAAATGGTTGTCGCGGCCGGACCCGATACCGTAAACACCAACGTTACTTTTACGGTAAAGGAGTATAACCCGGAGGTTAATATCGTTGCGACAGCCAGTCATGCCGATTCCGTGGATATTTTACAGCTTGCCGGGGCCAATCACGTTGTACAGCTTGGAGAGATTCTTGGGCGTTCCCTGGCACGAAGAACGCTGGGTGGTAACGCCCGGGTTCATGTTATTGGCCATATTGATGAACTTGTAATTGGTGAAGCCACTGCACAGGAAACCCCGCTCATTGGGAAAACATTAAAAACAAGCGGGCTGCGTGAAGCAACGGGAGTAACTGTCGTTGGGATTTGGGAGCGGGGTAAGTTCAAACAACCCCTTCCAGACTCTCTCATTACCGAAAAAACAGTGCTTGTTTTGGCCGGAACCGTGCAGCAGCTGCGAAACTATGATGAACTTGTTAGCATTTATCATGTTTCAGATAAGCCCGTGATCATTATCGGGGCGGGACGTGTTGGGCGGGCGGCAGCAAAATCACTTGATGAACGACAGGTTGATTACCGAATCATCGATAAAGAGCCTCAGCGAATTCAAGATAGTGATAAATTTATTTTAGGGGATGCTGCAGACCATGATGTTCTCGAAAAAGCAGGTTTAAAAGAAGCTCATACGGCACTCATTACAACTCACAGTGATGATATTAACATATACCTCACTATTTACTGCCGGCAACTCTGTCCCAATATGCAAATCATCAGCCGGGCCACATACGAAAAAAATATTAACACCATGCACCGGGCCGGTGCCGATTTTGTTATGTCGTATGCATCGATGGGAGCTAACTCTATCTTTAACATTCTTGAAGGGCAGGAGGTGCTTGTACTGGCAGAAGGATTGAATATTTTTAACCACAAAGTGAACGACAGCCTGGCAAATAAAAGCTTGATTCAGACTGATATTCGAAAAGAGACCGGCTGCACAGTTGTAGCCGTTAATTGCAGAGATAAAATGGAAGTAAGTCCTGCACCTCACCGTATACTGAATAAAGATGAAGAGTTAATTCTGATAGGCTCTCCTGAAGGTGAGAACAAGTTTTCAAACCGATATGAAAAAGAGAAGAGTTAATTAGCTAAACTTTCAACTCACACAATTTAATTTTTCCAAAACCACGGAGTAAACAGAACCAGAACGGTAAACAGCTCAAGCCTGCCGATCATCATTAATATAAGCAGAAGCCACTTTCCCAGGTAAGGAACTCCTGCATAATTTTCAACCGGCCCGAACACTCCCCATGCCGGGCCAATATTACTGAGACTTGCAATGCTTGCCCCCATTGCAGACATAAAATCAAATCCCATGAGGCTCATTCCCAAGGCACCGAATACGAAAATCAGGAAATAAGCTACAAAAAAGCCCAGAATCGTTTTCAGAATAGGGGAATCTATAACACGGTCTCCTACCCGAACCGGAACGATGGCCTGAGGATGGATAATTTGTTTGAATTCGCGACCTATATTTTTAGCGATAATCATCAGGCGGATCATTTTAATTCCTCCTCCGGTTGATCCCGCGCAACCGCCGCTAAAAAACAGGATAAAGAGTAAAAATGAGGTGAAAGGCACCCAGTGTGCATAATCATCCGTACCAAATCCGGTGGTAGTAACGATGGATACTACCTGGAAACTGCCATATCGTATTGCCTCTCCTATCGAATAATCCTGAAGAACCCACAACCCTGCTGAAATTGCGATGGTAAATGACCCGATAACAAGTGAGTAAAAACGTATTTCACGGTTTTTAAGAAATGAGCCAACGTCACCTTTGAACAACTTAAAATGCATGGCGAAGTTAATTCCTGCTAAAAGCATAAATATGATGATTACCGTATCAATATAGACCGAATCAAAACCGGCAACGGAATCATTTTTCGTTGAAAATCCACCGGTTGCCAGTGTTGAAAATGCATGATTTATAGCTTCAAACCAATCCATTGAGGGATGCAGCCAAAGTAACAGAAACTGTGCAAGCGTTAAACCTACATAGATAGACCAGAGCAAAAATGCGGTTTCCTGTATTCGGGGGGTCAGTTTATCAGACGTAGAACCCGAATATTCGGCCTGGTAGAGCTGCATACCTCCGATACCCAGCAGTGGAAGCAGTGCGAGTGTAAGAACAATAATGCCCATTCCGCCCATCCAGTGAGTAAATGATCGCCAGAACAGCACGCTTTTATCCAGTTCCTCGATCATCAGGTTTTGAATCCCATCGCTGGTAACCCCATTAAAAATTGTGGCGCCGGTTGTTGTAAACCCGCTCATTGTTTCAAAAACAGCATCCGTATAGGTTTCCAGCGAACCGGATAGCAGGAATGGAATGGCACCGATGAGGGAGCCTACAAACCATGTGAGAGAGACAATCAAAAACGCTTCCCGCATTCGTAATTCTTCTTTTGGCCTGAACTGATAAAATAGTACCCCTCCCAGGGCCGTTGCCCCCAAACCCGTTATTAAAAATGCATCCCAGGAGGGCTCCCCGTAGATAAATGCAATAATCATCGGCAGAAAAAGCGTACATCCCAAAAAGAGAATAAAGCTGCCCATGATTCCCGTAACGAGACGAAAATCAATTCTTGGCCGGTTTTTTGATGCGTTTAGCAGATCAATCATCCGAAGAGTTCTTCAACTTTTTTTATGGCTCGTGGAAGGGCGAAGATAATCACCCTGTCATCTTTTCTTACCGTTGATGTACCGGTGGCGATGCTTGCAACTCCATCTCTCAGTATTCCTCCAATCACAACGCCATCAGGCAGCTCCAACTCTTCAATCGGTTTATCCAGAACTTTGCAGTTTTTACCAGCCACAATTTCAATGATCTCCGCCTTAATACCGTGAAACGCTTTCACCGTGAGCATCATCCCCTGGCGAATCTGGCGATGTATTTCGTCGGAAGCTGACGCTTTCACGTTTACAATGGCATCAATACCAATGGTTTGGCTTAATGGTACATACTGGCTTTTAGAAACCAGCGCCACCGTTTTCTTTACTTCGAGATGCTTGGCCATCAGGCAGGATATGATATTCGATTCCTCATCGTCGGTTACCGAAATAAAAGCATCCATCTCCTGTACCCCTTCTGTAACAAGCAGGTTGGGGTCGGTTGGATTTCCGTTCAGCACCAAAATATCGCGGTAGTTGTTCGCCACCTCGTTTGCCAGGCTCTCATCAGGTTCAATGAGCTTAATCTCCCATTTTTGGGATTCAGAGGCAAGTTTCGCTGCCAGAATCCGTCCCACTTCATTGCCACCGGCAATCATGATTCTGCGCAAAGGTTTGTCGCTGTGTCCTGTAATGGTACCCAGCAATTTTACCTGGCTCGAATCTGTTACAATAAAGATGTGGTCGAGCGGTAACAATCTGTTTTGTCCTCTGGGAATGATGGTGGTCCCTCTTCGGGAAATCGCTACCACCCTATAGGAGAGTTCAGGATACATATCTGCCAGCTCCGACAGGGTTTTATTAACGACCTCCGCTTCTTCTTCAACCCGAAATCCAACGAGCTGCAGTTTATCCTCTGCAAGTGAGACCACGTAGCTGGCTGATGCACGTTTTACGAGCTGATAAATTTCATTGGCAGCTGTCTCCTCCGGATGAATCATCAGGTCGATACCGAGTTCGGAAGGTGAAATAGGTGAATCTGACCGTGTAAGTTCATCATTTCGAACCCGGGCAATCACCATTTTCACACCCAGTCGCTTCGCCATCATCGACGAGATAATATTTACTTCATCAGAGCTGGTTACAGCAACCATTAAATCGGCTTCCCGTGCCCCACCTTCTACCAGTACATTTGGAGAGGTGGCATTTCCCTGCAGAGTGAGCACATCCAGGCTGTCCATCACTCTTTTAAGGCAGCGCTGCCGCTCGTCAACCACTGTCACATCGTGCTTTTCCTCCGAGAGCACTTTGCTCAGTTCAAAACCAACTTCACCGGCTCCCGCTATCAGAATCTTCAAATCAGAATATTTTATTAAATAAAATAAAAGGTATCACTAATCTGCTATAAAATAAATGCAATGTTCAGTAAGCCGTATTCCCTCTCCACCCGCTTTTTAAACGAATCTTTGAAACCAAACACAGATCTCACAGGCCTCTGCCGACTATATCCTACACCTGCATGAAACATTCTAACAGTTAAGATTGTTATGTAAATAAATCAAGGACGAAATAAAATAGTATCGATATGACACTTATAGAAAAGAATGACTTAAATCTAAAATATGACTGGTCAACGGAGCCCGGAGAAACACCTGTGGATAAAGACTCAATAACCGGAAAAGCATTTGATCGTGAACGCGGTGATGATGTTTTACATCTGCTGAACAATTATGCTGAGAAAAGTGAAATTGGGAGTAAAGATGACCTTTCTGAAATCGAGAATTTACTCAGGCAGGACCTCCCAAAGAATCTCAATACGGAAGATGATGTAATGGATTGGTTATGGTCAGCATTAGGACATGAGAAACGACTCTGAGAAGTACATTTTTTATATTCAGCCATACTTCCGGAGCAGCTGAGTGCACTCTTTTCCCATAAACCCATGGACAATCTCTATGTCAGTAAATGATTGATCACAGATATCTTGGGCTCTGAGTGAGATCTGTGGCATAAATTTGGTGATGGTTGGTATATCGGTCCCGTATACTATCGTATCAACCTTCGCCCAAATGGTTGCCGATGTGCACATGGGACACGGCTCACAGGTTGTGTAGAGCGTAAAGCCACTAAGGTCTGTTTTTTGAAGATGCTCTCCAAGTTTTCGAATAGCCATCACTTCTGCATGTGCAGTGGGATCATGAAGCTGTCTGGTTTGATTGGCGGCCTCAACAAAGATCTCATCACCCATTGCTAAAACGGCCCCGAATGGGGTTTGATGCTTTTCGGCAATGTCGATAGCCGCTTTCATGTGTGATGTGTATGGTTTCATGGGAACAGGGTACGGGGTTCAGGGCTCAA
>Ga0102937_1001061_pt1 | contig 12450 bp, 7 predicted proteins | sample SalPonR2_B_D1_MG_FD_78213 | JGI IMG/M metagenome (GOLD analysis project Ga0102937, IMG submission 78213) | Salt pond soil microbial communities from South San Francisco under conditions of wetland restoration - Salt Pond MetaG R2_B_D1_MG | ecosystem: Environmental > Aquatic > Marine > Intertidal... | reverse complement strand
AGTGACAAACCGGACTTGCGATTCGGTATGGAGTTTGTCGATTTGACAGCTTTGGCAAAAGGACATGAATTTGCTGTATTTGACCAAGCGGAAGCTATTTTAGGTATTCGCGTTCCAGGCGCCGCCGATAATTACTCCAATAAGGATTTGAAAAAATTGACCGACTGGGTGCGCCGTCCACAGGTAGGCGCCAAGGGCCTGGTATATGTGAAGTGCCAGGCGGACGGCAGTTTTAAGTCGCCTATAGGTAAGTTTTTCGATGATGAGCAGCTCGCTCAGTGGCAAGAGCGTGCGGGTGCAGAAAAAGGAGATATGTTGCTGGTTTTATCCGGAGATTTGGACTCTACTCGGAAGCAGTTGGGAATCCTTCGATTGGAAATGGCGCAACGGGAGGATATGATTCCTGCCGGCAGCTTCAAGCCGTTGTGGGTAACAGACTTTCCGTTATTAGAATGGGACGAAGATGATCAGCGGTATTATGCCATGCATCATCCATTCACATCTCCTAAGAAAGAAGATATGCCGAAATTGGGTCAGCAAAATCCGGAAGAAATAGCCAAACTACGCGCAGATGCCTACGACCTGGTCATCAACGGCGCTGAAATTGGAGGCGGATCGATTCGTATTCACAATAAAGAATTACAAATGCAAAATCTGAAGACGCTGGGTTTCACGGAAGAGGAAGCTCGGGCACAGTTTGGATTTTTGATGGATGCCTTTGAATATGGCACGCCCCCTCATGGAGGGATAGCCTTTGGCTTTGATCGTTTGGTAGCCGTGATGGCCGGCCAGAGTTCTATCCGCGACTTCATTGCTTTTCCAAAAAATAATCAGGGCCGCGATGTGATGATTGATGCGCCTTCGCGCTTGGATGAGAGCCAATGGAGCGATTTGCACTTACGAGCGCTGGAGACTCCGGATTCCGAGGCTTAGCATAGGTTTTTGGGCGTGCCCCTCGAGGGTCCGCCAGGGGCCGGAGCCCTCGGGGTCGGGCTATCCGCTCATAGTCAGTGCCCCATGCGCCGGCATCTGTAGGGCTGCGTAGAGTTTCCGGGGGTCACTTCCTCGCCTTACACCTGCTCGGCACCTGCGGCAGTGCCTACCACTTCTATCCCTCACGCTTGCGGCCTTGGGCCGCATTTTAACATAGTGCATTCTAAAGATCAGCAGTGGTTTTTGAGTTATAATCGTAATGGGAATTAAATCATAGCTATGCCTATGGAGCGACGTTTTAAAGCGTAAAAAATCATTTTTTTTAATTAATAATTTAGGACAAGTAAATACAGGTCGCTTCAAGATGAGTGAGGGATAGTAGGGGACCGACGCCTGTCGGGCGAGGTGTCACGCCCGGCTTTGATTTTGGAGCACATTAAATATTAATCCAATGACTTACTAGCAGTGTTGAAAAGATTCATAGGGCGGGACCGATAGCCCCGCATAGCCCGACCCGAAACCCGTCGATACGGCGGGTGCAGGGGCACTCCCTAAAAAAAGGAATTATCCTATTTGGGATTCATTAGACCTGTGAGCTGCTTGACTTCCTTCAGAGTCGCTTGCGCCACTTTTCGTATCTCCGCTGAACTGGCTTTGATCTGGTCTTTCACTTCCTTGCGGCGGTTTTGAAGTTCATGGCGACGGTCCACCATAGGTTTGTTAAAGCTAATTAGTGCTTCCGTCACTTCAGACTTCAGATCTACATATTTTAGTGACTGTGATTCGTAATCCTCCATTAAGCTTTGGTGCGCTTCGGTGGCTCCGCATGCTTTGAGAAGTTGAAATAGGTTATGAATGCCTGCGCTCATTTCTCCTTCCGGAGTGTTTCCGGCATCTGTGACTGCGGATCGGATTTGTCTTCGTATTTGCTCCTCACTCGCAAATAAAGGAATAAAATGTTTCGGCCCTGCGCTTTTACTCATTTTTCGACTGGGGTCTGCCGTAGAAAGGAGTTTCGGCGTTTGGCTATACATCACCTCTGGAAGTTGGAAATATTCTTTTCCTACCTGGTGATTGAATCGCTGTGCTATATTTCTCGTGAGTTCCAGGTGCTGATCTTGATCTCTTCCCACCGGCACAAAATCGGCTTTGTACATTAAAATGTCTGCCGCCTGAAGAACGGGATAGGAGAAAAGCCCCGCAGAGATATAAGTGTCTTTGGTATCGGCCTGTTGGCTTTTATCTTTAAATTGGGTCATGCGTCCGAGCTCGCCATACGAACAAAAGCAGTGCAATATCCAGTTCAGTTCCGCGTGCTCTGGCACTAAGGACTGAATAAAAACATTATTGGCTTCGATACCTGCCGCCAGCAGGTCTAAGACCATGTTCCAGGTGTTTTCCTGTAGTTTTTTGGGTTTGTAGGGCATGGTCATGGCGTGATAATTGACAATGCCGTAGAAGCATTCATGGTCATTCTGCAAATCGACCCAGCGTTCTATAGCTCCAAAATAGTTGCCTAGATGCATTTCTCCGGTGGGCTGTATAGCTGAAAGCACGCGTTTTTGTTCCATGACGATTCGATTTGGTTTTGGATAGGCAAAGGTAATAGCTGTATGCCATATTTTATGAGCAGAATGATAGCTTATTGCTTTTCGAGAGAAAAATTAATGAAAACAAACGGTACGGGCTTGGAATAATTCTATTTTTGCAGCATGTGGAATGCAGTCAAGCCTTTAGTTTTTAAGTTAGATGCCGAGCGGGCACATCACCTGACCATGCAATCATTTCATTTGGGATTAAAATCGGGTCTTCTTAGGCCGTCGTTTCCTAGACTTGGCGACAAACCAGAGGATTTACAGCCTGTGGAGTGTATGGGACTAACTTTTCCGAATCCCATCGGCTTGGCAGCCGGTTTTGACAAGGATGCCAAATACTATTCGGATTTATCTCGCTTGGGGTTTGGATTTGTTGAAGTAGGTACCGTTACGCCTGAACCTCAGGCTGGAAATGCTAAACCTCGGCTATTTCGATTGCCTAAAGATGAGGCTCTCATAAATCGCATGGGTTTTAATAATGAAGGTATTGCAGCCTGTGTAGAGCGATTAAAGACACAAAAGAGACCCAAGCATCTTATTTTAGGTGGGAATATTGGCAAGAACAAATGGACCCCTAATGAGCAGGCGTTTAGAGATTATGAAACTTGTTTTACAGCATTGCATCCCTATGTAGATTATTTCGTGTTGAATGTGAGTTCTCCAAATACGCCGGGACTCCGTGAATTACAAGATAAGGCTCCACTAAATGAATTGTTGAGTCATCTCACAAAATTGAATCGTGCGAGTACTCCCCCCAAGCCCATGTTGCTCAAAATTGCACCGGACGTAAACCGGTATCAGTTGGCAGATATTGCTGAGGTATTAGCCATGAATGATTTGTCGGGATGCGTAGTAAGCAATACGACAACCTCCCGTCATTCATTACAAACTAGTGAGCCGGACATATCCGAAATAGGTCGGGGCGGACTTAGTGGAGCTCCACTATTTAAGGACTCTACAGAATGTTTGCGATTAATGCGTGACTTTATAGGAGAAGATAAGGTCTTGATTGGCGTGGGCGGTGTGAATGATGTGGAATCCGCGAAGGAAAAAATCTCAGCCGGAGCTAATTTAGTCCAGATATATTCCGGCCTTATATATGAAGGACCGCGTCTAATTCGCAATATTCTGAAAGCCTGGAAATAAATCTCATCCGTTATAACGAAGACTATATGCAAAGGGTTGGTCATATAGGCATGGAAAGAGTATGAATTGTCAAAAGTTATAATTATAAGTGGTTTTGCTGGGTAAATTCCAACCTTTATTCAAGTTATTTAGTCTTACAGTTACAATTTAAAACCAAAAATTTAACTGTATGAAGCGCAATTATTTACTATTGATGATTAGTTTGCTTTTCTCTACGCTGCTCTGGTCACAGAGTTCGCAACTGGTAGAGGTAAGTAGTAATGAGTTCACTCCCCAAGACATAACCATTTCGGCAGGTGATACTGTTATTTGGGAAAATGTTCAAGGATTTCACAATGTAGATGGCCGTCAGGCGACTTACCCCAACAATCCTGAGTCTTTTTATTCAGGACCATCGTCCTCGGGATGGACGTATTCTTATGTTTTTACCGAAGAGGGCTTCTATGATTACGACTGCACCCCACACGTAGGTTTAGGTATGGTAGGGACCGTTACAGTAGAACCTGCACAAAGCAATACTGCTGAAATTCAAATCGTACATAATTCACCTTCACCCACAGTAGATATTTGGGTCAATGATGCCCCATTCGTGACGGATGTTGCATTCAGAACAGCTACTGCCTATACGGAAGTGCCAGCCGGCGTTAATTTAAACGTTGGGATCGCGTTGGCAGGAAGTACTTCACCTGATGACATCATAGTAGATTTTGACTTTACGCTTGAAACGGGGGAAAACTACCAGATCATTGCAAATGGCATTGTTGGAGATATGGACAATCCATTTAATTTGGAAGTCATTGCACCTGCGCGTCAGGCCGCAGATTCAACAGGCGTAGATTTTACGATTTTCCACGGGTCGCCCGATGCTCCGAATGTGGATGTTTTCGCGAGAGACGTAGCGCAATTGGCTAGCGATTTAGCCTTTGCGGAGAATACAGACTACATTAATGTTCCTGCAACAGAATATACTATTGACATTAAGGCTGCTGGTTCGGAGCCGATTGTAGCCTCTTATTTTGCCCCATTGACTGCATTTGAAGGTGAAGCAACGACGATAATAGCTTCTGGTTTTTTAGCTCCCGAGATGGGTGAGCCGGCCTTTGCATTATTAGCAGTGTTAGCTGACGGTAATATTATTACATTGCCTCAAGTAACAAATACAGCCAGATTGCAAATTGTACACAACTCACCGTCACCGACGGTCGATATTTGGGTCAATGATGCGCCATTCGTGACGGATGTTGCATTCAGAACAGCTACTGCTTACACAGATGTGCCAGCCGGCGTTAATCTAAACGTTGGAATCGCACCTGCGGGAAGTACTTCTCCGGATGATATTATCGCTGATTTTGACTTTTTGTTAGATCCGGATGAAACTTACCAGGTGATTGCAAACGGTATCGTAGGTGATATGGATGCTCCTTTCAATTTGGAGGTCGTAGCTCCTGCTAGAGAATCGGCAGAAGTAGATGGTGTTGATTTTGTTATTTTCCACGGCTCTCCGGATGCACCTGGTGTTGATATTTTTGCGCGTGATGTTGCTCAGTTAGCAGATAATTTGAATTTTACAGAGCAAACGGGCTATATTAATGTACCTGCTGATGATTACACTATCGATATTGCCCCTGCGGGGTCATCCGATATTTTGGTTTCTTACACAGCTCCACTGAGTGGATTAGAAGGTGGAGCCGCCACCGTGATGGCTTCTGGGTTTTTAGATCCGGGAATGGATGATCCCACTTTTGGTTTATTTGCTGTGCTGCCAGACGGCACCGTTCTTGAACTGCCTGTAGTGACTAGCGCAGAACAGATCATTACGGGAGAGCTTGCTCTATTTCCCAATCCGACCACATTCAGAGCATTATTGACGATTGATAATGACGGAGAAACAGTAAATAACGTTGATATAAGACTTCGATCAATGAATGGTAAGCTTATATCCACTCCATTTAGTGGTCCGCTACAAACAGGTCGAAACACTATTGAGATCCCTGTGTCCAACCTATCCAAAGGTATGTACGGAGTTGAAATTGCTACACCAAAAGGTGTGGTAACTAAAAAGTTGGTTGTACAGTAGTTTTGTTTGTTGATTGTTTAGTACCTCCTTACTCAAATTTGAGTAAGGAGGTTTTTATTTTATAGGTGCGAATTTATTTTCTCTTTGTCATTTATTAGAAATGCAGTTGTTTTTCATAACAATAGCCGTTTTATTTTGTCTATTTATTAAACTCAAGTATGGATAAGAAGAAACAAGCAATAGTAGTTGGAGCAACAGGTGGAATCGGCCAAAAAGTATCTCAATTACTTTTGAACGACAATTATGAAGTGACAAATATTTCCAGATCGAACTCAGGTTTGCCGGAAGGCGTTGACCATAAATCAGGGGATATTTTAACCGACGATTGGAAATCACACGATTATCCCGAATCCATAGATGCTCTAGTTTATTGCCCGGGTTCTATCAATTTAAAACCATTCCGCTCTCTGAATACAGAAGACTTTTCGAAAGACTTTAAACTAAACTTTTTGGGAGCTGTGGAAGTCCTACAGCATTTTCAAAAATCCCTAAAAAAAGCAGATTCGCCTTCAGTAGTGCTATATTCAACAGTTGCTGTTCAGCAAGGAATGCCCTTTCATGCATCTATTTCGGCGGCAAAGGGAGCTATTGAAGGCCTTGTGCGCACACTTGCTTCTGAATGGGCGCCAAAAATAAGGGTAAATGCTGTAGCGCCTTCTTTAGTTGATACACCTTTAGCTGAAAAACTTCTAAGCTCCGAAAATAAGCGATCAAATGCAGATGATAGACACCCTCTCAAACGAGTAGGGCAGCCAGATGATATTGCTCATATGACACATTATTTATTGAGTGATAAGGCCTCTTGGATGAGCGGACAAATAATTGGGGTTGACGGCGGATTGTCTAAGCTAAGGGTATAAGTGGATCGACAACGAATAAACGTTGTTTGGTTTAAAAGAGATTTGCGCTATCGCGATCATCAGCCATTGACTTCAGCAATGAAGGCTTCGATTCCTGTTTTAGGCTTGTATCTGCATGAACCTAAAATCTGGAGTGATGCTCATTATTCTAGCCGTCATGCCCAGTTTGTTGGGGACTCCATAGTGGAATTAAAAGAAAGCTTGGAGGAAGTTGATGTACCCTTGATAGCTCTTAAAGGTGACTTTTTAGCGGTGTGGTCGTATTTGCATTCCAAATATTCAGTAGATACAGTATACTCTTATTGTGAAACAGGACTCAAATGTACTTACGATAGGGATAAGGAGGCTGCAAAATGGTTTCGGTTAAACGGTATAAAATGGCAAGAATATCAACATAATGGGGTAATTCGAGGATTATTTGATCGTAAGCAATGGGTGTCTGATTGGTATGCTTTCATGAATCAAAACCCAGATTCTGCTCCCGTTCATCATGAGAATATAAGCATGGGTTTTTTAAATGATTGCCCGTTCCCATCATTTCCGAATAAAAACCTCTCAAGAAATGAAAATTTTCAAAAAGGTGGAGAGTCTCAAGCGCAAAAGTACCTGCAGACCTTCTTGAATGAGCGGGGAGCCAGGTATATGAAGTCTATTTCAAAACCAATGAATTCTCGCCAAGGTTGTAGTAGATTGTCTCCTTATCTAGCTTGGGGAAATCTTTCCATTCGTCAAGTTTGGCACGCTCTTCGACATTCGAATTTAATGCAAAACCACAAATTCCAGGCGAAAGCTTTTGGATCGCGCTTGAGGTGGCATTGTCACTTTATCCAAAAGTTCGAAATGGAGGATCGGATGGAATTTGAAAATGTAAACAAAGGATATGACGCTTTAGATCGGTCATTCAAAATGAAAATATGGCGAAAATGGTGCAGGGGACGTACGGGTTTTCCTTTAATCGATGCCTGCATGAGAGCTTTGTATCACACCGGCTATTTAAATTTTCGCATGCGAGCTATGGTATTGAGTTTTTGGACTCACCATTTGTGGCAGGATTGGAAACCGGCTGCTATATGGTTGGCGCGTCAGTTTTTAGATTTTGAGCCTGGCATACATTATCCCCAGATTCAAATGCAGGCGGGTGTAACTGGGATTAATACTATTCGAATTTATAACCCGATTAAACAGGCAGAAGATCACGATCCCGATGGCGCTTTTATTAAAAAATGGTGTCCCGAATTAAAAAATGTGCCACCTGCTCATCTTAGTTGTCCATATAACTTAACGTTCCTGGAACAACAAATGTATCAATGTGTCATAGGAAAAGATTATCCAGAACCCATAATTGATTTAAAATCAGCTGGCAAATATGCCAGAGACTCTTTATGGTCTGTCAAGAAAACCAAAACTGTGAAGAGTGAAGGTCGGCGCATATTGAAAAAGCTAACAAACCCTGGAAGACGTTAGATATGAAAACAAATTGGATAGGTATAGATTACGGAAGTCAAAAGGCAGGTACGACAGCTATTGCCTTTTGTGAAAACCGAACGATTAAATTTCTACAATCAACAAAAGGAAATTCTGCAGATGACTTTATATTGAAGGTTTTAAATCAACAATTTTCATTCATTGACACGGTGTTCATTGATGCACCATTATCCTTACCTGCAGCCTTTTATAAGAAAGGAGAAGACTTTATGTATCGGAAAGCCGATCGAGCACTATCAGCCATGTCGCCGATGTTTTTAGGAGGCCTCACGGCTAGAGCAATGAGATTAGCAGTTGAGTTGGGAAAAATAGACATTAAATGCTATGAAACCTACCCCAGTCAAGTTGAAAAAGTAGTCTTAGGAAAAGCAACTCCCAAAAAAGATAAAATACAGTTAAATAGAATAGAGGGAGTACTTACATCCGATGGCTTTTCAATAGAAGACTGTGCTAATCGGCATCAATACGATGCCTTTTGGGCCTGGTGGTCTGGATTTCGAAGGAACCAAAATAAAGCTAATTTCATCGGTGACCCAGATGAAGGGGTTATTGTGATATAAATTCAAATGTCACATAAAAAAGAACATCTTCCCCAAAAAAAGTGCCCGGTGTGTCAACGTATGTTTAGTTGGCGCAAAAAATGGGAGAGAGAATGGGATCAAGTAATTTACTGTTCTGAAAGATGTAGACGTAATAAAAATAAATCATGAAAAAGGTAAGGCTAATTTTAGGAGACCAACTCAACCAACATCACTCGTGGTTCAATGAGATTGATGATGATATTATTTATGCTATGTTCGAAATGCGGCAGGAAACGGATTATGTCAAACACCACATACAAAAGGTTGTGGCATTCTTTTTAGCGATGCGCGCTTTTCGTGAAGATATGGAGGAAAAGGGGCACAAATTCATTTATTACGAGTTGGACGCTAATGAAAATCAACAAGATTTAAAAAAGAACCTGGAGCAAGTAATGAAAAATTATGAAGCTGATTCATGGGAGTATTTGCTTCCCGATGAGTATAGGCTCGATGAGCAACTGAGGGAAATGGAGAGTGAATTTTCTTGGAGCTGTCAAAGCTTTGATACTGAACACTTTTACACAAGTCGAGATGACTTCTCAGATTTCTTTGAAGGGAAATCCTCATTTCTCATGGAAAACTTTTATCGCCATATGCGCAAAGCTGAAGATGTATTGATGGATGGATCACAGCCAATGGGAGGAGAGTGGAACTACGACGCCGAAAACCGTAAAAAATTTCCTAAAAAAGAATCTGTTCCCGAGACGTATGAAATTAAAAAAGATGTTCAGGAGATTGTAAATATTATTGAATCAGCGGGTGTAGATACGATGGGGACCATTGATGCTTCTGATTTTGTTTGGCCGGTTACTCGTGCTGAAGGTGAGGAAAGTTTACGATTTTTTCTAGAGAATCTTTTGTCCCAGTTTGGAACATATCAGGATGCGATGACAGAGCGTTCGGATTTTTTATTTCACTCCAGGCTTTCATTTCTGATGAATAGTAAAATCCTAAGCCCACGTGAAATAGTCGAGCAAACTGAGTCTTATTATCTGGATCATAAAGACGAAATAGATATTTCAAACGTGGAGGGGTTTATTAGACAAATCTTAGGTTGGAGAGAATACATGCGTGGTATTTATTGGCACCACATGCCAGATTATGGCGATTATAATTTTTTTGAGCACAACCGCTCTTTGCCCAATTTTTATTGGACAGCAGATACACAGATGAACTGCATGCATCATGCCCTCCGAAATTCTCTAGAAAACGCATATGCACATCATATCCAACGCCTGATGATAACCGGCAATTTTGCACTCTTAGCTGGAATTAACCCATCTGAAGTAGATGCATGGTATTTAGGCGTATACATTGATGCTATCGAGTGGGTTGAAATGCCAAACACTCGTGGAATGAGTCAGTTTGCTGACGGCGGAATAGTAGCTACTAAACCTTACGTCTCATCTGCCAATTACATTAATAAAATGAGTGATCATTGTAAGGACTGTTATTATGATCATAAGAAAAAAGTAGGAGAAAAAGCCTGTCCATTTAATTCATTATACTGGAACTTCCTCGCTGAAAATGAAGAAAAGTTGTCAAATAACTTTAGGATGGGGATGATGTATAACATTTGGAACAGATACGATGAAGAAAAATAGCAGGATTTATTGAGTCAGGCAAAGAAATATCTAGAAAATCTAAACGAACTGTAGGCAATATTAGTTGTAGGTACATGGTTTATAAAATCCATGACGTCATATTATGAAAGTACTTTTTCACTTCCTTCTTGTATTTATAATCCTCCTTTTTTCATTTATAGAACTTCGTGCGGAATTAAAGGATCCTCCTTCTTCCGTCTCTGGTGTTGTGATTGATCCAGATGCTCCTGAAAGTGAGGAAGTTAGCTTTGCCACAGTGGTTCTACTTAATGCATCTGACTCAACAATGGTGACTGGGACAACGACTGATATGGATGGGTCTTTTGTGTTTAAAAACTTAAAGTCTGGGAATTACCTGGTAAAAATTAGTTTTATTGGGTATGCAGACTTATACACTGAAAATTTCCAACTTGAGCAAGCCTCGACGGAGATAGATTTGGGGCAATTAGCACTTCAATCTGGGCAAACACTAGATGAAGTAGTTGTAAAAGGGCAGAAATCGCTCATTGAGACTCGCATTGATAAACGGGTGTTTAATGCCGATGCCGATATGTCCAGCCAGGGAGGGACGGGCTTGAACCTGTTGGGTAATGTGCCTGGTGTAGAAGTAGATATCGATAATCAAATTAGTCTTCGAGGAAGTGGAAATGTCCAAATATTGATCAATGGAAGACCCAGTACGTTTTCTCCTTCAACGTTTCTTCAGCAAATTCCAGCAACTAGCATTGAAAAAATTGAGATTATTACAAATCCAGGTGCAAAGTACGATGCTTCAGGTACGGCTGGAGTAATCAACATTGTATTAAAAGAAGAGGATAAGAGGGGAGTGAATGGAACGGTTAACGGCTCTTACCAGAAGGGTCTTTCAGCTCGATATAATTCGTCGGCCTCAGTAAATATGCGTTCGGGAAAATGGAATACCTCATTGAGCTATAGTTATACCAATAATGAATATAGTTACATGGGTACGAATGAAAGAAGCTACAGATACGCAGACACCTCTTTTTTGATTGACGAATACGATGAGGGAATTCGTGGTCGAAACGGTAACAATGTGCGAGGAGGAATCGATTATAATCTTAATAAAAACAATGTCTTATACATTTCTGGAAATTATCAAAATGGGGGACGAGCAGCAGATCGTCTTGTAGTTTATGATAATTATGATGAATCAGGCAAGTTGAATAATTTTAGTGAGCGGAGAACTGATGGAACGGAAGATCGGTATGAATATTTTGCAAATGGCGGGTGGCAGAAAAAGTTTGATCGGGAGGGTCAAAACCTTCATTTAGATATATCTTGGAGCCGCTCTGAACGCAGCGAAATTGATAAGTACGAAGAACTACGCTATGATGAGAATGAAAATTTAATTGACTTTCCACTGTTGCAGAATATACAAGAGGATCGCTCGGAAAACCTTTTCGTAGGGATGTTAGATTACGAACATCCCTTTCAATTTGGTGGCAAATTGGAGGCTGGATTGCGATCAGATATACTAAGTTTGGACAATAGCTTTTATTCAGAGACCTATAATGAAAGTGATGATCGGTTTCAGCCAGATGAGTCTTTGAATAACGAATTTAAGTTTAATTTGAATGTGATCGCTGGCTATACAAGTTATGCTCAGCAGTGGGGGAAGTATGGAGTAAAAATAGGACTGCGTGCGGAGCAAACCCTCAGGTCGGGAGAATTAGAGGGAGGCGATCCTATTTCGAGAGATTATTTAAGATTTTTTCCCACATTGCATAATTCATATCAACTCTCTGAATACACCCAATTTATGGTCAGCTATTCTCGTCGAATCAACCGACCGAATTCCTGGCGTTTGAATCCATTCACGAGCTTTAATAATCCATTAAGCCTGCGACGTGGTAATCCCAATTTACTTCCCGAGGATATCCACTCTTTCGAAATTGGCATATTACAGTACATTGGAGACTTAACGATTAATGGATCTGTTTTCTACAGACAGACAAATGAGGTAATACAGCGCTTTTTGCTTGTTGAAGAGGGAAGTCCGGTCGCCGTCAGAACCTATGAGAACTTAGGTCGAAGAGACGATTACGGCATGGAAGGAATATTCAATTATGTTCCCTATCGGTGGTGGAATATTAATTTAACGGTCAATTTTTCAGCTCGGAATTTAAAAAATGTTCAACGAGAAGGAGT
>Ga0102937_1001056_pt1 | contig 12510 bp, 9 predicted proteins | sample SalPonR2_B_D1_MG_FD_78213 | JGI IMG/M metagenome (GOLD analysis project Ga0102937, IMG submission 78213) | Salt pond soil microbial communities from South San Francisco under conditions of wetland restoration - Salt Pond MetaG R2_B_D1_MG | ecosystem: Environmental > Aquatic > Marine > Intertidal... | reverse complement strand
GAAATCTAATCCGAATATCATCGAAAACAGCGTGCAGTTCAATCTTGAGGCCGACTCCCTGAACGCTTCCATTCTTGGTGATGACGTGACTCCTGATATGGAGGAGTTCGATCTGTTCATCAGGGAGGTTGCAAATGAGATGACAGTAAAGTCAGGGCAAAAGTGTACGGCCATCCGGCGGACTATTGTTCCTGAAAACCGACTGAATGATGTAGTAAATGCACTGAAGATCAGGCTTGAGAATACAAAAATTGGCAACCCGGCAGAAAAAGAGACACGGATGGGGCCGCTTGCAAGCGAACTTCAGGCAAAACGGTTCAGTGATCAGGTTCAAAAATTATCTGATGTCACCGACACCGTTTACGGAAATGAGCTGCTCGATGGAGCGTTTACCGGTGCAAGGTTACTGATATGCCATCAGCCGCTTCAGGTGGATGAAGTGCACCGCGTAGAGGCCTTTGGGCCGCTGACAACCATCATGCCGTACCAATCAACACAGGATGCGATCGACATAGCCAACAGAGCAGATGGTTCTCTCGTCGGCTCACTTTTTACAAACGACGATTCGATTGCAAGTGAAATTACCATGGGATGTGCCCCATATCACGGCCGGTTTATGGTAATCAACCGCCATAGCGCGGGAGAGTCAACCGGACACGGTTCGCCCATTGCGTCGCTGGTACACGGAGGACCGGGACGTGCCGGCGGCGGAGAAGAACTTGGCGGAGCACGTTCTGTTCTCCATCATATGCAGCGGGTGGCTCTTCAGGGATCGCCAACAACCCTGTGCAATATTGTTGGCCAGCATATCAAAGGAGCAGAAACATATCAGCCCGATAAGCACCTGTTTCAAAAATATTTTGAGGAAATATCGGTGGGTGAGGCGCTTACAACAGAAAGCCGAACCGTTACCGATCAGGACGTTAAAGAGTTTGCCGACCTGACCGGAGATCATTTTTATGCCCATACCAATCCTGATGCTGCCGCAAGATCCATGTTTGGTAAAATTGTAGCTCACGGATATTTTGTGCTTTCAGCGACGGCAGGTCTTTTTGTTCATCCGGATGAAGGCCCGGTTTTATTAAACTACGGACTAGAAGACCTGCGATTCACCGCTCCTGTGGCACCGGGCGATACCATTCGGGCAAAACTGATCGTTAAGCGTAAAACACGGCGTCAAAAAAGAAAGACCGACAAAGAACCGTACGGAATGGTTTGGTTTGATGTGGAAGTTACCAATCAAAACAGCGACCTTGTTGCCGAATATACGATTCTTACTCTCGTTAAGAGAAAATATAAACTGGACATCGATCAGTAATATGCCCAATATTGAAGCTATCATTTTTGACATGGATGGCGTTATTATCGACAGCGAACCCATCCACCTGGAGATTGTGAAAGGGGTAACCCGTGAACATAACCTTGACATTTCAGATGCAGAACTACAAAGCTATGTGGGATCGTCTACCCTTGAGATGTGGACTGATCTCGTTCAGCGTTACGGAGTGGATGCATCTCCTGCGAATCTTGCCAACCTCACAAAAAACCGCATCACAACCCATTACAAATCCAGTGACAAATTGCCTGACGTGAGCGGGGTTAAGGATCTGATTAAAAAATCCGAACAAACTGTTAACAAACTGGCGCTGGCGTCCTCGTCATCCATGGAGCACATCAATATTGTGCTCGATAAGCTGAAGCTTCAGACCTACTTCCCCCACAGAGTTAGCGGATCCGATTTACCCAAGTCCAAGCCAGACCCTATGATTTTTATTCAAACATCAGAACTGCTGCAAATACCTCCCGCGTCTTGTCTTGTTATCGAAGATTCGTATAACGGAGTTACAGCTGCTAAAGCTGCAGGAATGACCTGCATTGGTTTTAAAAATATGCACTCAGGAAACCAGGATTTGAGACGGGCCGACCTGGTTATTGACGATTTTAATGAGTTCCGGCTCGAAACATTTCTGGCTGAACTATCTGATGGTTAACTCATTTTGTCCTGTAATTAAACACTGCCCGTTCATCTAAAAATTTTTCAGATTTATAAACAGATCATGGCACACCCTATTGAGCTTATTACAACAACGGATGCATTAAAGCAGAGCATTCGCCATTTACAAACAAAATCAGAGATCGCCATCGACCTGGAGTTCGATAAAAACTATTATCGATATGGCTTTAACATATGCCTGGTTCAGGTTTTTTCGGGTGAAATCTGTTATTTGATTGACCCTCTAAGTAATGAACTGGAGATTGAGGCACTCTTTCCGATTCTTGAAAATCAGAATATTCAAAAAGTTTGTTTTTCGTTTGATGAAGATCTTCGCTTGCTCCACTCTATGGGCTGTTTTCCCAAAAATCTTTATGACATTGGAACCGCATCTCGACTGCTGAACTACCCTTCTACCTCGCTCACAAATTTGCTTATTGACGAGCTGAATATCGATCCCGGAAAATCTTCGCAGCAGAGCAATTGGTTTAAACGTCCGCTAAGTGAGAGGCAAAAAAGCTATGCTGCAAATGACGTGCTTCATCTGCTTAAGTTAAAAGATCATTTAGATCAACAAGCTGAAGCCCGAGGGATTCAAGGCTGGATTGATGAAGAGAACCGTTCCCTGGATACGCTCGATTACAGTGATTTGGATCACAATCAAACCATTAAAGAGAAAGACAAGCAGGATCTTACAGAACGCGAATGGCATCTGTTCAAACTGCTTATGCACTGGAGAGACAAGGTTGCAGAGGAGTACCAGAAGCCACCGTTTCAAATCGTTTCAAACCAGATCCTTACCCAAATTGCCAAAGATTCACGTACACTGATGGACTGGCTTCGGATGAGGGGTGTATTTAGAATGATTCAGACCGAAAGTGTAAAAAATGAGCTAATAGAACTTATAAAGCAGGGATCTTCGGAGGCTGAGGAGTTAAACTTATCGGATCAGCGATCTGCAAAAAAAACCTTGAGTAAACATGAACACCGGGAACTGATGGCTCTGAAAACAGAAGTATCAAAGGCCAAAAAGAATATTTTTGATCCCATTAAACAAAAAATTAAAGAAGAACTCGGCGAAGAAACAGCCACTTTTCTTCTCAGTAACCGTATTGTTGAAGAGATTGTATCCGGGGAAAACAATACCATGCTGAGTTACAAAAAAAGTATCCTTTTAGACTATGCAGAAGATCTTAACCTGAACATTAACGAACTCGAAAATTACCTGAATTAAAGTTTTTTTCGTGTCTATAGATTCCCTTTCTGCAATTCGTCAGCCGCATAATTGACTGCCCTTGCTGTAAGCGCCATAAATGTCAGTGATGGATTTTGTATAGCCACGGAGCTCATGCATGCACCATCGGTAACAAACACATTTTTACAAGAGTGAATCTGATTCCACTTGTTTGTGATGGATGTTTTGGGATCTTTGCCCATTCGTGCTCCTCCTACTTCGTGAATATCGAGGCCGGGCGCCTGTTTACTATCGCCGGTGTTGATATTTTTGAACCCGGCAGTATCAAGCATTTCAGAGGCCTGTTCGAGAAAATCCTGAAGCAGTTTGTCATCATTTTCGGTATAATCAACCGAAGTAATCAGCTGTGGTATTCCCCACGGGTCGGTTTTTGAATCACTTAAACGCACATGATTTTCGTACCGGGGAACCGTTTCGGCCTGGGCCATCATATATACTCCCCACTTCCCGGGTTTCGAGACTTCATTTTTTAGATCTGCTCCAATATTTTCAGACCGAACCCCGCGCTGCCAGCCCTGCCGTGATGCCCCAAATGCAATCAGGTATTTTCCCTGGAAGTCAACATCAGAATCTTGCTGATAAACATTTCTGAAGGATGGCATAATGGCCTGAGTCGGGCGGCGGCCGTAGTAATATTCATCCTCGAAACCGTCGATGGTAGCATTTACGGATCCACGGTAATTGTGAAATGTAATGTATCGTCCCAACAGGCCGTTATCATTACCAAGTCCGTTGGGAAAACGGTCTGATTTACTGTTTAGAAGTATCAAGTTGGTGTTCAGGGCTGCTGCATTCAAAAATATGACTTTGGCGTAATATTCGGTCACCTCTTTAGTATTGGCATCAATTACACGAACACCCTTTGCCTTGCCCGCTTCTTCATCATAAATAACTGACTCCACGACCGAGTGTGTGCGCTTAGTCAGATTTCCGGTTCGCATTGCCCATGGTAGTGTTGAAGAATTGGAACTAAAGTATGCACCATATGGGCACCCGCGATAGCAGAGATGGCGTGCCATACACATTCCGCGGTTTTGCTGGCGGTGTATCTCTTTTAATTCTGTTAAGTGAGCACATCTGCCGTGCAGCACATGACGGTTGCTCCACCTGCTTTCGATCTTCTCTTTTACATGCTTTTCAACACAGGTAAAGTCAAACGGTGGGAGGAATTCTCCATCCGGGAGATGATCGAGCCCGTCTTTATTGCCGCTCCAGCCAACAAAGGTTTCAATATGGCTGTACCAGGGTGCAATTTCGTCGTAAGTAATGGGCCATTCAATACCGTAGCCATCCCTGGCCGGGCCTTCAAAATCGTACTTGCTCCAGCGCTGCCCCTGTCGGGCCCAGATCAGTGATTTCCCTCCCTCCTGATAGCCACGAATCCAGTCGAACGGCTTTTCCTGTTCGTAGGGATGCTCTTCATCCTTTACAAAAAAATGTTTTGTTGCATCATCGTAGGCATAACATCGTGCAACAATCGGATTTTTTTTTAACTCTTCCTGGGGCAAACGCTCCCGATAATCAAAGTGCCACGGATCGTTACCTGCTGTAGGATAATCCTCAACGTGCGTAACAGGCCGGCCCCTTTCCAGAATCAGCGTGTTAAGTCCTCTGTCGCACAGTTCTTTAGCGGCCCAGCCTCCGCTAATTCCAGATCCTACTACAATTGCATCAAACGTGTTATCCTTTTTAGCCTTGCCCGTCAAATTCATAAACAGCTATGATTGGTTCAAAAAACGAGTTTAATTAATGCATTTTTTCCCTGTAGTACAACACGTTTTACTTCTTTTAGAATTTGAAGATGGTTCAATTAGTTTGAAGAGCAGTGAACATTATTATTGATGCAGCTCATTCCCTTGACATAACTCCATAAAAAAAGGGAACCGACAGGTGCCGGTCCCCTACTTTTTTCTCTCTAATTTAACCAATTATCAACCAAACAATCGCTCTCTCTATTTATACTTATCTTAGTTCTCTCTTTCGAGGTCAGGACTTATTGTTGTCGTATTAAGGATTCTGTAAATTGGACAAAACGATAAAGCACCGGAGAATACCAGGATCAATCCGAGAAATCCCCAAAAGCTATTTAAGTATAATCCGGAAGCTACAATCACTGCGCCAATAAAAACTCTTATAATTGAGTCTAGATAACCAACATTTTTTTTCAGGATCATAACCATCACCGTTTATAATTTTAATTGCGGAAATTGTACTGTATCACCACAGTCTGTTTTACTTCAATTTTTTATTCTGATTAATGATATACATTCGGCTACATAAACCATAGAGCACAAACCTTAACTGATCCTAATAGAGATACTTAGCACGGACTAAGGGTATTCCCTATACCTTTCAGAAAAATCATTAACATATTGCATTACAACGTATTAGATTAATTTCAAATTATGAATAACGAAGAATCAAAAGCTTTTCAATCCATAGAGTGGAAGGACAATTCCCTAACAATTATCGACCAAACCCATCTGCCGTCCCGTGAGGTGTATACCCAGCTCAATTCGGTAGGGCAAGTTTGGGATGCCATTAAAAAACTGAAAGTTCGGGGAGCTCCTGCTATTGGCATTTCAGCTGCTTACGGACTCTATCTTGGAGTTAGAGATTTACCGGATTCTGGCTATACATCCTTCTATTCAGAGTGCGAAAGGATTAGTAGTTATCTCAACTCTTCGCGCCCCACAGCTGTAAACCTCTCCTGGGCACTGAACCGTCTGCTTGCTACTGTTAAATCCCGGAAAGAGCTGCCAACCGACGAATTAAAGCTACTGATTCTAAATACCGCAAAAATTATTCACGATGAAGACCGGCGAATGTGTAAGGCTATTGGAGAGCACGGCGTAGAGCTGGTACCCGATCAAGCCAGTGTTTTAACGCACTGCAATACCGGAGGGCTTGCAACCGGCCAGTACGGCACGGCTTTCTCGGTTATTTTCCACGCACATCAGGCCGGCAAAATAGAGCATGTTTGGGTGGATGAAACACGGCCGCTATTGCAGGGTGCACGGCTTACTACATGGGAACTTGCCAAGGCAGATATTCCCCATCAGCTAATTGTTGATTCTGCCGCAGCTTATTTAATGCAATCGGGGCGGGTTGATATGGTGATTACCGGAGCCGACAGAATTACCAAAAATGGCGATAGTGCCAATAAAATCGGAACCTATGCACTGGCTGTACTGGCCAAAGAGCACAACATTCCCTTTTACATAGCGGCGCCCTCGTCAACGATAGACATGAGCCTGGAAACCGGCGGCGATATCGATATAGAACTTCGAGATACGAGTGAAATCACCTCATTTGCCGGCAAACAATCTGCACCTGATAATACAGATGTCTTCAATCCTGCTTTCGACGTTACGCCACACCGGTTCATTACGGCTATCGTTACAGAAAAAGGAATCATCAAACCCGACTTTAGCGACAATTTTCAATCGGCCTTCACATAAACTTTTCAATATGTTTCACTACACTTGCCGGGTAGATTGCTGAATGTGACGCATTCCATAATGCTTCACCATTTTTTATAAGTATAAGCTGTGGGGATTCGTGGCGAACTCCCGTTTTTTGTGCTATGCGATCAGAAAGTTTCCGCTGTGCTCTTACCTCAATAATATAGAAGTCCACATTCCCGGCTGTTTCAGGCAGGATTTTCTCCATATTCCTGAGTGCAAACGCCGATGTGCCACAAGCTGCACTGTGTTTAAAAATAGCACTTAGCCTGTCATTGTTACTAAAGATCGGGTCCAGATCATTTTCAGTTTCAGGTTGGTTCCAGTGCTCTGATACGTTTAAATCTGTTGAAAATGAGTCTTTTAAGCGACTTAAAAATCCCATGATGCGCAATTTTTGATTACTCTTTGAATTGTCCCAATGGTATACCCTGAAGCGTAAGAGCCTCCTGAAGCCTTTCCATTCCAAGGCCTTCACGAATTAACTCGGGCATGTCACCAGTAAGGTCCAGAATGGTTGTCTCTTCAGCCCGGAGCGCTTCCTGGTTGTCAACAATTACATCTACAATATTGTCGAAACGGCTTAGGTATAGCTCCCTGTTTCCATCTTCAGGATGTCCGTTTTCTACTCCCGGTAGCTTTGCGGTAATTGCAAGTACAGGATGGCCAAGTTCATTGATTAGATCCAGACATATGGGATAGTCGGGGACTCGAATTCCCACTGTTCGTTTTTTGGGATGAGTTAGAAGCCTTGGAACTTCTCTTGTTGCCGGCAAAATAAACGTATATGGTCCGGGTATAAGCCTCTTTATGAGCTTGAAATTATCATCTGTAAGTAAAGCGAATGTTGAAACATGCTCGAGACTCTTGCACATCACGGTCAGATGATCTTTTTTTCCCAGCTGACGAATTTGTCTTATGCGATCAATCCCTTTCTTGTTTTTGTAGTTGCACATCAGAGCATACTGGCTGTCGGTAGGTACCAGTGCAACGGAACCGTCAAGTAGCTCATCCGTAACTTCAAATATCTTTTTTTTATGAGGTGAGTCGGGGTGGATTTTTACTCTTAGAGCCATAGTTATATCACTGTTATTTAAATTTCAAAGCAGTTTTATACAGTAACGTGGATCCGGTAATTCAGAAATCAAGATCCTTCTTTAAGCAAGTCATTTTTTTAATAATAAGAAACCCAAGATTATCAATTTTTCTAAAGATAGTATCATCTGTGCAGAAGTAAAGTTAACAAAGAATGGCACAACCAACGATTCTTCTGTAGATTACGTTTTGAAAAGTGAACTATTAATAATGCTAACTAAAATAAAAGATTAAGAAAATGGAGACCAATATAAAGGCATGGTGGCTGGGACACTCAGCATTTAAACTGGAATCGCCCACGGGTAAAATCATTTATATCGACCCATTCCTTTCGGGAAATCCAACAACGCCCGAAGAGTTCAAAAACCCATCTGATATCGACTATATCCTGCTCACACACGGGCATGAAGATCATGTAGGCGACACGCTGGAACTTGCTGAGAAAACAGGCTGTACAGTGGTAGCCCAGGTAGAATTATCCCAATTGCTAAAAAAACGCGGGTTAAAAGAAGATCAGAGAATTGAGTTTAACAAGGGCGGCACTGTTCACTTCGATGACTTCTCAGTTACGCTTGTGAGTGCAAACCACAGCTCCTCTTTTGATGGTGAGTATGCCGGAGAAGCCGGTGGTCTTGTGCTATCATTTGAAGATGATATCTGTTTTTATCACTTGGGAGACACAAACATATTTAGTGACCTGGAGCTTTATGGCCAGATGTATCAACCTCACGTAATTGCCGTTCCCATAGGAGACCACTACACAATGGGCCCCGAAGAGGCTGCTATTGCATGCGATATGATCGATGCAAATGTGGCTGTCCCAATTCACTATGGTACATTTCCTGTACTTACCGGCACACCGGAAGATTTCAAAATGTTTACTGGAAAATATTCAGGTACCGAAGTGGTAATACCTAAGGCGGGTGAGAAATTTTTAGGCTAATCACCAGAGCTTATTGACCCATCCCGGGGCAGGCTTCATACAAGTCTGCCCTTTTTTTGATCTGGTTTTAAAAATTTAACCTGAACACTGAAACCAGTCAACACTACCCTCAACTTTTATTAGAAAAGATAGTCAGTAAATCAAGGCCTGGTTATCTATTTATCTGTTTTTTACCTTTAAAAAGTATATACAACACCATTTTTCTTCTCAATTAATAGAGTTGAAAAAACAACAAATTTGTTGGGCTTAAACTTCATAAACACACTTCGAAGTCTAAAAAAGCGCTTTTAAAAGCGCTTGTATATATATTGTATAACTTGATATGCCTCCCACTCCTCATTACTCTGGGCTGGGTTACCTTGTTATTACTAAATAAAGTTCGCGTTGACTCCGGAACTGCCGAACTTCCATAATCTGATACATATGAAAGCAAATATATCCTTACCAGGTGTCTTAATTTTATGTTTTGTGTATAGCTTTTCCACTTTAGCTCATGCACAAACCGAAAAGGTTGTAGTTGAAGAGAATGAGGATGGCTGGAGGCTCCTTGTTGACGGTGAGCCACTGATGGTTAACGGTATGAACTGGGACTATTTTCCTATTGGAACGAATTTTGAGTACAGCATCTGGAACCAGTCACCGGAGTTCATTCGGGAAGCGCTCGATAACGAAATGAGTATGCTTAAAGATATGGGAGTGAACGCTATCCGGGTTTATACCGGCATTCCTAAACGCTGGATTGAATATATCTATGATAATTACGGCATCTATACGATGCTTAACCACTCATTTGGGAGGTATGGCTTAACCATTAACGGCGATTGGATGGCCAATACTGAGTATTCCGATCCAAGGGTACAAACACTATTGTTACAGGAAGTATCCGTATTGGCTGAAGAGTATAAAGGCACACGAGGTTTGCTTCTCTACCTGCTCGGTAATGAGAATAATTACGGCCTTTTCTGGGAAGGTGCCGAAACTGAAAACATTCCGATGGAAGACAGGGAATCAACTATACGTGCCGGACACATGTACGAACTATTTAATGATGCAGCCGTTGCCATGAAGGAAATTGACAGTAACCGCCCGATTGCTTTTGCAAACGGTGACCTTCAATTTATGGATCTCATCACTGAACTAGCACCCGATATCGATATTTTCGGGGCAAATGTATACCGAGGTACTTCATTTACTGATCTGTATGACCGTGTTAAAAATGAATATGGAAAGCCCGTGCTCCTCACCGAGTTTGGTGCCGACGCTTACAATACAAAGAACAACCAGGAAGATCAGCTTTGTCAGGCCCGCTATAATATGCTCAACTGGAAAGAGATTTACGAGTATGCTGCCGGATTTGGGAAAGCAGAGAACTCCATTGGCGGTTTTACTTTTCAATTTACTGATGGCTTGTGGAAAACCGGGCAAACCGTTGAGCTCGATATCCACAATACGGAAGCATCCTGGGCAAACGGAGGGTATCAGTGCGACTATGTTGAAGGAGAAAACAACATGAATGAAGAGTGGTTCGGTATTGTGGCCAAAGGACCAACCAACGAGTCCGGGTTTTATGATCTGTATCCAAGAGCGGTCTACTATGTACTGCGTGATGTTCATTCATTTGATCCCTATGATCGCGGAACAACTCTTCGTGACCTCAATGAGCACTTTGACAACATATCCATATTCGGAGCCTTATTGGAAGCCCGGGGTGAATGAGTAAATCACTACCCATTTTGCAGAGGCACGCAATAAAGTCCAATAAATTATACATTATTAGCCTGGTATTGAATCAAAACTATAAACTTTAAAGCGAGAATACATTGGCCAGCCCGATTTCAATTATCAAAACTGAAAAAGAAAAGTGGTTCAAAATTTCCAACTATGATGAGATGCGCCCGTTCTTTATGAATGTGGTTAGCGACTCAAACCACTGGATGTTTATCTCAAGTAACGGCGGTCTGTCTGCGGGACGAAAGAATTCTGAATATGCGTTGTTCCCCTACTACACCGACGATAAAATTACCGACATGGCCGAAACGACGGGGAGTAAGACCATCATTCGGGCAAAAGCTGAGGGCACGACACACCTTTGGGAACCATTCTCAGAAAGACAAGCGGGAACTTTTAAAATAAGTCGTAACCTGTTTAAGAACTGGTACGGAAATAAAATTCAGTTTGAAGAAATTAATCACGACCTGGGTCTGACCTTCAGGTATCAGTGGAACTCCAGCAACCTGTATGGGTTTGTAAGAAAATCGGAACTGGAAAATCATTCCGGTGAAACACGCCAGATTACTGTACTCGACGGAATTCAGAACATACTTCCGTATGGTGTGGAGAGCGCGATGCAGCAAAGCTCAAGTAATCTTGCAGACGCTTACAAACGTACCGAGCTCGTTGAGGACACCGGTTTAGGGATATTCGCTCTCAGCGCCATCATTGTTGATAAAGCAGAACCGAGTGAAGCGCTCAAAGCCAATGTTGCGTGGTCAATGGGCTTAGAAAACCCAAAATATCTGCTCTCATCGCTTCAGCTCGATGCATTCAGAGAAAACGGGGCAGTGGAGCAGGAAGAAGACATTAAAGGTGAGAAAGGAGCCTATTTTACACTCTCCGATATTGGACTTACCGCTGAATCAACAAGTGAGTGGAAAATCGTCACCAACGTAAATCAGAATCACTCCCAGGTTGCAGAGCTCAATCATTCCATCAAAAACAATCAGAAGTTGCAGGAAGAAGTACAGGAGGATGTTGACCGCGGAACCGACAAGCTTCTTCAGCTCACAGCATCTGCAGATGGACTTCAGCTCTCCTCCGACCAGCTGAAAAATGCCCGCCACTACTCAAACGTTCTGTTTAACATTATGCGTGGCGGAATTTTTGATGATAATTACAATATCGAAAAAGATGATTTTTCGGCATATCTGAAAAAAGCCAGCATCGACGTATTTACCAGAAACAGCGAATTCCTGAATAGCCTTGATGAGGTTTTTGATAATTCAGAACTCTATGAACGGTTAGAGGGAATTAATGACCCGGACTTTGTTCGGCTTGCCAAGGAGTATTTACCGCTGAAATTCAGCCGGAGACACGGGGATCCAAGCCGTCCATGGAACAAGTTTTCCATTAATACGCACAGTGAAGTTGATGGTTCAAAAATCCTTGATTACGAAGGAAACTGGCGGGATATTTTTCAGAACTGGGAGGCATTGGCTTACTCCTACCCCGGTTTTATTGAAGGTATGCTGTTTAAATTCCTGAACGCAACCACATTCGACGGCTACAACCCATACAGGGTAACTAAAGGGGGATTTGACTGGGAAGTAATTGAGCCCGATGATCCGTGGAGCTACGTCGGATATTGGGGTGATCACCAGATTATTTACCTGCTGAAATTCCTGGAGTTCTACGACGATTTAAAACCGGGCGGACTTTCTGATCTAATCGATTCTGAGTGTTTCGCCTACGCCAACGTTCCATACCGCATTAAATCCTACGATGAGATTTTAAAAGATCCCAAAAACACCATCGATTTTGATGAAGAGTCTGACAGTAAAATCAGGGCAAGAATCGCAGAAAAAGGTGCTGACGGAGCACTGCTGACGAACGCATCTGATGACATCCATCGCGTAAACTTTATGGAAAAAATTCTGGCAACAGTTCTTTCTAAAGTATCGAATTTTATTCCTGAGGCCGGCATCTGGATGAACACACAGCGCCCGGAGTGGAACGACGCCAATAACGCACTGGTAGGCAATGG
>Ga0102937_1001052_pt1 | contig 12534 bp, 7 predicted proteins | sample SalPonR2_B_D1_MG_FD_78213 | JGI IMG/M metagenome (GOLD analysis project Ga0102937, IMG submission 78213) | Salt pond soil microbial communities from South San Francisco under conditions of wetland restoration - Salt Pond MetaG R2_B_D1_MG | ecosystem: Environmental > Aquatic > Marine > Intertidal... | reverse complement strand
GGACGATCACGTCGCGGGCGAGAACGCGGAATCCCCGCCACGGATGCCAGATGTCGGGGTCGCGGGCCGCCCGCTCGAAGGCCGCGTCGGGGAGCAGTTGCTCGAACTCGATCCCCTCGTCCCGGCAAGCGCGCTCGAACCACGAACTGGTGACCACCACCGGACGATGGCCACGGGCCCGCAGCTTGCGGGCGACGGCGAGGACGGGGTGCACGTCGCCGGCACTGCCGAGAGTCGGCAGCAGGACCGTGCACGGGCGATCGATCCCGACCTCGGCCGAGGGTTTCGATGGACGTTCGAGGAGTGCGGAGAGGTCCATGGCCGGGTCGCTCCGGGGTTCCGGTGGTTGTGGCGGCGACGGCGTACCCCTACGATCGCCACGCTCGGCGCGGCGGGCCACCCCGCGATGCCGCGATGCGAGGCTCCCACCCGTCCCGAGGTCCTGTCCATGAGCACCCGACACCGGTTCCTTCGCACCCCTCTGCTGTTCCCGCTGGTCCTGCTGCCGTTGCTCGGCGGGTGCGCGAGCGTGCTCGAGGCGTTGCAGTCACTGCCGCGCCCCAGCGCCGAGGTGGTCGGGGCACGGATCACCGGTCTCGGTCTGGAGTCGGCCGACCTGGAGTTCGACCTGCGGATCTCCAACCCGCTCGACGCTCCGCTGCCGCTCGTGGACGTCGACGTCGCGCTCGGCAGCGGGGGTCGGAACTTCCTCGAAGGCGTGCTCCCGATGCAGGGGACGGTGCCGGCCGGGGGGCAGCGGGTCGTGCCCGTTCCGGTGCAGGTCGATCTGCTGCAGGCCGTGCGGACGTTGAGCGGTCTGCGGCCCGGACAGGTGGTGGACTACACGGCGGAACTCGGTCTGGGTGTGAACGTGCCGGGTGCGGGTCCGCGTCGATTGCCGCTGCGCCACCAGGGCGAACTGCCGATCCCGGCCCTGCCGCGGGTGGAACTCGACGCCCTCCGCCTCGACGAGCTGGGGTTGCGCGAGGTCTCCGGCACGGCAGTGCTCCGGGTGGCCAATCCGAATGCCTTCGCCGTGGTCGTCGATCGACTGTCCCTGGATCTGCAGCTCGCCGGTCGGGGCGTGGGGACGCTCGGCGCTCGACAGGTCCTCGAGCTCGACGCGGATGGCGCGGGCACGCTCGAACTGCCCATGAGCCTGAGTCCCCTGGATCTCGGCACCGCCTTGCTCGACGCCCTGCGGCGCAGCTCCACCGACTACGGTCTGTCCGGCGGGATCGGCTTCGACACGCCCTTCGGTGCGCTCGCCAGCGACCTGGACGTCACGGGCGAGGTGCCGATCCAGCGGACGCGTTGACGGGGGAACCGCTCAGGCGGCTCGGGCACAGCACTTCTTGAACTTCTTGCCGCTGCCGCAGGGACAGGGTTCGTTGCGGCCGACCTTCGGCTGCTCGCGCCGGTAGGGTTCCTGACGTCCCGGTAGGCCGTCGACGAAGCGCCATTGGCCGTCTTCACGGCCGAAGATGCTCTTCTCGTGGTGTTCGACCTCGTCACCCTCGGCGTCGTCGTAGAAGGCGATGAACTCGACCAGTCCCTGCTCGTCGTCGGGGCCGCCCCCCTCGGTGTCGATGACCTCGAAGCCGTTCCAGGTCGACTCGCGCGCCCACTTCGCGATGTCCTCGCGCACGAGGTCCTTGCGGGCGTCGCTGTGGGCGGTGTCGATGATGTAGTCGACCTCCTGCCTCACGAAGGCGCTGTAGCGAGAGCGCATGAGCTCTTCGGCGGTCTCAGCCGGACGGTCGCCCCGGTGCAACGGGCCGCAGCACTCGGGGTAGGACTTCTTCGATTCGCAGGGGCACAGGTCGGTGGTGGTCATCGCGCGTGTCTCGGGTTCGGGGCAGGAGGAACGGCCGGTGAGAATACCGACGGCCCCCGGTCGCTCGTCAATGGCGGAGTGGTCGGCTACTGCCCGGGGACGTCCGTCTCGATCAAGGTGCGGGCCCGTGCCAGTGTGTTCTCGATCTCGTCGACGAGGGCATCGTCGACGGGCCCTTCGCGGCGGATCCGGTCGAGTTCGGCCAACATGCCCATGTATCGCTCACGAGCGTCCGGCCCGCCAGTGCTCGAAGCGCGGCTCATGTCGATCTGCAGACGCAGTACGTTCGCCCGTTGGGCGGAAAGCGCGTCGGTCGCCGCCACCCGGGCCAGGGCGAGAGCGTGGATCGCGTCGTCGAGGGCGCTCCCGCGGCTGAGGTCGACGGCCAGGTTGTACAGCTCACCGAAGTTGAAACGCCGGGCCGTGGTCACCTCGCGGGCGTAGGTGTCGGGGTCGAGGCTCACCGCTCGGTCGAAACTGCGGTTGGCCTCGCGCAGATCATCGACGGCTCCGTCGAAGTCCTGCGTGGTCGCCCGCGCGCGGACGTCGGCACTCAGTGCGTAGCCGAGATTGTAATGGGCGATCGCCGAATCCGGGTCTCGCGCGACGGCGTCGCGGAACGACGCGACGGCCTCGGAGAAGTCGCCCTGCCGCAATTGGTAGATTCCGGTCGACACCTGCCTCTCGGCGCATCCGAGAGCCAGAGCGGTGGCCGCGGCGACGAACAAGATCGGTCGCAGGGGGGCGAGCACGCGGTGGACGACCGGTGAGGTCATCGGCGACTCCTCGAGGCTTCGATGGAGCGGTGTGGGGCAGCGACGGCGCGACCGATGGGCTGCCGGTCGCGTGCCGCCAGGATTCTAGGGTGGACTCCGCGGGAAGGGGAGCGGAGTCCACCGTCTTCACGAGATCTTTCGATCAGCGACCGGTCTCGTCGTCGTCGAAGCTCGGGATCCGGCCGGGCGTCCACGGCCCGCCGCGCTCCTCGAGCTCCGCCTCGATCGAGGCCAGGTCCTGCTCGACGAGCGTACGCAGGTCGTCGAGCACGCCGGGCATCTGGTCTTCGACGATCTCCACGTTGTCGCGCATGGTCTGCGTCGGAGCCGAACTGCTCGTCCAGTAGCCCATGACCACGCGGCCCACGCGGCCGGACAGACCGGGCAGCGTGGCTTCCTGCCGGCGGGCCACGGTGGCGTCTCCGCTGAGGTCGATCTGGAGGTCCTGCAACCGGTCCTCGACGTCGTCCAGGCGCTGCATGAGATCGCGCACGGGCTCCCCCGGTGTGTCGAGCAGGGCCTGCCGCACGTGATCGATCCGCGAGTGCGCCTCGCTCACCAGCCGGTTGGTTCCCAGGATCACGCGCTGCAGATCGGCCACGCGGTCCTGGAAGTCACTCAGCTCCTCGCGCGATTCGGCCGGCAGGGTGGCCTGGGCGAGGACCTCCGCCTCGAACGAGACCGGGCCGGCGATGTCGGTCCACTCACCGTCGACGACCTTGTCGATCTCGACGGTGTAGGTCCCGGGCATGGCGATCGCGCCCTCTGTCGCACTCGACCACGGGCTGGTCCACGCCGGGGGACTCAGGTTCGTGGGCTCGGGGGACGGATAGCGGAAGTCCCAGTGCACGCGATGCGTTCCCGCCGATTTCGGACCGTCGATCCGACGAACCACGTTGCCCTCGTCGTCACGCACGGTCAGCACGATGCGCGGGGCGTTCTCGCGGTCCTCCTCGCGCAGTTCCTCCCAGCTCGGGTACTCGAGATCGCCGCCCTTCTGCCAGATCTCCTTCTCCGAAGCCAGGCGCAGCTCGCGCTTGGTCTGCAGGCCGTCGCGCAGGTAGTAGCTGAACATCGCTCCCACGGGCGGGTTCGGGCGGGTGAAGGCCTGGTGGCCCATCGATCCCTTGCCCGGAAGGCCCCACGGCGTGCGCTCGAAGAACATCCACGACCGTCGCACCGGGAACAGGACGGCTTCCTCTTCTTCCATGGCGGTGGCGTCGGCGTTGCGTAGCGGCGTGTAGTCGTCGAGCACCCAGAAGCCGCGGCCGAAGGTGCCGACCACCAGGTCCTCGTCGCGACGTTGCAGCTCCAGGTCGCGGCAGGCGATCACGGGGATGCCGCCCTTCAGCTGGATCCACGCGTCGCCGCCGTCGCGGCTGAAGAACACGCCGAACTCGGTGCCCACGAACAGCAGCTCGGGATCGACGTGGTCCTGCACCACGTCGTGCACCTGGCCGCGGTCGGGAAGGTCGCCGGCGATGGAGTCCCAGCTCTGGCCGCGGTCGGTGCTCTTCAACACGTAGGGTGTGAAGTCGCCGCGCTTGTGGTTGCTGAAGGTGGCGTAGACGACCTGGTCGTCGTGGCGGTCGGCGGTGAGCGAGGTCACGTAGCTCATCTCGGGCACGTCCGAGAACTTCTCGGTCTTGTTCCAGGTCTCGCCGCCGTCGGGAGACATCCATACCAGGCCGTCGTCGGTGCCGGCGTAGAGCAGGCCCTCCACGAGGGGGCTCTCGTCGAGGCTGACGACGTTGCCGTAGATCGAGGTCGAGCGGTTCTTCGACACCGCGTCGACGCTCCACACCCGGCCCATGACCTCGAGCTCGTTGCGATCGAGCTGCCGGGTCATGTTGCCGCTGATCTTCTCCCAGCTGTCGCCGCGGTCCTCGCTGCGGAACAGGTAGTTTCCGCCGAAGTACAGGCGCGTGTGCGAGTGGGGGCTGATGAGCAGGGCGCTGCTCCAGTTCCAGACGAAGGGCTCGTCGTCGACTGCCGGCTGCGGCTGGATGTCGATGACCTCGCCCGTCTTGCGGTCGTAGCGCGCCAGGTTGCCGTACTGCCACTGGCTGTAGACGATGTCGGGATCGGTGGGATCGACGGCGGGCTCGAAGCCGTCGCCGCCGAGGGTGATGAACCAGTCGCGGTTGATGATCCCGTTCGCGCTCGTGGTGCGCGTGGGGCCCCCGATGGTGTTGTTGTCCTGCGTACCGCCGTAGACGTTGTAGAAGGGGAAGTCCTCGTCGATGGCGATCTTGTAGAACTGCGTCACCGGAAGATTCCAACAGAAGTTCCAGGTCTCGGCCCAGTCGTAGCTCACGTACACGCCGCCGTCGGTGCCGCTGACCAGGTGCTTGGGATCGTCGGGGTCGATCCACACCGCGTGGTTGTCGACGTGCATGGTGCCGTCGTTGATGCGGTCCCAGGTGTGGCCGCCGTCGACGCTGCGGTGGAACCAGGTGTCGTTGCTGTAGATCACGTCGGCGTCGGTGGGATCGACGATGAGCTCCTGGTAGTACTGCGGGCTGCGGCTCACGTAGTCGGCGATCTTGCTCCAACTGGCACCGGCGTTGTCGCTGCGGTAGAAGCCCGAGCCGTCGCCGGCGGCCTCGACGATCGCGTACACGCGGTTGCCGTTGGTGGGGGCCACGGCGATGCCGATGCGGCCGATGTCGCCGTCGGGCAGACCGCGGGTCAGTTCCGTCCAGGTCTCGCCGCCGTCGGTGGTCTTGTGGATCCCACCCTCGGGGCCGCCGTTGATCAGCGTCCACACGTGGCGGCGACGCTGGTACGAGGTCGCGTAGATCACGTCGGGATCGCGTGGGTCCATGGCGATGTCGCTCACGCCGGTGTGCTCGGAGAACTCGAGGATCCTCTTCCAGGTCTCGCCGCCGTCGGTGGTCTTGTACAGACCGCGGTCACCGCCGGCGTTCCACAGTGGTCCCTGCGCGGCCACGTACACGGTGTTGCCGTCCTCGGGGTGCACGACGATGTCGCCGATGTGCTCGCTGCTCGGCAGGCCGACGTTCTCCCAGGTCATGCCGCCGTCGATCGACTTGTACACGCCGTCGCCGTAGCTCACGCTGCGCTGACTGTTGTTCTCGCCGGTGCCGACCCACACGACCAGCGGGTCGTTCGGATCGAAGGTCACGCAGCCGATCGAGTAGCTGCCCTCGGAATCGAAGACCGGGGTCCACGTGGTCCCGGCGTTCTCTGTCTTCCACACGCCTCCGGAGGCGACGGCCACGATCCAGTGGTGATCGTTGGTGGGGTCGACGGCGATGTCGCCGATGCGACCGGAGTTGATGGCCGGGCCGAGTTCGCGGAACTCCAGGCCGGCGAAGGTGGAAGCGTTCATCGGGCCCTCGTCGTCGTCGGCGGCGGGGACGGCGGGCGCCCACACCAGCGAGACGAAGAGGACGAGGGACAGCAGCAGTCGGGTCATGGCGGAGGGACTCCTCGGAAGGATTCGGAGAAACGGCGAAAGCACCCGGGCTCGCGGGCCCGCCGGACATCGCCTCTCGAACCTTCGAACCCTACACGGCCCCTGCGAGATGGCGCGCCTGGAGTTCTGTGACATGGGGTGCGGCCCTATGGGCCCCGTCGCGTCCCGACCATGTATACTGTCGCGCCCCTGCAAACCCCAACCCCTGGCACAGGAGGACCTCATGTTCCCCAGGATCAAGCATGCCGTTGCGGCACTCGCCGTCGTGGCCCTTATCACGGGCCCGGCGCTGGCCGTGCCGACGACCATCGTCGACACCACGGCCGGCAACGCCACGGTCGACGGAACGATCAACGCCGGCGAGTACGTCGGGTTCTCGACCGGTGTGGGCACCGGTTTCGGTGACGTGATCGGTGACGGAAGCGAATTGTACGTGGATTCCGACCTCGCCGGTGTCGCCTTCGGCCTGAGCACCGGTGCGGGCAATCTGGACAACCAGATGGTCATCTACATCGACTCGACCGCGGGTGGCTTCAACGATACCGCGAGCTTCGATGACAACGCCGATCCGCTCCGGGCGGCGATCAGTGGTCTGGCGGCGGATGGCACCGGAAACCGCTCGACCCTCACCTTCGCTCCGGGGTTCGAGGCGGACTACGCGATCGGTGTCGAGGCCGGCTTCGCTGGTCTCTGGCAGCTCGTTGGTCCCGGATCGCACAGCTTCGTCGCGTCGGCCGACCTCGCGCCGACGGGTGACCCGGCTGCCGGAGACTTCGAGTTGATCTTCGACCTCTCCGAGATCGGTCTGTTGCCGGGTGAATCGTTCACGTACGTGGTCACGTACCTGAACGCCTTCGATGCCTTCCGCAGCAACGAATTCCACGGTGTGGCCGTCACTCCCGACGCCAACATCGGCGCGGGGAACTTCGTGATGTCCGACGGTGACTTCAACACCTTCACGACCTACGAGGAGCCCGTCGACACCGACGACGACTCGTGGGGCGCGGTGAAGTCGCTGTACGAGAACTGATCCATCCCGTTCGGCCGCGACCCCGGTCGAGCGAAGAGTGGCACGGGGCCTCCGCGAACGGGGGCCCCGTCGTCGTTTCCGGGCCCGGTCACGGCAGCCGCCAACCGAGGACGACGTTCAAGCGGGTGTAGACCTCCTCGAAGAAGCCCGCGGGCCGTCGCCCGGCCGGCTGCTCGGCCACGATGATCTCACCGCCGAGTTCGAGTCCGTGGCGCGCGGACAGGACGACGGCGGGTTCGAGCGTCACGCTGTGTCCGTAGGTGAAGAAGTCGTCGGCGAGCTCGCCGCGCAGACCGATGTCGCGGCCGATGTAGGAGTGGTTCAGTGCGACCTCGGTGCGTCCCGCCGCGCGCGGTGTCCACCTCGCCAGGGGATCGACGATCACGGTCGTCCCGTGGTTCACCGCGCCGGTGGCGGTGTTGTGCAGTGCTTCGGTGAACAGTTCGAACCACGGGTTCGGCGTCCATCGGATCTCGCCGCGCAGGTAGACGTCGTGCAGGATCTCGAAGCTCGTCTCGATCCTCAGCCACGGAACGATCTGCTGGCTCGACTCGATCTCGAAGTAGTTCGTCCGGTCGGGTTCGGTCCACACGGTCCGGCGCGCGAACAGGCCGGGTTCGTCGACCTCGCCCAGGCGACCGACGACCATCTCGACCGTTCCGTCGGGTGCGTTGAACCACTCGAGGCGCGCACCGTCGATCCAGCCGACGGGATCGAGTCCGGTGGGCGAGATCACGGCCTTCACCGGTGGGATCACCCCGGCCTGGGCTCGAACATGCTCGCTCCGGTATTCGACGAAGAGTTGTCGCAGGCGGGGACGGAAGGGATCGGTGTCGTCCCTTCCGCGGCGGAAGTCGGCGAGTGTCACCCAGCGCGAGGCGAAGTCGTCGCCCGTGGACACGAATCCGACGAGGGCCCACTGGTCGCGTAGCTCGACGCGTTGCCGGTAGCGCAGTGCGGTCTGGAAGCGGTCGCGGACCGCCCCGCCGTCGATCACGTCGTAGCGGAGATCGACGCGCAGGTCGGGGCGCGGAAGCGCGATCTCCGCCCGCGCGGATCCGGCGGACCAGGCCACGACGACGAGGGTGGACAGCATCCGGGTGACGGATCGACGACGGACGGACGAGGGCATGCGGACGGGTCCGGGTTGCGGTTCGCGGTTCGCGGTTCCGCAGACCATAGGACCGCGCGCCGGACCGGTCGACCTTTTCGGCCGAGCGGGTTCGATCACTTCACCAGGCTCGTCTTGCGGGACAACCGGAGTCCGGGGCCGCGGACGTCCACGAAGTAGGTGCCGCTCGCCCACGACGTTCCGTCGATTGCAAATGTGTGCACATGTCCCGCGGACAGGGTGCCGTCGAACAGGGTGTCCACGACCCGGCCACGCAGGTCGAGCACACGCACCCGGACCGGGCCGCTCCGCTCGACGACGAGCGAGAACGACGCGCGCGGGTTGAAGGGATTGGGTGCGACGGGTGACAGCTCGTTGCGCGACCGGACGGTGTCACCCGGCCGGTCCGGCGAGTCCACGGCGACGGAGCGGGGACGAACGACCGCGCGCAGCGCGGCGCCGTCGGTGATCAACTCCGCGTCGATCGAAGCCGGCGTCTCGATCGCGTCGAAGGCACCCTGCAGGCAGTCGGCTCCGCCGGCGCAGTCGAGCACGGTGACGGTGTCGGGGATCTCGGGTTCGAAACCCGGTTCGAGGGCGAAGACGAGCGTGCCCCCGAGCGTGGCCCCGCCGGTGGCCGAAAGCGTGTCGTGACGGATCTGGCGACGGCGTACGGGACCGTCCTCGGGGCCGAAGAGATCGATCCGCAAGTGGCCGTCGGCGGTCTGTTCGTAGTTCCCGTCGACGGTCAAGCGGCCGGGCGCGGCCGCCGTGCCGGGATCGACGCGCGCGTCGTTCGTCACGTCGAAGGGGAAGGCTCCGTCGCCGCCGAGCGACCAGTCGGCGCCGAACTGCACGCCGTCGACCGCGAGCTGCGCGTCGGCAGAGAGCACCAGCTCCGCCGTGCGGATCCCATTGGCGGCGCGCGCCGAGTGCTTCGGGGTCTCGGTGCGGTCCATCGCCAGCACCTCGCCCTCGACGCGGCCGCCCGGGCCGATCTCGAGAATCTCGGTCGTCACGAGCGCCGTGGAGTCGGCCGAGACGAGACCGGAGGAACCTTCGACGGATCCCACGTAGAGGGCGGTGGACTGCAGCAGCGCGCCGTCGACGTCGACGGTGCCGATGCCACCAGCGGCGTCACCGACGATGATGCTGCCCGCGACCCTGGTGATGCTGGCGTCGCTCAGGGACAACAAGCCCGTGCCGTTGCTGCCGACGACCAGTCCGCCCAGACTGGCCGACGCCGACGCCCCGAGCACACCGAGTTCGCCGTACCCGCCGGCGTCGGCGCCGAGCACGCACCAGCCGAGGGCCTGCGGGTCGGTGCTCTGCGACAGCTCTCCGGTGCCGATCACGAGGACGCTGGCCGCCCCGACGCCTCCGATCGTGATGTCGTCGCTCGACACCAGACCGGCGTCGCCGACGAACACCTGACCGTTGCTGCCCTCGGCATCGCCGACCAGCACGCGACCCGCGGTCAGGGCCGTCGTGTCGATCTCCAGCTCACCCGATCCCGCTTCGCCCACGACCACCGCGTCGTCCACGATCACGAAGCTGCCCGCGTCCCCTCGGGCCCGGAACGTCCCCTCGCTGCCGGCGATCTCACCGAGCACGATGCGATCGCCGGTGAGCTGCGAGGAGGTGAGCTCCACCGTCCCGGATCCACGACTGCCGACGATCCACCGCGTCGCGTTCGCGTTGGCCGTGTCGAACTCCAGGCGCGCCCGGGTTCCCGTGCGCAGCCCGAGCGCCACTTCGTTCGACACGCTCAACTGCGAACCGGCGTGGAAGTTCACCGTGGTGGTGTCGGCATGGCCGGCGATCAACGGGGCGCCGCCCACGCTCCAGGTCTGCTCGAAGACGTCGAGCACGAATTCGCGGTCGTGGCCCAGGTCGGCGCCCTGGGCCAGGTCGAGGGTCCCGCCGGTGAAGTCGTACAGGCTGAGCTCGCCGTTGCCGGGGCGCGTGACCAACGAGGCGAGGCAGGGATCGGCCCCCGACAGGGACCACGATGCGTCGCCGAACTCGAATCCCACACCCGGGCCGCCGTCGAGGACCAACGACGCGTTCGCCGGGCCCGTCGACACGTCGACGACTCCGTCACCGCCCGACGTGTCGAAGCGCAGGACGTCCTCGGAGCCGGGAACGAAGTCGGCCGACCAGTTCGCGGTGTCGTCGTAGGACCCGGCCCCGCCCGTCCACGTGATCATCCCCTGCGGGTTCTCGGGATCGCGGCACGGCGGGCCGAGTTTCACGCGGAAGATCTCGGGGGCGCCGGCGTTGGTACCCCAGCCGACGACCCATCCGGTTTCCGAGACGTCGAAGGCCTTCTTCAGGTCGACCGGCCGACCGAGCTGTGCGCTCACGAGCGTCGACAGGTCGTGGGCCCGGCCGGCCTCCCACACGATCGCTCCGAAGCCGCCGTCGAAGCCCCAGCCCGCGATCTGATCGAAGTCGTTGATCGCGTGGGCGTCGGCCGACGAGTAACCGGCGGGCAGGGGCAACTCCGAGTACGTCGCGCCGTCGTAGAGGAAGGCCTGGTCGAAACCGTTCGAGGTCTCGGCGTCGCCGACCACGATGCCCGCGGAGTTCAGGTCGAGCGGATTGATCAGATCCCACGGCGCCTCGGGGAGCGGCACGACGGTGTCGTCGGGCTCGATCAGGTAGACCTCGTTGCGGCTGCCGGCGAAGCGGCGGACGAGCATCGTGCCGGCCACGTTCCGGGCCATGACCTCGCCGAACTCCACCGTGTTCGTCAGCACGTCGAACACGCCGCCGGCCTCCCAGCGGAAGGGCCAGCAGGAGCCGGAGTCGAGGCAGATGCGTCCGACCATGACGCCGTCGTCGCTGGTGGCGGTCGCCCGGACGAAGGACGTGCTCGCGGGCTGTACCGACTCGGTGGTGGCGAAGCCGCTCGAGGGTGACCACACGTAGCCGTGGGTGGGCTCGAAGTCGTTGTCGACCTTCCAGCCGGTGACCTCGCCCAAGGCGTTGATGCTCTCGACGCTGCTCTGCCACGACAGCAGCCCGGCCCACTCGCCCCCGACGCGGACGTGGCCCTGGGTGCGATTGAGCTCGGTCGCAGCCGTGAGGGCGACCACGCCGTCGTCGTTCACCACGACCTTCGACACGCTGCGCACGGCGTCGGGCCAGCCGAGCCACTCCATGGACTCCACGGTGGGGGTCGCGGCCACCGGTACGGCAACGACGAGCGGGAAGACGGACAGGATCGCGACGAGCACACGGATCGATCGGTCGCGGAGCATGACGGCACCTCGCGGAAACGGTCGGGGGTGCCGATGTCGTTTGACGGGATGCTGAGATCTCCCGCGGTGATCGCGCGGGGTCAGTCGGCCGGTCGCCGCACGACGAGCCCGCGGAGGGCGAGCAGGACCAGTCCGAGTGCGATCCAGGGAGCGGACGGTGCGCCGTTGCCCGCCGGGCCGGTGCCGGCCAGTGCGGCGACGGGCTCGTGTCCCGGTCCGGTGAGCACGAAGGCCGCCCACTCGCGTGGGGGCAGTCCCTCGGCGCGGGCGCGCCGCCGCGCGCGGGCGAGAGCCTCGTCGCGGGGAAGTCCGGCCCGTAGCCCCTCGTACAGGTGCTCCACGAAGCGGCGGGCACCGACGTCGTCGACGTCCCACAGCGTGCTGATCACGCTGCGGGATCCCGCGCCGAGGAAGGCCCGGGGAAGTCCGAACCATCCTTCTCCGAGCACGCGGTGATCGCCGAAGGTGCTGCAGCCGCTCAGTACCACGAGGTCGTTCGACAGCTGCAGCCCGTCGACCTCGAGCGCCTCGACGACGGCCGGCCCCTCGTCGTCGGCGAGGACCAGGGCCGATCGCCGGCCGTCGACCGGATCGACGACGGCGTGCGTGGCCAGGTGCAGCACCGCGGCGTCGCGCGTGACGTCGTCGCGGAGCATGGCGGCGGTGGCCGCTCCGCCCACGGCGACCACCGACGACGGATCACCGATCGTGCGGACCTCCTTCCGTGCTTCGGGCAGCGGAACGCCCGCCCGCGCGCGTCCCGGCGACTCGGGAAGCGGTCCCGGAGCGACGCCGCGCGGGAAGTCCGGGTCCGCCAGCGCGACCAGCGGTCCGTCGGCTGGTGCTCGCGCGGCGAGCGCGAGGAGCGACGCGGCGTTCGGCAGGTAGCCGAGCGCGACGCGATCGGTCCATTCCATCCCCTCCCGATCGCGCAGCAGGCCGAAGGGGAAGCCGGCCAGCGACGACGGCGGGACCAGGAGCACACGGCGCGTGTCCGTGGGGATCGCCTCGAGCAGTGGCCACAGGATCTGCCGCTCCATGCGCTCGAGGATCGGTGCACACGTTTCGATCG
>Ga0102937_1001048_pt1 | contig 12567 bp, 10 predicted proteins | sample SalPonR2_B_D1_MG_FD_78213 | JGI IMG/M metagenome (GOLD analysis project Ga0102937, IMG submission 78213) | Salt pond soil microbial communities from South San Francisco under conditions of wetland restoration - Salt Pond MetaG R2_B_D1_MG | ecosystem: Environmental > Aquatic > Marine > Intertidal... | reverse complement strand
TTGTTTAAGGGAATGACCTTTGTTAAACTACCTTTCCCCGCGCTGGAATACAACTCGAAAGGCGAATTTAAAGGATATTGGATGTATTATTAGGAATTATATCAAGAGAATATTCTGGCCTATACAAATAAATTAGTGTAAAAAACGTAGCAATTCGAAGTTTAACCCCGTTAGAATATCTACAAAATATTGTTTCATAGTAATGAGAATAATAAATATTTTAATTAATTCTTATATTTACTTTGTTACAAGGATAGAATCCGTTTAGCATTTCCGGAGAAAATTTTTTGCCTTTCGTCATCACTTTGTGAAGCTTTCAGCACTGAGAGTATGGGAAATGCCTGGTTAAAGAATGGGTAATCAGATCCGAAAAGCAGGCGGTGTGTACCCAGTTTCGTTATCATTTTTTTTATATTTTCTGCAGTTTGGGTACTTACATCAGCATTTATAGATGGATATTGCTTCATGAGTTCAATAAGTTCATCATTCTGCTCGAGTCCGGCATGAGCAAAAATTAGATTTATGTCCGGAAGTTTTTTTAATACCGGAATAAACCTTGAAATAGATTGAGTGTTCATCGATTTTATTAGTGATTTTGGAAGGTGTTTAAAGGAGTTGGGAATGGCTAAACCGCTGCAAGTGATGACAGGCAATTTGGTGTCATTCAAATACCCTAAAAGATTGATTACCCGTTTGTCATCAGCGTCAATATTCCATACGTGTGGAGCAATTTTAAAACCTTTGATGCCACGAGAAATATACTTATCAATTTTTTCCTGTATATTCTGTTCATTCGGGTGTATTGAACCAAAAAACAGAAGATCGGAATAATCCCTTGTTTGCTCAATTAAGTCTTCTGTTTCAGCACCATTTTCCCCTTGAATAGGTAATAGTACCATTTTGCTTATGCCATTTTGCTTCATATCACGATTTGCTCGTTCGATTGTTGCGTTTTGCAACAATGGAATCACACCGCTTAAAGCAAATAGTTCAGCAAGGGTTTTCAAGCCGTATTTCGAGTAAGTTGTTTGAGGCCAGGTTCGATAAGCTACCCTTTCAAAATCGAAATTCTGAATTTTTCCAGGATAACACGATAAATCGAAGAAAGAACTGTTGACAAAATTTGACTTTGCCTTTCGAAAAGGCTTGGGCACCATACTTGCTACGCTTGTCAGACAATGTGTGTGAAAGTCAATGATTTCGTATTGTTCAATGAATTCCTGTTTTACCATGAAATCACCATAAGGTGTTAATTCAAGTTCGGGATATTGAGCTAAAATTTGATGTTTTGTTGTCATAATGAGTTGTTCAATTATTGAGTTACTCAATTTCAATTTTTATAGGTAAAAAGAAAACCGGGAAGAGAGCAAAAGCTCCACCCGGCATAGAATGAAAATTTTAAAATCTTTTTAGAAATCCGACTCTTAAGGAAACATAATTGTGATTCAGTTCTCTTGTAACTTCGTCAAAATCTGAATCTCTGGAGAGCGAATTGAATTTTACTCCCGGAGTGAAACTCCAGTTTTTACCCATGGGTACATCGATGCCGCCTGCCAGTTGCCAGCCCAAACCGTGACCTGTGTCGTTGAATACATCCCCATCGCTGTTTTCGGTTTCAATGTGATTGTACAAACCGCCGGCCCGTAAATAATACTGTATCGGAGAATCTCCAAAGGGATGTTTAAACTGCAAACCCAAAACATAACCGGTTTCCTCAAAACAGACATCATCTCCGGCAAATGATTCTTCGGCTCCCAAACGATTCCAGCCCCAGCCTGCATAAGCGCCAAGATGAGGCATAAAGCGGTAATGAAAAATTCCTTCGAATCCAAATCCCGGATTCAGGGTTGATTCACTTAACTTGTTAGTGGCCATTGACACACCGCTACTCAGTTCAAATCCAAAACGTTTTTCGTTTTCCTGCGCTAATGTTGTAACTGAAATGAGGACTGTAAGAACAATGCTTAAAAATACTTTTGTTTTCATGATTTTAATTTTTAAAATGATTGTTTAATTGTTTTCACGAACCAAAAGTACAGGGGGTAAACCGGTCTTTAAACTTAATCATGATGAGTGTGCATTTTTTGATGCTGAATGCGATTTGAGGATGATTAAATGTGCTAAATCAATTTTTCAAGTCAGAATAAAGCAATGACGCATCACTTTTTTTCTAATTTATTTTATTTTTCTGCAATAGTTCAGTTCTGATTCGTATCTTTTTTCCCTGATTCTGTTTAGCTTTCTGTGATAATCTTTTTATTATTTTCATTCTTGTTCTTCAATTTCCGGGTTGGTTAAAATTTTGAGTAATTGCTCTTCAAGTAGCAAAATGGGGTGCTATTTTCCGATACAAAAATTCTTAAAAATATGCCCAAGCACTTCGTCAGTGGAAATTTCACCGGTGATTTCGCCGAGGTAGTGCAGGCATTCGCGGATGTCCTGTGCAAGGAAATCGCCCGTAATGCCGCTGTCAAGGCCATTTACCACACGAAGAATAGCTTCATGGGCATTTTTTAAAATTTCATAATGGCGGGCGTTGGTAACAATTATATCCTGTTCTTCAACCGCTTCAATGTTCACCGAATGAATCATGTAATCTATTAATTCATCGAGGTTTTCCTTTTGTTTTGCAGCAATAAAAACCATCTTTTCATTGTCGGCTAAATCCAGCATCTCCAGGTTTTGAATTGTATCGCGTTTGCCGGTATCAATTTTATTGGCGACGATGATCAATGTCTGAGCGCTGGTAATTCGCTTACGAATTTTGCGGATTCGTTCCTGAACAATAGGGTAGGGGTTTTCGGTATCCACTACCAGCAAAACTACAGTCGCCTGGTCCAGTTTGCTGTAAGTTCTTTCAATTCCCAGGCTTTCAATATGATCAACGGTTTCACGAATTCCCGCGGTATCGAAAAAGCGGAAAGCCGTTCCGTGAATGTTTACCACATCTTCAATCACGTCGCGGGTGGTGCCGTGAATCTCGGAAACAATGGCCCTGTCTTCGTTGAGCAGCGCATTCAGCAACGTTGATTTGCCCACATTGGTTTCGCCGACTATAGCTACCGGAATTCCGTTTTTAATGGCGTTTCCCAGTTGAAAGGAATCCTTTAATTTTCGCAGCAACTTTTCAATTCGCTCCGTAAGATTTTGCAATTCGGTACGGTCGGCAAACTCCACGTCTTCCTCGGCAAAATCGAGCTCCAGTTCAACCATAGCAGTAAAATGAAGGAGTTGGTCGCGCAGTTCGCCAATTTCTTTTGAAAAGCCACCCCGCATTTGGTTCAGCGCCAGTTTATGGGCAGCCGCACTCGAGGAGGCAATCACATCGGCCACAGCTTCTGCCTGCGACAAATCCATTTTTCCGTTTAAAAAAGCGCGCTGGGTAAATTCACCGGGACGTGCCAGCCGTGCACCGTTTTCTATTAGAATTTCGAGTATTTTTTGCTGAATGTAAACCGAACCGTGACACGATATTTCCACAATGTCTTCACCGGAAAAAGAATGGGGAGCACGAAACAACGCAATTACCACTTCATCAACAACTTCTTTATCAAACACAATTTGGCCAAAATGAAGCGTGTTGGCCTTTTGATTAGCCAGTAATTTTTCTTTTTTCGGACTTCTGAAAATTTTATCAGCAATGGAAATGGCTTCCCCGCCTGACAAACGAATAACGGCAATAGCACCCATTCCGGGCGAAGTTGAAATAGCGCATATCGTGGACTGGTCGAGCATAATCTGTAATTTTTTGCAAAGATAACTCAATTAATTTGATTAGTTTTAAGGGAAAAACACGACAATTTTTATGGAAACATTGATAAAAGAAGCAGCTAAATTTATAAAAGATTCCAAATTTACCATGGCTTTTACCGGAGCCGGAATTTCGGTAGAAAGCGGGATTCCGCCGTTTAGAGGAAAACACGGACTTTGGAACCGTTACAATCCGGAGGTGCTCGATTTGGCTTTTTATCTTGAAGATCCGGCCAATTGCTGGGGGTATATTCGTGAAATATTTTACGATTTTTTTGCCGATGCCAAGCCGAATGATGCACACCTTGTTTTGGCAGAAATGGAAAAGAAGGGGTTGTTGCAGGCAACTGTAACACAAAATATTGACAACCTGCACCAGGAAGCCGGCAGTAAAACGGTGCATGAATTTCACGGAAATTCAAAAAAACTGAAATGCATGAAATGTGGAAAAATATTTCATGCAAAAGATATCGATTTCAAAAATATTCCTCCCAAATGCGATGAAGACGATGAAGTGTTGAAACCTGATTTTATTTTCTTTGGCGAAGGAATTCCGCGAAAAGCCTATGAAGATTCGTTTGCCGATGCCGAAAAAACAGAAGTTTGCATCATTGTTGGCTCTACCGGCGAAGTTACACCGGCTTCGTTTGTTCCTCGGACCGCCAAACAAAACGGGGCTACCATTATTGAAATCAATCCGCAGGAATCTATGTTCACCAATTACATTACTGATATTCACCTGAAGGGAAAAGCGAGTGACGTGCTGAATGCGCTGGGGAAAGAGTTATTTTGAAAGCTTTTCTATCCGGGGTTCAGAATTTTTTTCAACTTCATTTTTATGTGTCTTTTTCTGATGGAACTCAGTTCATCGATAATGCCGTTAACTTCAAAATTCGTGTCGCCATAGCGCCGGATCAACCTTTTCCAATTGCCTTTCCAGGTAAAATTATGCCTTAAATCGGTGGAGGTGATTACTCTTTTTTTTAATATTGGAATGCCCCGGGCAATGGTTTCTGCATACAGTTTGGTGGGAACATTTACCGGTTTTCCTTTTTTGTATTTCAGTGAATATTCTTTACTGTTCAGGTAGGCTTTGCAGGTTAATTCTTTGCGAATCAGGAATTGCGTGAGCCCAATTTCCCAGTTGGTTATGATTTTCTTTTTTAAACGGCTTGTATTTTTTTCGGTGAATAGTTCTTCAATATTTATATGACTGAAAAATTCAGGAAGCAATTCAATTGCTTTTTTGTTGAAAACAATAAAATGGCTTTGAAGATGGTAGTTATTTTGATGGGTTGAGTAAGTTGGTTTTTGGTAAGAATCAACAAGTCCCCAAAAATCAACCTGCTGATTTTCGCCCCAGTCAAACAAAAATTTCAACCTGCCAAAAACAACATTCGAATCATTAATACAGGCAATTTGGTCGTAGTTATTGTGATCAATTTTTTGAAAACCCTTGTAAAACATACCAAAGTCGTAACCTTCATTTTCAACCCGCATCAACATAATATTAAGCGATTCAACTGTTTTGGCGTTTTCAATTTTTCGTGAATTTGTAATTAGCAGAATTTCTTCAAAATAGTTTTTCAGTTCTCTTAAATATACTAAAACGTAAACTGGAATATAATCTTCATCAAAAAAATGAGAAAAGATACAAATCTTATTTCCGGTAATACTGCCTGATTTTGTCATTTTTAAATCTGATGGTCATTGCTAATTATAATTTTCAAATATAATTCTTTCTGAACAATGAAAGGATATTCCCGGTTTTACCATCAGCAATTATTTATATTTGGAACCTTGACTATTGAAATTACATGAAAAAACGTAAATATTTTGAAAGCAGCCGTTCCGAAATGCTTCAGTTTATTGACAAGCGTCCGGTTAAAGCAATTGAATTTGGCTGCGGACAGGGCGAATTCCTGAAAAGTTTGCAGACAAAATACAACTGCGAAACCTGGGGAGTTGATATGGATGAACAATCAGTGAAAATTGCCGGGGAAAATGTTGACAACGTTTTGCATGGCGATGCTTACAAAAAGATTGAAGAGCTGCCGGAAAACTATTTCGATTATATTATCTGCAACGATTTTATTGAACACCTTTATTCACCCGAGCTATTTTTTAATAAGCTCAGAAAAAACCTTACTGATGATGCAGTTTTGATATGTTCCTTGCCAAACATCAGGTATTGGAGGCAATTTTTAAAATATTTTTTTCTGAAAGACTGGAAATACAGAGACAGCGGAATACTCGACCGTACCCACATGCGTTTTTTTACAAAAAAAAGCATGAAGCGGTCAATAAAAGAGTGGGGGTTTGAAATTGAAAAAATTAAGGGAATCAACCCTGTTAAAACCCCTTTCTTTTATTTTTTCAATTTGCTTACCCTAAATTTTTTAGGTGATATGCGCTGCATGCAATACAGTTTTCGTGCACGGTTGAATAGATCATAAAAGTTCTTGTATTTGCAGATTCGCAAAAACCGGCTAAACTGCTATATTTGCGGGGTAATTATTAAATCCAGAGAAAATGAAATTACTTGAAGGAAAAACAGCAATTATTACCGGCGCTTCGCGAGGTATTGGAAAAGCCATTGCCGTAAGGTTTGCACAGGAAGGCTGCAATGTGGCATTTACCGATTTGTTTGAAGATGAAAACATGAAAAACACCGAAGCTGAACTTCAGAAGCTTGGAGTAAAGGCTAAAGGTTATGCTTCTGATGCCAGTAATTTTGAAGATACTGACAGAGTTGTAAACGAGATAGTTAAAGAATTCGGACAAATAGATGCTCTGGTAAACAATGCCGGAATTACAAAAGATACCCTGCTGATGCGCATGACCGAAGAACAGTGGGATGCTGTAATCAATGTAAATCTGAAGTCGGTTTTCAATTTTACAAAAGCTGCCCAGCGAACCATGCTAAAACAACGTTCAGGTTCCATTATTAATCTTAGTTCTGTGGTTGGCGTAAGCGGAAATGCCGGGCAAAGCAACTATTCGGCGTCCAAAGCCGGAATCATCGGGTTTACCAAGTCAGTTGCCCGCGAACTGGGTTCCCGCGGTGTTCGCTCAAATGCCATCGCACCCGGTTTTATTATTACTGAAATGACAGGAAAAATCCCGGAAGATGCGCGCAAAGCCTGGGAAGCTTCCATTCCATTGAAACGCGGAGGAACACCTGAAGAGGTAGCCGGAGTTGCACTTTTCCTCGCATCCGATTTGTCGGCGTATGTCAGCGGGCAGGTTATCCAGGTTTGTGGAGCCATGAACACCTGACAAGGAAATTCAATCTGAATAATTCACGAATTTAATATATGAATAAAAGAGCAGGTATTTATTCGAATACTTGCTCTTTTATTTGAATAGTTTATTTTGCAGATTTTGAGCATTTTGATTGAAAAAAAATGAAACATCAGTAAATGAAACAGTTCCGCGGCCTTTTTGCAGGACTAACAACTATTGACATTCAGTATTTTGTCGATGTTTTTCCATCATCGAATAAAAAAGTAAAAACAGCGCCTCCAAAAATTACCTCCGGCGGACCGGCAACCAATGCAGCCATTGCTTTTTCCTATTTAAACAGTGAGGCTTTTTTAGCAACAGCAGTTGGCAGCAATTCGTTTTCAGAATTTGTAAAAACCGACTTTAATTCTGCAGGAATTCGTCATTTTGATTTAACCAAAAACCAGCAAAAAAATCCGGTCATTGCATCTGTAATAACTGCTAAAAGCACCGGCGACCGGAATATTTTCACCCACCATCCGGAAAAAATTATACCGTCAATAACTCCTGAAAATCTATTTACAAATGTAAAACCTGATATTTTGCTGCTGGATGGGTTTTATCCTGATTTCAATATTGAATGTGCCAAACTGGCAAAACAAAGAAATATTCCGGTGGTTATCGACGGAGGAAGCTGGAAACCGCAGTATTCAGAGTTAATTCCGTTATCCGATGTTGTAATATGTTCATCTGATTTTTATCCACCGGGTATTTTCAGCATCGATGAATTATTCCTCTATTTTAAAAATGCCGGAGTTCAGAAATCGGCAGTTTCAAGAGGTGGAAAAAGTATTTTGTATACTGCAGAAACGGGTAGGGGAGAAGTGGAAGTAAATACTGCTGAAGTTGTTGATACTCTTGGTGCAGGAGATATTTTACACGGAGCATTCTGCTATTATTATTTAGAATACAAATTCAATTTTGTAAAAGCATTGGAATCCGCTTCTGAAGTTGCATCATTTTCATGCCGGTTTCACGGAACAAGAGAATGGTTAAATTTTAAATTGTAAGGGAACTTTAAAAAATATTCCTTAAATTGTAAATTGAATAACAGACAGAGTGAGAGGGAATGTTCAATAAATCAATTGCGTACAAGTTAAGCATTTATATTTCGCTTGCCGTAATAGGTGTTTTTATAATATTTATTATTGCTTCCTATTTTTTTAATCAAAGATTACTTCGGGAGAATATTGAAAATCGGGCCATTGGCATGAGTTTGAAAATAAACGAAGTTATCATTAAAAATGTAGCCACAACTCGCGAAGTAGCATTAAATATATCGGAACAGGTAATTTATTACAATCAAAATAATGACGTTGATAAATTACTTTCAATGGTATTAAATAAATATCCGTTTATTAATGCCATTCATATTTCTGTTGATTCAACTGATGCGCAAAAACCACAGTATTTTTATGTTGGAAGAAATACGAAAGAAATAGTTTTTGAGAAAAGAACTGAACCGATTTACAACTGCCTGGAAGAACAGAAAATTTTTCAGGAGATAAAGGAATATGAAGCTAAAAACTGGACCGAACCCTACAGGTGCGGAGATCAAAATAATAAAATAGTAGTTGCTTACTATTGTCCCATAATCCCGAAAAACGAAGGAGGAGAATCTATTGGGCTGGTTTATTGCGAATTATCCCTTTCAGAAATGAATGAAACCATAAATCAAATGGATTTCGGGCAAAACGGTTATGCATTTATAGTGAATAAAAACGGCGATTACATTACTCATCCAAACAAAGATTTTATACTCAGCCAAAATCTGTACAAGCTTTCTGAAAAAGTAGTTAGCCTGCAGAAAAGTAATATTTCGGACATTCTGAATAACAATCAAACCGGCTCAATAATTGCCTATCCTGAGATTTTGGATTATGAAAAAAGCTGGGTTTATTACACACCAACCAATAACAACCGCTGGCTTCTGGTATTCATAATGCCCTACAACGAGTTATTTAATGAGCTTTATATTCAGACTTTAAGAATGCTGTTATTTGCAGTAATCGGAATAATTATCATTTATTTTATTATTACATATATCTCAAATCGGTTGATTGAACCGTTAAGTTCAGTTACAGTTCAACTCAACAAACTTAGCCGCCCGGGTGCAAAACAATCAACAAAAAATGAAGTAAAACAAGTAGCCGACAGTCTGAATTACCTGAAATTGTGGTTTGAAAAATATAAAATAACCCAGGAACAGGAAGAGTTAAAAAACCACCGGCAGAGACAGGATTTAATGCAGGCTTCGGAAATTCAACAGAGTTTGATAAAAACTGATTTCCCGGCTTTTCCCGACAGGAATGATATTGATTTGTATGCACTTTATAAACCGGCCCGGGTGGTTAGCGGCGATTTATTCGATTACTTTTTCGCCGATGACGATAATCTGGTTTTTACGATAGGCGATGTTTCAGGGAAAGGAGTTCCGGCAGCTATTTTTATGAGTATCGCCCAAACCATTATTAAAAACAATGCGTCGTTCAAAAAGGCCAAAAACATTGTAAGTAAAGCCAATCATGATTTGTGTACCAATAACATGCATCAGTTTTTTGTTACGTTGTTTCTGGGTATTCTCAATGTGAAAAAAGGGGAGTTAAATTACTGCAATGCGGCGCATACTATCTCCTTCATTCTTAAAAAAGACGGAAGTTTAACTGAACTCAATCAGACACATGGTTTGCCGCTTGGTTTGTATACTGATAAAAAGTACAAAGATTCAAAAATTGAAATTGAAAGCGGAGATAAAATTATTCTTTACACCGATGGAGTTAACGAATTGCTTAACAAAAACAGGATGCAGTTCGGTACAGACCAGCTTAAAGAAAAACTGGTTTCTTTAAAAGACCTTCCTCCTGAAAAACTGGTGAAACAAATTGAAAAAAGCCTGGAAATTTACATTGGAGATACACCGCAAAGCGATGATATTTGTGTGTTTGTTATAGAGTACAATAAATAAAAAAAGCCCGGCGAACCGGGCTTTTTTTATTTATTCTTTATCACTTGTTTCTTTTTTATGCGAAAGAATTCGAATCTTCAGTTTTTCGTTCTTTTTATCGAACCCAACTGAAATGGTATCTCCTTCGGTAATCGAAGCTTTTATAATAATCTCCGCCATTTCATCTTCTAAGTATTTCTGAATCGCTCTCTTAAGCGGACGGGCTCCAAACTGCGGATCGTATCCTTTTTCGGCAATGAAATCTTTGGCAGCCGGTGAAATTTTCAACTTGTAATTCAGTGCTTCAACACGCTCATACAGGTCTTTAATTTCGATATCGATAATGCTGTGAATATGCTTTTTTTCAAGTTGATTAAAAGTAACAACATCATCTATACGGTTAAGAAACTCAGGGGCGAACGCCTTTTTTAGGGCTTTTTGGATAACATACTTCGCATGCTCATTTTCCGATTCGGCACCTTTGCTAATATTAAAACCAACTCCTCGCCCGAAATCTTTCAACTGCCGTGTCCCGATGTTGGATGTCATTATTATGATTGTATTTTTAAAATCAACTTTTCTGCCGAGGCTGTCGGTAAGCTGGCCTTCATCGAGTAATTGGAGCAAAATGTGAAAAACATCGGGGTGTGCTTTTTCCATCTCGTCGAGAAGCACAACAGAATAAGGTTTTCTGCGCACTTTTTCAGTGAGCTGCCCGCCTTCTTCGTAACCAACATATCCCGGAGGAGCACCTACCAATCGCGATACAGAGAATTTCTCCATATATTCACTCATATCAATGCGTATCAATGAATCGATATTGTCGAACAGATAAGTTGTCAGCACTTTGGCAAGCTGTGTTTTACCCACACCTGTTGGCCCGAGGAAAATAAATGAACCAATTGGCCGGTTCGGATCTTTCAATCCGGCCCTGTTTCGCTGAATTGCTTTTACAATTTTCTGAATCGCATCATCCTGGCCAACTACCCTTTTCTTCAGGTCTTTTTCCATGCCCATCAGGCGTTTACCTTCTGCTTGGGCAATCCGCTGCACCGGAACCCCGGACATCATGGCAACCACTTCGGCTACTTTTTCTTCATCAACTGTTTCGCGGTGGTTCACCAGCTCTTTTTCCCAGTTTTCTTTTTCTTTATCGAGCAACTGGAGGAGATTTTTTTCCTTGTCTCTGAAATTGGCAGCCAGCTCAAAGTTCTGGCTTTTCACTGCCGAAATTTTCTCTTCCCTGGTTATTTCAATTTTTTCTTCCAGTTTCACAATTCGGTCGGGCACATTAATATTTGCTATGTGCACACGCGAGCCGGCTTCATCCAAAGCATCAATTGCCTTGTCGGGCAAATACCTGTCGGAAATATACCGTGCGGTTAATTTTACACAGGCATTCAGCGCTTCGGGTGTAAAGATTACATTGTGATGATCTTCATACCTGCTTTTTATATTATTCAGAATTTCAAATGTTTCATCTACAGAAGTAGGTTCAACCATTATTTTCTGGAATCGCCTTTCAAGCGCTCCGTCTTTTTCAATATGCTGACGGTATTCATCCAAAGTGGTCGCACCGATGCACTGAATATCTCCACGTGCCAGTGCAGGCTTGAGCATATTAGCTGCATCGAGTGAACCTGTTGCGCCTCCCGCACCCACAATGGTGTGAATCTCATCGATAAACAGGATGACATTATTTACTTTGGTAAGTTCATTCAGAATAGCTTTCATCCGCTCTTCAAACTGGCCGCGGTACTTGGTACCGGCAACAATTGAAGCAATGTCGAGACTTACCACGCGTTTGTCAAAAAGAATACGTGATACTTTTTTCCCGATTATGCGTAATGCCAGCCCTTCAGCAATTGCTGATTTCCCAACTCCCGGTTCTCCAATCAAAATCGGGTTGTTTTTTTTCCGGCGGCTAAGTATTTGAGCCAATCGTTCAATTTCGCGTTCGCGACCAACAATCGGGTCGAGGTTGTTTTCTTCTGCGAGCTTGGTAATATCTATTCCAAAATTATCGAGCACCGGGGTGTCCGATTTTGGCGCCGAACTTTTTTTCGGACCTTGTCCGCCGGGGCCTCTCGAAAAAGCTCCGGCCGCTTCATCATCCTCGCTGTCGGGGAAATCAGATTTGGCTTCAGGTCCTTTATAGTCTTTCATCTGGGATTTTACTATGTAGTAATTCACTCCAAATTCAACGAGAACCTGGGTTACAATATTATTACTGTCTTTTAAAATTGCTAATAACAGGTGACCACTGTTAGCGGTGGGGCTTTTAAATGATCGGGCTTCAAGGTAAATCAATTTGAGTGTTTTCTCAGCAGCTTTCAACATCGAAAGATCAGATTTGTCATCAACTGATTTTTCTGTTTTGACCTTTTTTTCAATCAGTTGCTTAATCTCTGCCAAATTTACACCTAAATTTTCCAGTATGTCAGTAGCAATCCCTTCACCATCTCTTAAAATTCCGAGGAAAAGATGCTCTTGCCCAATATAATCATTTCCCAGCCTTATAGCTTCCTCGCGGCTGTAACCTATTATATCTTTTATTCTTGGTGAAAATTGAGAATCCATATTTTATT
>Ga0102937_1001045_pt1 | contig 12587 bp, 10 predicted proteins | sample SalPonR2_B_D1_MG_FD_78213 | JGI IMG/M metagenome (GOLD analysis project Ga0102937, IMG submission 78213) | Salt pond soil microbial communities from South San Francisco under conditions of wetland restoration - Salt Pond MetaG R2_B_D1_MG | ecosystem: Environmental > Aquatic > Marine > Intertidal... | reverse complement strand
TGATAAAAAAATTCTAAATCTTTATGATAGAGTATATAAAGAAATGAATAAAACAATGAATAAAAATAATATGATTACAAAAGAAATTATCTTTGTGGATTTAAAAAGAGGGAATTTTTCAAATTTTTTTTATAGAAACTAAAATGAATGAAAATTATAAAAAACTAATTAAGGAAGCAGAGGATTATAAAAAACAAGGAAGAATTGAAAAAGCTATTAACATATATGAAAAAATAGGAAAAGTAGATGATTCTTTTGTGCATGAAGCAATACATCTTTCAATGAGGAATGGTTTATTAAAAAAATGCATAAATATTTTTGAAAAAAATAATAGACCAAGGATTGCAAGAGATTTGAAATATTCAATAAAAAATAAAAGCAATAGGAAGCATAATGAATTATTGCAAGATTATGAAATAAATTCTTTTTTTAATGATTGTTATGATTCTTCTTTAAAAAAAGCCTCAAAAAAATCAACTAATCAAAATAACAAAATATTAAATGAATTCTATAGGAAAATAAATTCAGTAAAAAACTAAAATGATAAATAAAAACCAGATTAATTATTTTCAAAAAGCAATGGAAGCTGAATCGCAAGGAAAGGTTGAATCTGCAATTAATTTTTATGAAAAAGCTGGAGATAGTTGTCTTGAAGATGCATGCTCACTTGCTCTTCAAAGTGGTTTATTAAAAAAATGTATAGGCCTTTATAAAAAAAGAGGAATGAAAAGACAGACAGGGTTTCTAAAAGAAGTAATAGAAAATAGAAGCAGAACACTACAAAAATATCTTGCAAGGACAGCAAAATATTCAAAAATTGATAAAGATCTTTTGGAACCTATTTTTCCAAAGGAGACTCCAGAAAAAGATGAACTAACAGAAACTCTTTATTATGTATGTAATAAAAATTAATTATTCTTCTATTATTATTTCCTGAACATTTGCACTAAGTTCTTTTAAATAATTTTTTATGTCTTTTGTAAATTTTTCAGGCCCACAAACATAGAATTTTTGTGAAAAATCTGAGATTTTTTCTTTAAGAAACTCTTTGTTTATTTTTCTGTTTTCATACAAATTATTTTTATCATCTTTTGTATCTCTTGTTAGTGTTAAAATCAGATTTTCTGGTTTTTTACTGAACATATTTATTAATTCCTTTTCAAGTATTATGTCTTTTTTCTCTTTATTTGAAAATATGAGTTTATTATCTTTTAATTCACCTTTTTTATACAAATCCCTTAAAATTGATATAAAAGGTGTTATCCCTGTCCCTCCTGCTATAAAAACTCCCTCTCCATTATATTGTATTGCTCCCCAAGGATTTTCAATTATTAATTCATCACCTGGTTCTGCCTTTGAAATTTTTTCTGTTAAGCCCTTATGCTTAGGATATATTTTTATTATAAATTCTAAAATCTTGTCATTGTTAAGAGAAGTGAATGTAAAGGGTCGTTTATTTTCAGGATCAGATGCTAAAGAAACCAAAGTTGCTTGTCCAGGAATAAATTCATAGTTTTCAGGTTTTTCAATAATAAAACTAAGTGTATCATGAGTTATGAACTCTTTTTTCAGTATCCTAACTTTGTGGTTATCTTTTTTGGATTTTTCCTCCTCTTTTGATTTTTCAATATTATCTATTTTTTTTGCTAATTCAAAATCTTTTTCTGTTAGTTTATTTTCAGAATGAGTAAAAAGAGATATTCTTACATTTCCATAACCTAATTCAATATCAGGATGGTGGTGTTGTTTTTCTGCTAATTCTCCTATATTATTAACAAAATCTAAAGATTCTTTAAAATTATTAAAATCAAAATTTTTAACAAGTTTTTCATTTTCAATATTCCAGCTATCTAGTTCACCAGGTTTTTGATTATTCATTTTATATAAAAAATAAGATTTAGTTTTATTCAATTGTGAATCACAAATTCACAATTATTTAAATATCTTTTTGTCTTGAGAAAATAAGAATAATAAAATTCACATCCAAAAACAATAATATTTTTATTGATTGCCTTTTTTCATTTATTATGAAATATAAAGAGATATTATCTGAATTAAAAAGAAGATTTAATTTAGATCAAAATGTACTTAAAAACAATAATAAAAAAATTGATGATTACAGAAAAATTACAAAAGAAAATTCTAAATGGTTAAAAAGAATTTCAAAAAAAGAATGGTTGCCAAGAGAACACTTATGTAAAAAAGGAGAGCTTTATGAATGGTTGATTGTTCAACATTCTAATGATGTTACTTTTCAAAAGAGATATTTAATTTTTTTTAGAAAATCTCTCTGAGATCAAAGAAAGAAACCAAAATATAGCCTATTTAACAGATAGAATACTTATTAATGAAAATAAGAAACAATTATATGGAACGCAATTTAAGAATAAAGAACCTTTTCCAATATATAATCCTGAAAATTTAAACAAAAGGAGAAGTGAAATGGGTTTGGAAGATTTCAACAAATATTCTAATTTAATAAAAAAATTCTAACCATACCCACAACTCTTAAAAACTCCTTTTGTAATCTATAATTATCCCTAAGTAATATTCAACCAAATATAACGAATAAAAATGACAGAAAAACAAGCACAAGAATTACCTGAACTTAATATTGGTGTAGTTGGACATATAGACCATGGAAAAACTACTTTATTAAATAAACTAACAGGTAAATTTGCAGATACGCACTCAGAAGAATTAAAGAGAGGTATAACTATTAAGCTTGGTTATGCTGATACTAAAATATACAAACAAGGGGACAATTATAACATTTCTAGGGAAGGTGAAGCAGTAAGATATGTAAGTTTTATTGATGCTCCGGGTCATGAAATGCTTATGGCTACAATGTTATCAGGAGCAGCTTTAATTGATGCTGCTGTTTTAGTTATAGCAGCAAATGAAGGAATAAAACCACAGACAAAAGAGCATTTTATGGCTTTACAAGCAAAAGGAATTAAGAACTTAATAATTGTTCAGAATAAGATAGATTTAGTTTCTAAAGAACAGGCAATGGAAAATTACAAAGAAATAAAAGAATTTGTAAAAGGCACAAAAGCAGAAGATGCTCCAATAATTCCTATTTCTGCACAACAAGGAATAAATATTGAAAAATTACTTGAAACTCTTTGTTCTCTGGAAATTCCTAAAAGAGATAAAAATTCTGAACCAATTTTTGTTATTGCAAGAAGTTTTGATATTAATAAACCAGGAACAAAAATAACCAATGTAAAAGGAGGGGTTTTAGGAGGAATACTAAAAAAAGGAGTATTAAAAGTAGGAGATGAGATTGAAATAAAACCAGGATTAGATGTTGAAAAAGCACATCAACAGTATTTTGAGACTATTAATACCAAAATAATTTCTCTTCATAAGGGAAATGAACAAGTGGAAGAAGTATATCCAGGAGCAAGCATATCAATTGAAACTTCTTTAGATAATACACTGACAAAAACAGATTCATTAACAGGATGTTTAGCTTCAACAAAAGGAAATCTTCCAGAAATAACATATAATACAAAAATATCTTCTGAACTTTTTAATAAGGTATTAGGAATGCAAAAAGATAAAGAAGTTGAAGACATAAAACCAGGAGAGATGTTAATGCTTAGTATAAACACTGCAATAAGTGTTGGAACTGTTAAAAAAATTGACAAACAAGGAAATTTAGAAATGAACCTGACAATACCAATTGTTCCAATAAAAGGAGACAATGTGGGTTTAGCAAGGAATATTAACAATCACTGGAGGCTAATTGGTTTTGGTGAGATAATTGAGTAATAGGAAAAATCAGGAATTAATAACTATTACTGGATTATTGAGCAGAGATTATTCAATAGTGTAAAAAAAGAAAATCAACAATAAAAAAAGAAAAGCAATAGAGAGAAAAACTTATTATTAACAAGGCTGTATCAAATATTTCTAAAAAACAAAATTTATTCCTTATAAAAAATGTTATAACAGAAATTAGGAATAAGTATCTTTTAACACCAACAAACTTTAAAACTAAAGGGAATTTTTGTTCTGTATTAAAGTTAATAATATCTAGAAAAATGGCAAAAATATATTCTCATTCAAAAATACAGGCATTTGAACAATGTCCCTTAAGATATAAATATAAATATATTGATAAGCATAAACCTGATATTGAAAAAACAATTGAAGCACATTTAGGGAGTTCTGTTCATGATACTCTGGAATGGGTGTATAATACAATTAAAGAAGGGAAAAATCCTCCAACCATTGATGAGGTTATTATATATTATCAAAATAAGTGGAAGGAAAATTTTTCAGAAAATATTGCAATTATCAGGGAGGGGATGACTTATGAGGATTATTTTAATAAAGGGGTGAAATTTTTAGTTGATTATTATAATAAACACTATCCATTTAAAGACGGGACTTTAGAGTGTGAAAAAAAGGTTTTTATAGATCTTGATAATTTTGGAGACTATAAAATAATTGGTTATATTGACAGATTGGTTTTTAATCCTGAAACCCAGGAATTTGAAATACATGATTATAAAACAGCAAATAGTCTTCCAACTAAAGAAAAGGTGGAGGCGGATAGACAACTTGCTTTATATTCTTTAGCAATAAAAAACATATATGGAGATTATAAAACAAGACTAGTATGGCACTATCTTTCATATAATAAAAGAATAGATTCAACAAGAGAAAATCATGAACTTGAAAACCTTAAAAAAGAAACCTTAGAAAAAATAAAACAAATAGAATCATCACAATCTTTTCCACCTTCTCCTTCCATATTATGTAATTGGTGTGATTATCAAAAAAGATGCCCTTATTTTAAATCAAAATTTGAATAATCATCTAAAAAAACATAAAAAGTTTTTTAATCTTGTTTAACTAGTCTATTAGAGAAAAAATGGATACTAAGAACATAACTGAAAAATTAAGTCAGAATGAAAGAAAGATTGTCCCTTATTTAGAAGCAGGAAGTGTTAGAGAAATATGTAAAAGAACCAATCTTGACAAGGTTTCTGTTTTAAGAGCTTTAGAATACCTTCAAAATAAGGATATTGTTAAATTAGATTATAGAAAAAACAAGATTATTGGATTGGGAGTTAATGGGGCTTTATATAAAAAGAAAGGATTACCTGAAAGAAGGTTATTAAATTTATTAGATGAGAAAAGAATTGTTTTTCTAAAAAATGCTGCAAAAGAAACCAATATGTCTGGTGAAGAATTCAAGGCATCTTTGGGAGCTTTAAAGAAAAAGGCAATGGTTGAGATTAAAAATGGAAAAATAATTTTAGATGCAAATAAGAGTGAAATATCTAAAAAAATGTTAGAAGAATCTCTTTTAGAATCTCTTCCAATAAAGTATGAAAAAATAACTCCTGAGCAAAAATTTGCTTTAAAATCATTACAAAATAGGAAAAATATTATTGAGACAAGAGAAGAACAGGAAGTTAATATAAAAATAACTGATTTAGGAAGAGAGATTATTAATAAGGGTGTTAAATCAGAAAATCTTGTAGAACAGGTTACTCCTGACATGATTAAAAAAGAATCTGCATGGAAAGGAAAAAAGTTTAGAAGATATGATGTTGTTTCACCTGTTCCTAAGATTTATGGAGGGAAAAAACATTTTGTTAATCAGGCAATGGATTATGCAAGAAAGGTGTGGACAGAAATGGGTTTTAAAGAAATGAAAGGTTCTATTGTTGTTTCAAGTTTTTGGAATTTTGATGCTCTTTTTACTGCACAAGACCACCCTGTTAGGGAAATCCAGGATACTTTTTTTATAAATAAAACAAGAAATTTACCTTCTGAAAAACCAGGGTTAAATAAAAATGAAATTAAAAAATACAAAAAAATAATTGAAAATGTAAAAAATGCTCATGAAACCGGAACTTCAGGAAGTAAGGGATGGAGATATAATTGGAATAGTGAGGAAGCCAAGAGATTATTATTAAGAACACATACAACATGTTTGTCTGCTAAAAAATTAGCTTCAATAGATTTAGAAAAAGACACTCCTGCAAGATTTTTTTCAGTTGGAAGATGTTTTAGAAATGAAACCTTGGACTGGAGTCATGGTTTTGAATTTAACCAGACAGAAGGAATAGTTATTGACGAAAATGCTAATTTTAAACATCTTTTAGGATATTTGAAACAATTTGCAAAAAAAATGGGATTTGATAAAATAAGATTTAGGCCAGCATATTTTCCTTATACAGAACCAAGTCTTGAAGGTGATGTATGGGATGAAGAGAGGGGGGAGTGGGTTGAATTAATTGCCGCAGGTATTTTTAGACCAGAAGTTACAGAACCATTATTAGGAAAACCAGTTCCTGTTTTAGCATGGGGTCCTGGGTTTGACAGAATGGTTATGAAGATCTTTGGAATAAAAGACTTAAGAGAGATGTATAAAAATGACATAAATAAATTAAGGAAGATGAAATTTTTTCCAAAATAAGAGAAAATGGCTAATGTAAAATTCAACAGAAAAAAATTTGAAAAAGAAATAGGGAAATTAGACGAAAAAATGAAAAACAGGATAGGAATGTTTGGAACTACTCTTGAATCACTTACTGATGAAGAAATAGAAATAGAAATATTTCCTGATAGGCCTGATTTATTATCATTCCAGGGATTTAAAAGAGCATTTTTAGCATTTTTAGATAAAAAAACAGGTTTAAAAAAGTATAAAGTTCATGCTCCAAAAGAAAATTATAAAGTAACAATAGATTCTTCTCTGAAAAACATAAGACCATACACTGCATGCGCTGTTATAAAAGGGATTAAACTTGATGACAATAAGATAAAAGAAATAATAGACATACAGGAAAAATTACATTCTACAATTGGAAGAAGGAGAAAAAAGGTTGCAATAGGAATTTATCCAATGGAAAAAATAAAGATGCCAATAACTTTTAAGGCAATGGACCCTGAAAAAATAAAATTTATTCCTTTAGAAAGCACAAAAGAAATGTCTGGATTACAAATATTACAAAGACATCCTGTTGGAAAAGAGTATTCCCATTTATTAGCAGGAAAAACTAAATTCCCTGTTTTTGTAGATTCTTCTGAACCTCAAAATAAAGGGGAAGAAAAAGGAAAGATATTGAGTATGCCCCCAATAATAAATTCACAAGCAACAGGAAGAATAACAAAAGACACTAAAGATATTTTTATTGAATGTTCTGGTTATGATTTTGAAATTTCAAAAAAATGCCTAAATATAATCACAACCACTTTTGCAGAACTAGGAGGAAAAATATATCAAATGGAATTGGACATTGCAACTGATTCCAAAAACAGAAAAGAAAAAACTCCTGATTTAACCCCTGAAAAAAAGAATGTTTCAATAAAAAATACAAATAAATTATTAGGGCTTGAACTCACAGATAAACAAATTAAACATTGTCTTGAGAAAATGGGTCATGACTATCATAAAGAAGGAGTAGTAGAAATACCTGCATGGAGAAATGATATTCTTCATGAAGTTGATATAATAGAAGATATTGCTGTTTCTTATGGTTATGAAAATTTTGAACCTGAATTACCAAGTATATCTACAACAGGAGAAAGAGATTCTGAAGAAGAAATAAAAACAAAAATTTCTGGGATTTGTTCTGGATTAGGCATGTTAGAGGTATCAAACTATCATTTAACAAAATTTAAAGACCAGTTTGAAAAAATGGGTATTAATGATAAAAAGGTTAGAGATTATGTAAAAGTAGAAGAATCAAAAACAGATTATAATATTTTGAGGAAAGACCTTATACATTATATACTAAATGTTTTTTCAAAAAATGTGGATTCAGAATACCCTCAAGAAATATTTGAAATAGGAAAAGTCTTTGAAACAGATAATTCAGGAGAAATAAAGGAAATAGAAAAACTATCAGCAGGAATATGCCCAGGAGATTATACAAGAATAAAACAAATACTTGATTATTTGGGAAGAATGCTCGATATTAAGGTAGAGTATAAAGAACCAGCTAATTATAATAAATTAGGGCATTTTATTAAAGGGCGTGTTGCAGAGGTTCATATTGAAGAAGAGAAAGCAGGTTATATTGGAGAGATACATCCAAAAATTCTTAATAAATGGAAAACAAAAATGCCTGTTGCATTGTTTGAAATCTCTTTAGAAAAAATATTTGAAAAATTAAAAGAATAATTTATTTTTCTTGTCCGTCTTTTTTGTATCTTTTAACAAATTCTTGTAAGAATTTTTGATTATGTGTTCTGTCTTTTATTTCTTTAATTCTATAAAATTCTATTTTATTTTCTTTATCTTCTCCTTTTTCTGTTTTTATTTCAGGCCCAAGTTTTTCATTCATCTCTTTTGTTAATAAAGTCTCTCCCTTTGCCATTGATGCTATTTTTTTAGCAGAGGTTGTAAGTTTTCCAACACTCATAAATTTCATTTCTTTTTTCTCTTTTTTAACAATTATTTCTCCTCTATTAACTGATAATCCAAAATCAATTCTTTGTTTGAAGTGTTTATTATGTTTTCTTAAATCTTCTTCTATTTTCTTTGCAGTTTGTATTGCTGTTTTTTCATTCTTAAAGGTCCTTGTTATTTCAGGAGCAAAAATAAAGAATATGTTTCCATTTGATTCATAAATATATGCTTTAGAATGTTCTGCTGTTTTTATTATTTTATGAAAAGTTTCTTTAACAGTTTGAGGGTCTTTTTTTATCTCATCATAATTATTTATTTTCAAACAGATTAAATTAGCATCTTGTTTATTTCCTTTAATAGATAATGATAAAGCTGCTTTATTATCATAATGAGGAAGAATTCCCTGATTCATTGCTTCTGTTGCTTTATCTTGTTTTTTCTTCTCTTTGTCTTCCTTGGATTTCTTTTTTTCTTTTTCCTTATTTTTATCTTTATGCTTAATTTTTCTTCCAAAGAAACTTCTTTTATATCCTTTTTTAAATACAATATATAAAACAATTCCTAAAACAATAATAACAAAACCCCATACAATAGGATTACTAATTAAATTACCACTAAGAGAGTCTTTTACATCAATTGCTTTTCCTGTTAACTGAATATTTTTTGTTACTCTCTTTTCACCATCAGCAACAATTTCTACTGTATAATTTCCTTCAGGGGCACTTAGATGATATTTTTTATTTTCCCCTAAACCTAAAGAAGTAGGAACATCAATTGTTTCATTACTTATTTTAACACTCACTGTTCCATTATAAGGAACATTTCCTACATTTTTTATAAGAACTGTTTTATTTATTAGCCTAACTTCAGTTTCTTTGTTTTTTAATATTTTTAATTTTGATTGGGTTTTCATGTTTTTTGAAATAGCAGTTATATTCCATTCTCCTTGTTTTTCATTTTTTGGAATTTCTATTTCAAGAGATTCTTTTGTTTGCCTGTTCTCCATTTTTATAATTTTTCCAGAAGAATCTCTTATAGTTATAGTGACATTCTTAGGAATGTTCTTTCCAGTTTGGTCATGCAAGATTGTTTTTATTTCAATTTCATTACCTGGTTTAACCTCTTTTTCTGCTACTATTTCAAGATTTGTTGGTATTTGTGCAACATTAAATTCAAACCCTGTTTCTCCTTTATTTGCTTTTTCTCCTTCTTTATCTTTATCAAATACTAAAATATTTCCATTATATTTTCCAGCTGCTAATCCATGTGGAATTGTGAAATTTACCTTAAAAAAGCCATTTTCTACCATTCCTTGTTCTTTTTCAGTAATACTATCAATATTAAAATCAATTGAATAAAAGCCATCAAAACCATCTGAAGAAGGGTTTTGTTTTAATACTTCCCCTTTAATAATAAGATTTTTTTTAGGTTTAACAGTTTCAGAAATTTCTTCAACACTAACTTTTAATTCATCAGTTAAATCAAATTCTTTTGTTGTATAATCATCACCATAGATGCCTTTTATTTTACAACTTCCAGTGTATCCCTGCATATTATCAAGAGAAAGAGTATAAGTAATTTCTTTTCTTTCTGCTGAAGGAATATAAAAATTATTCATATTCATTAAATCCATTTTATGTCCGTCACAAACCATTTCTAGTTTTAGGTTACTTGTAACATCAACTGTAGAACTAATTTTTAGAGATATTGGTATTCTATCCCCTAAATTATACACCTCTTTAATATTTGTTTCAATTATTATATCTTGTTTGTTTGTTTCAGCAGACACACTAAAAATAGAAAAGAATATTACTAAAATCATTAAAAATATCATTCCTTTTTTCATTTTATAAATAAAGTAATTACCTATTTATAAATATTATGTAGTTAAATCTCTTTTTTTCTTGGATTATAATAATGATGATCTACATCTTTAAGAGATTCATTTCTTGCTAAATCCCTGTTATTTTTACTCCAATAAGGACTAATATCTTTTGTATGGTAGTGTGTTGCACCATCTGTAGGATCTCTATAAATTCCTTTTAAAACACCATAAGCAACTTTCATTGATTCAGCCCATGAAGAAGAATCTGTTTCTACAGGATTCATTAATTTTTTTCTATTTACATCATATTTATTAAAACAAGAATATTGATATGGTTTTAGTATTGCTTCTCTTAAATCCTTTCCATTCCAGTCTATAGTATCATTAGCCCTGTTAACTGCAGTATAAGCATTAGATATTTTTGTTTTAAGGGAACTTCCTCTTGATTCTCCAAAAACAAGTCTTGCTAATAAAACTGTATCAGAATCTGCATAGAAATTTCCTTTTTCATTTTTATAATCTTTATTAGGTAGTTTATAATTCCAATCAATTCTTTCAAGTGTTTTATTAGGATTAGTTTTTATTTTTTGATATTTTTCAGGAAATTCATGTTTAGGAGTATAAGACACATTTGATATTAGTGCTCCAGCTAATAAAATATTGGTTAGTAAACTTCTTGCTCCTCTTTTTGCCAGTTTTATGTGTTTTTTCATCTCCTTCGCTTATTTCCATTTTAGACCTATCCTGTGAGTTTTGGGGGTTTATAAATCTTTCGCCTCTTTCTCCTCGAACAATCTCTATTTTCAGGGGATTTTTTGGGATTTTTTTATTTATAAAAGAAAAATAATAAAAAATGAGGTAAATTTCACTAAATTTTATAAACCAGGTTTTCTTATAAACTATTATGAAAATCTTAAGTTTACATTGTGATTACTTTAATTTTAAACCATTAAAGAAGGCAATAAAAAGTATTAAAGAGCTTTCAGAAGAAGAAAAAAAGAAAAAAGAAGTTAATAATGCTTTAGCTATTTTAACTGCTGTTGAAAAAACAGACAAAGATATTTCTAAAACTGTTGATAAATTAATTGAAGAGATTAAAAAGATTGCAAAACAGGTTAATGCAAAAAACATAGTTCTTTATCCTTATGCACATCTTTCTGAAAATCTAAGTTCACCTGATATGGCTTCTGAAGTTTTGAAAAAAGCCCAAGAAAAATTATCTTCTGAAGATTATGAAGTATGGAGAGCTCCTTTTGGCTATTATAAAGAATTTGAAATGAAACTAAAAGGACATCCTTTATCAGAATTAAGTAGAGAATTAAAAGTAGACGAGACTTCTGGAGAAGAAGAGGCAAAAGAGGGTAAAAAAGAGGAAGAGAAAATAAACCCTAAACAATTACTTAGAGAGATATCTAAAGCAAAACTAGATACAAGTAAATTAGATGAAAACGATCATAGAATTTTAGGAAAACAAATGAATTTATTTAGTTTTAATGATGTTGCACCAGGAATGGTTTTTTGGCATCATAATGGCCTTATAATATATCAAGAATTGATTGAATTTATGAGAGAATTACATAAAAATTCAGGATATTATGAAATTAAGACACCAGAAGTTTTAGATAATAAGTTATGGAAAATCTCTGGACACTGGAATAAATATAAAGAAAATATGTTTTTAACACAATATAATGAAAAAGATTATGCTGTGAAACCAATGAACTGTCCTGGAGGAATGTTAGTTTATAAAGAATCTCCAAAATCATATAAAGACTTACCTTTAAGAGTAGGAGAATTTGGAACAGTTCACAGAGTAGAAATGTCAGGTAATCTTGGAGGATTATTTAGAGCAATACAGTTTACACAAGATGACGCTCATATTTTTTGTAAAGAAGAACAGCTGGAGGAGGAAATTTTTGGAGTTATTGATTTAGTAGAAAAAGTATTTGAAAAAGGAAATTTTGATTTTAAAGTTGAATTATCAACAAGACCAGAAAAAAGAATTGGGAGTGATGAAATTTGGGATAAGGCTGAAGAAGCTTTAAAAAATGCTTTAGAAAAAAGAGGCATGGCTTATGAACTTAATAAAGGAGATGGGGCTTTTTATGGTCCAAAAATAGATTTTCACTTAAAAGATTCTTTGGGAAGAACCTGGCAGTGTTCTACAATTCAGCTGGATTTTGCAATGCCTGAAAGATTTGAATTAGATTATACAGATGAAGATAATGAAAAGAAAAGACCAATAATGTTACATAGAGCAATTTATGGTTCTTTAGAAAGATTTATTGGAGTATTATTAGAGCATACTAAAGGAAGATTACCTACATGGCTTGCTCCTGAACAAGTTAGAGTATTGAATTTCACAGATAGAAATACAGA
>Ga0102937_1001044_pt1 | contig 12588 bp, 12 predicted proteins | sample SalPonR2_B_D1_MG_FD_78213 | JGI IMG/M metagenome (GOLD analysis project Ga0102937, IMG submission 78213) | Salt pond soil microbial communities from South San Francisco under conditions of wetland restoration - Salt Pond MetaG R2_B_D1_MG | ecosystem: Environmental > Aquatic > Marine > Intertidal... | reverse complement strand
TCCGTGGTCGCCGGCGCCTCGGTGGTGGCAGGTGCCTCGGTGGTCGCGGGCGCTTCCGTCGTCGCAGCGGATTCGCTCGCCGCCTCCGACTCGGGATCGTCGTCGCTCGCACATGCCGCTCCGATCAGTCCGAACGCGAGCACGGATGCGAGGAGTCGGCGGTTCGTCCGCTGCGCGATGGTCGGCCTCCGTGCCGCCCGTCGCGCGGAAATGCTGCTGTGGTTGATGTTCACGTTGTTCGCCTCTCGGTCGTGTGCAGGATCGACGCAGCCGCGTATGACGGCAGCTGCAGCCGTGGTCGACCTGCGACCCGGCGAGGCCCACCATCGTCGGGCCGACTTTCAGATCACTTTCAGCGGTGCCGAACCGGTCTGCGCGCCCAGCGTCGTGGGGCCGAGTGGAGTGAGTTTCCCGTGTGGCGACGACCGCCTCTAGGGTCCGGGCACGGAGGGCAGGATGGACGACGCCGGGGACGTTGCGCTGAACGTGTTGTGGGTGGCGATCGTCGTCGCCGTCGCTGCGGTGGCGTGGCTCCTGGTGCAGTGGTCGACCACCCGTCGTCCCGAGCGCCGGGAGGAGCTGTCGGTCCGCCGCCAGTTGTTGCACGTCGCGATCGTGGTCGTCTCGGTCGTGGCCGTGGTGCTGGTGCTGCCGATCGAATCCGAGCTCAAGGGCGCGCTCATCGGAGTCATCGGGATCACGCTCGCAGCGATCATCGGCCTGTCGGCGACGTCGATGGTCGGCAACGTCCTGGCGGGTCTGATGCTCCGGTCGGTGCGCAACTTCCGTCCGGGTGATTTCCTGAGCGTGGAGGGTCACTTCGGACGGGTCACCTATCGGCGGCTGATGGAGACGGAGATCCAGACCGAGGATCGTGATCTGACGACCCTGCCGAACCAGTTCCTGGTCACCCACCCGGTGAAGGTCATCCGGGCGTCGGGCACTGTCGTGTCGACCACCGTGTCGATCGGCTACGACGTCCACCGGCTGACACTCGAGCCCCTGTTCAAGGAGGCGGCCGTCTCCGCAGGCCTCACCGATCCGTTCGTGCAGGTGTCCGAACTCGGGGACTACTCGGTCACGTACCGGGTGGCCGGCTTCCTCGACGACGTCAAGGCGCTGCTGACCGTTCGCGCGGGTCTGCGGGCGGCGATCTTCGATCGGCTGTCGGCGGCCGGCGTCGAGATCGCCTCACCGATGCTGGTCGGCCGCCGTTCGATCCGCAGCGACGATCCACTCGTCGCCTCGGCCCCACCGAGCCGACGCTCGTCGCCGTCGACCGATCCCGGTGAGCGGATCTTCGACAAGGCAGAAGCTGCGGCGGTCGTCGCCGAGCGCGATCACACCGTGCAGCGCCTCGACGAACTCGAACGCGAGCGGGCAGCGAGCGACGGCGACGACGCCGCCCCGCTCGACGTCGAGATCGCAGCCGCTCGCGCCCGGCTGGCCGAGTTGACCGAGATCGTGGACGGGACCGGGCCCGCTCCCGCCTGACGGGTCACCCGGGCGGTTCGACGGCGATACGTCGCCGATCACGCCTCGACGACGAACGAGCCGGTCATGCCGGCCCGAGCGTGGCCGGGGATCGTGCACAGGTCGTCGACCATGGAGACCACGGCGAAGTCGTGGGGTACCGCGCGCAACCTGGCCGTGTGCGTACCCGAGCGATGAGCGAAGGCACACGGGGGTTGGCGGCTCGCTCATCGACGGAGCCGACTCGTGCAACATCCGTGCAACAAGCAACGGACAAGACGAGGGTGATCGACATGCCGCGCGAACACCTCGATCTCGTGACCTGGACGTTCGCGATACGGCCCCTGCGCACGAGATGCGGTTTCAGCCCGGGCGAAAGGCTGAGAACGGGAGCAACTTCGGCAATCCATCGAGCAGGGGAAATGGAGCGGATGACGGGAATCGAACCCGCGTTCTCAGCTTGGGAAGCTGATGTTCTACCATTGAACTACATCCGCGAAGACCTCCGACTGTAGCCGGAGAACTCGCCGACAGACCACGTGAACAGGAGCTTTGCGTCGCCGGCGGCGGATGCGCCGCGTGCTCGGCGGTGAGCCGTTCCGGACCCTTGTTGACCGCGCTGGTTGGCATGTTGCGGGCACGCGTGCCCGAGTCGTCGTGGCCAGCTGTCCGGTGGCTCACGCGTTCGCGAGGAGGCGCTCGACCCGTTCGACGAGTTCGCCGGAATCCGCACGGGCATCGATCGTGGTTGCCCGCTCTCGAACGACGTGTGGCGAGATCAGGTGCGCTCTGACCAGTGCTCGGCAGAACTCGAAGTCCTTGGGTCGGCCTGCAGCGAGCTTGGTGAGCCAGAGATCGTTGATCTCGAGGCAGAGCCCGGTCACGCCGTTGGTGTTCTCGTTCGAGTACTCGATGAGCCGGTCGCGCCATCCGGCTGGCGCGACGATTGTCTCGTAGCCGACACCCTGGGCATAGATGCCGAACGATTCGTGGAAGGTCGACGCCTCGCCGATGGCGCCGTCGATCTCATCGGCAGACGCCTCGGTTCCGTCGATCGGGATGAGATCTGCTTCGACCTTCAGAACGGTTCATGCGGCCCCCGTGCGCTGTACGGACCGGAGTGCCTTGCGGCGTTCGTCATCGGTGAGCACGCCCGCGAAGGGGGTCATCTGGCGGAGGTCGATGCCGTGTTGGGTCCGGGCGAGCATGGCGGTGACGATCGCGTCGAGCGGTTGATCGAGGATGGCCGCCCACTCCTCGAGAAGTCGTGCGGCGTTTCCGCGATCGGAACGTCGCAACGACGCCAGGTTCGATCGGGCCTTCTCGAGCACGCTCGACGGATTGGAGAGCAGCCGGGCAGCGATGAGCCGATGGATGGCGAGGCTCTTCTCCTCGACTCTGCTCCACCGAGGAGCTTCGGCATCGGCGACTCGAAGAGTGCAGCCACAGGCTTCGAGGAGTCGCTGGAAGGTGTCCACGTTCGGAGCGACGCGACCCGCCTCGTAGGCGGCGATCGTGGGTTGCGATGTGAGCGCGGCGTCTGCCAGGGATCGCTGGGTCATCCCAGAGCGAGTTCTGCACGAACGAAGCAGATGGGCGGCTTCCATGGACGAGATTATATCAGATCAGATATTCGACGTGACCGGGTTCAGCACCTCCGGGTGCACCTGTGTACGGATGATTCGGGTTCGGTTGATGGGAGGGTCGGTGTCGTGGGGGTGGTTCGTTCGACGGACCGGGGATTTCGGTGTAACGGTCGGCGGTCTCGCCGGTGGGTCGGGTGGGTAGATCGACAGTTCGGATCGAGGAGACGAGATGGCACGCCGGCCGGGATCGACAGCAGAGCGAGAAGCGAGGGATCGAGTTCGGGACCGTTGGCTGGCTGGTCCCGAACCACTTCGACTCGGTGCTCCACGTTTCAGCGCCGGCGCCCGACGTTGCCGACTGGTGGGGCGCCTACCGCGAACTGTTCCAGTTCATCGCGGCGATCGGGCAACTACACACGGCCAGTCCGGACCAAGGGTGGTTCGCAAGCTGGGAAGGACACGGCTTCGACAACGCCACGAGCCACATCGCATGGAGCGACCCTCCCGCCGACGACGCCGAACACCAAGCACGGGCCCTCGAGCGGACACGACGACGTCAGGAGAGCGAGCGCCGAAACGCCGAGCTTCGACACGAGCTGAACCGGATCCCTCGGTTCGAGCGGGTCGAACGGTCGTACTACCTGCTGGACGGACCGGTCGATGCGGTGAGGGATCTGCGCAATCCGTCGGGCACTGGTTGGCTGAACCCGGATCTGTTCTGGCCAGACGATCGACGCTGGTTCGTTGCGACGGACGTGGACTTCTGGTCGGTGTATGTCGCTGGCAGCATCAGATTCGTCGAGCAGGTCGCCGAATCGGCTCCTACCCCGTGCTCGGCCGTGGAACTCGACGCTCACATCGCCAACGAGGACTGACCGCAACAGTACGCCCGCTCACCAGCACTGCGATCAAGGCAAGCCGACCACCCGGGTACGGTCCATTCGTGACGTCACGCAATCCCGGCGAGCAATGGCTCGGTGTGCGCCGGAGATGTCCTTGCCCAAGAACCGAACGCCGTATATCTCGATCGACTAGTGATATATACTTCGGGCATGACCAAGCGACTGATCGATGTCGATGACGACGCGCTCGACGCTGCACGCGCTCAACTCGGCACCCGCACCATCAAAGACACCGTCAACGAAGCGTTGCGCAGCGCCGCTCGTCAACGCAGCACACAACTCGCGACTGCGCTGTCAGTGCTCGCCGACGCAGACCTCGACGACCGCTCCACAGCCTGGCGCTGATGTTCCTGCTCGACACCAGCATTCTCACCAGACTGCGCGCCCCATCGGTCCTCAAGCGAATCGAGGAGCTCGACGCAGCCGGACTGACGCGCACATCCATGACCGACCTCGAGATCGGCTTCTCAGCGCGTCACGCCGAGGAGTGGGACCGCCTCGTCGTCGCGCTCGGAGCGTTCCGGCGCATCGACGTTGAGGCGCATCACTTCGATCGCGCCCTCCAGGTTCAACGCCAACTTGCTGCCGATGGACTCAAGGGACGCAAGGTCCCCGATCTCCTCATCGCCGCAGTCGCCGAAGCGACCTCGCTCACGGTCCTGCACTACGACGCAGACTTCGACCACATCTCAGCCGTGACTGGTCAAGAAACCCAGTGGATCGTCGAGCGAGGATCGATCGACTGATCACTCGCCCACGGGCTGCCACCATCGAACCGACTGCCAGCCGCCCGATAACCCGCCGCAGAATCACGCCTTCCGAGATAGCCCGACCACTGGGAACGGCCCGACTCTACGCTGCACGACAGACCCGCCCCGACCGGGGTTGGAAGCCAACAACCCGGGCCTCCCGAATCCCCAGGGTGGTTCATCGGCGATACCTCGCCCCGAATCTGTTCTCAGCCTGTGCGGAGACTCAGCTCGGTTCGCAGGCGCTACTGGCTGCCTCCATCCGAGCCACTTCGCCCGCGCGTACCAAATCCGCGTACGGACTCCAGGAGCGACCTGTGTCCATCCACTCCTCGAAAGTCGGGACCTCGTCCTCGTTCGCATCAGTGAAGCCCTCTCGGACAAGACACTCATGTATTGCGACGAATCCGTCGTAACTGATCCTCAGCGTTTCGATCGAATCATCTGCGAACACTGCGTACTCCGGCGCTTCGAGCACCTGGGCGAAGCAATCTGGAACGATGTTCCCAGGGGTGTTCGGGTCGCTCACGATTCCGCCCCTGTCGGAGATGTAGGCGTTCTTCGCCCCACTGTCGTGAGCGCATTCGAGTGCCTCAGCCGTTACCTGGTCGGCCAGACGGTGAAGGTCGGCGAACGCTGCGCCAGTTTGCTCTCCTTGGGCGGGCGCTCCGCACGCTGAAACGAGGATCGCGACGCCGAGCATGAGCGCCGTGGCGCGAAGTGCAGAAGGCACCCGACGTGTGATCGTTTGCGCTCCTATCAGTGCGGCTCGCATGTCACGTAGGCAGTGATGTCGGGCCCGGAATAGAAGAAGGTTCCCGAAGCGGAGACTCCTGCAGCCCAACTGGAGGTGTCGGCGTTGTACTTCTTTAGCCAGCTCCAACCAGGCGTGAAGAAGATCTCTCGTGGACCATGACTCGCGATCTCCTGGTTGCCTGTTCTCCAGACTCCCTTGCTCCAGACCCATGTGGTCGGGTCTTGATTCGGGCTGGAGGAGCACCATGCGTATCCGCTCGCGGCGCGAGCGGTTGAGCCTGCCGGCATGCTGATGCCAAGCCGGGCTGCGAGTAGGAAACCACTCTTCGCGATGCGCTTCATCGAATCACCCCCAGTGATTCTCATGTCTGCATGGTCAATCGTGCCACCGTCGTACTCGGGGGTCAAAGGCGTCGACGTGTCAGCGGATCCAACCACACCTTGGCACGTACCCCACGTCGGCACGACAGTTCGGGGTTGCGTCGGGGGTCATCGCGGCTCCTGCTCTACCGAGTTGGAGGGGGCGCCCGTGCCGAGTAGATGGTTGATCACCGCAATCCCAGACCAACCTCACCTCAACGGAATGTGGTGAAGACGGCTGGCCCTCACTCATCGCCGTGATCGACTTTTCGATCCTCTGCTGATGCTCGGGTCGCCCAGATCTCGAAACACCAGGCAGGCATAGGGCCACGCAGTCGCACACTTCGCCACGCAGAATCACAGGCTCTCGCCCAACGCCACCACTCGATATCTACCCTTTCGTGGCGCGAGACAATCCCGGTCGGTCGGTCGGCCTGGACATGCGGCGTTGCGTCGGCGCCGGGCCGTCCTGGCGCGGGAGCCGACGGTTCCTGCCGTGCTCGACTTCATGCGACGAACGTCAGGCCTCGGGCTTGAGCCGAGGAGAGTTCGTTGACCTCCGCGAGGGGGTCGAGGACGTGGCGGGTGGGCGGGAGAAGCGGCTCACCGTGGCGGCATCCTTGCTCCGATCGCTGCGGCGAGGTCCGGTTCAACAACGGACTGCCCTTCACCGACGTGAACACGAGGCTCCTCGGTCGTACGTCGTTGACGAACAGCTCGATGTGCTCGCAGAGCCGATGGGTGATCTGCTCCGAAACGACCACGGTGCGGTGTTCGCGCTCGGTCTTCGGTGGCCCCAGCCGCGGCCCTGACCCTTCGCGAAGTACAGAGCCTGGTCCACGCGCAACTCCGAGCGGCCGAGGTCGAGGTGTCGAAGCTCGAGTCCGCTCAACTCGCCGAAGCGGAGCCCCCGACGCAGCGGCCGTCCACACGAGCGCGCTGAAGCGGGCACTCAGCAGATGCTTGAGTTGCGAGTCGTAGGTCTCGCGAGTTCGTGGCCGCAGCGGTCGCTGCTCGATCCACCAGGCGGCGTACTGCGCGAACGTGATCCGACCCGCTGACGAGGTCGACGTAGTTGCCCCCGTTTGAGGTCGGTCTCGACGCTGGAGAGGAATGCCCGTGCGTCAGACTTCGTCGGGAACGTCGCGTCGGCGGCGGTGCGTCTGCCGAGGTGGAAGTTGCGGACCTGGTATCGGCCGCTGGGAAGTTTGCGGATCGACCCGAACTGTCCGTTCGTGCCCATGGATGCCTCCTGTCGTCCCGTGCACGTTGTGGGCACGACAGGCCTGTCGGCGAGGCACCTGCTCTGTCAATCAGATCAAGAATCTGGCCGCTGAGCTGGGGTTTCTTGGCTTCTGCAATCCGATGATAGCGCCTCGGTCAAGGTGTCGGGCCGGGTGCTCGAACCGCCGAACGGTGCGACCGATGTGCTGCCGGTACTGGCGCTCAGACGCCGCGGTCGCTGATCGCCGCCTGGTCGTACGGCTCGATCATGATGCACTCGCCGGGGCATTCCTCGGCGGCCTCGACGGCGGTGTCGATCAGCGAGTCGGGGATGCGCGCAACCCCTTTGCCCATGTCGGGCCCGTGACCTGCGCCCTCGGCACCGTCGAACACGATCGTCTCGCCGAAGTGCGAGGCTTCCTCCTTCACCACCCAGAGGCCGTCGTCACGTCCGACGAACACGTCGGGGCAGATCTCCGAACAGATGCCGTCGCCGGTGCAGAGGTCCTGGTCGATCCAGACCATCAATGCCGTTGCTGCCATGAGAGAAATCCTTCCGAGGGGTGGAGTGCTACCCCTTCGTTCTACCGGCTCGTGCGCCCAACGGCCCAGTGGATCGCGCCGTCGCTGCTCGCCCACGAGGCAGCTCCCGGGCGTGATCACTAACGTGTCCGATCGTGATCCTGTCCGACCGCACCATCCGCGAGCAGTTGGCTGCCGGTCGGATCGTGATCGATCCGCTCGACGAGTCGCTCATCCAACCGAGTTCCATCGACGTCCGCATCTCCAACCTCTTCCGCGTCTTCCGCAACCACACCCGCGGCGTGATCGACGTGAGGCAGGACATGGTCGACCTCACCGAACTCGTCGAGATCCCCGACGGGTCCGACGAACCCTTCATCCTCCATCCCGGCGAATTCGTGCTCGGCTCCACCCACGAACGTGTCGCCGTTCCCGACGACCTCGTCGGGCGGGTGGAGGGCAAGAGTTCGCTCGGCCGCCTCGGGCTGCTGATCCACTCCACGGCGGGTTTCATCGACGCCGGGTTCGACGGACACATCACACTCGAACTCGCCAACGTCGCCAGCCTCCCGATCACGCTCTACCCGCAGATGAAGATCGGCCAGGTCAGCTTCATGCAGATGACCACGCCGGCCGAGAACCCGTACGGAACCGGTGCGAAAGGTTCCAAGTATCAGGGTCAGCGCGGTCCCACGCCGAGCAGATACTTCGAGAACTTCGACACCTGAGTCGACGTCATCTGAGTCGACGTTTCGTCCTCTGAGTGCGACGTTTCGTCGCCACATCGGCGAGGTACTGGACCCTGTCAGCGGTTCGGAACATCCCGACCGCGCCGAACAGGAGGATCTGGCATGCAACGCTTCATCGCTGTCGCCCTGATCGCTGCAACGGCACTCGCGGCCTGCGGCGACGACGACGATGCCGTCACCGAATCCGACGTCGAGTCGGCAGTCGACGACGCCGGGGCCGCGGTCACCGACGTCGCGGAGGAACTCGATGCCACAGCGACCGACATGGAGACGACGCTGCGCGACAACGGGCTCGACAGCCTCGCCGGCATCGTCGAGCAGGTGGACCTCACCGAGGTCCTCGGCACCGAGACGTTCACGTTCTTCGCACCCAACGACGATGCCTTCACGACGCTCACCGCGGAGCAGACGGCCGATCTGCTGACCGACCCGTCGCAGATCGTGGAGACGTTGCGCAACCACACGCTCGACACCACGGTGACCGCAGGGGATCTGACCTCGTCGGAGCAGGTGTCGACGCGAGCCGGTGAGACGCTCGACGTGACGGTCGACGGCGACACCGTGATGGTCGGTGACGTCACCGTGGTGACGACCGACATCGAGGTCGGCGACGGCGTGATCCACGTCGTCGACGGGTTCCTCATCCCGTGACGCCCGGTCGATCCGACACCGCCATCTCCTTCGACAAGGTCGGCAAGGAGTTCGACGGCCGTTGGATCGTCCACGACCTCGACGTCGACGTCGCCGCCGGCACGATCGTGGGGCTCATCGGACCGTCGGGGTGCGGCAAGACCACTGCGGTGCGACTCGCGACCGGCGTCTACCAACCCAGCGCCGGTTCGGTGACCGTGCTGGGTCGGCATCCCACCGACCTCCGCGCCGGTGAGCGGGTGTCGATCGGCTACCTGCCGCAACAACCCGTGCTCTTCGACGAGCTCTCGGTGATGGCGAACCTGCGCTACCACGCCGGCCTCAACGGCGTCGGACAACGGCGCCGCCGCCGACTCGACGACGTCTTGGGGCTCGTGGAACTCCACGGCGAGGAGTCCAAACGTGTGCGTGACATCTCCGGCGGCATGCAGCGCCGGCTGGCGCTCGCGGCTGCGCTCGTGCACGAACCGCCGATCGCGATTCTCGACGAGCCGACGGCCGGGATCGACCCGATCCTGCGGCAGAAGTTCTGGGAGCACTTCCGGACGATGCGCAACCGGGGAAGGACCGTGGTGGTCACGACCCAGCACGTGGACGAGGCGATCCACTGCGACAGCATCGTCGTTCTTTCGGAAGGCCAGGTGATCGACGTCGGCGCACCGTCGGAGCTTCGTCGGCGGGCGTTCGGTGGCGATCGTGTCGATCTCACCCTCACGTCCATCGCCGACCAGCCGACCGTTGCGCGCATCCGGGATCTCGACGGCGTCACGGGTGTCGTGGTGACCGGACCCAACGACCTCCGCGCCGTCGTGGCCGGCGGATCCTCCGATGAGCTCGTCGCGGTGCTGGAGTCGATCGGGCTCGAGGTGACCCAGTCGAGTGAGCCCGAGACCGACTGGAACGAGATCTTCATCGCGCTCATGAGGCGTCGGGGAGCAACGGCATGAGGGCACCCGATCACCCCGACGGCAGCGGCGACACCGGGGCGGCGACACCACCGCGGGCACACCCGCTCACCCAGGTCATCGGGTTCGTCCGCAAGGACGTCGGGTCGGTCGCCCGACAGCCCCGGCTCCTCCTCGTGCTCGTTGCCGGTCCGTTCCTCATCCTGCTGTTCTTCGCGGTCGGCTACGACCAGGAGCAGTCGGTGCTCACGACGGCGTTCGTGGGGCCGGACGGCTCGGTCTACGAGGACTCGATCGACCAGTTCGCCGATGACCTGCGGGAGTACGTGGTCAATGCCGGCTACTCCGACGACGTCGTCGCCGCGGAACAGCGGCTGGAGTCCGGTGAGGTCGACCTGGTGGTGGTGTTCCCGGCCGACCCGCTGGACGACGTGATGGCGGGCGACCCGGCGACGATCGCCGTCCTCCACGACAAGCTCGATCCGATCCAGCAGATCGCCGTCGAGGTGTCCGCCGAGGTCGCCGTCCGGGAGTTGAACGCACGGATCCTGGAAGAGATCATCTCCGAGGCCCAGGCGGTGCTCCAGCCGGCCGACCAGCTGCTGTCGGAGCTCACTCCCCGGATCGATGCGCTCGAATCTGCGGTCGGCGCCGACGATCAGCAGGCCGCAGAGGCAGCCCTGAGCGAACTGGAAGCCTCCACGGCCGACCTCTCCTCACTGCTCGACGTCTCCGCGGCCTTCGACGACGCGCTGCGGACGGACGGTGCCGGCCCGGACGGAGACGTCGGCGAGGTGCTCACCGAACTGCGGGAACGCACCAGCGAGCTCGACGACGAGGTGAGCCGCCTCCTCACCGACGTCGAGGAGATCGAGGGGGCGGACGTGGAGTCGCTCCGTCGGCGGGTCGAGGACGTGATCGGGATGGCCGAGACCGCCGTGACGATCGATCCGTCGGTGGTCGTGCGCCCGTTCGTGAGTGAGACCGCGAGCCTGCAACGTCAGCCGGTGTCGGTGATCCACTACTTCGCGCCAGCTGCGGCGGCGCTGCTGCTGCAGCACATGGTGCTGACCTTCGCGGCGATGAGCCTGGTGTCCGATCGCTCCCGCGGGATGTTCGAACTCTTCCGGGTCGGACCGGTGGGGGCCGGGCGTGTCCTGATCGGCAAGTACCTGGCGTTCCTCGTCGTCGGCGTGGTTGCGGGCGGGATCCTGTTGGCCGCCATGGTCGCGTTCCTCGACGTGCCGATGCGGGGGGCGACGGGCTGGCTCGCGGCAGGCCTCGTCGGGCTCCTCGTGGCGTCGATCGGGTTCGGCGCCGTGCTCTCGCTCGTTGCACGTTCCGACGTGCAAGCCGTCCAGTTCGCCATGCTGGCACTGCTCACCAGCCTGTTCTTCGGCGGCTTCTTCCTCGACCTCGACGCCTTCCACTACCCGGTGAAACTGCTCTCGTGGGCGTTGCCGATCACCTACGGCATCCGACTCTTCCGGGACGTGATGCTGCGCGGAACCGATCCCGACGTCGACGATCTCGTCGGCCTCGCCGTCATCAGCGTCGTCCTCGCCGCGGCCGCCTTCGCCATGCTGCGGCGTGAACTGAGGACTCGGTGACCGAGCACTCGTCAGGAGCACCCGCATGAACCGTCCGTACGACGAACCACGAGCATCGCGACCGACGCCGGACGCCGCCGAGCGACGAGCGCCGTGGTGGTCCCGCCGATGGCGCTCGGCGACTGCACGCCGCCGAGCGGGCCGGCTCATGGTGGCAGTGGCGGTCGCCGGTGCGTTCACCGCCGTCGCCGGCTCCGCGACGGGTTGGATCTTCGTCGGGCAGCTCAACGACACCACGACCGAGAGCCTCGACGTCACCGAGCAGGCGCTCGATGCCGTCGACGACACCATCGACCTCGCCGACGACGTTCTCGTCTCCACCGACGAGGCGGTGCGTGCCCTCGCCGAGGCGCTCGAAGCCGTGTCCGGCTCCTTCGACTCGGCCACCGGAGCCGTCGACGACGTCGCCGACCTCGCCGGCACGATCGGCCCGAGCCTGGAGGAAGCGACGGCGACGATCCGTCGGCTGGAGGGGCTCGGCGGCACCATCGACGGCGTCCTGCGAGCGCTGTCGGACATCCCGTTCGGTCCCGACTACGACCCCGACGACGGACTGGAGGAGACCTTCGGACGACTCGCCGAATCGCTCGAGCCCGTCCCCGCTGAGCTCGAGACCACCGCCGGAGGGCTCACCGACTTCACCGACTCGGCCGGCGACCTACAGGAACGACTCGACGAACTCGCGGCATCGGTCCGCACGGTGGACGACGACCTGACAACCACCGATGACCTCGTCGAGCAGTATCGGGCGAGCGTCGCGGATGCGCGGGCAGTCGCCCAGCGTGCCGGCGACGACCTCGACGGGACGGTGACGGTGCTGCGTGTGCTGCTGGTGATCGGCGGGTTCTCGTTGCTGGTCGGCCAGATCGTGCCGCTGTGGGTCGGCCGGGAACTGCTGGTTTCCTCGGCCTCCGACGCCGAGCCGGCAGCGACCGAGGATTGAGGCTGCGACGATCGGGTACGCCGCTCGTCATGAGTGACGCATCGATCTCGAACGACGACATCAAGAGCGGACCGACCGAGGACGAGGAGAATCTCGACGCGCCCGGTGAGCACTCGAAGGACACCGGCGACGAGCCGACGGAGGCCGACGAGAATCTC
>Ga0102937_1001042_pt1 | contig 12605 bp, 10 predicted proteins | sample SalPonR2_B_D1_MG_FD_78213 | JGI IMG/M metagenome (GOLD analysis project Ga0102937, IMG submission 78213) | Salt pond soil microbial communities from South San Francisco under conditions of wetland restoration - Salt Pond MetaG R2_B_D1_MG | ecosystem: Environmental > Aquatic > Marine > Intertidal... | reverse complement strand
TGGTTCCGCGGCGGAGCGGACCGGGTCAGCGGCTACCGCCTCGCTCTCGACATCGACGCCGGAGTCGCTCGGTGGGAAGCGCATCTCCGTCACGACGGGCTCCGAGATCTCGTCTGGAAGGAAAAACGCGCGGTCCACATGGCCGACCCGCACCTGGCCGTGCAGGAGGTCACGCTGGAGCCGTCCGACGACTCAGCCGGTCACACGGGTGAGGCGTGGGGCCGGATCACCGTCCGGGCGGGCATCGACGGATCCGTCGAGAACGCAGGCGTCGACCGCTACCAGGCCCTCGACGGCCGCCACCTCGACGTGCTCGAAGTCGGTGGCCGGACCGACGTTGCATCCGGTGTCAGACACCGGATGCAACACTCGACCTGTCCGACCAACGACGTCTGGGTCGTCGCCCGGACACCGTCGTCGAAGCTGCGGGTCGCGGTGGCGGCGCGGATCCAGATCGACGGGTTGTCCGAGCCCGACGAGCCGCGCGTGGTCACCGACGGCAAGCACGCCTACGTGGAGCGCAGCGGCCGGCTCGAACCGGGACGCCAGGTCACCGTGCGCAAGGTGGTGGCGCTGGCATCGGCCCGGCATCGCGGAGGGTACGAACCACTGCACGACGTCGTCACCTCCCTCGACGGTGCACCAGGGATCGACTCGCTGTTCGAGTCGCAGAAGGAGGCGTGGCGACGTCATTGGGAACGCAGCCGCCTGCAGCTGCGCTCCGGCGACGAGTGGGCCGACCTCGTCCTGCACCTGCACATGTTCCACCTCCACCAGTCCGTGTCCGACCACACCGCCGACCTCGACGTCGGCATCCCCGCTCGCGGGTGGCACGGGGAGGCCTATCGGGGGCACATCTTCTGGGACGAGTTGTTCGTCCTGCCGTTCCTCGACTTCCGGTTCCCGCTCCGGTCCCGGGCGGCGATCCGCTACCGGTCCCGCCGGCTCGCAGCGGCCCGGCGCGCCGCTCGGGAACTCGGGTTCCGCGGCGCGATGTTCCCCTGGCAGAGCGGCAGCACCGGGCGTGAGGAGAGCCAACAGTGGCACCTCAACCCCCGCTCGGGTCGATGGAATCCCGACCCGACCCATCTGCAACGACACTCCGGCATCGCCGTCGCCTACAACGTCTGGCGGCACTGGCAGGTCACCGCCGACCACGAGTTCCTCGACGAAGCGGGTGCGCCGCTGCTGCTGGAGATCGCCGACTTCTTCGCCGACCTCGCCGACTGGGACGCGAACCGTCAGCGGTTCGTGATCTGCGGCGTGATCGGACCCGACGAATACCACACGGGTTACCCGGGTGCCGCCGAGCCGGGCCTCGACAACAACGCCTACACCAACGTGATGGCCGCCTGGGTGCTGCGGCGGGCACTCGACGTCCTCGACGTGCTCCCCCCGCGGCGCAGAGCTGAACTGTGCGACGAGCTCGACCTCGGCGAGCAGCGCCTCGACCGCTGGAGACGGGTCTCGACGGAAATGTTCGTCCCGTTCATGAGCGCCGGCCTGATCGAGCAGTTCGAGGGATACCGCGACCTGCAGGAATTCGACTGGGAGGCCTATCGCGAGAAGTACGGCGACATCTCCCGGCTCGACCGCATCCTCGAAGCGGAAGGCGACTCGCCCGACCGGTACAAGGCGTCGAAGCAGGCCGACGTGGCGATGCTGTTCTACCTGCTCTCCGCGAACGAACTCGTCGCACTGTTGGAGGATCTCGGATACCGGTTCCGGCCCGACGACATCCCCGCCAACGTCGACTACTACATGGCGCGGACGTCACACGGTTCCACCCTGTCGAGCGTGGTGCATGCCTGGGTGCTCGCCCGATCCGACCGTGCCGCGTCCTGGAAGTGGTACCGCCGCGCTCTGGAGAGCGACGTGAAGGACGTCCAGGGAGGCACCACGCCCGAAGGCATCCACCTCGGAGCGATGGCCGGCACGATCGACCTGGTCCAGCGGGCGTACACCGGCCTCTGCGTGGAGGGCGACGTCGTCCGCTTCAACCCGCGGCTGCCGAAGGAGGTGGAGTCCCTCGTGCTGACGCTGCACTTCCGCACCCACTGGGACCTCTTCGTGGAGGTGACCCAGAACGAGCTGAGCGTGCGCTGCGAGACCGTGAGCGACGAGGGCGTCGAGGTGGCCGTGAAGACCGAACAGGTGACGGTCGGCCCGGGCGAGACCCATCGGTTCGACCTGGCCGAACTCAAGCCGTGAACCTGCCCCCGCTCCGTTTGGTGTCGGCACCGGTGGGGAAGGGTCCCGCCGTCACCGCAATGGCGATGACCCAACCACGATGAAGGAGCAGAGATGAGCAGTGTCGCACGAGTCAGCGAGATCTCGAGCATGTCGGAGACGAGCTTCGACGACGCGATCGCACAGGGAATCGACCGAGCCACCGAGACGCTCCGCAACGTGAAGTCGGCCTGGGTGAAGGAGCAGGAAGTACAGGTCGAGAACGGCAAGATCTCGGGCTACAAGGTGAACATGCTCGTCACGTTCGTGCTCGACTGACGTCGGGCGTGGACCGCTCCACAGCAGCCGGATGGTGGGCGCTCGCCATCGTCGCCGGTGTCGGCGTCGCACTGTTGCTGCTGGCGGCCGTGTTGCGCGGTGCCGCCGTCGTCCTGTTGGTCGCCGTCGCCGCCGCAGCAGTCTGGTGGTGGTGGACGAGAAGACCGTCGCGCAGGCCACCCGTGGATCGGCGACGCTCCTCGATCGAGCGGCGACGGTGACGGCGGCGTGACGCAGCCCACCGGCCGGATCAGGAGATCGCCGGCGCGTCGGCGTCGACGAACTGCGCCCGCAGCTCACGCTTGAGCACCTTGCCGGTGGCGTTGCGGGGAAGCTGTTCGACGATCGTGATGTCGTTGGGCACCTTGAACGTGGCGAGGCGGGCTGCGCAGTGCGCCACCACGGCGGCCCGATCGAGGGTGGAGCCGGACGTGACGGCGATGACGGCCAGACCGACCTCGCCCCATCGTTCGTGCGGCACGCCGATGATCGCCGCCTCGGCGACCTCGGGCAACTGGTACAGCACGTTCTCCACCTCGGCCGGATACACGTTCTCGCCGCCCGAGATGTACATGTCCTTCCACCGGTCGACGATGTAGACGAAGCCCTCGTCGTCCACCCGCGCCGCGTCACCCGTCTTCAGCCACCGACCCTCGAACGCGTCGGCGGTGGCGTCGGGGCGGTTCCAGTAGCCCGGGGTGATGTTCGGCCCGGCCACCCACAGTTCACCCACCTCGTCGGGGCCGGCGTCGGCGCCGTCCTCGGCGACGATGCGGAACTCGGTGTGCAGCAGCGCCTTGCCGGTGGATCCGATCTTGCGCAGCGCGTCGCCGGGATCGAGGAAGATGCAGGCCGGGCTGGTCTCGGTCATGCCGAAGCCCTGCGCCAGCAGCACGCCGCGCTCCATCCAGCGCTCCATGATCGCCAGAGCGCACGGGGCTCCACCGACGCCGGCGATGCGCAGACGCGACAGGTCGGTGTCGTCGAAGTCGGGGTGCTGCATCATGAACTGGTACGGGGCGGGCACGGCGAAGAAGTGGGTGATGCCCTGCTCGGGATCACCGAGGATCCGCAGCGTCTCGGCCGGTTCGAACGCCCGCTGGATCACCACGGTGCCACCGGCGTGGAGAACCGGGTTGCTGTAGCAGTTGAGGCCGCCGGTGTGGAACAGCGGCAGGACGTTCAGGTGCACGGTGTCGAGCCCCACGCCGGCGGGCACGCCGAGGTTGACACAGTTCCAGAAGTTCATGCCGTGGGTGATCATCGCCCCCTTCGGCAGCCCCGTGGTGCCCGAGGTGTACATGATCGTGATGACGTCGTCGTGGGTGAGGTCGGCACGCTCGACCGGGCAGCCGTCGAACTCGGCCAGCACCGTCTCGTAGGGGCTGCCGTGTCTGCCGCCGTCGATGGCGAGCAGCGTGCCGATCGAGCACCGGCTCTGCAGTTCCTCCGCCGGCTCGGTGAACGATGCGTCGTGCACGAGCAGCATCGGCGAGCTGTCGTTCAAGATGTAGTCGAGTTCGGTCACGGTGAGACGCCAGTTGAGCAGGACGCAGATCGCACCCGTGCGGGCGCAGGCGAACTGCACGTCGAAGTACTCCACGCCGTTCTGCGCGAGCACCGCGACACGGTCGCCGCGTCCGATCCCGAGCGAGGTGAGGTACGCAGCGATGGTGTCGACGCGGCGATCGAGGTCGGCGTAGGTGAAGCTGCGGCCGGTACCGAGATCACGTACCGCCTCCTTGGCCGGGCGGTTGGCGACATGGTGGCCGATCCAGTCGTAGGCGCGCACCGAGCCGTGCCCCGGTAGTCGTGACGTCGTCATCGACGCGACGGCGTCGGCATCGTCGGAAATGTCTGTGTGCGTCGGTGTGGTGTCGGCCACGAGCCCCTCCCCGGTCGGCCCGAGACTGCCCTGGGTGGTCACGCCGACAGCGAGGTTCCGGGGCCATCTCGGGGTCGGGCCGAGCGTAGTAGCGTCGGCAGCCGGCCATCAGGGTCGGCACACACCCACCCCCGCACCACCATCGGCACCAGCATCGAGGATCGGCGCAACGGCTCATGAGCGAACCATCGGCAGCCACTCCCGACGGAGGACCGCGGACCTTCGAGCACGGCCCGAGCGACCCCGTCACCCTGGCCGACGGCCCCGGCACCTGGGTGGAACTCGAGGTCGCCGCCCCGGTCGAGGTGGTGTGGGGCCTCGTCACCGACATCGACCTGCCGTCGCAGTTCTCGCCCGAGTACCTCGGCGGTCGATGGACCGGTGACGGTCCTCCCACTCGGCGCCTCGTTCATCGGCCGCAACCGCCACGAGCGGGTCGGCGAGTGGGAGGTCGAGAGCTTCGTCGACGTGTACGAGCCGCAGCGGGCGTTCGGGTGGGCCACGGTCGACCGCGACGATCCGGGTTCGCGTTGGCGCTTCCGGCTGTCGCCCACGACCGCGGGCACGCTGCTGCGCTACGAACTGATCCTCGGCCCCGGCCCGTCCGGGCTGACGCCGGCCATCGCTGCGATGCCCGACAAGGAAGCGCAGATCCTCGATCGTCGTCTGGCCGAACACCACGCCAACATGGTGTCCACCGTGGCCGGCATCGGGCGTCTCGCCGAGTCGGCTGGGTCGACCACGGGTTGACCAGGTGATTGCGCCGACGTGGTGGTGATCGCACGATGACCGCCCTGCGGATCGGGGTCACCACGTCTGCCGCGATGCCGGTGTACGTGGCTTCGCTCTGGCCGCGAACCTCCGATTGACGGGCCTCGTCGCCGAACTCGACCGCGCCGGCACCTCGGACTGAAGCTCCACCGGCGTACAGGTGTGTGACGGTCGCCGTGAGCGGGAAGGCTGGATGAATGCCCGAGTCCGCGAGTCCGTCCGCCGAGTCACAGGAGTCGACCACGCGGCTGCGCGACGGCGGCCGGGTCCTGGTGATCGGCGCATCGGGGTACGTCGGCAGCCGGCTCGTGCCCGAACTCCTGCGCCACGGCGCACTCGTGCGGTGCATGACCCGCTCGCCGCGCACCTTCACCCACGCCGACTGGGTCACCGACGTGGAGGTGGTCGAAGGCGACCTCCTCGACCTCGACTCGCTGCGATCCGCCACGGAGGGAGTCGACCAGATCGTCTACCTCGCCCACTCACTCGACACCGGCGAGGGGTTCGAGGAGCGCGAGCGCCAGAGCGCCCACAATGCGCGCATCGCCGCGGAGGAGGCCGGCGTCCGCCACGTGGTGTACCTCAGCGGGTTGGGGGTCGACGCCGACGGCCTGTCGCCGCACCTGCGATCACGGCACCGGGTGGGGGAGGAGTTGGCGTCGGGGTCGCTCGCCGTCACGGAGTTGCGTGCCGCCGTGGTGCTCGGCGCCGGTTCGGCCTCCTTCGAGATGCTGCGCAGCCTGGTGGAGATCCTCCCCGTCATGATCGCGCCGCGCTGGGTGACGTCCACCCGGGTGCAGCCGATCGCCATCGCCGACGTGCTCACCTACCTCACGGCGGCTCTCGACCGCCGTGCTCCCGAGGGGCACCGCATCGTGCAGATCGGATGTGACGACGTGATGACCTACCGCGAGCTGATGGACCTCTACGCCGAGGAGGCGGGTCTCCGCCGACGTCTCGTGGTGCCCGTACCGGTCCTCACTCCGGGCCTGTCGACGCACTGGGTGAACCTCACCACCCCTCTGCCCCGCGAGCTGTCGCGCCAGCTGATCTCGAGCCTCACCCACGACGTCGTCGTCACCGACGACTCGGCGTCGATGTTGTCGTCGCACCAGCCGCTCGACGCCCGCACGGCGATCAGCACGGCGATCGCTGCGATCGACGATCTCGACATCCCCACCCGCTGGTCGGGGCTCGGGCCCGAGATGCGCGCCGCGCAGCCTCGTCCGTGGGACCCGGATTGGTCGGGCGGCACGGCGTGGCAGGACTGTCGGGCGGAGATCACCGAGGTGACTCCCGAGCAGTTCCAGCGCACCGTCCGCGGGATCGGCGGCACGCGCGGCTGGTTCGGGTTCGGGCCGCTGTGGTGGCTGCGCGGGATCGTCGACCAGATGATCGGCGGCGTCGGCCTGCGACGCGGCCGCCGGCATCCCGACGAGATCTCGGTGGGCGAGGCGCTCGACTTCTGGCGTGTCGTCGAGGCGGAACCGGATCTGTTCCGTTTGCACGCCGAGATGAAGGTGCCCGGCGACGCCTGGCTGGAGTGGGCGACCAGTCGCACCGACGACGGCCGCACCCGGGTGGTGCAACGGGCCCGATTCGTGCCCAAGGGGGTGTGGGGCCGTCTCTACTGGTCGGTGCTGGTGCCGTTCCATGCGGCGATCTTTCCCACGATGCTCCGCCGGATCGTCCGTGCCGCCGAGACGGCCGCACACGACGACTCCCCGACCCCCGACGTCACGGCCGCCTGAGGCGAGGAGCCGTCAGGCGGATGGCGCCACGACGATCTTCGAGCGGGCGTGGCCCGTGCCGACCTCGGCCATGGCGTCGGGGACCTCGTCGAGGCCGATGACGCGATCGATCTCCGGTACCACTCGACCGTCGGCGATCAGCCCGCCGAGGAACTCGAGGTCGTCGGCGTTCGGTGCGGCGGTGAACTGGTGGAACGACGGCGCCGCCCGACGGAAGGACAGGCCGGCGCGCACGATGTACGGCAGCGGACCCAGCAGGCGGTTGGTCTTCGGTCCGCTGATCGCCACGTAGCGGGCGTCGGGACGCAGCACCGACAGACAGTCCGCAGGCGTCCGGTTGCCGACGCCGTCGAGCATCACGTCGAAGCGTGGCCCGCCCTGCACGAAATCGTCCCGCTCGTAGTCGATCACGTGGCCGGCACCCAGCCGCCGGACCATGTCGACGTTGCGGGAGCTGCACACGGCGGTGACCTCGGCGTCGAGTGCGACGGCGATCTGGACAGCGAAGGTGCCGACGCCGCCGGCGGCGCCGTTGACGAGGACGTGGTCGCCCTTGCGGACCGCACCGTGCGTGCGCAGCGCCTGGACGGCAGTGAGACCGGCCACGGGCGTCGCACCGGCGGCGTCGAACGACACGCCGTCGGGGATGGCCGCGACGTTGCTCTCGGCGATGGTGGCGTAGGGGGCGAACCCTCCGCCGGCACCCTCGCCGAACACGCGGTCGCCCACCTCGAAGCGGGTGACGGCCGAGCCCGTGGCGACGACCGTTCCGGCGAGGTCGGCGCCGTGGACGATCCGCTTCGGCGTGCGGAGGCCCGACATCGCCCGCATCACGTACGGAGTGCCGGTGAGGAAGTGCCAGTCGAGGGCGTTGATCGACGAGGCCGCCACGGCGACCAGCACCTCATCCGGGGCGGGTCGGGGTGTGTCGATCTCCTCGATCACCAGCTGCTCGGGGCCGCCGTACCGGCGGGCCACCACGGCGCGCATGGTCGCGGGTTGCGCATGACCGGCATCCGAGCCGGTGCGGGCCGTGGTGCCCTGGGGGCTCGAGGTGGGGTTCGGGTCGGACATGTGCGGTTCCTCGTGTCGGGGTCGTTTCCTCGTTGACGTACGCGTCATCGACGTACACCGTATGTTCTAGAACGTACGGTGTATGTTCGTCAAGATCGAATCCCGCAGGGTTGGCACCGGACAGCCATCCACCGACCCATCACGATCGGGGTCAGACCCCGATCGTGATCGCAGCCCCACACAGCGACATGACCGACATCCGGCGCCCGCCCCTCGACACCCGACGCATCGTCGATGCTGCGATCGCGCTCGCCGACGCGGAGGGCATCGGGGCGCTGAGCATGCGCAAGCTCGCCCGACGGCTGGGCTTCGAGGCGATGTCGCTCTACAACCACGTTGCCAACAAGGACGAGTTGATCGGGCTGATGCTCGATGCCGTCGCCGCGGAGATCGGCGATCCGGAGCCCGATGCCGAACCACTCGCCGCCGTGCGTGCGGTGGTCGTCGCCACGCGTGCAGCGTTCATCCGTCATCCCTGGGCGGCCGGCGCCTGGCTCGAGCACATGCCGGGCCCGGCTCGCAGCAGGCAGATGGAGGTGCTGTTGAGGCTGTTCGCCGAAAGCGGCCTGGCACCCGATCTGGCCCACCACGGCTACCACGCGGTGGGCAACCACGTGCTCGGGTACACGTTGCAGGAGATCGGGATGGCCCTCGGATCGAGCGACGATCTCGAAGCTGGTGCCCACGAGTTCCTCGCCGGCCTCGAGCCCGACAAGTTCCCCCACACGATCCACCACGTGCACGAGCACCTCGAGGGCAGGACGTCGAGCAGTTTCGAGTTGGTCCTCGACCTGATCCTCGACGGCCTGGTGCGGTTGAACGACGCCCGAGGCGGGTGAGAGTGGCGCCCGCCGCCTGATCGAGTGGACCTCACCCACACCCTCCGTTCGGCCGGCCGTTCTCGTCCGACGAGCAAAACCGGCCGTGAGCTGGCACGATCGTCACCATGACGCCGGTGCAGTTCGACGTGGTCCGACGGATCGAGGCGCCGGTGCGCGGCGTCTGGGACGTGCTGGTGGACTGGCCGGGGCACGCCGACTGGATCCCGGCCACCACGGTCGACCCGGGCGAGGGCGACCCGGCGGAGGTCGGCTACACCTTCACGGCGTGGACCGGCTACCGGCCGCTGGTGCTGGAGGATCGCATGCGTGTGACGCGATGCGACTTCGACGACGCCACCGGGATCGGCACGTGCACGGTCGACAAGCTGGGGCCGGTGCTCGGTGGCACCGCCGGGTTCACCGTGCGGCCCGACGGCGACGTCACGGTGCTGGAGTGGCACGAGGACGTCACCGTGCCCCACCTGCCCCGCTTCCTGGCGCCCGTGGCGGGGCGGCTCGGAGCGATCGGGTTCAAGCTCGCCCTGCGCAAGCTCGGCAGCGTGGTCGCCGCCACCTCGTCACCCCCCACCCCCTGACCCCCTCTCCTTGACCCCCTCCTCCACCACGTTTGCGTGACGGAAATGTTGGGCCGCCGCGAAAATTCTGCAACGCAAACGGGGGAGGCGAGGGCACACTGCGGCCGTGACGGCTGCTGTCGATCTCTACGTCGCCGAATCCGAACTGCACGGGATGGGAGTGCACACCCGCCGAGCGGTCGCCGAGGGGGAGGAGATCGAGCGCTGCCCGGTGCTGGTCCTGCCGGCGGAGGATCTCGACGCGATCTCCGACACGGCGCTGGCCGGGTACTGGTTCGACTGGAGCGACGGCAGCGGTGCGCTCGCCCTCGGGTACGGATCGCTCTACAACCATTCGTTCACGCCCAACGCCCGCTACTTCCACGAGCACGACGACGGCGTCGTCGTGTACGTCGCCCTGCGTGACATCCCCGCCGGCGAGGAGATCACGATCAACTACAACGCCGAGCCGGAGTGCACCGACCCGCTGTGGTTCGACGTCGCGTGACGCCGGGACCGGCGTGACGACCCGGCCGCACTACGGTCGGCGTCCATGAAGATCTCCACCACCATCGGATTCAACGGCGACCCGCAGCAACTGGCCGGGCAGGCTCGCGACCTCGAGGCGGCGGGCGTCGATCTCATCTGGGGCGCCGAGATCTACGGCTACGACCTCGTGTCCACGCTCGGGTACCTCGCCGGGCAGACGTCCACCGTGCAGTTGATGACCGGCATCATCCCGCTGTACTCGCGCAGTCCGGCACTGATCGCGCAGACGGCGGCCACGCTCGACGCGCTGTCGGGCGGACGGTTCGTGCTCGGTCTCGGGTCGTCGGGCCCGCAGGTGATCGAGGGCTGGCACGGCGTGCCGTTCGAGAAGCCTCTCGCTCGCACCCGCGACACGATCGAGATCTGTCGCAAGGTATGGAGCGGCGAGAAGGTCAGTCACGACGGTCGCGCCTACAGTCTGCCGCTCGCCGAGGGCGGCACCGGCCTGGGCAAGCCGCTGAAGTTCATGAACCGGCCACCCGCGAAGGACATCCCGATCGCACTGGCCTCGATCGGCCCGAAGAACGTGGAACTCACGGCGGAGGTTGCCGACATCTGGCAGACGATCCACTTCGTGCCCGACCGCTTCGAGAAGGTGTGGGGCGACTCGCTCGCGGCCGGTACGGCCAAGCGCGACCCTGCGAAGGCGCCCCTCGAGATCATCGCCGGGGGCACGGTGGCGCTCGGATCCGGCCCGCACGTCGACGAGGCGCGCGAAGCCGCCCGTGGTCTGATCGGTTTCTACGTCGGAGGGATGGGCGCGAAGTCGAAGAACTTCTACAACGACCTGTTCAAGCGCTACGGATGGGAGCAGGAGGCCGAGGAGATCCAGGACCTCTTCCTGTCGGGCAAGCGCGCCGAGGCGATCGCTGCCGTGCCCGACGAGTACATCGACCTCTCGTCGCTGATCGGCGACGAGGGTTTCGTGCGCGAGCGCCTCCAGGTGTTCAAGGACGTCGGCGTGACCCATCTCAACGTCGCGCCCCACGGGCCCGACCCGCTGGGAACGATCGAGAAGATCAAGGCCTGGTCCGAATGACGTCCCGACCCCGAAAAATGCCTCGTTCGTAGCGCCAGGCGCTACGAAGCGGGCATTTTTCGGCTGCAGGGGCGAGGGTGGGTGCGGCGTCGCCGGCGAGCGCGTACCGTCGGGTCGATGAAGAAGATCCCCGCCGACGACCCCCGGGCCGCCTATCGGGCGAGCGACGTGCATGTCGACCGCGACGGGCTCGCCGAGTTCGTGCGCGACAAGCACCGGTGGATCCTCGCCACCACCCGCAGCGACGGGCGTCCGCAGCTGAGCCTCGTCACCGGCGGGATGATCCCCACCGGTGCGCTGGCGATCGCCACGTACCCGCAACGGGTCAAGGCCGTGAACGTGCGCCGGAACCCGCTCGTGTCGGTGGCGGTGATGGGCGGCGAGTTCAACGACGCCTGGGTGCAGATCGACGGCGAGGCGAGAGTGGTCGACCTCCCGGAGGCCGGCGACGGCTTCGTCGAGTACTACCGATCGATCTCGGGCGAGCATCCCGACTGGGACGAGTACCGCCAGGCGATGTCCGACCAGGGCAAGTGCCTGATCCTCGTGGAACCCACCCGCTGGGGACCCGTCAGCACAGGAGGATTCCCTCCCTCCCTCTTCACGGACTGACCCGTTGCTCTCTCCTTCCCGTCCCGCGGCGGCACGGACGAGACGCCGGTGACCGAGGTGTGCGGGCCCGGGTCGGCACCCCGATGGATAGCATCTGCGTGTGGCCTCCGTGAGCCCGTTCCCCGCTCGTCATGGGTGATGTCTGGCCCCAGCTCGTGCTGGTCGCCGTGCTCGTGATCGTGAACGCAGCGTTCGCCGGCACCGAACTGGCCCTGGTGTCGCTGCGCGAGAGCCAGCTCCAACGGCTGGAACAGCGCTCGGCCACCGGCGCCGTTCTCGCCCGCCTCGCCCGAGAACCCAACAACTTCCTGGCCACCATCCAGATCGGGATCACGCTCGCAGGCTTCCTGGCCTCCGCCGCCGCCGCTGTCTCGCTCGCTGAACCCTTGGAGGAACCGCTGGCTTTCCTCGGCGGTGCCGCCGGGCCCGTGTCGGTGCTCGTGGTGACGCTCATCCTGTCGTACTTCACACTCGTGTTCGGCGAACTGGCGCCGAAGCGGCTGGCCATGCAGCGGGCCGAGCGGTGGGGCATGGTGATGGCACGCCCGCTCGCCGTCCTGTCCACGGTGACCCGACCGGTCGTGTGGCTGCTGGCCCGATCGACCGACATCGCCGTGAAGGTGTTCGGCGGTGACCCGCTGGTGCAGCGCGAAGAGGTCACCGAGGAGGAGCTGCGCGACATGGTCGCCCTCCACGAGGACGTCACGCCCGAGCAGCGGCGCATCATCGACGGCGCATTCGAGGCAGCCGAACGGCGCCTCGACGAGATCCTCGTGCCCCGCAACGACGTGGTCGTGATCGAGGCCGAGGCGTCGTCTGCCGACGCCATCGCCGTGCTCACCTCCACCGGCCACTCACGTGCTCCGGTCGCCCCCGAGCGCAACCTCGACCTCGTGCTGGGCGTAGTGCATCTCCAGGACCTGGTGGGCACGGGGTGCGAGCGGGTCGCCGACATCGTCCGTGACGTACCGGTCTTCCCGATCTCGGCGCGGGTGCTCACCGTGCTGCGCGAACTCCAGC
>Ga0102937_1001038_pt1 | contig 12627 bp, 14 predicted proteins | sample SalPonR2_B_D1_MG_FD_78213 | JGI IMG/M metagenome (GOLD analysis project Ga0102937, IMG submission 78213) | Salt pond soil microbial communities from South San Francisco under conditions of wetland restoration - Salt Pond MetaG R2_B_D1_MG | ecosystem: Environmental > Aquatic > Marine > Intertidal... | reverse complement strand
TGTTCATACCAAATGGGTTATAACCATTAATTAATGGTGATGAGTTTAACCATAAGTAATCACGTAACCAACCCATGATGTAGTTCGATGATTCATCAAATTGACCTGGATTACCACCCCAAAATGAGTCTATAAAGAAAGAAACTTAATCAATTTACTAATTTGATAAAAATTCACTTGGTTTAAGCCATAAACGGGAATATTTTTCTGCTTAGCTAAATTTATTAATTTAAAATTTTGTTTTAAATGACTCTTTAACCCAATAATTAACCCAGCTTTTCTTATTTCATTAGTTAAAATAAATTTAAATCCCATTTTCAATAAAACTTCTTTTAATAGATTATTTGAAATCGAATACGGATAAATAATTAATTTTTTTGTTTTTAACGATGAAGTTTTTTCATCTTTTAATTGGTTGATACTCATCCAATTTTTTTCTGATAATAAAAATGAGTCATTTCTATTATTTTTAAATAGAAAATTTTGTGAGGTTTGGAATCGTTTTGATTTAATTAAAACTTTTTCAAGCAAAGAAAATTGCCTAATTTGTCCAATTACAAAATTACCTCGTAAAAATAAATCAACTGAATTTTTAACATCTTCATGAATAGTCCATGAATTTTGTTGATTAATTTCAATAATAATTTCGAAAGCTGGATAAGCTTTTCGTTCTAAAATACTTTTTTGTGTGCCTCGTCGCTTTGCTTCATCATCGCTTAAAGTAACATACTGAATACCACCAATTAAATCTGCTAATGGGGGATTTTTAATTAAATTCTCTAAACAGTTTCCATGAGTAGTACCAACTAGTTGAACCCCTTTTTCGGCAATTGTCCGAGCTGCTAAAACTTCTAATTCCGTACCAATTTCATCAATTATAATGACTTGAGGCATATGATTTTCTACTGCTTCAATCATAACTTGATGTTGCAGTTCAGGTTTGGCAACTTGCATTCGACGCGCTCGACCAATTCCTGAATGTGGAACATCACTATCTCCAGCAATTTCATTAGAAGTATCAATAATAACAACTCGCTTTTCCATTTCATCTGCCAAAACGCGAGCGATTTCTCTAATAATGGTAGTTTTACCAACACCTGGTTTACCAAGTATTAAAATCGACTTTTCCGATTCTAATAAATCCCGAACAACTGAGATAGTTCCAAATACTGCCCGTCCAACTCGACAAGTTAACCCATTAATTAAAAATTGTCGATTTCGAATACAACTAATACGATGTAAAGTTCGCTCAATGCCAGCTCGATTTTCATTACTAAATTTGCTAATCCGCTTAGTCATATAATCAATGTCTTGCCATGATATTACTTTTCGTGACAAATATTCCGGACCAGTAGTAAATCTTGCTTCTGGTCTTCGACCTAAATCAAGAACAATTTCAATTAATTGATCCTTTTGTGGATGACAATTCAATTGTTCTTGTAAAAACAATGGCAAATTATCAATTAATTTTTCTAAGTCGTCATTTCCATTCATTGTATGAGAAGTTTAGTTAACTATTTTAATTTAAATTATAATTAGAATAGTTAAATAATCTAAAATAGAATCAATTATTAGTCATCTAAGTTGACTAATAAGTTAAAAGTTGATGCATCTAAAACTGCAATTTGAGATAGCATTTTTCGATTGAGATCAATATTTGATTTTTTAAATTTATGAATTAATTTACTGTAAGAAGTACCATTTAATCTTGAAGCAGCATTAATTCGATTAATCCAAATTTTTCTAAAAATTCGTTTTTTTTGTTTTCGACCGATATATGAATATCGCAAAGCTTTCATTACTTGCTGATTTGCTACTCGAAATAAAATCGAGTGTGCACCGCGATAGCCACTCGCTAATGTTAAAATTTTCTTACGACGTTTTCGAGCGACGTTTCCCCGTTTGACTCTAACCATATTTCTTTATTTTTATAAAATTAATTTTTTATTGTTTTTATTAATAAGGGAGCATTAATGCAATAGCTTTATTATCATTAACACTTACACATAATCTTTGTGATAATTTTCGTTTTTGACGATTTGACTTTTTGCGTAAAAGATGACCTTTGAACGCATGGCGGCGCAAATAGTTATCGCCGCCAGTCATTTTATATCGCTTTGAAGCAGCTTTTCGAGTTTTTAATTTTGGCATAAACGTTTAAGTCGTTTTATGATAATATAATGTTTTAAAATAAATCTTTGATTTCAATGGATGAGAGTATAAAATTTTATCTCCAAATTTCCAATCGACAGGACAAACTTGTCCTGGATTTTCTTTTACATATTGGACTGATTGCAAAATACGAAGTAATTCATTTACACTTCTCCCACATAATAAATTATTAACGGTATAGTATTGAATTATTCCTTCTTTGTCAATAATAAATACACCTGGTAAAGCGAGTCCATCATTTGTGAGTAACCGATATTTATTTGTAATTGTCTGATTTAAATCTGAAATTAAAGGATAATTCAATTGCCCTAATCCACCTTGACTTCGTTTTGAGAGTAAATAATGAATATGAGAAAACGGACTGTCAATGGAAATCGCAAGAATTTGTGTCGATAATTTCCGAAATTCAGAAATTCTATCACTTAAATTTATTAATTCTGTGGCAGAAATAGAAGTAAAATTTGCAGGATAAAAAATTAAAATAACATATTTTTTTCCATGGTAATCTGAAAGTCTAATTTTCCCTAATCTATTTTTGTAAACTCCAATCGTAATAAAATTTGGTGCTGCTCTTCCAATTTGAAGTGATTCTAGCATTCTAATAGTGTCTGTTATCTGTTAACAAAAATTTAATTATAAAATAATACCATAATAAAAAAAGTATAGCAAATTGTCATTTTTTCTATACTTTTTATTAAAATTTTACTATTTACCAGTAGTAACTTCAACTAACTCATCAAGTGCAAAGTTATTTGTATTTGTACCGCTATAGTTAACTTTTTCAAATCGTACAACTGCTGGATAACGAATACCACTTTGATCTACTGTTGCAACTGTGCCTACTTCATTATACCAATAAGACTCAGGTCTTAAAATACGAACTGTTGATCCACGACTTACCATATGATTAGATTAGGATTAAAATATTTTAAACTACTATCTAGTCTAAACGATACTTTTGAATTTCAACAATAAAATTTTAAAAATAGTTGGTTTCAATAAATTAAATATGTTATTATTTTAGTGAGAATAAATTTACATACAAACTAATTAAAATTAGAAAAAAATGGATCGTAATACAATACAAAAAATTCTTATTGGATTATTTCTTTTAGCTTGCATTTTCATCGGACTTCGAACATTTAATGTTTTAGGCATTGATGAAAATCAACAAGTAAAACAAGAAGTTAATACAAATGTAAGTAGTTCAAGAATGACATATGGCCGATTTTTAGAATATTTAGAAATGGGTTGGGTGAAACAAGTTGATTTATATGATAATAGTCGCAATGCTATTGTTCAAGCTTCTAGCCCTGAATTAGGAAATCGTCCACAATCAATTCGTGTTGAAATTCCAGTTGGCGCATCACAATTAATTCAAAAATTGAAAGAATATAATATTGATTTTGATGCACATCCAGCTCCAAGAAAAAGCATATTTATTACAATTGCAAGTAATCTGTTACTACCATTAATTTTCATTGGTAGTTTAATTTTCTTCTTCCAAAACTCGGACAATTTTTCACCAAATTCAAGCTCATCGCCTATGAATCTAGGAAAATCACCTGCTAGGTTCGATCAGAAACCTGATACAGGTATTTCATTTGATGATATTGCTGGTATTGATGAAGCTAAAGCTGAGTTTGAAGAAATTGTTTCCTTCTTAAAAGAACCAGAACGTTATACTGTTGTTGGAGCTAAAATTCCAAAAGGGGTATTATTAGTAGGACCACCAGGTACTGGAAAAACATTACTAGCAAAAGCAATTGCAAATGAAGCAAATGTTCCCTTTTATAGTGTTGCTGGTTCAGAATTCGTAGAAATGTTTATTGGTATTGGTGCGTCGCGTATTCGTGATCTTTTCAAGAAAGCATCAGAAAACTCCCCTTGTATTGTTTTTATTGATGAAATTGATGCAGTTGGACGAGAACGTGGTGCAGGTATTGGTGGTGGAAACGATGAACGTGAACAAACTTTAAACCAACTATTAACAGAAATGGATGGCTTTAAAGAAAATAAAGGTGTAATTGTTGTAGGCGCCACAAACCGAGTAGATATTTTAGATGCGGCCTTATTACGACCAGGTCGGTTTGATCGACAAATTACTGTAGGATTGCCTGATCGATTAGGAAGAATTGGGATTTTAAAAGTTCATGCGAAAAACAAACCATTAGATGAAGATGTTTCATTAGTGCAGTTAGCTAATCGAACTCCTGGTTTTTCCGGTGCAGATTTAGCCAATTTATTGAATGAATCTGCTATCTTAGCAACACGCTACAAAAAAAAGAGTATTAGTAAAAATGAAGTAAATGAAGCTGTTGATAGAATTATTGGCGGTATTGCTGGTTCTACAATGGAAGATAGTAAAAATAAGAAATTAATTGCGTATCATGAAGTTGGCCACGCAATTGTTGGATCAGTTTTAGAAAATCATGATGCTGTAGAAAAAATTACATTAGTTCCAAGAGGTGGAGCAAAAGGTTTAACATGGTTTGCACCAGAAGAAGATCAAATGTTACTTTCAAGATCTGCATTATTAGCAAGAATTATTACAACTTTAGGCGGTCGAGTAGCCGAACAGGTAGTCTTTGGTGATCCTGAAGTAACAACTGGGGCAAGTAATGATCTACAACAAGTTACAAATATTGCGCGACAAATGGTAACTCGTTATGGTATGTCAAACATTGGTCCTATTGCTTTAGAAAACGATAACAATGAGCAAATGTTTATGGGTGGCGAATCAAATGAAGCAATCAGTGATCGGATCGATGCTGAAGTTTGCAAAATTGTAAACCATTGTGAACAAATCGCAAAAGAGATTATTTTAGATAATCGTGTTATTATTGATTTAGTAGTAGAAAAATTATTAGACTCTGAAACAATTAGTGGTGAAGAATTCAGAACAATACTTGCTGATTATACAGTCTTACCAACAAAAAGTTAAATAAGTTAAAACTGCTTTTTTTGAAAATACTTTACTCAGTGTTAACCCATCAACGTTTTTAAAGTTGGCCTTAAAGATATCTAGAAGTTTTCTTTTCGATACCCGTGTTCTAAACAACTTAAGATATACTTGATAGTGCAAATTCCTTTTTTTTTTTTCACCAAGCTCTTCCTGGAATTAAGTGTAATTTTTTACTGGATCCAGGAAGGCTTTTAATTTTTTTTTGATGGTTTGTTACGTGGGAGATAAATATGGCCCAACGTAACAAACCCATATTTTGTATTACGATTTACTAGTTTCAATTTTTATTAAAATATGTTTATTGAACTCAGACTTATAAGGACCAATATTGAAAGTTTTATTTAATACAGAGATTCTATACGTTAAAATCGGTCTTAGGAACTGTTTTAATAATTTATGAGTGTGATCAATTTTGATTCCAAAAATTTAGTGAGAGATTGGATCTCTTTCAACATTCAAGGTTTAACGGGAGAAACGGATCTAAAAGAATTGCTCTTTACACCATTGCTTGTAATGAATGATGAATCTAAGATTAGGTATTCAGACCTTAAAAACAAGTATCATGTTTGCTTACGTCAATATACTAAAAATTGGTTTGGAACTCAGATTATTTTCCCTGGAAAAGATGCGGTTTATTTTTATAAACTTATCAAAACTCAAAAATTTGATTGAAGTATTCTTAAGTTAGACCAAAATAGTCTGAGCTTAGGTCAAATCGATCTTTGTTTTTCCAGAACTAATGATTCTAATGACACAACTAGATCATTCAATGAATTCTTAGTGGATTCACTAATTCATATTAAAAATTATACCATTACTCCTCAAATAAGGTTGTATGACGTTCCTAATGGGAAAATGTTAAAAGTCAATCAAAGAAATAACTCACTTCATTACCGAGTTTATCAAAAAGACGAAGAGGTCCGTTTTGAACTTGAATTTAAACATCGACAAACAAAGTTAGTTCATAATTATTTGTTTAACACTCAACTTGAAATTTTTGAACACCAATTAGTTATCAAGTCTTTTCAGTATTCTGGAAAAGTACTTTGTTTGAATTCTCAATATACGAATTGGATTCTCGACTTTCAAAGAAGACACAGAAAACACGAACTAGCAAATTCTACATCTCGCACGTTAGTTAGTAGTTATTTTGAAAATCAAAGAATCAAAAATCTATTCCGGGAAGAAAGGTTTTTTCTTTTGTGAAAAGTTTAAAGTTAAATCCACTAAAGGATTGTAAATAAGATTAAAAAGCAATATTATTATGGTTTAAAATTTCCTTTAAGTCAATTTATAAAGTTTACGGGGATTAAAATTTCAAATCATTCTGACCAAGAAAAACTAATATTTTATTTTTATCAGTTACAAACGCTAAATCCTGTCGTAAAAGTATTTTTGAGTAGGGCTTTTCGAAGTTATGTCTAATTTCAGTAGGTTGAGCGTGATAATTTTTTTGGTAAATTTTGGGTTATAGAAATCTTGAGAGCCAAGGAACTTTTTTGCTTTCCATATCCATTTCAGCTGCCATAGTCATTTATTATTTCATCAAATAAAAATAATTTACGGTTAAAATTTAGACTCATGAAATCGTTAGCCGTCAGTGACAAAAAAAAAATATTGGATCTTCAGGAATTTTTTAATCCAATTAATCCTCGAATTAGTTGGAAATAAAATTATTCAGAATGAGGTGAAGATAATAGTGAAAAGTAGTAAAAAAAAGCTTTAAGTTACCAACAGCTACTTCGTTCACGCACTTATTCAAGGAAAAATTTTTAACTTGTTGACTTTTCCTAAAAAAATAGTTATACTTTATCTATATTTTATTTTTTTTTTACTAGCTATGGATGAAAGAAAAGCCGGTCGTATATTAGGAACAATTATTGCTGATTTAATATATTTTTCCATCATTGGGGGTTTATCGATGACCCTGGTATCAAAATTGATCAAGATTGCAATTACCCGAAAAGCCATGAAAAGTGATAATCAAACCAATAATTACACCGATACTGATTTTGAATAACTTTTAGGAAACTTTCACATGTTTTTATTACTTTGGAATTTACCCACAATTAAATGGGGTGTCTTTTTTGCAGAAACTAGTATTACTATTGGAAAACAATTATCAAAAAGATTCATTGGAGTACAACCTAGTGATGGTTATACTGATGCACAAGTGACCCAAGCTGCCGACGTTGTCCAACAACTTGATAAGTGTAATCCAATGAACGAGAATGAGCTTGACTCAAAACTAGTCTCTTCCATCTGTAATAAGATTAAGCAAGGTCGTGAACTTGACGCACGACAAGCAATCCAAAAAGCTGCAAGTCCAGAAGCTAGAGGATGGTGTATAGATGCTTTAAAAACAGCGGCAACAATGATCTGCACGTGTGGACCAACTGTCGTAAAAGACGCAACCTTTAATCTTTTAGGATGCGATTAAAATTAACAAAAAAATAATATATAGTTATTATGTGTTGCTAGCTTCATAAAAAATGTCTGAAAAAAACAAATTCCTCTTTGTCTTCAGATGCCAGTTTTTGACTAATAGCTAAATCAAATTGGGTTAGACAGATGAAAATTTCTAGGACAACCCAATTTTATAAGTTTGTTATTTTCATGTAATATCTTCGATCTCTTGATAAACTTTTTAAACAACCAAATATGTCTCGATTTGTGAAAAATACAATTTTTGGACGATTGTAACTTACTTCCGCATCTTTGCGGTACATTGTCGAAACCACATGACCATTTTTTATTCGTTCAATTGCTTCGACTATATTGTTAAAAGAAGTTTTTTCATCTTATGTTCGTGTATCATCAATCATAAACACATCTACTTTTTCATGTTTCGAAATTTCCGTCACTCCATGAACCAACCGGTCAACTGAATCGATTGATAGCAATCGACAAACTAAATCCTTTTGACCTACTCGAAGCCATTCTATTAATTCTGACTTACCCGAACCACCTTTGCTATCTTATATTCACTAACTAGAACGTTTTCGAAGACGTTCAATATCTGAAAAATCATAATTATATTTAACGATCTTCATAAATTTAAAAACGTCTCTCTGCCATTTTTTCTTACAAAGCGCTTGAATTTCAGTACTGAATATTTCCTTTCTTTTACTATAAACAGTTGACAACTGCCTTGTTTCCTGCTTACTAGTATAAGCTAAAACTTATTTAACTTTTTTAAAGATCTTATATTAATTCTTAAAAAAAGTAGATATATAGAGTTAATTCATGATAATTGAGTTATCGGATTTCTATATATAAGTTTATTTTTACTAAGTTGTATTAGAGAATCAAAAATTGACGTAAATTAAAAAACGTGACAAATTTGCGTATAGGGTATTTAAATATAAGTAAGTGAATTGAACTAGATGGAATTTATGAGATTACTGCTGGTTTATTAAAACCAACGCTCAGACGAATACTGGAAAATCCGAGTGGGCCTCTTGTTGTTAGTCCAGTGATATTGTCTACTGACTATATTCTTACCAAAAAAGCCCCGGTACATCTTAGTTATCAAAGTTTTGGTATCAAAGCAGTAATTTCAAATTTTCTCCCACTTTTAACTAGGGTAATTCAATTTGGAGGACTTATTACCCTATTCGTATTTTGATAGACAGGTCTGATCAGTCTAAGATATTTTGGTTGAATAAGTGGAATATTATTTATGGCTCTGCTCACTCTAGCTTCATTAAAGAAAAATATATTGAGTGGCTGCCGCAGAGTACAAGTGCAACAATTACAAAAGTTTATCTTAATCATTAGCCAGCTCAATCCTTAAGAATCTTTATAAAAGCAAAATCAGAAACTGAAATTTATCATCTAAAAAAACTTCAACCGCTGTTCGAAGAATGTGAAGCTATTCTGACTTTAAATGTTCTTGCCGAGGAACCAGAACCAAAACCTAATCCAATGTTCAAAGTTGTAAAAAAATCCCCGCCTAAATTCATTAATGTAAAATTTGAGCAGCCTAAATCAAAAAAGATAGGTATATTACTTTAAATCAAAGAAGTAAGACTATATGAGATATTCTATGAGAAGAAGAATCATTAATTTTTTAAAGTGCTCAGTCGTATAAAAGTAAACGATTGGCGCGATATAAAAAAAAAAATATTAGCGAATCAAAGAATAAAGATTAAACCTTCAAGCAAATAATGTCTATTATGATGATGATCGTCTTTTTAAATACTAGTTCGTTTATATTGATTTAATTTTTTCATAAAAACTAAAAAATATTTAACTTATTACTAAATTAAAATCAATTTAGTAATAAGTTTTACAATTTAAAAACCTAATTATTTAGTTTTCTTAAACGCATCTTTTGATTCAGAAATTGCTTCTTTTAATGAAGCTTCAGCTTCTTCCGTAAATTGGTTTGTTGATTTAACAATTTCTATATATGGTTTATTTGATGTAGCTAAGTAGGTAATTAAACTTGAGCAATACGCTTTTACATCACTGACTGCTAAATCATCTAAATAACCGTTAATACCTGTATAAATTAAAGCAACTTGTTCAGGTACTGAGAAAGGTGAATTTTGTGGTTGTTTTAATAATTCACGTAACCGTGTTCCACGTGCTAGTTGTTTTTGTGTTGCTTCATCTAAATCTGAAGCAAATTGTGAAAATGCTTCTAATTCATCAAATTGAGCTAATTCTAACTTTAACTTACCAGCAACTTTTTTCATTGCTTTTGTTTGTGCTGCCGAACCTACACGTGAAACTGAAATCCCAACGTTAATTGCTGGACGAATGCCCGAGTTAAATAAATCGTTTGATAAGAAGATTTGACCGTCTGTAATTGAAATTACGTTTGTAGGAATGTATGCTGATACATCACTTGCTTGAGTTTCAATAATTGGAAGAGCCGTCATGCTACCGCCACCTAATTCATCACTTAACTTAGCTGCACGTTCTAATAAACGAGAGTGTAAATAGAATACATCACCTGGATAAGCCTCACGTCCCGGTGGTCGACGTAATAATAATGACATTTGACGGTATGCCATGGCTTGTTTAGTTAAATCATCGTATACTACTAACGTAGCTTTTCCTTTATACATAAAGTATTCAGCTAATGCAGCACCAGAATATGGAGCAATATATTGTAATGTAGCAGGATCATTTGCACTTGCAGATACAATAATTGTATATGACATTGCATCTTTTTCTTCTAAGACATTTACAACTTGTGCAACTGTTGAAGCTTTTTGTCCTACACCAATGTAAACACAAATTACATCTTCTGTTTTTTGATTAATAATTGTATCTACAGCAATTGATGTTTTTCCGGTTTGACGATCACCAATAATAAGCTCACGTTGGCCACGGCCAATTGGAATCATTGCATCAATTGAAGTAATACCTGTTTGTAATGGCTCACAAACTGATTTACGACTAATAATACCAGGTGCCATTGATTCTACTAAACGACTATCAGTTGCTGCAATTTCACCTTTACCATCAATTGGTGCACCTAATGGATTTACCACACGACCTAAAAATGCTTCACCAACTGGAATTTGAGCAATTTTGCCAGTTGCTTTAACAGTACTGCCTTCTAAAATTTGACGACCTGTACCCATTAATACTACACCAACATTATCGTTCTCTAAGTTTAACGCAATACCAACCGTTTTATCTTCGAACTCTAAAAGTTCGCCACTCATAACTTGGTCAAGACCATAAACTCGAGCAATACCATCACCAACTTGTAATACAGTACCAATATTATCTACTTTTACATCTTGATCATATTTTTCAATTTGCTCGCGGATAATACTACTAATTTCGTCTGGACGAATATTTACCATTGTATTATTTTTTAAAAAGTTAATAAAAAAGTTATTTGTAATTAAATTTCTAACACAGAATCCAAATGTTTGGCTAATTGTTGTAATTGGTTTTTAATCGTAAAATCAATTACTTTTGATTCGGTTTTAATTAAAAAACCACCAATTAAATTGGGATCAACTGTAATAGCTAATTTAATTTCACGTGCATTAGTTAATTCTTTTAGTTTTTGAATTAATGTATTCTTTTGTGCGTTTGAGAATTCAACCGCAGTTACAACTTCAATTGTTTTAATTGATGCTGTTTCATAAACTAATTCTAAATAATTAGTAATAACTGATTTTAATAGGTTAATTCGATCGCGACTAACTAAAACCATTAAAAACTTAAAAGTTTCACTATTTACTTGTGACTTTAAGATTTTTGTTAAAACTTCACCTTTTGCCTCTTTACTAACAAGAGGATTATTTAAATAATCTGTTAGTTCACTGCTTTCCTCTAGAAAAATTTCTAAATTTTGAAAATCAGCAGTAATTTGATGCATGATATTTTTGTCAACTGAAAAATCAAACAAAGCACGTGCGTATGGAGCTGCAATTTTTGATGCTAATGGGTTTGCACTCATAATAAATCTCCTTCTAATTTATTAATAGTATCATTAATTAATGCAGTTGCACGTTCTTTTGGTCCAAAGGCTTCTTTTGCACGAACGACTGTTTTATTTAAAACAAGTGAGATAATTTGCTCTTTGATTTCTACAAAAATTTGACGTTCTTTTGATCGAAAACTAGCTAATGCTCGATCAAAGCGAATTTTTAAATCTTTTTTAGCTGCAAAAGAATCTGATTCAAGCAACATTTTCTTCGTAGAAATAGTTTCATTTTTAATCTCACTAATAACGATATTTGCTTGACTTAGTTGCTTTTCGGCTTCGCTTAAACGCTTTTGTGCTTCATTCAAACGATCTTCTGCATCTTGAACGCCTTTTACAATTGTTGATTTTCGTTCTTCTAATAAAGATCCTAAAAAATCTCGACCTGTATAAACTAAAATTCCTACTAATGCTATAATGTTTAATAAGCCGGTTTCAAAAATATCAGTATTTAAACCAATACCTTCATGTTCGGCAACTAATGTAAAAATTTGATCAAAATTTTCCATATTTTCGAGTTTTTATATAAACTGTTCAACTATAAAAAGGAAAATTACGTTTAACAAAAAATTTAGATTGATAATCGAGTTTCAATATCAACACATAAAGATTGAACAATCTCATCTAAACTATTTAATGCCATATTCTTTTTAGCAAGAAGATCTTTTTGAATAGTATCTAATAAATTATCAATATATTTTTGAGAAATGTCTAATTCAATCTCTAGAATTTCTTTATGAATTTTTTGCGAGTTTGTAATTTCTGATTGGGCTTCTTTACGGACGTTATTTAATTCTTGTTCGTATTTTTCAGTTAGTTTGTTGGCTTCTGCTAATATCTCTGAAGCTTTACTTAAATTAGTTAGAATATATTCTTTTCGTTCTTCAATAACTGTTAATAGAGGATTATATAAAATAACATTTAATAAAACAGTTAATAAAACAAATTGAATGGCAACTAATGGTAAAGTCAAGTTAAAGTCGAAAAGCCCACCAGGCCCACTAACTTCTGAACTTGAAATTAGTATTGA
>Ga0102937_1001034_pt1 | contig 12654 bp, 15 predicted proteins | sample SalPonR2_B_D1_MG_FD_78213 | JGI IMG/M metagenome (GOLD analysis project Ga0102937, IMG submission 78213) | Salt pond soil microbial communities from South San Francisco under conditions of wetland restoration - Salt Pond MetaG R2_B_D1_MG | ecosystem: Environmental > Aquatic > Marine > Intertidal... | reverse complement strand
TCCTCTGAGAGAATCATCACAGAGGCTTTTATGTGGTCTGCAATAACCCTCATTATCTTTTTATTTTCTTTATTTTCATTGGAGTTGTATTTTGTTTTAGAAAGTTCTTCTATTTTTTTTATTATGGGTTTGAAATTTTCAGTTAGATAATCATCTTCTAAACCATTTAATACTGCAACTGTTCTTTCAATACCCATTCCTGTATCTATATTTTTTTGTTTTGCTTCCTGAAAATTGCCTTGATAATCTTTGTTATATTGCATTAAAACATTATTCCATATCTCAACCCAATTTTCTTCATCTTCAGGATTAAATTTTTCCGGGGGGGAGGAAATTTTTGGTTTCCAATAAAAGATCTCTGTATCAGGCCCACAAGGCCCTGTTTTTCCTGCTGGTCCCCACCAGTTATCTTTTTTTGTAAAAGCAATTCTCTTTTTTGAAATTCCCACTGATTCCCATATTTCAGCTGATTCTTTATCTTTAGGTATATTGTTTTTTCTGTCTCCTGCAAAACAAGTTATTGCAAGTTTTTCTTTTGGTATTTGTAAAACTTTTGTTAAAAAATCATAAGACATCTTTATTGCTTGTTTTTTCCAATAATCTCCTAGTGACCAATTACCCAGCATTTCAAAAAAGGTATGGTGTGTGGTGTCTCCTACTTCTTCGATATCTCCTGTTCTTATGCATTTCTGATTTCCTACTAACTTGTTACCATGGGGGTGTTTTTGCCCTAATAAAAAAGGAACTAAAGGATGCATTCCGGCTGTTGTAAAAAGAACAGAAGGATCATTTTGAGGAATTAAACTAGCATTAGGAATTTCTTTATGAGGATAATCTTTGTTTGAAGTAAAAAATTCCAGATATTTTTTAATAAGCTCGTTTCTATTTATTTTTTCCATTTTAAAAAAAGAAAAATCTTGTTTAAAATATTTTTGTTAGAACTTATTCAGGGGATTGTGTATTGATTTGTGTTGATTTTTCTAATTGGGCTAGTTTTTCTTGTATTTTTTCTAATTCTTTATCAATCTTTAGTGTTTCTTCTTTTTTCTTTTCTCCTTTTTTAGATTCCTCTTTCTCTTCATCTTCAGTTAATATTTTTGGTTTTTTTGGCTTGGGCAAGGTTCTTTTTAGATGGTTTATTTCTTTGTTTGCTTTTTTTATTTTTTTATTTGCTTTTTCTTTAAGAGTTAGTTCTTTTTGCCTTAATAACCTATATTTTCTTATGTGTCTTAACATTTTAAGAAATTCTTCTTGTGCAATTAAAACATCTCTTTTAGACATTACTGCTTCTGGTCTTTTGAATCTTACATGGATTACAGGGTCTTCATCTTTCTTCTTTCCTTTACTTGATTTCTTTTTTTTAGAACCTTTTTTAGAAGATTTTTTCTTTTTTGCCATTTTTATTTTAAATATCTAAATAATAATTTATTTATCATTATACTTTAGAAAAGATATCAGAATTAATTTTACTTAATTTTTCTTTAATAGTTTCGACCTTCCCTTCCCATTCTTTTAATTCTTTATCTTCTTCTTTTTTTGTTTCTGAAACCTTTTTTAGTAAATCTTCAACTTCAGAAATTTCATCTTTAATACTATCAAAACTTTCCATACTTTCTTCAAATTTATCTATCCTTACAAAAACAGGCTCATTTGTTTTTTGTTTTGTTGTTTGTGTCGGAGGAACACCATAATTTTTAGTCATTGGAGTTCTTTCTTCAGGGTATTTTCTTTTCATTTGTGATTCCGGCATTTGCATCATTTGTTCTTGTTCTTCCTGAGAACCAGACCCAAAATCATCTGCATCCTCTTTTTCCCCGGAAACAGCTTGTTTTATGCTATTTTGTGAAAATTTATCACCAGTAGAATTATTTGGAAAACTTGGTAGTTTGGGTGGTGTTTCAGAATTCTCTTCTCCTTCAGGCATTTTTGGTAATTCAGGTAACTTAGGAGGTTCATCAGAATATTGATTTTCAGAATTTTTAGAGGACTTTTCCTCTTCTTCGTTTTTTGATTTGTTAAACAACCCCATTTTTTATTCTTTAATATAACCTTTTTGATATATATGAAATATAATACAAGTTTAAAAATCTTTCGATATTTCTCCTCACAAAGACTATCAATAATTATTTAAATTATGTTTGTTTATTTTTTTTATGGGGAAAATTATAGGTGTGATATCTTTAAAAGGAGGTGTTGGAAAAACATCTATTGTAAGTTCATTAGGATATTCTTTATCTAAAAAAGGAAAAAAGATTTTGCTTGTTGATGGAAATTTTTCAGCACCTAATTTAGGAATACATCTTAATGTTTTGGAATCAAAAAAAACCCTTCATGAAATTTTAAGAGGGGAAGTAACTTCTAGCGAGGCAGTTATTGAAATGGAAGATTTTGATTTTCTTCCTGCAAATTTGTTTAATAGATATAAATATAGCCCTCTTAAATTAAAGGATAAATTAAAATATTTAAAGAAAAAATATGATATTATTTTGCTTGATTCTTCTCCCTCATTAAATGAAGAAACACTTGCTGTTATGAATGCTTCAGATGAATTATTAGTAGTTTCAACACCTGATAGACCCACATTAAGCACAACAATAAAATCAGTAAAAATAGCAAAACAAAAAGGAACCCAAATAAATGGTTTAATTTTAAATAAAGTTTATAATAAAAAATTTGAAAATTCATTAGAAGATTCAGAAAAAACACTTGATATTCCTGTGATGGCAGTTATACCTAATGATATTAATTTTCCAAAATCAGTTTCAAAGTTTAAACCAATAACAAAAACAAATCCCAAATCAGAAGCAAGCCAGGAATTGGATAAACTTGCTTCCACTCTCATTGGAGAGAAATATAAAACATGGAAATATCCAAAAATAAGAAATCTGTTTAGATCATTAAAACCAAAAAAACAAGATATAAATAGAACTATTTTTTATGAGAGGGTTTTTAGGGAATAAATCTTTTAAACTATCTTTACTAAATTTCTTTATGATATCATTTAAAGAGGTTTCCAAGGATTTTGGAAATAAAAAAATTCTTAATAAATTTTCTATTAATATAAATAAGGGAGAAGTAGTTGGATTAATAGGTCCTTCTGGAGCAGGAAAATCTGTTTTTATAAAAATGTTAATTGGGTTTTTTAATCCTTCAAAGGGCATTATAAAAAGAGATGAAAAAACAAAAATGGGTTTTTCTATGCAGAATAATTCTTTATATGATTATCTAACTGTTAAACAAAACCTTTGGTATTTTTCAAAAATATATGGTGTTGACAGAAAAACATCTAAAAAAAGAATAAAGACACTTATTAATAATCTTGGTTTAAAAGATTATGAAAAAAAGATTGTAAAAGATATATCAGGAGGAACTAAAAAAAGGGTTGATATTGCGTGTAGCCTTATAAATAACCCCGATGTAATTGTTCTTGACGAACCTTTTGCAGGTTTAGACCCCTCATTAATTGAGAACCTTTTAAATTTCCTAAAAGAGTTGAACAAAAAAGGAAAAACAATTGTTGTATCTTCTCACAGAGTTAGAGAAATACTCTCTATTTCTTCACAAATCTTTTTAGTAAATAAAAAAAATATACGAAACACCACTAAGAGTTATGTAAAAAACTTATACAAAAAATGGTAAATAAAACAGCTGCTATACTAAAAAAGAATTTTAATGTTTTATTTAATGCAAAACTTTCCTCTCTTATTTTTATTTTAGGGCCAATTATACTTATATTAATAATTGGTGCAGCCTTGGGGGACACTTCTATAAAAAATGTTACTGCAGGGGTTTATTATGATGAAGAAACCAATTTTACAGAAAATTTTGTTGATAAGATGGAAGCAAGGTCTTTTGATATAGAAAAAATAACTAATCTAGAAAATTGTAAGAACTTAGTAAAAAAAGGAGAGATAGATGTTTGTATGCATATAAGAAGAGGTAATCTAGACTCTTTCGGAGGATTTAATACAAAATACACACAGAATATAGGGTTATATGTGGATTTTTCAAAACAAAGAACAGTATGGAGTATAATTGGTAGTATAAAAGGAGCTGCAAAACAAGAATCAGATAAGGCAAGAGAGGAGATGGTTTCAAATTTAAAGATTTCTGTAGAAAATGTTCTTTCAGATTTAGATGGACAGAAAAATAGAGTAGATAGTGCAATAGATTCTATAGAATCTATCGAAGAAAATTTTGAAGAAATTTCAGATAATCAAGAAGATTCAAAGACAGAAATGGAAAATATTATTGATAGTACTATAAAAGAGATTTCTGATTTAAGAGATTCATTAGAATTGTTAGAAAATTCAGGGTTACTTACTAATGAATATACTGAAGAGATAACATATGCATTAAGTTCATTAAATACAATTGAAAGTAATATGGAATCTCTTTCTAATATAGTTTATGATGATTTTGGATCTGAAGAAGAATTAGAAGATATTGAAAATGACTATCTCGATCCTGCAAAAGAAGAATTAGTTGATGTTAAAATGTCTATAGAAGAAATAGAAATAAACCTTGAAAATATAAAGAGTTCTGATTTAGAGAGGATTGCGAACCCAATACAAGTAAGTTATTCTTCAGTAATAGGTTCCGAGGAAGGGAGTATAAAGAGTGAACTAGGTTTTTTAGATTATCTTTTTCCAAATTTCTTAATGTTTTTTATTCTTTTTTCTTCTATGATTTATTCTGCAATAAATGTTATGAGAGAAAGAAAATCAAATTCATATATAAGAAATATCTCAAGTAATACAAAAGGAATAAATTTTGTTTTTAGCCAGTTAGTTTCGAGTATATTTATTGTTTTTATCCAGATTTTAATAATTATTTTTATTGCTGATTTTTTTGTTAATTTATCTTTATTTTCCAATCTTACTAATTTTATCCCCTTTCTTCTTTTGTCAATATTTGTTTTTTCACTTATAGGGACTTTTTTAGGATATTTGTTTAATTCACAGGAAAGCTCTATAATAGGAGCAATTTCCATATCCCTTATCTTCTTTATGTTTTCTTCAATAATAGCTCCTGTTGAGACTCTTCCAGGAATAGTTTCAAATATAGTGTATTTCTCTCCTTTTGCATTATTAGAAACAAAATTAAGAATTTTGCTTATATTTAATTCATCTCTTAATTTTTCTTTATATGAATCAATAGCCCTGTCCTCTTTAGTTGCTTTTGTTATTTTTTTAATAGGTATTTTTTATAATAAGAATAAAAGAAAAGAGATCTAGTTTTTTTAATCCAAGGTTTGTTAATATAAAACAAAATAGCCCTGCCAGGATTCGGGCCTCACTTCAGTTCAACCTAATACGCTTAAATTAAAATTTAATCGAATTAAACCAACGGTTCGAATCTTTTCAACAGAAAACAAAATAGCCCTGCCAGGATTCGAACCTGGGTCTATGCCTCTCTTCGCTTCTCTTAAGCAAGAGTGAAAAACTCTTACAGAGTTTTGCTCCAAAGGGCATTATACTTGACCACTGTACTACAGGGCTTTGTAAGACAACCTAACGGTTTTCTTAAACTCTCAATCCCGCTCAATCTTATCCTTTAATCTATTTTGGATTTCGCGAAATTGCTCGCAGTCAACTTTCCCTTGAGTTTCTACTCAGGGTTGATTGACAACCTAGCTTTTTTAATAATAAATCAATTATTGTTTTTTTATTTATAAGGTTTTTGAATTTAGAAAAATTAATAAACTAAGAGAGGTTTTTTGTTTTATGAATAAAAGAGGACAATTTTATCTTATGGTTTCAGCAGTTATTATTGCTGTAATGGTTGGATTTTTGTCAACACAAAACTTTGTTATTGAAAAATCTTCTGTTGATTTTTCCCATCTAGAAGAGGAAATGCAAATAGAAAGTGAAAAAATCATGGATTATGCTTTATATAATGATGATTATTCTATTTTAGATGATTTTACAAGAGAGTATTCAGAATATCTAAATAATAAAGCAGATGTAATCTATATTGTTAATTCTTCTGGAAAACTTGATGTTTATAAATATGATGAAGATTTAAATAGACAGAACATAGAAAATTATTATAATTTAGAAGACAAGGTTATTGTTCCTTTTTATTCAAATAATTATACCTTTAATTTAAATAAAGGGGAAGATTTTTATTTCATACTTACTAAGGAAGAAAAAGGAGAAAGATATGTTATCACAAATAAAATCTAATAAAAGAGGAATCAGTGTTGTTATAGGTTATGTTTTATTAGTTAGTTTCGCAATTATCCTTAGCATAGTTGTTTATACATGGATGAAAAGCTATGTTCCTAAAGAAGATTTAAGATGTGAAGAAGGAGTTTCATTAATTATTGATGATTATTCTTGTCAGGATTCAGATAAATTAAATATTACTTTAAGAAATAATGGATTATTTAATTTAGATGGTTTTTTAATAAGGGCTAAAAATGATTCAAATAAAGAGATTGCAACAATAGATTTGTCAAAAAATCTTATTTTTGAAAAAGAAAAAGATTATTTTTCAGCAGGTGGAAAAGTTTTTTTATCTGAAGAAGAGAATTCTCTAAAACCTAAAGAAAAAGTTAGCATTATTTTTGATATAGAGGAATATTCTAAAATAGAAGAAATAGAATTAATTCCATTTAAATATGTAGAGGTAAATAATAAAAATCTTCAGGCAATTTGTGGAAATGCAAAGATAACAAATAGTATTGATTGCTAGTAAAAATCCAAAAACTTTATTAATTTTAGTAGGGTTGTAGGAATAATTAAAATGAGGTTAAAATATTTTTATAAGAGACAAAGAAAAAGAGGGTTATCTCCTGTAGTTGCTACAGTTTTACTTATATCTATGGTAGTTGCTATTGCAGTCATAGTTTTTCTTTGGTTCCGAGGTATGGTGGAAGAACCAATTACAAAATTTGAGGGAAAAAACATAGAGTTAGTTTGTGATGATGTTGATTTTGATGCAGATTATTCAAATGGTTTTTTAGATATATCCAATATTGCTTCTAAAAATATTCCTATTTATGATATTAATATCAGGATATTGTCAAAAGGAAGTGAGAATACAAAAAAATTAAGTGAGATTTCAGAAGATTGGCCAAAAAAAGGACTTAATCCCGGAGAAGTTTATTCTGGAAATATAGAGAATTCAGTGGGAAACCCCGATTCAATAACTTTAATCCCTGTGTTATTAGGAAATTCAGAAGATGGAACAAAAACACATGTTTGTGAAGAATCAGATGGTGTAGAAATAAATAATGTTTAAAATAAAGATGACAAAAAAAAGAGGTCTTTCAGGAGTTATTTCTGTAGTAATAATAATTGCTTTAGTAATGGCTGCAATTGTGATTGTTTGGAATTTTGTTGAAAATACAATAACAGATCAGATAGAAAATACAGAATCTTGCTATAATGCAAGACAAAAATTGAGTTTTGATAATGATTATACTTGTTATAATATTACTCCAGATTCAAGTGAGATAAGGGTTAAAATTGATAGAGGGGATGTTGATATTGATGGGGCATTAATCTCAATTAAATCAGAATCTAACACGATATCTTATGAAATAAATTCTGAAGCAAGAGAATTGGATGGTATGACTAATTATCCTGAGAGAAAAGGGACAATTATTCTTCCTGGAAAAGATAAGGGCAGAACATACATTATTAGGAATCTGGAACTTAACAATTCTTTTGAAGATGTTGCTAGTTTGAGATTATCTTTATATCCAATTATTGGAGATGATAAATGTGAAAAATCAGATTCAATAAATAATCTTTATGATTGCTCAGTTTTTAATTAAAATGAAATCTAAAAAAGCACAGGTTTGGGTAGAAACAGTTGTTTATACTTTAATAGCATTTGCTATGATAGGGTTGGTTCTTTCTTTTATTAAACCCAACATAGATGAAAATAAAGATAAAGCAATTTTAGAACAAAGTGTAAATATTATGAATAGGATAAATTATAAAATGAATGAAATAAAAGATGTTCAGGGTAATAAGAGAAGATTGGAATTATCAATTGAAAAAGGCTTTCTTGTTATAGATGGTATAGAGGATAGGATTTCTTTTGAATTAGAAGAAAGTAATTATAAATATAGTGAGCCAGGAACATTTGTGGAAGATGGAGATTTTGTTTTTTATACAATGAAAAAAGGGAAATATTATGAAGTGAATATAACAAGAGATTATAATAATTATGACCTTGTTTTTCAGGGGGAAGATAAAGTTAAAAGAATACATGCTTCACCTACAAAATATTTTTTATTTTTGTCCAGTAAAAAAAATGAGGATAATGGAAAGATGCAAATAAATTTTGAAATAAACTAAAGAAAATGCCAAGTAAAAAAAACCAAAATAATATAGAAGATTATGAAAAAGTAGACATAAATTTTTCACCTAAAATACCTCCTCTTAAGACTGAAAAAGATAAAACTAAAATTGATGTTAGATACAGTTTAATTTCTCCTTTTGCTTATGCACATATTTATTGGGATGATAATGAAAACGAGTTAGTTTATGATTTAGAAGAACCTGTTTTAACAGAAGAAGAAAAAGAGGACAGAAAAAACATAACACATGTCATGAGAAATTTAATAAATTATGAAGAAATTGTTGAAAAAGGAAGAGATGCTTTATTGGATTATATACATAAAAGATTAAAAATAATTGTTATTGAGATGGGTTTAGAGGTTTCTTATGAAAGTTTTAAGAAAATTTATTATTATATGTGTAGAGATTTTATTGGTTTTAATGAAATAGACCCTGTTTTAAATGATTATTTTGTTGAAGACATAGAATGTAATGGTGTGAATACTCCTGTTTATCTTATCCACAGAAAATACAGAAATTTGAAAACAAATATCATATATAATGATCTGGAAAATCTAAAAAGCTTTGTAGAAAAACTTGCTCAAAGAGCTAAGAAATATATTTCTTATGCACAACCCATTTTAGATGGGAGTTTGCCTGATGGTTCAAGAGTTAATGCCACTTATACAGAGGATATAACAAGCAGAGGACCTACATATACAATAAGAAAATTCACAAAGGTACCATGGACACCTACACAACTAATATCTTTTAAAACACTTAATTCTGAGATGATGGCTTTTTTATGGATGCTTGTAAAATATAAAATGAGTCTTTTAATAGCAGGAGGAACTGCTTCTGGTAAAACCACTTTATTGAATGCAATTGCTTTTTTCATCCCTCCAGAAGCAAGAGTTGTTTCAATTGAAGATACAAGAGAAATAAATTTGCCAAGAGAAAACTGGTTACCAAGTGTTTCAAGAAATGCTACAGGGGTTGGAAATTTGGGGGAAGTGGGTCTTTACACTTTATTAAGGGCTTCTTTTAGACAGAACCCTGATTATGTTATTGTGGGTGAGGTAAGAGGTAAGGAAGCTTCTGTTTTGTTTCAGGGTATGGCATCAGGACACCCTTCTATAAGCACGATACATGCAGATTCTATTGGAACAGTTGTAAAAAGACTTGAAACAAGACCTATTGAGCTTTCCCCCACACTAATGAATGTATTAGATGCTATTTGTGTTATGACCCACGCAATTGTTGATAAGCAGGACACAAGAAAATTAAGAGAAATATCTGAGATAGTTAATGTGAATTCAAAAGGTGTAGCCCTTACAAATACACCATTTAAATGGAATCCCCAAAATGATAGTTTTTATTTTAAGAGTGAAAGTAAAATATTTGAAAAAATTCAAAAAAGATTTGGTATGAATAGAAATCAGGTTTTAAATGAATTTGATTCTAAAGTTAAATTATTAAAGACATTAACTCAAAAGAAAGTTTTTGGGTTTAAAGAGTTCCAAAAAATTATAATGAGATATTATAAGGAACCAGAAAAAGTCTTGAGAGAATACAATATCAGATAAACAAAATATTTAATAATCCTTTTTACATTCTTCTTTATAAATGAGGTGGATATAATGAACAATAATGAGATACCTGTTATTATTAATTTATTTGAAAGATTAGAAAAGATTAGTAGAGATATTGAAGAATCTAAAAAAGAGAACAATCTTCAGAATTTTAATGAATTAAAAAAGGAATTTCTTGAGGTACAAAAAGAAATATCTAAGAAAATAAAATGAATGAAAAAACTTCTTTTTCCTCAAAAATATCAAGTAAAGCAGAGAAAGCAAGAAATTTGTTAAGAGAGATTAACAGATTAAATAAAAAAAAGAATGCTTCTGATAGTAAGAAGGAAAAAGAGAGAGTTTCCTATAGATTGAATTCAACTAAAAAGGAATTAGAAAAAATAAATTCAAAAATCTCTAATATTTTTGATGATTTTTATGGAAACAAAAAGGATAAAAAACAAAACAATGCAAGAGAAAACTTAAAAAATGAAATTACTGATTTAGAAAAAATAACACTTAACAGGATTCTAAAAAAGAGAAGCTCAGAATCTAAGAAAAAGAAAAAAGAAAAACAGGACAAGAATAAAAGAAATTATTCTAAAACAGCTTCAAAGATGTTTTCTAAAACTTCTAAAAGATTAATCAATAAAGGACTTTTCCAAAATCTTGAGAATAATCTTACAAAAGCTAATCTGGGTTATACAGCAAGAGGTTATTTATCTGTTATTTTTTTAAATACTCTTATTTCTTTTTTCATTGCATTATTCTTTGTTTTTCTTTTTTCCTTTTTTAGTATTTCTTTAACTCCTCCTTTTTTTAATGGTTTGTCAGATTCTTTTTTTTCAAAATTTATAGGATTTGTATGGGTTCTTTTTGTTTTTCCAATAATTACTTTTTTGTTTTCTTATTTTTATCCAATGCTAGAAAAAAGAAGCGTTGAAAGAAAAATAGATTCTGAATTGCCCTTTGCAACAATAAATATGGCTGCTATTTCAGGGTCTATGATAGATCCAAGCCAGATATTCAAAATAATAATTTCAACTGGAGAATATCCTGAATTAAAAAAAGAATTTACAAAGTTAATAAACCAGATAAATATTTATGGTTATGATTTTGTTAGTGCATTAAGAAGTTCATCTCAATCAACACCAAGTGAAAAACTATCTGAATTATATTCTGGTTTAGCGAATACAATTTCTTCTGGGGGAGATTTGTCTGCTTTTTTTGATAAAAAATCAGAGAGTTTTTTATTTGAACATAAGACAGAGAGGAAAAAGAGCACCAAAACTGCTGAAACATTTATGGATATTTATATTAGCGTTGTTATTGCAGCACCAATGATTTTAATGCTTATTTTAGTTATGATGAAGATTAGTGGGTTAGGATTTAATATAAGTACAAAAATGATTACAATAATAATGGTCTTAGGTGTTAGTGTAATAAATGTAGGGTTTTTAGTGTTTTTACACTTAAAACAGAAATAAAATGGCAAAGTCTTTTTTAAAAGGAGGAATAAGTAATACTCAAATAGTTTTTTTAGTTTTATCTTTGTTAATTATAGGAGTTGTTTTTTTTACTTTAAAAGACACTAATTATTATGCTTTGGGTATTGGTATTGGTATCTTGATTGGAGTTATACCTTTTGTAACAGACACAATAAAACAAACAAATATAGAACATAAAAAAGAACAAATGTTTTTGGAATTTTCTAAAGACTTAGTTGAAAGTGTTAAGACTGGGACCCCTATAAGTAAAAGTATTGCAAACATGGAACCAGAATCTTATGGTATTTTAAGTCAGTATATTAAAAAACTAAAAAACCAAATTTCTTTGGGAGTCCCTTTAACTAAATCATTGAAAATTTTTGCCAATGATGTTAACAATAAATCAATTTCTAGGGCATTAACCTTGATAGGGCAGGCTGAAAAAGCAGGAGGAGATATTGGGACAATTTTAGAATCTGTTGCAGGAGCAGTTAATACTTCAGATAAACTAAAAAAAGAAAGGAAATCATCTATATCTGCATTAGTTGTTCAGGGTTATATTATATTCTTTGTTTTTATAATTATTATTTTAGTTATGCAGTTTCAGGTCATACCTATAATTTCAGGGATTGCAGGGACAGATGTTTTAAGTAGTATGGATTTGGGGGCTGGAGGAGGGACAATAGATGAACAAGAGATTTCAAGTGCTTTTTTGTATTTGCTTCTTATTCAAGGGCTTTTTACTGGATTAACAATTGGAAAGTTGTCAGAAGGAGACATAAAACCAGGAATAAAACACTCTTTTGCACTAATGGCTGCATCTTTTATAATATCAACATTAGCTAATCTGTTGTTTGGATAAAAAATAAAAAGTCTTTTTGTTTTTATTACATATGGAAAAGGTTATTAATAGGGGTGATTGTTATGTTTTTTAATAAAAAAGGGTCTCATGTTGGGACTTTCTTATCTTTTGGTATTTTTGTTGCTTTTTTAGTTTTTATTTATATATCTTATATTTCAATTTTTCCTGGTTTTGAATCAAAACAAGAATAAGAGATTTTTATTAAACAAATAAAGCCTAAAATATTACAAAGAATATCTAGTGATTTCACAGTAATGAGTGTAATGAATAATCAGAAAGATAAGGACTGTATTGTTATTGAAAACTATCCTTATAAAAAAATGGGTTATATTTTAGTTAAAAATACTAAAGGAGGATTAGTTGAAAGTGAATTATATGACGGAAAATTAATTATAAAAAATATTGCTTCAGATAATCTTTATAAAATATATTCTTCT
>Ga0102937_1001033_pt1 | contig 12660 bp, 11 predicted proteins | sample SalPonR2_B_D1_MG_FD_78213 | JGI IMG/M metagenome (GOLD analysis project Ga0102937, IMG submission 78213) | Salt pond soil microbial communities from South San Francisco under conditions of wetland restoration - Salt Pond MetaG R2_B_D1_MG | ecosystem: Environmental > Aquatic > Marine > Intertidal... | reverse complement strand
TTTGGGATCCATAATAAAATCAGGGGGTCATCCTGATCCGCCACCCGGCGGAGAAGGACCTACACAACTATGATCTGGCTCAAACCTTTGAAGATGCTTCTCCGCCGGCTGGCGGATCAGCATGACCCTTTCTAGGGAATGTTCACCTTTACATAATACATTATCCAAACAAAAAACCCCGATCTGTCATTGAACAAACCGGGGCTGAAGAGCGTAATTTCGATATCAGTCGTTCTTTGCGATGATCCAGACTGCATGTACGATACCGGGCACAAATCCAAGAATGGTCAGCAGAATGTTGAGCCAGAAATGTGGTTTGATCCCGATGGTCATGAAAACGCCAAGGGGAGGGAGGATGATGGCCAGAATAATTCGAAGTATGCTCATTGTGTGTTTCTCAGATTTGTTGTTCCCGAAGGTCTTTTCGTAAAGACGCTTCCTTTAATTTCTTGTGCCGGAATAGATACCGCAGGTCATAGCGGTTATCATACATCAGCTGCGTGTGATAATAATTAATGTGCTCAAGTACAGCAAATGCGTTTGCAAACAGGGCCCAGCCGATCAGGTTATCACTTCCAAGTGTTTGTCCGGATACGTACCACTGAATCAGTATTACGACCGGTATCAACGCTATGGCGATCTTGTTCTTTTGCCTGAAATTCTGGAACCGGTTCAGGGTCCGATTCTGAAAAATGGGTTTATCTTCCAGAACCGATAGTTTTTTCCACCAGTAGTAGGTGCCCTGAAGAAGGATGAAGCTCATCAGAAGCAGTCCGTACGACATAAAGATCAGGTCCTTAAAATCGTAGGCTGCATTGATGAAGATCAGAATGCCGAAAAACATGACGGCATTCATTCCCTCCACCTGAAAGGTCCACTGCAGTTTCTTGATGAGTCGCTGTTTAATTGAAAATTGTGATGGCATATATAAACTTCCTTGCCTGATAAATTCGGGCCCGGTTTAATTCTTATAAACCTTGCCTCCTTTCATTACAAAAGGAACTGACTCGAGTGTTGTTACATCATTTAGTGGATTTTTATCCGTGGCGATAAGATCGGCATATTTTCCTGCTTCTACCGTACCGATCCGATCTTCCATTCCGAGAACAGTAGCGGCGGTAATGGTGGCACTTTGGATGGCTTCCATCACCGGCATACCTACTTCAGTCATATAGCGGAATTCTCGTCCGTTGATGCCGTGCGGGAATACACCGGCGTCTGTTCCAAAGGCGATCTTTACGCCGTGTTTGTAAGCTTTCTCAAACGTACTTTGGATCTTGGGGCCGATCTCCCTGGCTTTGGGAACCACAAGGTCCGGATAGTAGCCTTCCACTTCAGCTTTTTCTGCCACCCATTTACCGGCAGAGATAGTAGGCACATAATAGGTGCCATTTTCTATCATAAGATCCATGATCTCTTCGGTCATATGCGTTCCATGCTCAATTGTGAGCACACCGGCTTCAACAGCTCGTTTCATTCCCTCGGCACCGTGTGCATGGGCCGCAACGTGCATCCCATATTCATTGGCGGTCCTTACGATGGCATCCAGTTCGTCCTCAAAGAATTGTGGGGCATCACCCGATTTAGCTACACTCAACACACCACCGGTTGCGGTGATCTTGATGTGATCGGCACCGTTCTTATACCGCTGACGAACGGCTTCACGGGCTTCGGCAACTCCATTCAGTACACCCTGATCAGGCCCCGGCGCTCCCATCAGTATATTTTTCCAGCCGTTGGTTGGATCAGCATGACCACCTGTGGTAGCCAGGCTTTTGCCTACCGTGATGACCCGTGGTCCATCCACAAATCCCTGATGAATAGCATTTCGCAAGGAAATATTCACCCCGGATCCACCCAGTTCCCGAACAGTGGTAAAGCCGGCCATTAGGGTGCGCTTGGCAAAAGCCGTGGAGCGCATGGCAAAATCAGCCTCGTTAAAGGTAAAGGCTTCCATATATTTGGTAGGATTGGTCTCACTTTCAAGGTGAACATGCAGATCGATCAATCCCGGCATTACGGTCTTACTTTTCAGGTCTATGACCTCATCGTTGTTATTACCATTTATATATCCGTTTTCAATGCCGGTGATCATATCATCCTCAATAATGATACTGACCTGCTCCCGGGCTTCATCTGAACGGCCGTCAATGAGTGTTCCGGCGTGAATGATGGTCCGCTGAGCGTATCCTGCTGATGCGGTAAGCAGGGTGATAAGGAGAGTTAATAGTAGCGATCTTAAATTCATCTTGTAAATATTAGGTTAGTGTATGGCGCTCAATATATATAATTGAATGAAAACATCAGCTTTTACCTTAAAACTCAATAAAGTTTTACAGGGAGTCGATTTATTATTCATTTCCAGTGTAATTTGTGATAGTTTTAAGACTTTGAAAATTTTCAGAAACGATCAGTGATGACGGTATTTTTATTTATTCTTGGTTTGGCGGTTCTGATAGGAGGAGCTGAACTCTTTTTAAGGGCGGTTGATAAATTTGGAGCTGCATGGAGCGTATCACCCGTAGTAATGGGTCTCACCGTTGTGGCCTTTGCCACCGGAGCCCCAGAACTTGCTATCAGCCTGCAGGCGGCCATAGACGGCAAGCCCGACCTGGTGCTGGGGAATATTCTTGGGAGTAATGTGGCCAATATACTGCTGATATTGGGTATAGCCGGACTCGTTCACCCGCTTAAGATCACCAATCGTATCATCAAGGTAGATGTGCCCATGGTGATCATGGCCAGTACCTTACTTTTTATTCTGGCAATAGATGGCTTGTTGAGTCCACTTGATGGAGGGATCATATTCATGGGGCTGATCCTGTATTCCATCTTCATGTACTTTCAGATCAAAAAAGACCGAAAACAAAACAAGCGAAAGAAATCAGAAGAAGTTAAGCTGGACGAACCGGTGACTCCGCAATTTTATGGCAAATACATCCTGCTGTTGCTGGGCGGACTGGTATTTATTGTTTTGGGATCCCGCTGGATGGTGGCTTCAGCGGTGGAAATAGCCGGTATACTTGGAATTTCAGAACTCATAATTGGTCTGACTATCGTATCGATCGGAACCTCTTTACCGGAGGTTGCCACATCCGTGTCTGCGGTCAGGCATGGGGACTCCGATACAGCCGTTGCCAACGTGATGGGAAGCAACCTGTATAATATTCTGCTAACCCTTAGCCTTACGGTCCTGATCGCTCCCGGGGCCATTGACGTCTCTCAAGAGGCGATCAACCTGGATCTGCCGATCATGTTGATCGTGGCCATTGCATGTCTTCCCCTGTTCTGGCCGGGTAAAGAACTTGGCAGAAAGGAAGCCATTGGGTTCTTATTCTATTATGTGGCTTATATGACTTATCTGGTTTTCCTGGCAATGGAGCACCCATTCAAAGAAACCATGGAGGTGATCATGGTCTGGGGCATTTTCCCGATCACAGCCTTTCTGGTCATCCTCAAATTCCTCTTCGATTTTCGAAGCAAGAGACTGTAAGTTAAGAGTCTGAAAGGGTCACTTTTAACTCAAAACACGGGTTCTCATGAACAAATCAACCTACTTGGTTTTAATATCTATTGGCATTCTATTCGTTTTAAGTGCTTGCAAAAGCAATAGCTCAGGCCCCGATTCCAGTGAGACCTTTGAGTTGACTCAGTTCATAGGAGAGTGGGAAAGGGTCAGTTCTACATCTGAAGATTTTACTTCATGTCCTGATGATCCCCCGATTCTTGAAATATCAGAAACTGAGATCTATTATCCTTTTACTGATGAAAACGGATGTTTCCAAAATTGGCAGATCATGGAATACTCCTTTGATGGTCAAAAGTTCAGTGTGGATGCCGGATGGAATTTTGAGATCCTTTCACATTCAGGAGACCAATTTGTATGGAATGATGATTTCGAGGATATTGAAGAAACCTATCAAATTGTAGAATAGGCTACAATATTATTGGCAATGGAGCACCTACTCAAAGAAATCATGGAGGTGATCATGGTCCGAGGTATTTTCCCGATCACAGCATATCCGGTCATCCTCAAATTTCTCTTCGATTTTCGAAGCAAAAGACTGTAGTTTGATAGCCAAATTTTTGTAAAAACTAAAGTAAGGGTATGATCATGAGTCAAACAGGACAAAGATTAGGAACAGCTATACTATTAGTATGTCTGATCATCGGGTGCAACGACCAGGAGAGTGAACAAAAAGCACTAAATATTGAAGAGATCGATGCATTGACGCCTGAGAAGATCTGGGCTATCGATCATGTGGAAGATCTGTACTTTTCTCACCTTGGCTATGAAAGCGTGATTTTGGAGAATGGAAACATTGCTTTTGCCGATCGTGAATTACCAACTATTGTAGTTCTTAATGAAGATGGAGAGTTGATAAAAAACATCCGATCCGGAAGGGGGCCGGGGGAGATATTGGATGCTTATTATTTTACAAAGGGGATATCAGGGAACATTTTTACGTATGACCAAAGCAATGATAAGATCCTGTTATATGATGAAAATTTTGAACACATACGTGATATCATCCCTAAGAAATTTGAATCTCATGGAATTCTGAAAGTTTATCCGGTAGAAGGTAAAAATGAATACCTGTTGCAAATGTCATCCTCAGAATATTTGTGGGATGAAAGCAGAGAAAGGGAAATCGTTTTGGTCAGGTACAACTCAGAGAGCAATACATTTGGTCAGAAAATGGCTTTAACTGCTCAACCTTATGCGTTATTAAAAATAGATGGAAATATAATGGGAGCTGCAAAAGTACCCTATGCCTACGGTAACATTACTGCATACGATTTCAAGAAAGGTTCGGTTTTCACCTTTGATACCGGGACTGAAAAGATCGCTGAATTAAACGCCGATTTTGATAGTCTGCGTACCACATCTGTTATCTTACCGAGCGAGATGATTTCCCGCATAGAAATGGATTCAATAGAGGCTTCATATGATATTCCTGAGCAATGGGAAACGATTAAAGAGGCACTACCTGAAGAAAAGTCCCCAGCCGACAAAATGATGTATCATAAAGGTGAATTCTGGTTGAAGTCAAACATAGAGGCAAAAACTGTAATGTGGCTTGTGGTCAATGAAGAGGGTAAAGTCAGAAATGTGGTACACCTTCCAAAGGAAAGTATGTTGACTCATATTGATGATGACCATCTGGGAGTGCGCTTAGATGACGTGACCTTTGCTTTATACAGTAACCCGGTATCAGGAATAGAATAAGAATACTGAATAACCACGAACTCGTCACCAAGCTCTTGCCTGGTGATGAAGTCTGGGAAGCTAAAGCTTCCACTAAGTAAAGATGAGTCACTATTTCTTAGCTTTTTCTTCCTTTTCCTTCAGCACGTAATTCACGTAAAGGAATTCCAGGGCAGCGGCTTCGTACCCTTTCCAGTTACTGATCAGTTCCTGAAACCGTTCTTCAGAGGTGTTGTGAGGATCTTCTCCATATGAATAAATGATCCATCTTCGCAGACCCTTTTCTTCACCTGATTTCTTATTCGAAGGGAAGACGGCATCGGTTCGCCCGCGCATCATCATCAGGTCCTGCCCGGAAGTAGGACCAATACCTTTAATATCAGTGATGTTGTCATAGAATTCCTGTGGGTCACATTCCATCAGATGATCCATATCCACATTACCGGCTACAATATCATTGGCCAGCCCAACCAGGTATTTTCCCTTGCGAAGGGTAGGACCCAGTTTGCGGATATTGGCCGGGTCGGCCTTCATGAGTTGATGAGGTCGCGGCCAGGCAGGAAGAGACTGCTTGCCGAGCATCAAGGCTGTACCGTAAGCCTCCCTGATCTGAAACATCATCTTCTTGGCAGTAGGCTTGTGGTTCATTTGCATCTGCACGATACGGTATAGAATATCCTCAAAAAGATTGGCCCGGGTCATGCGTTTCAGGCCATAGAGGTCCATCAGTTTATCACCAAGAACGGGATCATTTTTGGCCTGATCATAGAGTGGCCTCAGGTCCATATCGGTACCCAATATTTTGGCCAGGCTTTGATTCGCTAATTCGATTTCTTCTTTTGACAAGCTCTCCTGAGATTCAATATGGAACTCAGGATCTTCCGGATCACCGTTAAAGAAAACCGTGACGATCACATCCGTATCACCAATAGGGATAGGGCGGGTGAATCCCTCTTCAAAGACCTTTTCCGGTTCATGTTCATGATCAAAATAGGATTCCACGTCAAGGCATATGAACCAATCGTGTGGTGGAATGGATTTGAGTGTCCAGTTGCTCATTCCTTTCGGTTTTATAGGTTACTCTTCAGGTTCCTGATCTATATAATCCAAATACCGGCGCGGTAGTTCGAAAGGTCGTTCAAGCGGAACCGGAGGAAATCGGGGTTCAGCAGTAAACTCGGGCCTGAGAGGTCTTAGCTCAGGCTGCCATTCAAATCCATCCAGTTTGCGGTCTGCCAGGCCCGGGAATTCTTCAAAGAAATATCCATTGTTCTTCAGGGCCTTGACCTGCACCAATTCGCCTTCCTCAAAATACATGATGGTTTCCGGTGATGTATACTCCACGGCACCATCGGGATCTCCCTCTTCATTCTGGGTATGATATAGAACCTGACTATTGGGATAGATCTTGATGCGGGATATCTGTCCTTCTTCAAAGTCTACGTTCAATGTGTCACCTTTTATCTGATTGAATCGCCCGGTGGTGCTGTCTTTTTGAACCGTCAGGGTATTCTTGTATGAGGTCAGGTATCGAACCGCATTGCTATCCATTTGTACCTGAATGTAAGGGCCGTTAAGCTGAATATTCTTATGCCAGGCAGTGGGATTGGAGATCAGTTCAAAGATCTCCGTATCTGAGGTATAGATGAGGGTGTCAGAAACGGAGGAGAAATCGGGCGACCATACACGAACATTCTGAATAGCGCGGATGATATCTGTTGAATCCTGATCCAGCATCAGAAGGTCTGTGGAATTAATGTGAGTGGTATCGGTCGAGTCGGTACTGATCTGCCTCAGATAGGAGTTCCCCTGCACGTATCGCCGTCCGGTTGAATCAGCTTCCAGGTAATCTCCGGTCAGCAGAGCGTTATTGGTACTGTCCTGAACAAAGATATTTGAGTGAAGCTGTAGGAATTCCGTGCTTCGGTTGATGAACAGACTGTCTCCTTCGGCATATTGGGACGTATCGGCTACCTGAACATCGCCTCTGAAAATGGCACTGTCCTGGATCTGAAAATACCTGCCTGTGTTGGCAATAAGCGTTCCACCTTCATCTTCCAGGCGAATGCCGTCATTAAAATCAGCAACCTTAGTCAGGAAGTTATAATCCACTTCTTCACCAAAAAGAGTGGTACTGTCCTGAAGGATAACGACCCGCCCCCGAAGCTGGCTGAATTCCTGATCCGTAAAATAATACAGGGTATCAGACCAGATGATCTCATCAGGTGTCTCTATTTCTATATTTCCAAACGCTCGCAACTCATTTCGATCCATGAACTGCCAGGCACTGTCACAGACCATCTCTATATTTCCGGTTCTGAGACGAACATCATACATTTTCCGTATCGGCTCACCATCTTCCGTGATATTGGTAACCTCTCTGGCACGTTCAATTTGTACCACATTCTGGGCAACTACCGGTTCAGGCAGGGTCATCAGGCATAGTCCAAATGACAGCAGAAAATATTTGAAGTTCTTTTTTTTCAATTGACGACGGTTTCTCCGGTCACTTCCTTAAGGGTGTAATTTCTCAGGTCTGAATCACCTTCCAGGCCAATAGCACTGATACTATCGGTAGGGGTAATGATGGTCAGGGGCTCTGGCGTATTTACCATATCGTCATTTCGACGCCACATCAGGTATTCCGTATTCAATCGCTTCTGCTCCGGTGCCAGAACTTCCACATTGCCAAATAGTTCAAAAGTAGACTCATCCGGTTTGTAAACAGCACTGTCAGAATATACCTCGGTCTCGGGGTCTCCGTTCTCATCAAATATTTCGATAAAAACGGGTCCGCTGATCTTTGTGATATTGCGGGTTTCGTTCTTTATGGACGCCGTATAACTGCCTCTTAATCGGAGTTTGAGCCGTTCTTCCTCAAGGATCTCCATATTTACGCCCCAGCTTTCCGTCGTAGAAAAAAGGGAGTCACTCAGGGCCAGATCCACCTGCTGATTTTCATATTCCGAAAGTTCCCCGCATGATACTGTGAGTAGCATGCAGCCTACAGCGATTAAAAGGGACCTGATCTTAAAGAGTGCCAAAATAGCGGTCACCCGCATCACCAAGTCCCGGAACGATAAAAGCGTCATCGTTAAGTTTTTCATCTATGGCAGCGGTAATGATTGGTACGTCAGGATGGTCGTCTCTGAGTCGTTTAATGCCTTCCGGGGCAGAGATCAGGGATACAAAGCGGATATTGTCGGCACCATTTTCCTTTAGGAATTTCACCGCATGAGATCCTGTGCCGCCGGTGGCAAGCATAGGGTCAACAACCAGGGTGTAAGCGCCTTCTAATCCTCCCGGAAAATTATGATAGTAATTAACCGGTTCATGGGTTTCTTCATCCCGATAGACTCCGATATGACCTACTTTGGCATCCGGCATAAAGCTGATGATGCCATCCACAAGGCTAAGGCCGGCTCTGAGTATGGGTATCACAAATACTTCAGCAGCCGGTTCATGGCCGGTCGTTGTTTTGATAGGCGTTTCGACATCACATTCCTTCAGAGGCAGGTCGGTAAGAGCCTGATAGGCCAGTACCGTGCCGATGGTTCCCATTGCTCGTCTGAATGCTGCCGTCTCAGTAGAACTGTCCCGCAGAATTGTGAGGTATCTCTTAACTACGGGATGATCTATTTCAATTACGTTATCCATGGATACTATTGTTTATGCTTCGCCTTTAGCTTCCAGTTCGTCCATTTTGTTGAAGTAGGTCTTACTTGCCACAGCAACAGAACCTGAAAGGGCAAACAGAGCGATGATATTAGGGAAGGTCATCAGACCCAGAGCAATATCACCAATCGCCCAAACGGTCGCAAGAGGGAATATGGCACCTAAAAAGTGCATACCCAGGTAAACGACTTTGTATGGCAGTATGGCTCCATCGCCGGCCAGGTACTGAATGGATCTATCGCCATAGTAACTCCAACTGATAGCCGTAGAGATACCAAATAAGAGCACACAGAAGGTTACGATATGCTTACCATAAGGGAAGATAGGGGCCAGACCTTTTTCAAAGGCCAGTGAGGTCAGCGGCGCACCGTTTTCAATGATCTTTGTATAGACGGTTGGCACGGCTGCACCGGCTGCATCCACAAAACGTCCGCCTTCACCTTCAAATACCATGGTTCCGGAGAAGAGTTCGGTTTGGTCTTCGTCGATATAGAATTTATCAGTTTCAAAATCATTACGCATAACGATACCGTTCACAGGTTCACCGTCTTCAATGATCAAAGTGTTGGAGCCGTCGGTGATCTCCACCGCATTGTCGCGGTTGGAAGGATCAAAAACCATATCGTGTTTTTCTTCCCAAACTCCTGTACTGACGATCACCAATCCTGTCATGGTACAAACCAGAATGGTATCAATAAAAGGTTCAAGCAGAGCAACCACACCCTCACGGACCGGTTCTTCTGTTTTGGCAGCACCGTGAGCGATCGGGGCCGAACCCTGACCGGCTTCATTTGAAAATAACCCGCGTTTGATACCCCAAACCAGGGTGGTCAGGAATAGACCGGATCCTACTCCAAACAGGCCTGCTTCCGGAGTGAAAGCTGAAGATACAATGGTTCCGAAAGCCGGAATCACTGATCCTGCATTTAGGAACAAGATGACCAAAGCTCCTAACACATAAATGATCGCCATTAGTGGCATCAGGCGCGCTGTAACCTGCCCGATCCTCTTAATACCACCTACGATCACAACACCTACAAAGGTTGCTGTTACTATACCGGATACCCAACTCGGGATCTGAAACGTACTATACATGGTATCTGCTACGGTATTGGCCTGAACAGCATTACCGGTCAAAAATGAACAGATCACAGCCATGGAAGCAAAGAAGACCGCCAGCCATTTCCAGTTTGGCCCCAATCCTTTTTCAATATAGTACATAGGTCCACCGGAAACGGATCCGTCATCGTTCTTGACACGATACTGTACGGCAAGCGTACACTCAGTGTATTTGATGGCCATACCGAAGAAAGCGGTAACCCACATCCAGAACAGGGCTCCCGGACCTCCGTAGTGAATGGCAATAGCCACACCGGCAATGTTACCGATACCTACGGTAGCAGAAAGGGCGGTGGTGAGAGCCTGAAAGTGATTGACATCTCCCGTATCATCCGGGTTATCGTAGATCCCCATTACGGATTTGACACCATGGGCAAATCTTCTCAGCTGAACGAAGCCAAGTCTCAGGGTGATAAAAATACCAAAGCCCAGTAGCACCACAACCATTATTGGGAATTGTTGCGGGGTTGACCAAACCAGATTGTTCAACCAGTTGACGACACTTTCAAAAACTTCCATGAAATAAATTTTATTGGTTAAGAGTATTTAAGAGGCAGTGAGAAAGTAAAAAACATTTCGGAATATTAAAGGATAACATTTAGGTATTTAAAAGCAATAAGACAATGTATAACTTATTTTTTCACCTGTTTGTGAATGGAACGTGAACGATTTCTCAGAAGCTTTGTTTTCATTGTAGTATTTTGGAACAGTTATCATAACTCTATTAAAGAACTTATTAATTATGACTAAAGCAGACATAGTAGATGTAATATCAGCATCTGTAGGCCTGACAAAAGTTGAAACTGAAGCCGTTGTGAACGGTTTCATGGAAACCGTAATCGACGCAATGAAACGTGGCGAAAATATCGAATTGAGAGGTTTCGGTAGTTTTAAGGTCGTGAAACGGGCGCAGAGAGTCGCCAGAAATCCAAAGACGAACGAGGAAGTTATTGTGCCGGAGCAATTTGCGCCTGTACTAAAAATGTCCAAAGATTTCAAAGAAGCCGTCAATGAGGCGCACATGGTTGAAAATTGATTTAGAAAACGCTTTAATTCTTCTTATTTTTGTGCCGTTCGAACAACAGTAATATTTATAAAACACATTTAGGTGAGTATTTATGCCAAGTGGTAAAAAAAGAAAGCGCGCCAAAATTGCAAAGCATAAGCGTAAAAAGCGTCTGAGAAAAAACAGACATAAGAAGAAAAAGTAAGATTTTTCATAAGGCTCCTTCCGGAGCCTTTTTTTTGGCATATACTTTATATCGTTAAGATTAAAAATTCTTAATAATTTATACTCAAGGCGATTCTTTTAAAGAATTGCCTTTTATTATTTGATATAAATTTAAAAATCGGGGTCAAGAGACAATTAAGAGAATGTGGGTTTTCTCAGTCCTTGCCATACAACATACTGAGAGGAGGGTCTATGAGAGAGAGAATTAGTCTACTCGCTTCCATTATATGTATTGCAGTTTGTGGTGATCTGTTAGCACAGGTAACAACTAATGATGCCTGGATAAATGAAATTCACTACGACAATGCAGGAGGGGATACAGGTGAATTCGTTGAAGTTGTGATCAAAAATGCTTCAGAGTATACCCTGGGTGATATTACGGTTTCCCTGTATAATGGAGCTGATGGAGCAATTTACAATAGTGAGAGTCTTAATAATTTTGAACCGGGGAGTACAGTTGGTGACTACTCATTCTATTACTGGCAGCCCGCCAGCATACAAAACGGACCTGATGGGATCGCTTTGGATCATCAGGGCACCCTTATTCAATTTATTAGTTATGAGGGTATAGTTGATGCCACAGAGGGGCCCGCAGATGCGATGAGTTCTGAGGATATTAATGTCAGTGAAACCGGATCATCCAGTTCTCCCATCGGACACTCTTTACAGATAACCGGTACCGGGTATGCCTATACAGATCTGATTTGGAGCGGACCTGATGTCGATTCCCCGGGTGACATTAATACGGGGCAGTATCTGTATCCAATATTGGAATTTCAGGCTACTGCTGATTCTGTATCTGAAACCGAAATAAGTACTGATATCGGTGTGACGATCTCCAACCCGAACGGGCTTCCCCTGAGTGTGGATGTTGAATTTCAACAAAGTACAAGTTCAGCCGAAGGATCTGATTTCATTGGTTCACTTACTCAGACCATCACTTTTGGAACCGCAGCATCGGAAGGTGACGTCAGGAATGCAACTTTTTCATTGAATAACGATTCAGATTTCGAGGGTATAGAAAAGGCTGTGTTTGTTCTTGCCAATATCTCTTCTGCAGGGATGGTTGAGGTAGTTGGTCAATCTGAGTTTACTTTAAATATTGAGGATGACGAAACGCCGAATGTGGTGATCAATGAGATACATGCTGATCCGGACGCCTCAAATGGTGATGCAGATGGCAACGGAGTTGTAAGCACAGGTGACGATGAATTTATTGAAATAGTAAATGCTGAAACCATTAGCATTGATATCACAGGTTGGACCATAAGTGATGCTCAGGGCGTTAAGCATACCTTTTCTGAGAATACCATTCTGCCTGCAAATGGGGCAGCATTGGTATTTGGCGGGTCGACCTCAAATGGCCATTTCGGTGGAGCCATTGTACAACATGCCAGCTCCCTGGGATTGAATAATGGAGGTGATA
>Ga0102937_1001021_pt1 | contig 12766 bp, 10 predicted proteins | sample SalPonR2_B_D1_MG_FD_78213 | JGI IMG/M metagenome (GOLD analysis project Ga0102937, IMG submission 78213) | Salt pond soil microbial communities from South San Francisco under conditions of wetland restoration - Salt Pond MetaG R2_B_D1_MG | ecosystem: Environmental > Aquatic > Marine > Intertidal... | reverse complement strand
GGCGAACAGGCCGCAGAGGATGGCGATGGTGACCGGCACCACATAGGGCTCGAACACCGGCGTGGCCACCTCCAGGCCTTCGATGGCGCTCAGCACCGAGATGGCCGGCGTGATCATGCCGTCGCCATAGAGCAGGGCGGCGCCGAAGAGCCCGAGCGCCATCACCGCGTTGCGTATCCTGCCCTTTAGCGGCCGGCGCACCAGCTCCATCAGTGCCAGGATGCCGCCCTCGCCGTAGTGATCGGCACGCAGCACGAACACGAGGTACTTCACGGAGATGACGAGGATCAGCGACCAGAAGACCAGCGAGAGCACGCCGAGGACGTTGGCCGCGGTCGCCGCCACCCCGTAGTCGCTGTAGAAGCACTCGCGCACGGCGTACAGCGGACTGGTGCCGATATCGCCGTAGACGACGCCGAGAGCCGCGAGGGTCAGCGGCGCGATACGCTTGCCGTTTTCCCCTTCGCCGGCATTCACGGCGGCGGTTGCCGGGTCTCGGAGCCGTCGGCGGCCTCGTAGGTGCGCCCGAACCCGGTGACGGCCGCCATCAGCATCACTGCCGCGAGGAACCAGCCGTGCAGGACGTAGGCCCACACGTCGGTGGGCGCCACCGCCTCCACGAAGTCATACTGGCGCTCCAGCGTGCGCAGCGTCTGGTAGCCGATCAGCACGCCGCCGCCCCAGGGGAAGATGTAGCCGATGGCCGACGTCACGGCGTCCAGCATGTTGGCGCGCCGATAGGGATGCAGGCGGAAGCGCTTGCCCAGCCTTGAGATCACCGGGCCGGCGGCAATCTCGGCGGCCGTGTTGATGGTGATGAACGCGTTCAGCGAGAAAACAATGCCCCACATCGCCGTCTCGGCCCGGGCGACGGAGTCCCGGGCGAAGCGGCGCAGCCGGTCGATCAGAGCCTCCAGCGCGCCGCCCAGGCGCATGATGTGGCCGCCGGCCACGATCAGCAGGATCAGGATGGCCAGGCCGACGTAACCGGCCACCCCGTCCACGAGCGCGCCGCCGACGAGATCCCGCTCCGGGTCGATGAACAGGATGTCCGACGGGGCCGCCAGGCCCAGCGCCAGCTCCAGCACGACGGCGCCGAGGATGCCCCAGGTGAGCGCCACCAGGATGTGGTAGCCGCGCAGCGCCAGGAAGATCACCAGCGCGAACGGCGCGAGCAGCACGAGGCCTTCCGGCGAGGCGGTTTCCGCGAACAGCGCGTTCGCCCGCGCGGCATTCACGGGATTGCCGTCGCCGCCGAGCAGCGTGAACAGCGCCAGCGCCGGCACCGCCGCGATCACGGCGTACTTGACCCGCGAGCGCACCACGCCCGGGATGTCCGTCTCCTGGGTGGTGGCGGAGACCACGGTGGTGTCCGATACCGGCGCCAGGTTATCGCCGAAGGCGGCACCCGACAGGATGGCGGCGAACAGCCACACCGGGTCGGCGCCCAGAGCCACGCCGGCGGGGAACATCAGCGTGCAGAAGGCGACGGCGGTGCCGTAGCCCGTGCCGACCGCGGTGCCGAAGGTGGCGGCCAGCAGGAAGGTCGCGCCGACGAACAGCCCGCCCGTGGCGCCCGACTGGGCGCCCACCCAGACCAGGCCGTCCACCAGCCCGCCGACCCGCAGCACCTGGGCGAACATGCCCGCCCAGAACCAGGCGACGATGGTGACCGCGGCCACCGGGTTCGCCATGCCCTCGAAGACCGCATTGGCGTAGTCCGCCCAGCGGCTGCGGCAGAGCAGCATGCCCAGGGTGAGGCCGCCGATCATGCCGAGGATGAGGCCCTGCTCGTCCGGGGCGCCGGCCACCGAGATGGCCACGGCCCAGACCACGAAGAAGAGCAGGGGCACGGCCGCGCCGAGGCGGCCGCCGCGGAAGGCGAGAGAACCGGCGCCGTCGCTCATGCGGCCGGCCTATTGCGCGCCGCCGTGGATCAGCTCGACCTCGATGGTCAGAGTCACCTCGTCGCTTACCGCGGGCACGTACTGGTCCAGGCCCCAGTCGGAGCGCATGACCGTCCCGGTCGCCGAGACGCCCACGGCCGGGACCTTCTTCAGCGGATGCTCGCCGGCGCCGTTGATCGTGGCGGCGAGCGTGACCGGCAGCGCCTTGCCCTTGATCGTGAGTTCGCCGGAGATGTCGTAGGCGTTCTCGCCCGTCTTCTCCACGCTCGTGGATTCGAAAGTGATGGCGGGATGATTCGCCAGATCGAAATACTCGGCGCCCATCAGGTGGCCGTCGAAGACTTCCACGCCGCTGTCCACGCTGGAGACGTCGATGCTGACGTCGATCTCGCTCGCCTCCGGGTCTTCGCTGTCGAGTTTCAGCGTGACGTCGAAATCGTCGAAGCGCACCTTCGGGTTGGAGAAGCCGAGGTGCGTGTAGGAGAAGATCACGTAGGCGTGCTGGTCGTCCTCCTGGTAAGTGCCGGAAGGCACCTGGGTGAGATCGGCCGCGGCGGCAGGCGCGCCTGCCGCCAGCAGCGCTGCGGCGGTGATGAATGTCGTGCGTCGCATGGATTCCTCCGCTGTGGGAACCGCTCGCATGCTAGCACGCGGCTGGCGGGGGCTTCAGCCGGCGGACCCCGCGTCGCCGCTCAGGGGTTGTCGGGATCGCCCGGTCCGGACGGCACCCAGATGCCGTAGTCGCAGCGCAGGTAGGCCGTGCCGCTCTTCACCTCGGTCCCGTGGGCGTAGGGCGTGCCGTTGAAGTAGCAGAAATCCTCGCCCGGGAGACTCTCGCGCAGCGTCTCCGTATCCTCGTCGCTCTCGTCCGCGATCGGGGAGTTCCTGAGTTCCGGATCCTGTGCGCCTACGTCGATGACACCGTCGCTCATGGATGGACCTCCTGTTACTGTCGTCTGTACCGGTTCTGCAGCGGTCGAGGTGGCCGCGGCCGACCGCTTTTCGCCTGTCCATGATACGCAGGGACGCGACCGCCCGGCGTAAGGGCTTGCGCGTACTCCTCGCGACGTCCGGGGGGCGACGTCCGGGCGCCGCCCGGCGCCGTCAGCCCGGCTTGCCGTCGGCCCGGGGCAGCAGGAGGGTGGGCGCGTACGCCAGGGAATACAGGAGGAAGGCCAGCAGCCACAGGGCGCCGGCCATCGCGACGGTGGCCATATAGCCGAGCGGCAGCAAGGCGGGCCCGAAGACCCGCGCCGCGACCGCGGCAAGCAGCAGCAGGTAGGCGGCCGTGACCGGCGGCGTGACCCGCAGTTCGCGGCCCGTGTGACCCAGCGACGCCCGGGTCATGACCGCCAGGATCATCGTGGCGGCGGCACCGGCGCCGAGCGCATGCACCCAGTGGGCGGCCCACGGCAGGCCGCCGAGGAACCAGCCGGCCTTCAGCAGCAGGCCGATCGGCAGCCACAGATAGGCGGCATGCAGTATCCACACGATCGGCTCGCCGAGGGTGCGCCAGCCCTGCCAGCCGGCCAGACGCACGGCCTGGCCGAGGCCCGCTGCGAGCGCGAGCAGGCCAGCCGGAGTGCCGCCCGGCCAGACGATATCCACCGGGATCGCGAGCACCATCGCGGCGATCACGAAGCGGTCCAGATGGCGCGACGTGCGCAGCCCCGGCGCCTGGCCGCGCCGGCGCAGTGCATTGGCGGTGAAAGCAGGCACGATGCGCCCGCCGATGACGGTGACCAGGACGAGGATCAGGTTCAGGGCCGCGCGCAAGGCGGTGTTGGCGAGGCCGGCATCGTCGTGGGCCAGCGCGTAGACGAAGACCGCGTCGGCCGACCAAAGGAACAGCAGCACGAACAGCAGCGGCGTGTTGCGGTTGGTGGCGCGCAGCAGCGGCGGGGCGAGCAGCAGTGCCAGCATCGGCAGGAAGGCGAGTTCGGCCAGCGCGAGCAGCCAGAACGGGATCGCATCGCCGGCGAACAGCGCGATGCGCCCGGCCAGCCAGAGCACGGTCAGCGCGATCAAAGGCAGGCCCGCAAAGCCGCGGCTGCCGGTCCAGCTGGGCACCGCGGTCAGCATGAAGCCCGCGATGGCCGCGCCGACGAAGCCGAACAGCATCTCGTGGCCGTGCCAGAGCTGGGCGGGCAGGGTGGCGAAAGGCCCCGGCCCGGCGGGGTAGAGCCACAGCCAGAGGCCGATGGCGATGACGGCGTACCAGCCCGCCAGCAGGAAGAACGGGCGGAAGCCGTAGGCGAAGGGAACCAGCTGGCGCATTGCCCGGGTCAGGCTAACACGGCGTGCAGCGCGCCGAGGGGATGATGGCTGCGGGCGATCGTAATCATCGCGGCATAGACGCACGCGGCGGCGATCAGGAAGGCCAGGCGCTCGCGCCGGCCGTGGCCCCGCTTCAGCGCATAGCTGCCGAGCACGACGTAGGCGACCAGGAACGAGACCTTGGTGGTGAGCCAGCCGTTCGCGAAGACCGCGCCCGGCAGGATGGTGAGCAGCATGAACGCTGCGGTCAGCAGCACGGTGTCGATGGTGTAGCTCGCGTAGCGCAGCGGTGCCGCCATGGCCCAGCGGGCCCCGCCCTGTACCGCCAGTCCGCGCAGCAGGAACAGCGAACCGCTCGCGAACACCGCGGCGACGTGCAGCCACTTGATTTCCGTGTAGAACTCGATCATGTCAGGTGGCAGTAAAGTCCGGTTGCCTGCAACAGGTCGGGTGGCGAGGTCCGGGGCGCCCCGCCCGCTCCGGGGAGCGCGGAGGGCGGGGGCGGGACACCCCGGGTCGCCTGCGTATTGCCTCAGCCGCGTGCGGCTCCGGAGCCCGCCGGCAGGCTCTCGCGCGCCTTGCGGGGCGCGATCCAGAGCCGGGCGACGAACCAGGCCAGCGCGATGCCGCCGATGCTGAAGATGATGTCACCGGGGACGCGCATCCAGACCAGCATGTCGACGACGGGCTGTTGCATGAACTCCGCGGAGCGGGCGTACCAGTAGCCGTTGTCGATGGCGGCCACCAGCTGCATCACGCCGAGGGGCAGCAGCGTCATCAGCGACATGCCGACCAGGCCGATGTTGAACGACCAGAATGCGGTCTTCAGCACCGACTCGTTCCAGCGTGCCGCCGGCTTCATGCCGCGCAGGCAGAACAGCATCAGGCCGATGCCGAGCATGCCGTACACGCCGAACAGCGCCGTGTGGCCGTGCAGGGGCGTGAGGTTCAGCCCCTGCATGAAGAACAGGGGCAGCGGCGGGTTGATCAGGAAGCCGAACAGCCCGGCGCCCACCACGTTCCAGAAGGCCACGGCCGTGAAGAACATGACCGGCCAGTGGTAGCGCGCCATCCACGGTGTCGCCTTGCCCAGCTTGTAGGTCTGGTAGGCCTCGAAGCCGATGTAGGCCAGCGGCACGACCTCCAGCGCCGAGAACGACGCGCCGACCGCGATCACCGCCGTCGGGGTGCCCGCGAAGTACAGGTGATGGAGCGTGCCCAGCACGCCGCCGGCCAGGAAGACGATGGTGGCGAACAGGACGGCCACCGTCGCCGTGCTGACCCTCAGCAGGCCGAGGCGGGTGAACAGGAAGGCGATCACTGCGGTCGCGAACACTTCGAAGAAGCCTTCCACCCAGAGGTGGACCACCCACCAGCGCCAGTACTCGACCATCGACAGGTGCGTGTGCTCGCCCCACATCAGACCGGCGCCGTAGAACAGGCCGATGGCCACCGTAGAGAGGAACAACAGCGTGACGATGGGCCGCGACTCGTTGCGCTCGCGGATGGCCGGCCACAGTGCACGGCCGACCAGCGTCAGCCAGAGGCCGAGACCGATGAACAGGAACCACTGCCAGAAGCGCCCGAGATCCACGTATTCCCAGCCCTGATGGCCGAACCAGAAGTTGTTCTCCAGACCCAGGGTCTGCATGACGGCGAACCACTGGCCCGCGAAGGCGCCCACCACGATGACGAGCAGGCACACCCACAGCAGGTTCACGCCCAGGCGCTGGAACTTCGGCTCGCGGCCCGAAATGGCCGGCGCGATGTACAGGCCGGTGCCGAGCCAGGCGGTGGCGATCCACAGCACGGCCAGCTGGGTGTGCCAGGTGCGGGTCAGGGAGTAGGGCAGGACCTCGCTCAGCGCGTAGCCGTAGAATTCCTGGCCCTCCACCTGATAGTGCGCGGTGATGCCGCCGAGCAGTATCTGCGCCAGGAACAGCGCGAGCACCACCCAGAAATATTTCGCGGTGGCGTGCATCGACGGCGTCACTGTCACCATCGCCAGCGGATCGGAGTCGGGCAGTTTGTCGACCCTTTCCTCCTTGCCATGGGTGACGGCGTAGTACCAGCCGAGCAGCGCGATGCCGGCGATCAGGAACAGCACGCTGAACACCGTCCAGACGTAGGCATTCGCCGGCGGTACGTTGCCCACCAGTTCCTCGGCCGGCCAGTTGCTGGTGTAGGTGATGTCCTTGCCGGGGCGCTCCGTCACGGCGGCCCAGGCGGTCCACCAGTAGAACGCCGACAGCGCGCGGCGGTGGTCCGCATCCGGTACCGTGTCGTTCTTCATCGCGTAGGCTTCGCGCAGCCAGGCGGTCTCCGGCTCGTTCGCGAACAGACTGTCGTAGTGCTGCGAGACCGTGGCTATGGCGGCTGCGCGGTCGGCGTCGATGGTGATCGAGCCCCGCTCCGCGTTCCAGGTATTGCGGCGGATGCGCTCCTCGAGGCGGGCCTGCAGTGCGGCCTGCTGGGGAGCGGGCAGATCCGCGTAGCCCTCGACGACGTAATCCCGCCGCGCCCAGATATCGAGCGTGGCGATGGCCTCGCGGTGCAGCCAGTCGGCCGTCCAGTCCGGCGCCACGTAGCCGCCGTGGCCCCAGATGGAGCCGAGCTGATGCCCGCCTATCGATTGCCAGACCTGTCGGCCCGTCTCGATGTCCGAGCGCGTGAAGACGAGCTCGCCGTCGACGGTGACGACCCGTTCCGGCATGGGAGGGGCCTGGCGGTGGATCTCGCCGCCCATCCACAGCAATACACCGAACGACACGGCGAGCAGCGCCGCCAGTCCGGTCCAGAGTTTCTGTGTGGTAGTCATTTCCAATCTCCTCCAGGGATCGGGGGAGATGGTGCGCGGGGCGCCGCTGCCGCGCCCTGATCCAGGTCAAGTGCGCGGTCAGTTTCTGAGGACGTTCTGCGCCAGCGCGTTCAGCCCGGACATGTCCAGCAGCTCGACCTCGCGGCGATCCACCTGGATGAGACCGTTCTCCTGGAAGCGCTTCAGGATGCGGCTCACGGTCTCGGCGGCCAGACGCAAATAGTTCGCGATGTCCGTGCGCGCCATCGTGAGCCGCATGCGTTTGGGCGACAGGCCGCGGGCGGCATAGCGGCGCGACAGCACCAGCAGGAATGCCGCCATGCGCTCCTCTGCGGTGAAATCGCCCGCCAGCAGCGTGGCCTTGCCGATGTCCTCGCTCAGCAGCCGGAAGAGCTGCTGTTGCAGCCCCGGCATGCGGGTGGCCAGCGTCGCCATGCGCGGGAAGGAGAAACGGCAGAGCAGCACCGTATCGAGCGCCACAGCGTTGCACGGGTAGCGCGACTGCGAGATGGCGTTCAGGCCGATGACCTCGCCGGGCAGGAAGAAGCCCTGGATCTGCTCGCGTCCGGCCAGGTCGGTCACGTAGGTCTTCACCGTGCCGGCGCGCACGGCTGCAATCGCGTTGAACTCGTCGCCCTCGCGGAAGATGTGCTCGCCCTCCCGGTAGGGTCCGACGTGTTCGACCAGGACGTGGAGTTCCTGCAGGCGCGACTTGTCGTAGCCGCTCTCCAGGCAGGCGGAGGAGAACGCGCAGGTGCTGCAGAAATGCAGCGCGTCGCCGTCGTCCGCCAGGATGCCGGCGCGGCGTTCCAGTACGCCGGGCTCGCCGCTCATGGCGCGCCCCCGCGTCGGCGCGCGTCCGCGCCCGGCCTCAGTGCCGGCCCGGCGCTGCGGGATGTCGTCCGGCGGCGCCGGGGTCCTGATGGTCGGGCGTGAAACACAGCGCGATTATACGGATAGCCCGGCTTTCCTGCGAAAGGATCCGCAGCTCGTCGCGCCCGATCGCGAGCCGGCCCAGCTCCTCCTGGCGCCGCAGTCTCGCGAGCGCCCCCGCGAAGTGCGCGGCGAAGTCCAACTGCCAGCGGCGTTCGATGGCCCGGATGTCGAGCCGGCGGCGGCACAGCAGATCGCGGACGATGTCGGACCGAAGGCGCTCTTCCGGATCCAGCGCGTGGCCGCAGCACAGCGGCAGCCGCTCGTCGTCTATCGCGCTCTCCCAAGACCCCACCTCGGACAGGTTCCTGCACCACACGTCGCCGATGCGGCTGAGCGCGCCCGCGCCGAAACCGAGGACGTCGCAGTCGCCTGCCGCGCAGTAGCCGCTGGGGCCGATGCCGAGCGTGCCCGCCGCGGCGGCGATCGCCAGATCGTCGTCGGGCAGCGCGTACTCGTCCGGCCCGATCAGTCGGTAGCCGCAGTCGGTCAGCGTGCGATGGCCTGCGGCGGCGATGCCGCCCAGCGAGCGGCCGGTCAGGGTGATCCGTTCGGCCCGGTCGGCGACGAGGGCGGCGATGGCATCTGCTGCCACCGACTCGTCGTAGGCCGCGTAATCGAAGCGCAAAGTGAGGCCGGTGCTGCGCAGGCCTGCCTCCCGGCAGGCGGAGAGCGCCTGGAGCACCGGCTCGATGCTGCGGTGGCGCAATGCCGCGGAGCGCCGGCCGGGCACCGTCACGGAGAGCGAGGCCCGGTTCAGCCCTGCCGCTGCGAAACGCCGGATCTCGGCGGCGGCCGGTTGCGCGCCGCCGAAGGCCACGCGGAACTCGCGGGCGGGATCCGGTGAGAAATGGAACTGTCGGCCGAGGCTCTCGACCACCTGCAGCACGTGGTCGACGTCGAGCAGGCCGCTGAAGTGCTCCAGCACCAGATGCACCACGTCCCGGTCCCGGTCGAACAGGGGGGCGATGCGCTCGATCTGGCGCAGCAGGCGCTCGACGTACATCTCGCCGGCCGCTCTCGAATAGGCCGCCGGCACGCCGTGGATCAGTCGCAGCCCGCGAGGCGCACAGATTTCCAGCGCCAGAGGGTGGGGGATGGGCACCGCGTTGCTGCGCCGGGCGGCGTCGACGAACTCGGCTTCGCCGAACGGCTTGCGGAACGTGGTCGGCGCGGGCAGCAGGTGGCTCTCCTGCACGCCGGTGGACGGACCGGGCCGGGGGCAGCATTCGACGAGGGTTTCTCCGTGCATGTGCGGACTATGCGGCGGGAATCGTATATCTGCCTTGATCTGGGTCAAGGAGACGGCGGCGCAGCGGGTCTAGTCTGCGGCCATGGACGATCGACGCACGGCACTGTTACTCATCGCGGCTGCCACGCTGGCGCTGCTGGCAATGGCCTTCGTATCAGCCGGCGCGGCGGAGGCTGCGCAACCCACCGATCGATCCGGGGTCGACACCGCGCCGCTCGAGGAGATCGTGGTGGTCGCTACGAAATACCGCACGGCGTTGCGCGACGTCGCGGCGGACGTCACGACGCTCACCCGACAGGACCTCGAGGAGACGCTGACCGCCACGCTCCCCGACATGTTCCGCTTCGTGCCGGGCGTCAGCCACGAGGGCGCGGGTTCGCGCTTCGGTGCCGAAGGCGTATCCATACGCGGCATCGGCGGCAACCGGGTCGCGCTGGAGATCGACGGCGTGCCGGTATCCGAGCAGTTCGCCATCGGCAGTTTCTCGCATGCGACGCGGGACTTCATCGACCCGGCCCTCATCGGGCGCGTGGAGATCCTGCGCGGCCCCGCCTCGGCGCTCTACGGCAGTTCCGCGCTGGGCGGCGTCGTGGCGGTGCGCACCCGCGGCGCGCTCGCGGCCGATCTCGACGCTGCCACGGCGGGCGATGCGGGCCTCGTTCGCCACGGCCGCGACGACAGTTCTCATCTCACCGGCGGGATGCACTGGGCGCGCGCCGACGGCGGTCTCGCCCTGTCGGTGGCCGGCGCTCACCGCGAGGGCGGCGCGATGGAGTCGGCCGCGGCCGAAGGCCCTGCCGATCAGCGGGACTGGCGCCGTGACGCCGGGCTGGTCGGCCTGGCCGGCAGCACTGCGGCTGGCCACGAGTGGCGGCTGACGCTGCTTCGCCAGAGCGCGGACGTGACCAGCGATATCCGCTCGACGCTGGGTGAGGGACGCTTTGCCGCCACGACGTCGCTCACGGGCGACGACCGCTCGGCGTTCACCCTGGCCAGCGGTGAGTATCGTCTGCCCCGGCCGCTGCCCTGGCTGGACGAGGCACTGCTGCGGGTGTTCCACGCGGAGGCCGACGTGCATCAGGATACCGTCGACGAAAGGGCCGCCGCCGCTGCGCCGGTGCGGCTGGCGCGCGAATTCGATTACGAGCAGCGCCTCGTCGGCGGCGAACTCAATCTGTGGCGAGAGCTGGAGGCGGGCGGGTGGTCTCATCGCCTGGGCTTCGGCGCGGAGTGGACCGAGCGCGAGACGGCGGAGATGCGCGACGGCGTCTCGCAGAGCCTCGTCGACGGATCGGTCAGCCGGCGCATACTCGGCGAGGAGTTCCCGTTGCGGGACTTCCCGGTGACCGTCACCCGCGAGCTGGGGCTGTGGCTGTCGGACCAGGTCAGCAAGGGCCCGCTCACGCTGTCCGCCGCGCTTCGTTACGACGAGAACCGGCTCGATCCGGAGCCGGATGCGGTCTACCGGGAGGACAACCCCGCGGTCGCGCCGGTGGCCGTCGCGGTGTCGGACGTCTCGCCGAAGCTCGGCATCGTCTACCGTGCCGGCGCCGACACCGACCTGTTCCTGCAATACGCCCGTGGCTTCCGCGCGCCGCCCTTCGAGGACGCGAACATCGGCCTCGACATCCCGCTGTTCAACATCCGGGCGCTGCCGAACCCGGAGCTGCGATCCGAGACCTCGGACGGCTGGGAGGCGGGACTGCGCTGGGAAGGCCGGCGCGCCCGGCTGGCGTTCGCCGCGTTCCAGACCGATTACGACGACTTCATCGAGACGAAGGCGCGCATCGGCGTGGACCCGGCGAGCGGCCGGCTGCTGTTCCAGTCCCGCAATATCGACCGGGCCAGGATCCGCGGTGTCGAGGCACGCGGATCGCTGCGTCCGGGCGGGCGCCTGCGCGGCCTGATGCTGGAGGCGGCGGCCTACCTTGCAGAAGGCGAGAACCGGATCACCGGCGAGCCCCTCGGCAGCGTGGGCCCGGCCCAGGCTGTGCTCGGGGCGCGCTGGCGCTCGCACGACGATCGCACCGGCCTGCGCGCGGTCCTCACGCTCACGGACGGCTGGTCCGGGCAGGACGACGCGGAAGGCGAGCGCTTCGAGCCCGCCGGCTACGGCGTGGTGGATCTGTACGCGACCCGCCGCCTCGGCGACCACCTCACGCTGACGCTCGGCATCGGCAACCTGACCGACCGGTGCTACTGGCGCTGGGCCGACGTGAGCGGCCTCACCCCCGACGACCCCGTGTTGCCGATGCTCGCGCAACCGGGGAGGCATTACTCGATCGGTCTGCAGTGGGACTGGTAGTCAGTCCCGCGACGACCGTCAAGGAGACGACCGATGACCAAGCAGGAGAGACTCAGACGTACGGCGCCCTGGCTGCTGTCCGGTGCCGTCATGGCCCTCGGCCTGACGGCCGGCCTGTCGGCCGGTCCGTCGGCCGATCCCTCGGCCGATCCCTCGGCCGATCCGTCGGGCCAGGATGCGGAAGTCCACCGCGCCGAGACGGCCACCGATGCCGTCGCGGAGCTCATGAATGCGGGCGAGACGCTGTATGGCACCCACTGCGCCGGCTGTCACCAGCCGACGGGGCAGGGTCTGCCCGGCGCGTTTCCTCCGCTCGCGAACTCCGACTATCTGATGGAGAGCCGGACCCGGGCCATCGAGACGGTGGTCCTCGGTCTCACGGGGCCGATCACGGTCAATGATCAGGAATTCAACGCCGTGATGCCGCCGATGGGCCACCTGGACAACGAAGAGGTGGCCGCCATCCTGACCTACGTGACCAATACCTGGGGCAACGAGGCCTCGGCGTTCAGCGCTGCCGAGGTGGCCGCGGTCCGCACGGGCACGGTCGCCGAGGATCGGGCCACCGGCGAGCGCCACCCGGGCGCGAGCGAGGGCGAGATGCGCTATCGCGGCACGCCCACGCCGGTGGACCCGGGGGACGTGCGCCAGCGGATGGAACCCGAGGGCCCGAGCCTCAGCCAGGCGGAATACAAGACGGCGACGCGGCTGTATTTCGAACGCTGCGCCGGCTGCCACGGCGTGCTGCGCAAGGGCGCCACCGGCAAGCCGCTGACGCCGGACATCACCCGGGAGAAGGGCACGGAGTATCTCAAGGCGCTCATCACGTACGGCTCGCCCGCCGGCATGCCGAACTGGGGCACGTCCGGCGAGCTCACCGAGGCCGAGATCGACATGATGGCGCGCTTCCTGCAGCAGGAGCCGCCGGAGCCCCCCGAATTCGGGCTGGCGAAGATGAAGGAGACCTGGGAGGTGAAGGTGCCGCCCGAGGAGCGCCCGACCGAGCCGCAGCCAACCCTGGCCGGCCCACCACTGCGCGTCGCGGCGGCGTCGTCGGAGCCAGCTGGGAGGCATCCGGCTCACGCGGCGCCCGACCTCGACGCGCGAGGGAAAGCGACCTCTCGCAGCCGCTCGGCCCAGGCCGAGGTCCGGTCTCCCGCCTCCAGGCCGGCGTCGAACGCCTCGAGGCGCCGGCCGGCCGCGCGCGACGAGCGCCGCGCCAAGCCTCGGGCGACGCGTCCATCTGGGGCCGCGCAGGCCAGCCCGTAGAGGCC
>Ga0102937_1001016_pt1 | contig 12785 bp, 9 predicted proteins | sample SalPonR2_B_D1_MG_FD_78213 | JGI IMG/M metagenome (GOLD analysis project Ga0102937, IMG submission 78213) | Salt pond soil microbial communities from South San Francisco under conditions of wetland restoration - Salt Pond MetaG R2_B_D1_MG | ecosystem: Environmental > Aquatic > Marine > Intertidal... | reverse complement strand
CGTCTCTACCCTACACAGAAACCCTAACTCCGAACACTAAAAAACCGCTCCTTCTCAACATCCCCGTCTCTATTCATGCCCATCATTAAATCAAACCAGCACCTCCTGCGCCTAGGCTTCGGCCCGCCTACGCTAACGCTTTGGCGAGACAAGGCAGGGCAATGTCAACGGTTCAGACCCTTTCTTCTCACGAAAGCACCAACTAATGCGATTTTAAGGCCCTTAAAGGGCGATATATAAAATAGACAAGACAACTCCGGCCTACCTATTATAAAGCTCATTATAAATAAAAAAGGCCATCTCAAATGGAGATGACCTTTATAAAATAGGGTGTTCTAAACTATTATTCTGCGTTCGACCCGATGTTACCTTGCGATACCACATTTCCTAATGAGGCATTACTTTCGTGGATATTGATATATCCATCAAAGTCAGTTAGAAAATCATAAGATTCTTCTACAATCGCATAACTTACTCCTTCAGCAGCTCCTAATCCATCGACTGGACCTAAAAAGTAAACAATATCGCCTCCTTCAGAAGCTGCATTCATGTGAATATGAGCGGGATGACATACACTTGTTCCTGTAGAACCGTTGGTTAGCTCTAAAGTAACCCATGTCATATTATTAGTCAACTCGGTAAAGGTAGCTGTTGCAGCTACGCCGGCTGATACTGACCCACTATTACTATTTGCATCCAAATCATACACCGTAGAGCGACCATTAGTCATTAAATCTACACTCCGTTCCTCGACCGTCGCATCGGAATTAGCACCAATATTTCCCTGAGATACCACATTGCCTAATGCTGCATTGCTTTCGTGAATGTTAATATATCCGTCAAAAGCTATCAACTCATCAAATCCGGCATTGACCATGTGAAAACTAATGCCTGGTGCTGTTTCTAAACCATCCAGCGGACCTAAAAAATATACAATATCACCACCCTCTTCGGCTGAATTCATATGAATGTGTGCAGGATGACTTAGAGTTGTATTTGTCGACCCACCGAGCAATTCCAAACGAACAATCGTTTGATCATCTGTAAATTCCCAAAAAGTGGCTGTAGCGTTTAATCCATTAGGAGCTATTCCCGAATTTTCATTAGCTGCTAAATCGTAACTGACTTGACGCGCATCAAATTCTATATCATCGTCATCATCGTCGCAGGCCGTACCTATGAGACCAATAGCGAGAAAAAAGAAAATTATAAATCGTTGTTTTTGAATAAATTCTAACATATTAGTACCGTTTATTTTGTTCAAACATTAAACGAGAAGATAGGCCAGGAGTTGTAAACTATGCCTAAAGCACCCCTTGGATGTAAACTGTTAGACATGACCCCAACTTTGTAGCCAATGTATTGAACAATGCAAACGGGCTAAAAATGGACTATTTTTTTGGCTTTTCTTCTTGAAGATTTTCTATACGCTCGCTCAGGGTTGCAATATTGGGGTCTATCTGCTGTGCTCGCATGTAGTCCGCCAGGGCTTGTGTGGTGTCTGACTGGCCTTCAGCCGTCATGCCTCTGTAGTAGTAAGCTTTTGCATACATGGGGTCATTTCCAATAGCTACATCAAACATGTTTTGGGCTTGCTGTAAGGAATCGAGTTCTAAAAAAAGCAAACCGGCATTGTAAAACGATTTTGATGCGCTGGGATCTTTTCGGTGCGCCTCCCTGTACTTTTCAATAGCAGCATCCCACTGCTCATTTTGATGAAGAAAAAGTGCGTGCGCGTGGATCGGCCGCAATTGGTCGGGGGCAGAACGTTCCGCATTTTCATAGAATCGAATCGCCAGGTCCAAATCTTCCTCCGCCATCATCTCTCCCATTATGAGCCAGGCGTCGGTCAGTCCTGCATCGAGCTCCACAGCCGTTTGAAAAGCTTCCATCGCTTTTACCGGAGCCTCCATATCTCGATAAACCATCCCTTTAAATAAATAGGCATCGGCTAAGCCGGGCTGCTTTTCAATGATCTTATTAGTCAAATTCATAGCGGCCAGATACTGCTCTAATATGAGATGGTATTTAGCGAGCTTTAGACCGACCTGTGCACTATCGGGAAAGGTGCCATACGCATCCTTCATCACCTCAAGGGCATCAAAGGACATATTATTCATGAGATAGGCATCAGCTAATGCCTCGTAATAAATAGGGCGTTCGGGCTGTAATTCCAAAGCCAGCGTGAAATCGCGTATAGCTTCGCTGTACACCTCTCTATCCATGTACATCATTCCCCGATCATGATATAGAGAGGCATCACCCGGTCGCTCGTCTATTTTAGCAGAGATACCGTCAATGGCGGGATCGCCGCTGCTTTCATTCAGAATTTGGGTATCTTCCTTGGAAGAACTATCACCATTTTGGCATCCCATACTAAGGCTTAAAACCATACATATATAAAAAAAGGAACGTAATTGAACCATAATCAATGTTTTTCAGAATTCAGACTATGCAACTTTTGATTACTCTAATGAGTCTGGGGGCAAAAGTAAACAATAAAAGTGCATTTCGTTATTATCTCTGGCACACCTATATTTCATTCATGAAGATTGCACTTCTTTGGCTTCTTTTGCGTTACTATACAAACGCAGAGCATGAGGCATTCGTTGCTTTCTATTTTTATTTTTATAACCATCCTGCTGTTTCTGGCCCCCTTGGGAAGTTCTGCACAGCAGGTAGTGCAACAGCTCGGCGGTGCAGAAAGTGATACATGGGATGCGCTATCGCCCGCCCTGGACAGCACATGCACGGTATTTGCTTTGGGCTACCCGCGAGAAACGCAGGTGGACGGTCAATTATATACAGCACCGGGTCGAGGAGTAGTTCTGGGTTGTCTAAGCGACACTGAATCGACAGTCTGGGGGAATCTTACCTCGCGCGGAAACACCCGCGTTCACAATATCTGCCCATCACCTCAAGGCCGGTATGTTTTTGGAAATGCTTTTTCCTTTCTCGTATACCAGGGAGACACCCTCATTTCTACCAATGGGCGCAATAATGCTTTTGTCATGCAGCTCGATACCTTAGGCAATCTGGAAAAATTGATTCACCTCAATAGTGAAGGCGCGGTGCTCGGACAGGCAGCTCTTTGGCATCGCGAATCGAATACCCTGCTTACCTTATTTCAAATTCGAGATACCCTACAATGGGACAATCAAAGCTGGGCACCCCGAGCTACGACAGCCAGTCTGCTCATGCGATGGTCCCCGGAATTAAACCTTCAATGGGCAACGTTGATCGACGGCACAGGTGAAATTGAGGGCACTCATCTCAAAAGTATAGAAGACGAACTCTACATCGCCGGCCGATTCAAAGGACAGATATCCGGACAAACAGATACTATTTTCACCCCAACGGCAGATTTCGATGGCTTTATTTATGCAGCCTCGACGCAAGGCACCGAGCGGTTTATCCGACATCTGCGCGGACAGTTTCAAGACGATGTGTTTGCCCTTGAGGTCAATGCAGCGGCCGTTTTTTTCGGAGGTCAATTCATAGGTAATCTCCGCCTGCAAAACATTGAGATTCTAACGGGTTTACAAGTCGCTGGGTACCTGGGCGCCATGGATCGAGAAGGGAACGCCTTGTGGATGCATCCCGTACGCGGCTCAAGTATTTCTCTTGCCGTTACAGCGATTCACCCCACATCTGATGAAGTGAATTGGGCCATTCGAACGGGAGAAATAACAACATTTCAAGGAGAAACCTTGCAACAGCCGACTTCAGTTGCTCAAGTGCACTCGATTCGATTGCGCACAGATCAACAAGGAGAATTTAAGGCCTGGCAGTTGTGGCCGGGCAATCCCATTATATACATTACCGATTTTTTATGGGTGAACGACAACCTGCGCGTGGCCGGTGAAATGATGGGCCAGTTTGCCGGAACGCAGAGCCGTGGCTTTTTTGATGCCCTACTCATAGATCCGAGCTCATCTACGAGCACATATATAGAATACACAGTCCCGCAAGCCCTAAAGCTGTATCCACAGCCCGCCAGAAACCAGCTATGTGTAAACCTTATTCGCCACAATTGGAAGGCCTATCAGCTGATTTCCCTATCCGGACAGTTAATACAGCAAGGGTCATTTGAAGAGCCTTGCCTGGATATATCGCAACTGCCGCCCGGGCCGTATGTGATTCGACTCATTCCACCCCATAACCAGCCACCCATCCAGCAACTCTGGATTAAGCAATAATTCATAGGGATCCCCTACGATTGATAAAAAAACCACCTCAAAGCATAGAACTTACCTAAAATTTAGGTGGGAAGAGCAAATGCTCCTAGCACCTCGCGGTTCAATTTTTCCGCGAACAACTACATGGATTTATTTTTGTAATTTTAAGAGATATAACAAGATTGATTATGAAACTAAAACACGCAATTCTTCTTCCGGGAGTACTTATCCTGTTCGCATTTATCGGTGCTTGCAGTCGGGCTTACGTTAGTCCGCAGTTTGAGTCGGTCATGAATAAAAACCCCACCGTCGCTGTCTTACCCTATCAAATTGTTTTTCAAGGGAATCCGCCCAAAGGAATGACTTCAGAGGAAATGCAAAAGATTGATACCCGCGAGCAAACCGCTTTTCAAAAGTCCTTTTTTCGGTGGATGGGATCTCGATGGCGCGACGAGCCCGTGCGTCTTCAAAGCACCACGGTCACCAATGCGCGACTCAAAAGCGCGGGCATCGAGTTGGACGAGGTTTCAGACTATTCGCCCGATGAACTCGCTAAAAAAATTGATGTAGATCTGGTTTTTGCTTGCGTGGTGGTAAAGCACCGATACCGCAGTGACTTGGCCTCATTCGGACTCGATGCCGCCAATGTTCTTTTGCGGGGAGAGGGTGTCCGGCTCAATAGTCAAACCAATGATGTAAACATCAGCGCTAACCTCGTTCGAGCCTCGGATGGAGCCACTTTGTGGAGCCACACTCGGGAAGGCGAAGTGCAATGGGACAACCCCGTACAGCAAGTTATGGATCAAGTGCACCGACGCCTCATGCGACAGTTGCCCCGCGATTAGAATTTTAATTTTTTGGCCGCATCCCTCGTCCTCGAGAGCGCGAGGCGCTCCTCGGGACGGGGTCGGGTCATTCGGGGCTATCGGTCACCCCCAGAAACTGGGGGCGACCCATCGCTGATTAGCGATGGCCCCTACTACCCCTTGCGGGGCCTACCCGCCGACCCCGCACAGCTCAATTCGGCTGGCAGAATTTTATTCGGATAATCTATAATAAATCAGACCAAAAGAAATATTGTTTTGCTCTCGTAAAATAGTGAACACAGACTACAATAAATGTTAGACGGTCACGACTTGACTTTCGTATATTAGTCTAACCACTATAATACCCACTTCATGCTCATTAAGACTTTGACTCGACTCCTTTGGATCATTCTATTTTTATCTTCTACCGCTTATATTGCCCAGGCGCAACAGCCATTAACGGCTAAGCAGCAAGCAAAGCTCTCTAATACGATTCAAGCTTTGCAGGCAGATGAGCAAGCCCAGGCCCTGGCGGTCAATACTTTTATTCGTAAAACGGGAGCACCTCGTCGGTTGGTAAATGATCAAGGGACGACCTTTGAATTGCGACGGATTGAGAATGGACGCCCCATTTACGATATGACCTTCAATAGGCAAGCTGCAATTTCAACGGGAACCAATCACGTGCAAGATGGCGGTCGCAGTGGCTTCCAGCTGATGGGTACAGATATGATAGTCGGCGAATGGGACGGGGGAGGTGTATTGACATCTCATATCGAATTTGAAGGTCGGGCGATCCAGCGGGATGATCCGTTTGCACCCTCCAATCACGCGACACATGTCGCTGGTACATTAATTGGTGCTGGCATCAATCCCGAAGCCATAGGTATGGCTCCGGAAGCGACCCTTTGGGCGCACGACTGGAATTCAGATGCCAGTGAAATGGCTCAGGCTGCTGCTGAAGGGCTCCTAATTTCAAACCACTCTTATGGAAACATTGCCGGGTGGGCGCGCGGAGACTGGTCTGAAGAAGGGAATACCCGTTGGCATTGGTGGGGCGATGTCAATATCGATAGTGTTGAAGATTTCAGATTTGGATATTATGATCAGCGCAGCGCCCAATGGGACCAAGTCGCATATGATGCACCATATTACCTTATAGTCAAGTCAGCGGGGAACAACAGAAATGATAATTATAATGGTTCGCATGTGGTGCGGATCAATGGCGAATGGGTAGAATCTGATGCCTTCCGTCGCGTGGGCGATCCCAACGGATTCGATTGCCTGCCCACCTATTCAACAGCAAAAAATATACTTACCATAGGTGCAGTGGGAAATGTAAATGGCGGCTATTCCGGACCTTCATCAGTAAATATTACGGGCTTTAGTAGTTATGGACCTACCGACGATGGACGAATCAAACCTGATATTGTCGGAGATGGCGCCGGACTCCTTTCAGCCAACAACTCCAGCGATGACGCCTACGGACGAAGCAGCGGAACTTCCATGTCGGGGCCCAATGTGGCCGGATCCCTGGTTCTACTCCAGGAGCTGCATCGCCAAATGACTGGCGAATTTATGCTATCGAGTAGTCTCAAGGGCTTAGTAATTCACACCGCAGATGATGCCGGAAATCCAGGGCCCGATTATAGCTTCGGCTGGGGTCTGCTTAATACAGAGTCGGCTGCCGAAGTTTTAGCACAGCCGCTGCGACATCCCTTCCATGAAGAAGAATTGAATCCTGCAGACACTGTAAGGTATAACATCAGTAGTGATGGAAGTACGCCCATCCGAGCCACCCTTTGTTGGACTGACCCGGCAGCACAGCCGCTTGCCCCGGCACTAAACGATCGAACCCCGCGCTTAGTGAATGATTTAGACCTTAGACTGATTGCACAGAATGGGGCTGATTCGGGTACTGTATATTTTCCATTCGCCTTAGATCCCGAAAACCCCGCCGCGGATGCTTTTTTAGACGATAATTTCATAGATAATGTGGAGATGATCAATGCCGGTATCCTACCACTTGGTGATTATGTCATTGAGATCCATCATAAAAACGACTTACAGGATAATCAACCCCAAATTTTTTCTCTGTGGATCTCTGCACCGGTTTCAGACTGCAGCTTTACCCTCGCAGTGGATAGTTTGTTCCCACCCGCTTGTTTGGGCGACCAAGCGTCAGTAGCCATGCGGACGAGCGGCGCTAATGGTCCCGTTACCTTTTTTGTAGATAATGAAAATAGAGGTTTTGATTCCCTTTTACGCCCCATTCGAAATGGTCGTGTATTCATTTCTGCTTTAGATAGTGCGGGTTGTTTTTCGACCACAGATGTGACGATCAATTCACCGGAAGGCTTAAAATTTGGTGACTTTGATCGCCTGCTAGCCCGGATTCATGAGCCACGTGCTCAGCGAAGAGAATTCGTTATTTCGACTTCATTTAGCGGTGGTTGGGGAGCAGATCCCAATGCGAATTGGTGGCGGGCAGCTCCTGTAGTTGCAGACGATGGATCTGCCAACCCCATTCTCGGATGTGGCTCCTATACCAATGACAGTCTGATGCAGGGTAAGATTGCCCTCGTGAGGCGTGGCGATTGCCAATTTGGAACCAAAGCCATGCGCGCACAAGAGGCTGGTGCGGTAGCTTGTATCATTATTAATGATGAACCGGGAGTCTTTGTTATGTCCCCCGGAGAAGACGGTGATAATGTTACCATTCCCGTATTTATGATTCCCCAGTCTCAAGGGAATGATCTGTTAGCACTTATGGCCGACACCACAGTTACGCTTAGCCTGGGAGCCGTGCCAGAGTTGGAGTCCCCGACTTGCGCCGGTGTTGATAATGGCTACATCCAGGTCCATAGCTTGCCGGGCGATGAGAATTTAGATTTTAACTGGAGTACGGGCGACCAAACCGAATCATTGAGCGACCTGGCTCCGGGTACGTATGCATTGACTATCACCGATCAACAAGGATGTACGTACAATCGGGAGTATGTGCTGACGGCACCAGATACAATCGAATTGGCATTTGATCGCGTCGAAGGCGTGAGTTGCCCAGACACCTCAGATGGGCAAGCGGTTGCGGTTGCAACTGGTGGGCAACTGCCGTATCAATTTACATGGTCTTCAGGTGAGCAGACAGCTAGCGCGACTTCTCTGACTGCCGGGTGGAATCAGGTGAGTATTACAGATGCAAGTGGATGTCTCAAAATGGATTCCATTGAGGTACCGACAGCTTTGCCACTAGCTATTTTTATTTCAGAAGTATTTCCCGCTTGTGTCGATACAGCAGTAGGTAGTGCGACACTTGTACCCCGTGGAACAGGACCTTTCAGCGTGCTTTGGGACGATAGCCTTACAGCGCTGCAGCGGTCTGACCTCGCCATTGGCCTGCATAAGTTTACCTTGTCAGATGCATGTGGACGGGTGCTAACAGATTCCGTACTCGTAACGCCAGCCAGCGACTCTTTAGGCATAGAATCCAATATTACCACAGCGGACTGTGCCGGCGAAGAAGGACGCATCGGATTCGAAATTTCGGGAGGTCGAGGGCCCTATCAGATCGGTTGGTCGAATGGCGATCAAACTAGCTCGATGGGCGTTGGAGGAAATATGTTTGCTGAAGGATGGCACTCAGCTACAATAACAGATATTTGCGGAACGACGGCTACAATCGATAGTTTTCTTATTACAGCCCCGGAACCTATTGTGGCCACCTGGACCGACATAGAGGGAGAGAGCTGTCCGGGAGCACGAGATGGATCTATAGACCTTCAAGTAAGCGGAGGCACGGGTACCTTAAGCACTGAAATTAATCCCGGCGATTCTTTGACTGCCTTGTCCGGCGGAAACTACATCTTGCTTGTGCAAGATGAAAATCAGTGTACGCTGGATACGAGTTTTACCATTCCGTCGCCCGACACATTGCGGGCAGACTTCGATGTAGAGACCGATGCTTTTTTTGTGATGTTTTTCGATCAGTCGGAAGCTGCACTGGAATATGAGTGGGACTTCGGTGATGGAAACACATCCAATGAGCCCTCACCTACTCACGTCTATGATGACGTGGGCTTGTATGAAGTTTGTTTGACGGTTAAAAATGCCTGTGGAGAAATGCAATCTTGTCAGGAGTTAAACATTGTACTCCTTTCTGCATCCTCTCCGAATGAGTTGTCTATTCAGCTTTTCCCCAATCCGGTTCAGGATCGCCTGACGGTGGCCTTACCTGCAGCAGAGGGTCAACTAGAGATATGGTCGGCCTTGGGCCAGCCCATGTGGCAAGCCCCCGCCTTGCGAAGGCAGGAGATCGAGGTCGCTCAGTGGACTCCCGGCCTGTATATTTTACGTTGGCAGGGACAAACGGTTCGGGTGATTGTGAAGTAGGGGTAGAGGCCCTCTATGGCTTAATTATATAATATGGTATTATGAGAGAAGAGGTGTCTCGTACCAAATAATTTAATCATAAATTAATTCTTTCGAGTATGGCATCGTTCAAGCGGAGTGAGGATCGAAAATCTTATAGTCTCAAGAATTGGGATTATTCGTGGGGCGCATCTTATTTCGTAACGATATGCACCTATGAAAGACAACATTTTTTTGGAGAAATCTAATCGGGTAAAATGAAATTATCCCCTTTGGGTGCGATCGCAGATGTGTTATGGAGCGAAATTAAACATCACATTAAAAATGTAAAATTAGACAACCATGTTGTAATGCCGAATCATATTCACGGGATTATACCATTAGAAACAACAACCCCATTACCAACCTATAAAGACAATCTAGGTGCATTGCGGTTTCAAAACCAAGGTCGGAACAGTTTATCCTCAATTGTCGGTTCATACAAATCTGCAGTAACGAAACATGTCCACCGATTAGGGTATGATTTTAGATGGCAATCCCGATATTACGATCATATAATCAGAGACCGAACATCATTTCTACGCATTTCGAAATACATAGAAAACAACCCTAAACAATGGCAAAAAGACGAATTTAATTCATAAACAACATACGTAGGGACAAGGCATGCCTTGTCCCTACGCATGCCTTGTCCCTACGTATGCCTTGTCCCTACACAGAACAACCGGAAATCGTCCCAAACCAATCACAGTCGACCGCGCAACATGAAATTCCAGTATAAAAACGGAAGACCATATTTTTTCAAAATCCACATGCTGTACTGCTCTTTGGCCGTGTCAAAAAAAGTGGATATGAGGGGATCACTGTCACGTACATTATCGTATTTGAATTCGGCCAGCACCATAGATCCGTAGCCGGTGACGAGAGGGCAGCTCGAGTAGCCTTCGTACCGGGCATCTGACAGCTTTTCATGAGCCATAAGCTCCAGAATATTTTCGACTACTACCGGCGCCTGTTTACGGATGGCCGCACCCGTTTTAGCAGTAGGTAGCCCGGCCGAATCACCAATGATGAATACATGGGGGTAGGTTTTGTGCTGTAAACTGTGAATATCAACCTCTCCAAAGCCTTTCATTGGTCCTTCTTTATGGACCAGGTCAGACTCGCGCAAAAATTCAGGTGCTTGCTGCGGAGGTGCGGTGTGCAGCATATCGAATGGCAAGACAAGGTGGTTTCCATCAATTTTTTTCTCGTTCAGACTGTCATCAACTTCCAGAGCCGCCTTTTCGGGGTCGGTAATCTCAAATGTGATAGTTTTATTAGCACCATCAATAGAAACGGGCTTATGGAAGGGCTTGAAGAAAATGTCGCGTTCCTCTATGATTTTATCCAGCGTTTCTTTAAAATCTTTCACGCCAAAGATAACAGAGCCCGGTGTGGCAAAGACGACATTGACATCATCTCGAACACCTTTCTTGCGGAAGTGATGCTCAGAAAGATACATGATCTTCTGTGGAGCGCCACCACACTTAAATGCTCCGGCCGGTTGAGTGAAAACAGCCTGGCCTTTCTTCGTTTTTTTGAGGGTCTCCCACACATAATCAGGGTCAGTATATACACTACAGACCCCATTTTTACCCAGAGTTTCTTTCAGGCCTTCGATAGCATCCAGCTTATTAACCAGACCGGGCGAAACCACCAAATAATCATAGGTGATCTGACCGTTACTTTTGGTTTCTAAGGCGTGATCTTTAGGCTCAACACTTGTAACCCAGTCCTTGATCCATTTCACACCTTTGGGAATGTAGCGTTTCTCTTCGCGTATGGTATCTTGATAGTCATAGGTGCCTGCACCCACCAATGTCCAGGCCGGCTGATAATAATGCTTATCTGAGGGCTCAATAATAGCGATATCCAATTTGGAATTTTTACGTTTCAATTGAGCTGCTGTCATGATGCCGCCCGTTCCACCTCCGATAATGAGAATTTGATGATGTGCCATACCTTTCGTCTTTAATTTTCATTAATTTACAACAAAATTTATTAATTCTTTGTGACATAAGTCACAAGAAGGAAGAGGTTTTATATCTTAGGTGGCAGACTGTAAACTTTCAGCTGGTTTTGTGTATTTTAGTCCTAAGAGTTCAAAATGAGACAGATCATATGATATTGACAGTAGAGACTTTGCGAGACATGATACCAGCGATAGCCGATCTGCGGCTATTGGAAGCCATTGCTGAGAAAGGTCAGCTTCAGCATATTGAGGCCGGTGAGGAGCTAATGAAGCCCGGACAGTATATGAATTCCGTTCCGATTATTGTAAAGGGAAGTATCAAAGTGCTGCGACCGGATCGCGATGGCAAGGAAGTGTTTTTGTATTACCTCAATCCGGGCGAGACCTGTGCATTATCTCTGACCTGCTGCAATGCCAATTTGCCTAGTGAAATCCGTGCTGTAGCGGAAGAAGATACAACTTTGATTACGGTGCCTTTAAGGTCTCACAACGACTGGACCCGCGAATTTAGTCAATGGAAAGAATTTGTTGCTCTGACCTACCAAAATCGATTTCAGGAGATGTTGCGCGCGATTGATGACATCGCCTTTAAAAATATGGATGAGCGCCTATTATCCTATTTGCGAGCCAAAGTATCCCAACTAAAAACCACCACCCTCGATGTAAGCCATCAAGATATAGCGAACGAACTGGGCACTTCCCGCGAGGTAATCTCCCGCCTGCTAAAAAAACTAGAAAAATCTGATCTCGTACGCCTCGGGCGACATGAGGTCGAGGTGTTAGAGCCGGGCTGGTGAGAAGGTCAACCGACTACGCCATAGGCTTCGTCGGTCAAAGAAGGTCCAAGGCGGTACGACTTGATCCGGGATCTCCTCCTCGAAAACCGTTTTTTTACTTTTTAAAATATACCCCAAACAAACTAAAAAGACTCCTCATCCCGGACTTGATCCGGGATCCCTGGCAATAATATCGTTTCTCAACAATGCCATTCCGCATCGAGGTGGTACCGACCTGCGTGCCGGCCCAATGGTCTGAACCGTTGATTAATCTGATGAATTGATTTCTTTGATTAGAGACGGGAATCTTGAGAAGGAACGGTTTTTATTCGTTTTTTTGAGTGGTGTTGTTCCTGTTGGGTTCAGAATCAATGACTTTAGTGGCGCTTTAGCGGTATTACACAGATTTTTAGGATTACACGGATTAGATACACACTTTTTGATGCTAAGCGGTGATGACTGTTGCCGGTGTGCAAGATTAAATGGTATGCAAAGCGCGCAGGCTAACCATATGATGGCAAGGCCGTCATGCGATCGGGCATTAAGGCCGATCCGTTGTCGCACCCCGCAAAATGCAGCGTGCGGCCGCAGGATTGCGGTCGTAAATGGCTTACTGTTTAAGCCCCGTGCCCCGCACGGGGTG
>Ga0102937_1001014_pt1 | contig 12796 bp, 8 predicted proteins | sample SalPonR2_B_D1_MG_FD_78213 | JGI IMG/M metagenome (GOLD analysis project Ga0102937, IMG submission 78213) | Salt pond soil microbial communities from South San Francisco under conditions of wetland restoration - Salt Pond MetaG R2_B_D1_MG | ecosystem: Environmental > Aquatic > Marine > Intertidal... | reverse complement strand
GGAGACGATCACCGCGGGGGAGATCCTCGAGCGTGGCGCGGAGAAGACGCGAACGGCGCTCGCATCCGAGCCCCACGCCCGCGCGCGCCTCACGGACGCCCTGGGAGAGGCCTACTTCGGCCTGGGGCTCTACGAACGTTCCGTGGAACTCCGGCGTGAACTCGTCGAGTGGGCCGACGCCAGCGACGCGCCGCTGGCCGAGCGCTTCCGGACGCGTCTGAACCTCTCCGAGGCGTTGAGCTGGGAGGGTCGATCGGACGACGCGCGGGCCGAGCTGGCGGCGGCCGCGACCCTTCTCACCGATGCGGGCGTGGCCACCGATGACTCGTTGTTCGCTCGGGTCGGCGATCAGGGGATCGCGATCGCCGTGTCCGCCGGCGACATCGAAGGCGCCCGGGAATTGATCGCACGCTACGACGGGACGATCCGTCGCTGGTTCCCCGACCCCAGTGGACTCCGTGGACGCTACCTCATGACGGTCGGCAATCTCGAGGACCGTGCCCGCAATCCGAACGGAGCACTCGAGCACTTCAGCGAGGCCCGCGAACAATTCCTTGCGCTCGATCCACCCGATGCACTCCGTGCGGCCGAGTGTGTCCAGAATTTCATCGGCCCGAACCTGGTGCTCGAGCGCTTCGACGAGGCCCGTGATGCGGCGACCCGGGCGGTCGAGGAACTCACGGGCATCCTCGGCGAGGAACATCCCCGTGCGATCAATGCGCGCGCGAACATGGCGATCGTCGCGGTGCGGACGGGCGATCGCGAGAGCGGCGGCGTGGAGATGCGACGCGCGCTCGAACTCTGGGAGAAGGCACTGGGGACCGACAGTGCGCAGTACGAACAGGCCGTCTACAATCTCGGCTACTTCCACCTCGAGGGTGGGAACTACGAGCAGGCGATCGAACTTCTCGAACGCAGCCACCGCGACCGGACCGAGCGCTTCGGCCCGGAGAGCATGGCGGTGACCTATCCCGCGTTCAGTCTGGCGACCGCCTACCGCGCGGTCGGTCGGCTCGAGGAATCGCTGGCGATGGCGCAGCAATCGCTGCGGATCGACGAGAAGCTGCTGGGCCCCGACCACGAGGACGTCGCGTGGGACCGCCTGGAGATCGCGCAGACGCTGAGAGCCATGCGGCGCGTCGAGGAAGCCGATTCGATGCAGGCGCGGGCGCACGCGATCTTCGAGAAGGTGCGCGCGGCGCGGGGTGGGCAGTAGCCGAGTCGACTCACGCCCATCGCGAGCCGTGCCGGGTCGGGCGGGTCGATCGGTGAGGTGGTGCGGCCGTCAGGACGCCGCGGCGGTCGCGAGGCGGTAGGTCGTGGTCCGCGCCCGCGCCACGGCGAATTCGAAGCCCAGTCCCGTGCCGAAGATCACGACGCCGGCGAAGACGAAGTCGCCGAGCGTCCAGACCACTTCGTCGGTGGAGCGCATGGCGAAGAGAGGAACGGCGAGGAGGACGTGGGTGATCAGCGCGACGCGCACGAGCTCGTGAGGGGCAGGCACGAGCGTCCTGCTCCTTTCCCGGAGGATTCCGAAGAGGGTGTCGGTGAAGCTGCACAGCACGAGGCCGGCGAGGCCCTGGCCGTGCGCGCGGCGTTCACGGCAGAGATCGGCGAAGGTCTGCCGCATGCTCGTACCGAAGCGCTCACGGAAGACGGGCGGATAGAGGCGCAGCACGATTGCGTAGAGGGCGCCCAGGCGTCGCGTCATGGGATCGTCAGCCATGGGAACTCCGGGGTCGCAGGTCGCGGAGCTGCGCGACGGCGACGACCTCGCGATAGCGTTCGAGTTCGGTGGCCAGCGCTTCGCGGCCCTGGCCAGTGATCTCGTAGTAGACGCGCCGTTCGTCCTCCATCTCCGGGTCGACGCGGCTCTCGGTCTCGCGGACGAGGCCGGCGTCCATCATCCGGTTCAACGAGCCGTAAAGGGTGCCCGGGCCCATGTTCACACGCCCGTTCGAGTCGGCCTCGACCTGCTTCATGATGCCGTAGCCGTGCCGCTCGCGGGCGGACAGCGCCAGCAGGATGTGCAGGACGGCGGGAGTGAGCGGCTTGGGAGGCTTCGTACTCATGGGGGCGATGAGATATCCGTGACGGATATAGCACAAGTCGAAAGTGCTGCCCGGTGCTCGGTGGCGCGCAGCGGACGCGCTCCAATGGCTATCGTGCACAGATTCGCGCTTCGTCGTTGGACTCGCGGCCGACGAGAGGGCCATGCCCTGGTTCTTGCGTAGAAGTTGCAGGTCTGGCACGAGAAGGCGGGCGCCGGCGGTCTGATACGGACTTCCGCTTCGAGGGCGCGTGTGCCAGACTCGGCGGGCCGAACGCCCCCCCCGTCCGGGTTCCGTGAAGTCCTGTCGCAACTGCAACCAGTCCCTCGCCGACGGCCCCTTCTGCCCGCACTGCGGACAGAAGGACGAAGGCCTGCCCACGATGCGTCAGCTCTTCGGGCAGGTGCTCGACGACGTCTTCTCGATCGACTCGAAGGTCGTGCGGACCTACACGACCTTGCTGTTGAAGCCGGGACGGATCACCTCCGAGTACCTCGCCGGGCGGCGGGCGCGGTACGTGCGGCCCTTGCGCCTGTACTTGTTGAACTCGCTGCTGTACTTCCTCGCCGCGGCGGCGATGGGGCAGACCTTCATGGCCACCGGCGACGAGGGCAGTGGCGCCGTGGTCCGGGTCGGCGATCAGGCCGGTGGCTCCTCGGTCGAGGACGTCGCTGACGCGCTCCGCGACGCCGACTTCGATCCGGCCGTACGCACGCGGCTGCGCGAATCGCTCGCCGACGCGCGCGTCGACTCGGCCTGGATCGATGCGTTGGCCCCCCGCGACACCGTGGAGATCGACGGCGACGACTTCGGTTCGGTCCCCCTGGTGGGGTCCCGCGTGCGCTCGCAGATCGAGAAGGCCGAAGCGATGGAGTCCGACGAGGTCTCGCTGGCGCTCAACGAGGCCATGATGCGCCACTTACCGAAGGTGGTCTTCGCCCTGGTGCCGGTGTTCGCGGCGATCCTCGCGTTGCTCTACCGTCGACAACGCCGCCTCTACGCCGAACACTTCGTGGCCGCTCTGCACGGCCACTCCGTCGCGTTCCTGTTACTCTTCGTGGCGACGGTGGTGCCCACCGAGGTCGACAACGTCTTCGTCCTCGCGGCGCTGATCGTCCACGGGCTGGTGGGACTGCGGCAGGTGTACGGGCAGGGCTGGGTGAAGACGGTGATCAAGGCGATGATGATCACGATGAGCTATTCGATCGTGCTGCTCGGCGGGGTCGCCGTCGCGGCGGTGGTGGCGTTCCTGACGATCTGAGTCGCGCCCGACGGCCCGACACGATCGTCCCCACCTGCGTGGTGGACCGCTGCGCCGTTCCATCGTGCGGGTCGTTGCCACCGAGTTTGCGGGTGTGACAGCTGAACGCGAGCAGACGCTCCCCACGACAGCTCGGACAGCGCATGCGCGCGACTCCACCCTCGGGGCGGCCGCACGCGAGGTGCTGGTCCACGACACGAAGGACCGTACGCCGCAGACTACCGCGCCGGTGCTCGAAGCGCTCGACGTGGACCCGCACGTAGGGCTCGAAGTTCCCTTCGAACAGCCGGTAGAGCGCCGTGGTCTGGGCATGGCGCGGGCACTGGACGTTCGCTGCCGAAGGCGCCGTCGACCTCGAGGCCGGCGTAGGAGGTCAGCTGATCAGCGGTGAAATCCAGGGCCAGAGGGGCGTTGACACGGCGGGCCAGATCCACTTTCCTTCGTCTCACTGAGGGTGGCCTTTCGACACGCGGGGTCTTGAGAAGTAGGCAACTCCTTTCTGCCGCGATCGTGGCCAGATCTCGAGGAGAAAGGCGGCTCTCGTCAGAGATGCCGCCTTTCTTCATGTCGCGTTTCGAGGAATTGGGGCTAGAGTTCCGCATCTACGGAGGCCTCCCTCGCCGAGGCGGATGTTCTTCGTCGTCCGCGGTGGAGTCCATCGCATCGAGACGCCTCACCCTTCGTTCCCAGGCCGGCGACGGTGATCCGTGGAGACCATTCCCGTTCTGATCGGCGTGGCCTTTCTCCTGGGGCTCTGTGCGCGCCTGGTCGGCTTGCCACCGCTGGTGGGATTCCTGATCGCTGGTTTCGGCCTGGGCGCCACCGGCTACGAATCCTCGCCGGATCTACAGCTCGTCGCCGATCTCGGCGTCACGTTGTTGTTGTTCACCATCGGTCTCAAGCTCCGCGTCCGGAGTCTGCTGCGGCCCGAGATCTGGGCCGGGTCGATCGTCCACATGGCTCTCGTCGTGGCGTCGCTCACCGGGGTCTTCGTGTTCCTGGGATTCGGCCAGTTCGCCTCGCTCGACCTTCGCACGGCCGCCTTGATCGCCTTCGCCCTGAGTTTCTCGAGTACGGTCTTCGCGGTGAAGGTCTTCGAGGAACAAGGGCAGTCCAGCACGTTGTTCGCGCGCACTGCGATCGGTCTGCTGATCATGCAGGACATCGTGGCCGTGGTGTTCCTTGCCATTTCGCAGGGCAAGGCGCCGACGCCGTGGGCGATCGGCCTGCTGCTCCTGCTACCGGGACGGCGGGCTCTGGGTTGGTTGCTCGACCGAACGGGTCACGGCGAATTGCTCCTCCTTCTCGGCGTGATGATGAACTTCGTCGGCTGGAACCTCTTCGAGATCGTTCAACTCAAGGGCGATCTCGGGGCCCTGGTCATGGGCATGCTGATCGCCGATCATCCGAAGGCCAAGGAGATGGCGCGGTCGCTCCTCGGATTCAAGGATCTCTTCCTCGTCGGGTTCTTCCTCACGATCGGCTTGCGTGGGGTCCCTTCGGCGAGCGACCTCGGGATCGCGCTCTTCCTCACGGCCTTGATTCCTCTCAAGATGGCTCTGTACTTCGGCGTTCTGACACGCTTCCGGCTGCGCGCGCGGACGTCGCTGGTGGCCACGCTCGGCCTGGCCAACTACAGCGAGTTCGGCCTGATCGTGGGCACACTCGGCGTGAGTGCGGGGTGGTTGAGCGATCAGTGGTTGCTGATCCTCGCGGTGGCCGTCGCGTTGACCTTCGTGCTGGCGGCGCCGTTGAACGCCACGTCGAATCGGATCTACGACTGCCTTCGCGAGACGCTGGTGCGCTTCGAGACCGAGCAGCGGAAGTCCGAAGAGATCCCCGTGTCACCGGGGGCGGCGGAAGTGGTGATCTTCGGCATGGGACGTGTCGGCACGGGGGCCTACGGCGCGCTACAGGAGCAGTTCGGCAAGCGCGTGCTCGGCGTCGACACCGACCGAGGTGTGGTCGAGCGCCACGTCGACGCCGGCCGCAACGTCATCCCCGGCGACCCGACCGACCTCGACTTCTGGGACCGCTTCGACGACACCGGAGGACGGATCGAGTTGGTCCTGTTGGCCCTCCCCAATCACCAGGCCAACCTCGCGGCTGCGGCGGAGATGGAGAAGCTGCCCATCCGCTCCCGGTTCCGTGTCGCCGCCACGGCCAAGTACGACGACCAGATCCCGGCGCTCGAGGCCCATGGTGTGGACGTGGCCTTCAATCTCTACGCCGAGGCCGGGCAGGGCTACGCGGACATGGTGATGACCCTCACGCAGGAGGGGAGTCGGGCTCGAGGAGTTCGACTCGGGGCCCATCCGTGAGCTGGGTTCGCCAGCCGACGCGCCTCGGTCGTCGGATCCCACCTTCAGCGCGGAGCGTCGGCTCACCCGCCCAAGCGTCCGACTTCCGCGGCGGAAGCGGTGGGACTTCCACTGCGGAAGCGCGAAGGCTTCCGGCGCGGAACATCCCCAGACGATCCCGGGGATCCCCAGACATCCCAAGGTGTCACCGGGCCGGACGGTTCTCGCGGACCAGATCCTCGCTCGCGGAGATCTCGCCCTCGACAGGGGCAGCGCCTTCGACGGCGGTCAGCCCTCACCGTCCAGCACGATCCGATAGGCCGCGGCTTCGTCCGGATCCGGTGTGACCCGCAGGTTCGTGAGGTCGCGTGTGCGCGTGAGGAATTCGTCGCGCGGGAGATCGCGGAACAGGGGGTCGAGCGGGAGCCGCCAGGCGACCCAGCCCGCGGAGGTGTCGGCCAGCAACCAACGGCCGCGGGGATCGAAGTGCAGGCCCATGACGAACGACCGGCCCTCGCCCGGCATCCCGACCGTCCACTCGCCGTCGCCATCGATCTCGGCAATCTTCAGGACACCGTCCCATCCCGCGGCGGCCACCAGCCCGAGCTCGTCGCTCCGGACCACGTCGGACGGGCGGGGGCGGGTGAGGTTCGTCACGCGACGTCGGGTACCGGTCCGGAGTTCCACGTCCCACAGTGTCCACTCCTCGTCCACGAGGGCCACGTGGCGGCCGTCGTCGGTGAAGCCGTGCACGAAGGTGTCGCTCTCGGTCAGTAGCGTGTCGGGCGGGAGTGTCGGGTCGTCGAGATCGATCCGGACGACGTGGTCGGACGACAGGACGGGCAGGTGTCGGTCGTCGAAGCGCGCCTCGCGGATCGTGCCCACGTTCGGCTCGAGCGTCGCCTCGACCCGATCCTGCTCGAGGTCGACGACACGGAGCGTTCGACTCGCGCCCGCCGGTGGCACGGTGATGCAGACGATGCGGCGGCCGGTCGCATCGATCGCCAGGGGCGGTTCGTACTGGCCCACGCTCTCGAGGCGCGTGAGCTCGTCGCGCTCGAGGTCGATCCGTCGGAAGGCGTCGACCTTCACGTTGTAGGTGACCGCGACGCGTCCGTCGTCGGAGACGAGGAACGCGTGGGTCATGCCCCGATTCAACGGGATCCCCTGTCCGACGAGTCGGACGGGCTCCTTCGCGCTGCGATCGAGCGGCATCTCCAGGAAGGTCCCCGCCAGGGTCCACACGTAGAGCGCGCTGCCGTCGGGGGCCGGGGTGACCGTTGCGCCGGCACCGAGGGAGTCCCGCACGGCGAGGGTCCAGGCGATGGGCCCTTCGGTCCTCCAGTGCGCGACGGCACCGCCGCCGGTGATCCCGTTGCGACTGGTGACGATCGTTCCGTCGGGAAGGAACGTGCCGTCGTGGGCCCAGTGCGTGCGATCCAGCAGGCGGGTCGGCGTCCGGGGCGGACGATGGTCGTCGTCGAACACCTCGATCGTCGCCGAGCCCCACGACACGAGATAGCGATCCCGGTGGGGGTCGAAGCGTCCGGCGTGGTCCTCCGGCTCCAGTCGGTGCTCGGCGACACGGCGCGGCGGGGACGTCGTCAGGTCCCAGCGACGCACGACGCCGCGGATGTCCACGGATCCGGCACTCGAAGCCGTGTCGTCGACGAAGACACAGGTGATCGGGTGGTCGTGCCGTCCGACCGGTCGGGCGTCGCCGCCGTCGAGATCGTCGACCGATTGCAGGAGGACGGTTCCGTCGGCGTAGTCGAGGATCCATCGACCGGTGGGGTCGATCGCCGGCCGGTGGTCGCTGACCTGCAGGTCGTGGCGACCGGCCGAACGTCCCATGCGGCGGGTCGATCCGCCGATGGCGTCGACCTCCCACCACAGTGGAGCCTCCCCCGGAACGGTCTCCACGAAGAAGAACCGACCCGGCTCGTCGGACGGGTAGACGTACGACGACTGCACCGACGCGGGCTTCGGTCGGTACAGGACCGAGTCGCCGTTGGCCACCCGCCACACGTGCAGCCCGGCCGTCGAGACGGCCGCGACGTGCGTGGCGTTCGGGTCGAAGCGCAACTGGAACGCGAAACCCTCCGCCGACGACACGAAGGTCCGCATGGACAGATCGGACGTGTCGTAGATGCCGACGGTGGGGTTCCGTGTGCGCGACCATGCGACCGCACAGAGGCGACCGTCGAGGGAGGCGTCGACGGAGAGGGGGTTGCCGCTCTGGCCGTGGCGGGGCCATTCGTCACGCAGTGGGCCGGTGACCAGGGCCCGGCGGACGACGTCGCGGGTGGCGGGTTGGTCGACCACTTCGAGGCTCGAGATCGCGTAGGCCACCGCGAGCGAAGGGTCGTCGTTCACGTTCTCCCGCGCGAGCTACAAGCGCTCGTTGGCGACGGCCCGGTCGCGTTCGCGCGCGATGACCCGCGTCTGGTGGGTCTGCCACGCGGCGAAGGCGACGATCAGGACGAGCAGCAGGGTGGACGTACCGACCGCGGTGCGGTGCCGTTGGACGAAGCGCGCGGTCCGGTAACGCACCGATGGCGGGCGTGCCTCCACCGGCTCGGTCCGCAGGTGGCGCCCGATGTCCTCGGCAAGGTCCCGCGGCGTTTCGTAGCGCCGCTTCGGATCCTTCTCGAGGGACTTCAACGTGATCCAGTCCAGGTCGCCCCGCAGCTTGCTCGTGAGCTTCCGCGGATCGAGGCGACGGAGCGCCGCCACTTCCGCCGTCCGGTTCCCGAGGGTCGAGACGCGGGTGCTCGGCCGGGGGACCTCGCTCTCGCGCAGCACGCGGAGCATGCCGTCCATCCCCGCCCGGGCGAGCTCCTCGGGATCGTAGGGCAGTGCTCCCACCAGCAGCTCGTAGAGGATCACGCCGAGCGAATAGACGTCGGCGCGGGTGTCGACGCCGGCCGCGGTCATGGCCACCTGCTCGGGACTCGTGTACAGCGGCGTGCCGATCAATTGTCCGACGAAGGTCGCCGCACTGCGATCGGTCAGCGGTCGCGCGGTGGCCTTGGCGATGCCGAAGTCGATGATCTTGGGCACCGCCTGGCCGTCGACCTCGACGACGAGGATGTTGCTCGGCTTGAGGTCGCGGTGGAGCACCGTCTTCTGGTGGGCGTGCTGGATCGCCTGGCAGACGGTCCGGAACAGGCGCAACCGCTCCTCGATCGACAGGCGCCGGCTCTCGCAGTAGTCGGTGATCGGCTCGCCGGCCAGGTACTCCATGGCGATGAACGGGCGCCCGTCGGCGGTCGCGCCCGCGTCGTACACGCGTGCAATGGCCGGGTGGTCCATCAGCGCCATCGCCTGCCGCTCGATCTCGAAGCGCGTGATCACCTCGCGGGTGTCCATGCCCTTCTTGATGATCTTGAGCGCGACGATGCGGCGGACGGGCTCGTGCTGCTCGGCGCGCCACACCTCGCCCATGGCGCCGGTGCCGATGCGCTCGAGCAGGCGGTAGGGACCGATGCGGCGTGCATCGTCGTCGGGACGGGCAGGGTCGTCTCGGCCGGTCATGACGTCGGTGGTGGGAGCACGAGGGGCCGCGGCGGGAGCCGGAGGCACGGCGAGTGTGCCCGGAATCGGCGGGAGCGTCGCGGGTGGATCACGGATTCGGGGGACATGCCCCCCCAGAGGAAGACGGTCTCGTTGACCCGACCGAACGGCTCCGGCTACGATTTTCCCACGGTTCCCGCCGGTCACGTCCCCCTCCGTCGAGGTTTGCACGGTGGAGCCCGAGGATCTGTTCGACACCCACGGACTCGTGCGAAGCGCGCGTGACGGCGACGCCCGCGCGATCGAGCGTCTCTACCGCCGGTACATCGACCGCGTCGAGACCTGGGCGCGCGGACGCGTTCCGCTCCGCGCGCGGGACCTGCACGACACCCAGTCCGTCGCCCACGACGTCCTCGTCCGCAGCCTGCTCCGCGTCGTCGACGGCGACGAGGGGATCCGGACGTCCTTCCGCGCCTACGTCCGACGCGCACTGCGCAACCACCTTGCGGACCTGGGCCGGGGGACGAGGCCGCTGCATGCCGACCTCGACACGGACCTCCCCGAGGACGGCCCCTCCGAGCTCGAGTGCCTGCTCGAGCGCGAATTCGAAGCCTTCGTGCGGTGTCGGATCGACGAGCTGCCGGGGCCGTCGCGCGAGCTGCTCGTCCTGCGCTTCGAGCTCGAACTCGGCTACGCCGAACTCGCCCGTCGGCTGTCGCTCGAGTCGGCCGACGCCGCCCGGATGCGTGTGAACCGGGTGCTCGATCGGTTGCGGGGGGCGATCGAGCGTCCGGCCTGATCGCACCGGACACCGTTCGATCCCGCATTCGGGCCCGTCTCCTGTGTAGAACACGAATCGCGTGGTACACGGCAGGGGCCGGTGCGACCACGCCGGATTCCACACTGCAGGAGGCCTCCCGTGCGCCCTCTCCGTTCCCTGTTTCCCATCGCCACCCTCGTCCTGGTCCTCGTGGCCACCGGCTGCGATCGCGACCGCATCACCGATCCCGCGGACACCGTCCCGAGCGGCACGGTCCCGTCCGTCGAGGAAACCGCCGATCCGCGCGTCGAGTCCCTCGCCGCCCAGCTCGCCCTCGCCGCCCACTGGGAGATCGATCCCGAGCGCGCTCCCGACGTCGACGGCCTCGATCGGATCGTCGGTCCGGTGACCGTCGTCGATCGTGCCGCGCTGACCGAGGACGTCGTGCACGTCGTCTTCGAGATCCGGACCGGCAACGGTCCCTACGATGCGATCCGGCTGCACCGGGTCGTGCGGGAGCGTCGGCCGGGACGTCCGATCCGGGCTCCGGAATCGCTGTTCCTCCTCCACGGATCGGGCGTCGGTTTCGAGGGATCGTTCCTCGCCGCGCCGTCGGACCCGGCCGAGCGCTCGCTGCCCGTGTTCCTGGCCGAGAACGGGATCGACGTGTGGGGGATCGATCTCGGGTGGACGCTGGTCCCGCCCGCCGAGACCGACGTCACCGTGTTCGACGAATGGGGTCTCGAGCGCGACGTCCGCGACCTGGAGCTGGGCGTGGCGATCGCCCGGGTGGCCCGTTTGCTCACGGGCAGTGGAATCGCCCGCCTGAACCTCCTGGGCTGGAGCACGGGAGAGTCGAAGGGCTATGTGTACCTCGCCCGCGAAGCCGACCGTCCGCGTTTCCTCCGGAACGTGAAGACCTTCCTGCCCGTCGACAGCGGGCTCCTCTCGACCGATCCGCAGGTCCAGCAGGGCCGGTGCGACGCGATCGCCGGGATCGAGGCCCTGCTCGACGGCGGCATCTTCGCCGACGACACCGGGGTGCTGGCACGGACCGCTGCCGGTCTCGCCGCGCAGGATCCGGACGGGGTCTCGCCCCTCGGCTTCGCGCCGCTGACCAACCTGCAGACGCTGCTGCTCGCCCAGTCGCAGACGGGGACGGTCTTCGGCACCGACCCGGCCTCGTTCCACCTCTTCGCCGGGACCTTCGACGCGACCGGTCTGCCCGACGGGTTCCGGTACGTCCCCGTGTCGACGGGAATCGAGTTCTACGCGTCGTGGGCTCCCTACGAGCCGTGGCTCACGAAACGCGACATCGCCCAGTACGACTGCCCGACGGTGGCGCCGGTGCTGCCGGCGGACTTCGGCGCGATCGAGGTGCCGATCCTGTACGTGGGTGCCGGTGGGGGCAACGGTGCGGTCGGCGAGGACCTGCAGGGCTTCGTCGGCAGTGACGACTTCCGCTCCCTGATCGTGTCGACCGACGCGAACCCCTTCCTCGACTTCGGGCACGCCGACCTGTTCAAGGCCGAGGACGCACGCGCGCTGTTCTGGCAGCCGGTTCTCGACTGGATCGAGGAGCACGCGGGACGTGGCGGTCGGGGTGGACGGGGTGCGCTGGCGACGCGCTGATCGTCCGATCGCTCGCGATGCTCGGAGTGGCGGCCCCGTCGCATGGACGGGGTCACCACGTCTTCCGGACACGAAGAAGGGCCGTCGCGGCTCCCGACCCGACGGCCCCGGGCGCGCACGATCCCCCGTCGCGGACATGACGTCCACGCGGTACCGGGACCAGGCACCCTTCGAGAGTACAGACGCACTTCGAGCCTGGACCGAACGCGGGCAGTACCGATTCATCCACCGGTGGACGTGTGAACGCACGAGTCGCTGGTACGGGGAGGGGCTGCCGGCGAGCAGCCCCTCTCTCTTGCACCGGCAGCGCGGCCGTGTTACGTCATCCGTAATCGGAATCCGTAACACGAGCCGAGGGTGCGCCGTGGACCCCGCCATCGTCCGCGAGATCCTGAGCAGCCTGTGGCGGATCCACATCCTCCACCACGCCGGCGAGCGCCCGGTGGTGGGTCACTGGATGCTCCGAGAACTGCGCGCGCACGGCTACGAGGTCAGCCCCGGCACGCTCTACCCCATGCTGCACCGCATGGAGGAGCGGGGCTGGCTGGAGTCCGAAGCCCAGGGAACCGGCAGCCGCGCGCCGCGGGCGTACTCGCTCACGCCGAAGGGCGCCGAGGTGCTGGCCACCGTCCGCGAGGCCCTGCACGAGTTGACGGCGGAACTCGACGGAACGGATTCCCGGCCTGCGCGGTGAACGGGTCGCACGAAAGGACCATCCATGAACGGCGCCGCTCCCGGCGAGGGATCCACGCCCCCTTCGCTCGCCCGCGTCGTCGGGCTGTGGGGGGCGGTGTGGATGGGACTGGGGTCCATTCTCGGCACCGGGGTCTTCGTCAGTCTGGGCATCGCCACCGGCGTGGTCGGGTCGGGGGTCGTGCTCGCCGTGGCGCTGGCCGCGCTGGTGGCCACGGCGAACGGGCTGTCGAGCGCGCAGCTCGCGGCGGCGCATCCGGTGAGCGGAGGGACCTACGAGTACGGGCATCGGCTCGTGCACCCGGTGGCGGGCTTCACGGCGGGGTGGATGTTCCTCGCCGCCAAGAGCGCGTCGGCGGCCACGGCCGCGCTGGGGTGCGCCGGTTACCTGCTGCACACGCTGGGACTGCCCGACACCGCAGGCGTGCGGGTCGTGGTCGGACTCGGGATCGTGCTCGTACTCACCGCCCTGATCGCCGGCGGCTTGCGGCGATCGAACCACGTGAACATCACGATCGTCACGCTCACGCTGGTCGCGCTGGCCTCGTTCGTGGTCTTCGGTTGGCTCGACGTCGCCGACGGC
>Ga0102937_1001008_pt1 | contig 12835 bp, 13 predicted proteins | sample SalPonR2_B_D1_MG_FD_78213 | JGI IMG/M metagenome (GOLD analysis project Ga0102937, IMG submission 78213) | Salt pond soil microbial communities from South San Francisco under conditions of wetland restoration - Salt Pond MetaG R2_B_D1_MG | ecosystem: Environmental > Aquatic > Marine > Intertidal... | reverse complement strand
GTCGGGATCGATCTCGGGGGCGACCCGGGCGATCGCGGCGCGGACGGTGGATCGGTGGTCGGTCATGGCGTCTCCTCCCGGAGCAGTCGGTCGAGGGCCCGGTTCATCTCCGCCAGGAAGACCGAGCCGGTGAGCCCGTCGGTGGCACGGTGGTCGCCGGACAGCGACGCCCGCACGGTGCGTGCGACGCGGACGGAATCGCCGTCGGCCCACACGTCGTCGCGGACGGCACCGAGGCCGACCAGCGCCACCTGCGGGGGATGGATCACGCCGAACACGGCATCGGCGCCCTGGTCGCCGAGGTTGGTGACGGTGATGCTGGCCTCGGCCAGATCGGACCCGCGCAGGCGACCCCGGCGCGCCCGTTCGACGATCTCTCGCAGCCGGCCCATCATCGCGTCGACGTCGAGCTCGTCGGCGTTGGCGATGGTCGGCACGATCACACCGCCCGACCGCAGGGAGAGGACGACCCCGATGTCGACATGGTCGGCAGCGTGGAAACGGTCGTCGCGCCACCAGCCGTTGCACTCGGCGACGCCCTGTGCCGCGGCGGCGACGCCGGCCAGCAGCACGGCGGCTGGAAGGATGCGGTCGGCGACCGAGCGCTGCTCGTTCAGGGAGCGCAGCCGGTCGAGCAGGTCGCCGACGTCGAGGCGACGCTCGAGGTGGTAGTGGGGGATCTCGCGCCACGAGCGCGCCATCAGCTCGGCGATGCGCCGGCGCATCGGGTCGACGTCCGGAACCTGTGGACCGCGTGCCTCTCGGCCCGCATCCAGCACGTCGGCGCCGGTGACGGGCCGTCCGTTCGCGGCGAGGTCGCCGAGTCGCTCGCCGGGGATGCCGGCCTCCTCGGCGAGCCGCCTCGCCCGCGGGGTGACGCGCGGCCGCCCTCCCGGCGCCTGTGCCGGTTCGCGAGACGGTTCGCGAGACGGTTCGCGAGACGGTGCCGGAGACGGTGCGGGGATCGTGGACGCAGCATGCTCGACGTCGCTGCGCGTCACCCGCCCGCCCGGGCCGGTGCCGTGCACGTGAGCGATGTCGACACGGTGCTGCTCGGCGAGGTGACGCACCAGTGGCGAGGTCACATGGGTCGCATGCGGCGTCGGAGTTTCCCGACCGGCTGGCGCCTCCGCTGCGTCCTCTGGTTCCACCTCCGTTGCGGACGGTGCCTCCTCCGCCTCGGGTGCCTCGTCGGGTCCGGCGCCCCGAGCCGTCGCCTCCAGTTCGGCGATGGGCGTTCCGACCGGCACCACCTCGCCCGGCTCGACCAGGAACCGACCGATCGTCGCCGCCCGGAAGACCTCGATCTCGATGTCGGCCTTGTCGGTCTCGACCACCGCCACGATCTCCCCACGGTCGACGTGGTCGCCGGGCTCGACCAGCCACTCCACGATCCGCCCTTCCGTCATGTCGGCGCCGAGTGCGGGCATCCGCAGCTCGACCGTCGATGCGGCCGTGTCGGTCATCACCGTCTCCCCGGAATGGCCATCCGTGCGACGTCGCCCTGCACGGCCGCGCGCGCCGCCTCCACCACGCCGTCGACGCTCGGCAGCGCTGCCTGCTCGAGGTGCCGGGGATAGGGGAGGGGCACCTCGGCGGTGGCGACCCGGCCGACCGGCGCGTCGAGCTCGTAGAACACCTGCTCGACGATGCGGGCGGAGACCTCACCGGAGAGTCCGACCGAGCGCCAACCCTCGTCGACGACGATCGCCCGATGCGTCCGGGCCACCGAGTCCATGATCGTCGCGTCGTCGAGCGGTCGGAGCGACCGGAGGTCGATCACCTCGGCGTCGATGCCGTCCGTGGCCAGCGTCTCCGCTGCCGAGAGACAGGTCGGGAGCGTGCCGCCGAACGTGATGATCGTGAGGTCCGTTCCCGGGCGCCGGACGACGGCGCGGTCGAGCGGGACCTCCGGATCGGTGTCGGGCACGTCGCCCTCCACGCCGTACAGGCCACCGTGCTCGAAGACGATCACCGGGTCGGGGTCGGCGAGCGCCGGGCCCAGCATCCAGCGGAAGTCGGCGATCGTGCCGGGGGCGACGACCTTGATGCCCGGGATGTGGGCGTACCAGCCGTCGAAGCTGTGGCTGTGCTGTGCCGCGAGCTGACGGCCGCCACCGGTGGTGGTGCGGATCACGAGCGGCACACCGCACTGCCCGGCCGACATGTGCCGCAACGTGGCCGCGTTGTTGACGATCTGGTCGAGTGCCAGGAGGCTGAAATTGGCGGTCATGATCTCCACGATCGGACGCATGCCGCCCATCGCCGCCCCGATGCCTGCCCCGACGAACGCCGACTCCGACAGCGGGGTGTCGCGGATCCGGTCGGGGCCGAACTCGTCGAGCAGGCCGGTGGAGACGGCGAAGCAGCCTCCGTAGCGGCCGACGTCCTCGCCCATCAGGAACACCCGCTCGTCTGCCTGCAGGGCGGCCTGCATCGCCGCGCGCATCGCCGTCCGGCCCGTCATGGTGCTCATCACGTTCCTCCATCCGCAGACACGTCGGCATACACGTGGGTCAGCAGTTCGTCGGGGTCCTCGAGCGGTGACGCTTCGGCGAACTCGACGGCCGCATCGATCTCGGCGTCGACCTCGGCCTCCACCTGTGCCCGCACGTCGGGGTCGGCCTGGCCGGCCTCCACCATCCGCTCGACCAGCAGGTCGATCGGGTCCCGGCCGCGCCACGTGGCGACCTCGGACTTGTCACGGTAGAGCTCGGGGTCGTACATCGAGTGGGCGCGGAAGCGGTAGGTCCGGAACTCGAGGAACGCCGGCCCGCCGCTGTTGCGGACATAGGCGACCGCCCGTTCGGCGGTGGCCGCAACCGCCTCGACGTCCATCCCGTCGACCGGCCACGCCGGCATCCCGTAGGACGCAGCCCGCAACGAGAGGTCGGTGTTGGCCTCCGAGCGGTCGAGGGCGGTCCCCATCGCATAGAGGTTGTTCTCGCAGCAGAACAGCACCGGAAGATTCCACAGCGCGGCGAGGTTCATCGACTCGTGGAACTCCCCTTCGGCCACGGCTCCCTCGCCGAAGAAGCAGGCGGTGATCGCCGGCCGGTCCTTCATCCGGTCGGCGAGCGCCAGGCCCACGGCGAGCGGGAGCCCACCACCGACGATCGCGTTGCCCCCGTAGAAGTGGCGTGCCGTGTCGAACAGGTGCATCGAACCGCCGCGGCCACCCGAGCAGCCGTCCACCCGGCCGAACATCTCGGCCATCACCGCCCCGGCGGGCACACCCCGCAACAGCGCATGGCCGTGCTCGCGGTAGGTGCCGACGACGTTGTCGGCGGGGTCGAGCGCCGGCATCGTGCCCGCGGCGACGGCCTCCTCGCCGACGTAGAGGTGCAGGAAGCCGTGGATCTTCGTCTCCTGGTAGAGCTGAGCGCAGCGCTCCTCGAAGCGGCGAACCAGCACCATCGCACGCAGTGCCTCGGCGCGTGTCTCGGCGGTCGGACGGGTCACGACTGCCCTCCTTCCAGGGTCGACAGGTCGCCCTCGGGCAGGCCCAGCTCCCGCGCCCGCAGCAGTCGTCGCATCACCTTGCCGCTCCGGGTGGTGGGCAGGCTGTCGACGGCCACGATCTCCCGCGGGGCCAGCGCCGGCCCGAGGCGGCGACGGGCGTGCGCCATCACCCCCGTGATGGTCTCCTCGCTCGGTTCCACCCCCTGGCGCAGCACGACACGCGCGTGCACCACGGCTCCTGCGACCGGGTCGGGCACGCCGTACACGCCCGAGCCCGTCACGTCGTCGTGGTCGTTCAACACCTGTTCGACCTCGAACGGGCCGATCAGGTGGCCGGCGGTCTTGATCACGTCGTCGCCGCGACCGACGAACCAGAAGTAACCGTCGGCGTCGCGCCGGGCCAGGTCACCCGACAGGTACCAGCCGTCGGCGAAGGCACGTCGGTACCGATCCTCGTTGTTCAGGTAGGTGCGGAACATCGACGGCCATCCGGGTCGCAGTGCGATCATGCCGATCGTCTCGGGGTCGGTGATCTCCTCGACGTGCCCCTCGGCGTCGACCACCACTTCACCCTCGTCGTCGGTGCGCAGCACGGTGGCCTCGATGCCGTCGACCGCCGTGCCGATCGCTCCCTCCCTGGGCGGCGCATCCCACGCCGTGGCGATCATGATCGCCCCCGTCTCGGTCTGCCACCACGAGTCGCGGAACGGCGTGCCCAGGTGCTCTGCGCCCCAACGTGCGGCGTCGGTGCCGAGTGGCTCGCCGACACTGAAGGCCGAGCGAAGGCGCGTCAGGTCGAACCGGCCGGGGAGGTCGGCCCCGGCACGCATCAGCATCCGGATCGCCGTCGGTGCGGTGTACCACACGTCGACGCGGTGACGGTCGAGGATGCCGTACCAGCGCTCGGCGTCGTACTCGGCCTCGTCGACGATCATCGTGGCGCCGGCCGACAGGGGGCCGATCACCCCGTAACTGGTGCCCGTCACCCATCCGGGGTCGGCGGTGCACCAGTAGACGTCGCCGTCGCGGACTCCGAGTACGTCGCGGGTCGTGGCATGGTGCATCGCGACGGCGGCGTGCACGTGCACGGCGCCCTTGGGTGTGCCGGTGGTGCCGGACGTGAAGTGCAGCAGCGCCGGGTCCTCCGGGCCGGTCGACGGCTCGAACGCCGTGGACGGCGCCTCGCTCATGATGGTGGAGGAGGAGACGACCCCTTGCGGAGAGGCGCGGTCGGCGTCCCGGTCGGTCGCATCGTCGGCGTCGAGCAGGATCACGTGTCGCACACCGAGCTGGTCGCGGATCGGGGCGATCTTGCGTCGGTGGAGAATCTCGGTCGTGACGAGCGCAGCGGCGTCCCCGAGCTCCATCCGCTGCCGGATCGGTTCGGGGCCGAACGCCGAGAACAGCGGGCACACGAGCAGCCCCGCCTTGAGCGCGCCGAGCAGTGCGACGTAGAGCTCCGGTGTGCGGGTTCCGAGCAGGAAGAGGGTCTCTCCCTGACGCAGCCCGAGCAGGCGGAGGGCGTGCGCGAAGCGATCGGTGTCGGCGGCCAGCTCGGCATAGGTGAGGACGCGGCCTCCGGCGTCGGCGGGATCCCTGCGCGAGAGCGAGCGGATCGCGGGGCGATCACCCGACCCGGACGACACGTGCTGATCGACGATCCTGGTCGCGATGTTGAGCTGCGTGGCGTGTCCGGTCGCTGCCGGCGCCGATGCGGTTCGGGTGGAGCGGGTCATCGGCCGTTCCTCCTCGGTGGTCGGCACGAGGGTTCGTCTGCGAATCCGACGGTACGAGCCCGGTCACCCGCGGTGACAGAGCCGAACGTCCTCACGTACGCCGGTGACCGAAGCCTCTTGCGGATCGGGAGGCGACGCTGGTTGGCTGCAGGCATGGACGGAGCCCTCCCGCGCGACGTCGACCTGCCGGGCGGGGAACGTCTGCAGTTCCGCGAGACCCGCCCCGACGACGCCCCGGCGCTCGAGGCGCTCTTCGCCGGGCTCGACGCAGAGAGCCGGTACCGGCGCTTCTTCACCGCCGCGGGCCCGTCGCCGGACTACAGCAATCGGCTGTCACGGATCGTGGAGCGCGGCGGCATCGGCGTCGTCGCGGTCGACACGTCCACCGGGACGATCGTCGCCGAAGCCGACGCCGAGCCCCTCGACGACGGCAACGCCGAGATCGCCGTCACCGTCGACCGGGCGTGGCGGGGCTGGCTGGGGCCGTACCTGCTGAGCCTGCTGCGCCGGCAGGCCGCCCGGCACGGCATGGCCAACCTCGAAGCGGAGATCCTCGCCTGCAACCGGCCGATGCGCGCCCTCACCCGGAGCTGTGGCGAAGCACTCCTCCCGCAGCCCGACTGGCAGACCGTCAGGGTCGTGATCGCCAGCGACGGCACCGTGCCGTCGTGGCCGTCGACGGAGAAGCCCACCGTGCTCGTCGAACTGCGTACGACGAGCGTGGAGGCTCTCGCCCAGCTGGTCGAGGCCGGCTACGAGGTGCTCGCGTGCACGGGCCGTACCCGTGGCGGGCCCCCGTGCCCCATGCTGGCGAACGACGTACTCGCGAGCGACCCGGGCGCCGACGACGGCGACTGCCCGCTCGCAGCGACGGCCGATGTCATCGTGGTGGCGGTGCCGGACGACGACGAACGGCAGCGTCTCGTCGACCTGCATCGACGTCGCCACGCGCACGTCCCCGTGGTGTCGGTCGAGGTGGGTCCGGGCCACCCGATGACCGGAGCGTCACTGATCGCAGCGGCCGAACGCGGCCTCGCGGTACGCCCGCACGCCGGCGGACGCCACTGACGCCGGCGTTTGCCCCACGACGGTGCCGGGTAGGCGCTCGCGCACACGATTCCACTCCACGAGGGTCGACGAAAAGGAGGCGCCGATGTTGCCGAGGCCGATGCTGCCGAGGTTGATGGTGCTCATTGCCGCGGTGGGCCTGGCGGGCTGCTCGCAGGGGTCCGATGGGGCGCCGTCACCGGGTGCGTCCGGAGACGTGGTGGCGGCGGCACCGACCAGTGCCGGGCCGGCCGACACCGGGGCCGACACCGGGGTCGACACCGTCGCCGTGACCGGCGCCGGCTCCGTCGAGGTCGTGCCCGACGTCGCACGGGTCACCCTCGGTGTCGAGGTGGAGGCCGCCGACGTGGCCTCTGCGTTCGACGACGCCACTGCACGAGCGGAGGCGGTGGTGGCGGCGCTGGGCGACGCCGGCGTCGACGACGACCGGATCCGGACCACCCGGTTCGACGTGCGTCCCCTCCGGGGTGAGCCGGGCCCCGATCGGGAGGTCCCGGACGTCACCGGCTACGCGGTGACGAACGTCGTGCGCGTCACGCTGGCGGACACCGCCTCCGTCGGTGACGTCCTCGCCGCAGCCGTCGATGCGGCCGGTGACGCCGCACGGGTCGACGGGATCGAGTTCGGCGTCGAGGACCCGGCCGCCGCGCAGGAGCAGGCGCGCGAGGCGGCATGGGAGGACGCCCGAGCACGCGCTCGGCAGTACGCCGAGCTTGCAGGGCGCGACCTCGGCGAGCTCCGGTCGGTCGAGGAGACCGTCGGATCCGGGCCCCGACCGTTGGCGGCCGAGGACGTCGCCGCCGCTGCCCCGCCGGTGTTCGCAGGAACCGAGACCGTGGACGTCACGGTCCGAGCCGTCTGGAGGTTGACATGAGCACTCGTACCGATGACGCAGCGCGGCGGCGAGCCGCCGAACTGGCGCTCCCGCTGCGGACGCCGGCCGATCTCGACCCGTTGCTGGAGCGGATCGGCGACGCTCGACTGGTGCTGATCGGCGAGGCGTCGCACGGCACCGCCGAGTACTACCGCTGGCGAGCCGAGCTGAGCCGGCGGCTCATCGCCGAGCGTGACTTCTCGTTCGTGGCCGTCGAGGGTGACTGGCCCGACTGTCACCGCTTGAACGGCTGGGTGCGCGGGCGCAACGGGGCGATGTCGGCGACCGAGGTGTTGCGCGCCTTCGACCGGTGGCCGACGTGGATGTGGGCGAACGAGGAGGTCGCCGATTTCGTGACGTGGCTGCGCGACTTCAACCGGGAGACCGGCCGGCAGGTCGGGTTCCACGGCCTCGACGTCTATTCGCTCTGGGAGTCGATGGAGCGAGTCGTGGAGTACGTGCGCGACAACGCCCCCGAGGCGCTGGACAACGCCGTCGCCGCGGTGCGCTGTTTCGAACCGTTCGCCGAGGACCCGCAGCGGTATGCGATGTCGCTGCGCATGGTGCCCACCGGATGCGAGGACGAGACGGTGACCCTGCTGAGCGACCTGCGGCGGTTGGTGCAGCGTCAGGGCGACGGCGAGGAGGACGACTTCGACGCCCTGCAGAACAGCGAGGTGGTCGCCGGCGCCGAGCGGTACTACCGCACCATGGTGCACGCCGACGGCGACTCGTGGAACGTGCGCGACGAGCACATGGCCGACACCCTCGATCGTCTGCTCGAGCACACGGACACCCGGTCGAAGGCGATCGTCTGGGCCCACAACACCCATGTGGGCGACGCGCGTGCCACCGACATGGCGCGCGCCGGCCTCACCAACATCGGGCAGATCGCGCGGGAGCGCCACGGCGCCGACGACGTCGTGCTCGTGGGCCTCGGCGGCTATGCCGGCCACGTGATTGCGGGCCGGCGGTGGGGCGACCCGTGGGAGAGGATGGAGGTCCCCCCGGCGCTGCCCGGCAGCCACGAGGACGTGGTGCATCGACTCGGGTCGGGCCGCGGCCTGCTGGTGTTCGGCGACGGCGACGGTGACGGTGACGGCGCGCGCAACGCCTGGCCCCACGAGCGTCGCGGCCATCGGGCGATCGGCGTCGTCTACGACCCGGCTCGTGATGCGTTGGGCAACTGGGTGCCCACGGTGCTGGCCGCCCGCTACGACGCCTTCATGTGGTTCGACCACACCGAGGCGCTCCACCCGCTGCACGTCGAGCGGCGGGCCGCCGACCGCGAGTACGAGACGGCGCCCTGGGGGACATGACGGGTCGGCGCCGATGGCGTCGGACGGGCAGACCCCGGCAAACGGGGTGCTGGCAGCTAGGGTGTCATCCAACGAGTGAGCAGTCGATCAGCGATCGGTTCCTGCTGTCCCCAGACCCCGGACCGTCCGTTGCTCCCACCGAGGAGCCCGGCATTCGCACCAATCGTGGATCCGGACCCCGGGGAGGTACTCGACGTGGTCGAGATGGACAAGATGCTCGCGCTGATGCACCGCTTCGCAGCCACCATGGCCGAGACCTACGAGGTCAGTGACGTGCTCTACGAGCTCGGCGACAGCGCCGTCACGATTCTCGATGCCGACGGTGCCGGCGTGTCCGTCGTCGGATCCAGCGGACGCCTCGAGTTCGTCACCGCCACCGACCAGTCGCTCCTCGAGCTGGAGAGGGTGCAGGAGGAGTTTCAGGCCGGGCCCTGTGTGGAGGCCTTCCGGCGCGGCGAACCGGTGATCGTGCGCGACATCGCGGACGTGGACGAGGACTGGCCCGAGTACAAGGAGACTGCGGCGCGCACCCACTTCGGCGCGGTGGTGGGGATGCCTCTCACCGCCGGTGCGCGGCGGGTCGGGTCGCTCAACATCTACCAGCGGCAGGCACGTGAATGGTCCGACGACGACGTCCACGCCGTGCGGTCGATGGCCGACATCGCCACGGCCTACATCGTGCGCGCCGGTGAACTCGCCCAGGCGCGGGTGCTGGCCGGCCAACTCGAACACGCCCTGGGCAGCCGCGTCGTGATCGAACAGGCCAAAGGGGTGCTGAGCCGCGAACACGGCATCTCCGTCGACGCCGCGTTCGACCTCCTGCGCTCGTACTCGCGCGGCGAACAGCGATCGCTACGCGAGGTCGCCCACGACGTGGTGCACGGCGGCCTCAGAATCGACTGAACGACACCTCGTCGAGCCTGAGGACGTTCGGGTACGTCAACAGCGTCGGTGACCTGGCGCCGATCTGCGGGCCTCGCACGTCGTCGTCGACGGCGGACGCCGATCGACCTCCCGCGCCGGACATCACCGGCCGATCGCCCGCTTCGTGGCAGGGTGAGGCCGACGTGGCGCTGCTGCGACCGGTGGCCGCCTCGGCGTCGGCGACGAGCTGCATCACCTTGCGCACGCACGCCCGGGGCTCGTGGAGCCTGACGAAACCGCCGCGGGCCAACTGGAACTGCGACACCTCCTCGAGGAGCTCCGCGCCGACGCTGTCGATGAAGCGCAGGGCGCGCAGGTCGATCACGAGCTCACCCGCGTAGGCGGCGAAGTCGAACAGCGGGTCGCGCAGCAGCGACGACGAGAAGGCGTCGAGGTCGCCCTCGAGCGCCACCCAGCCGGTGTGGGCCGACCGTTCGCCGGGCACCGCGCAACACCCGACCCAGGCCGACAGCAGCGCAGATCCGTCACCGCTACCGGGCATGGCGACCTGGTAGAGGAGGCGTGGCTCGCCCGACGGGCGGAAGGAGTCGTCGTGCATCATGGTCCTCTCTGGCGGCGGAGTCACCGGGGACCTGGGCGACGATGTGTACCTGATCGAACCTATCGCCTCACCCCGAGAGTGTCCAGGGCCGTTCGTCAATCGAGGCCGTCGACGACGCCGCGGATGGCGTCGCACACCTCGAGCTCCGCCTCGCCCGGCTCGGGGCGCAGCACGAACTGCCAGCGCACGTCGATGCGGGCGTCGTGCAGCGGCACCACCGTGAGACCGGTGAGCGGTGCGTCGCGCAGTGCGAGGCGCGGCTGCACCGTGATGCCGCCGTAGGCGCGGATCAGCCGCAGCACCATCGCCAGCGACTCCACCTTGCGCAGCCGGTACGGGCGCACCCCGGCGGGCTCGAAGAACTCGTGGTGCTCGAAGCCGTGCCGTGGCCGGTCGCCGGCGGTGGCGTAGGTGGTCTCCGCGATGTCGGCCGGCTCCAGCGCGCCGCGCCGTGCCGCCGGATGGTCGTCGCGCACGACGGCGGCCAGCTGGTCGTCGGCGAGGACGTGTTCGCGGCGCTCGTCGCCGGGAACGACGATCACCGCCACGTCGACACGGTGGCGGAGCACCGACTCGACCGAGGCGTCGTAGGGGATGCGGACGGCGTCGAGACTGCTCGCCGCCTCGTGGGTGCCGAGCAGCCGCTCGAACCAGGGGGCGGTGTCGTAGAAGTCGAGCGCGAGCCGGACCGTGGGGCGGTCGGCCGAGCTCATCCATCGGGCGGTCTCCTCTGCCGAGCGCATCGACGACTGCACGTTCTCGGCCACCTCGGCGAGATGGATCGCCGCCGGCGTGAGGCGGATCGACCGTCCCTCGGTGGCGGTGAGGGCCACGCCGAGACGCCGCTCGGCCTCCTTCAGGCGATGACTCGCCGCCGAGGGGCTGACCGACAGCTGGGCTGCGGCCCGCGCCAGGTGACCGGTGTGGCGGAGAGCGATCAGGAGATCGGTGTGACGGGTGTCGAGTGACTCATGCATGAAACGGTGGAGAACAGAGCATACAACGCGCTGGATGAAACGGACGTCCTCCTGCAGACTGACAGCGCCATGCCACCACTGCATCCCGACAGCCGCGACCTGACCGACATCCATGTACTCGATCCGCACGAACGTCATCCGCACGAACGTCATCCGCACGAACCCCGCGTCCTCCGAACCCTCCCGTCGGCGGGCCGGAGCGAGCCGACCGCACCGGTTGCCGTCGACGACGTCGGCCGCCCGCGTGTCATGGCGGCGTTCCGGGCCTGGGGGCCGACGTCGCGCACGGCGGTCGTCGCCGTCGCCGGGGTCTCGGTGGCGTACGCGTTCGCGACGTTCTTCGCCCGTCAGCTCACCACCGGGGGACTGTCGAGTGCCACCGTCGCCTTCGCCCGGTTCGCGCTGATCGCCCTGGTGTTGATGCCGTTCGTCCGGCTCGATCGCGAGAACCGGTCGGCCACCGTCTGGGGGCTCGGCAGCGGTGCGGCGATGGCGGTCGGCTGGGTGGCCTACGTGCGGGCCATCGACACCGGGGACGTGGCCGTCGCCGGTGTGATCTACATGACGTACCCGCTCTTCACCGTCGCCGCCCTCGCTGCGGTGTTCCGGATGCGTCCCTCGCTGCGGCAACTGGGCGGTGGGTTGCTGGTGGTGCTGGGGGCCGTGGTGGCGCTCGGCTCGGGCGGTGGTGGCGATCTGCCGCTGGTGGCGTTCGCCGCTCCCGCCACGTTCGGCTTCTCGATCGCCGTGCTGACCGAGCGGCTGGTCCGGCTCGATCCGTTCGAGCGGCTCGGCGCCGTTGCCGTCGGCGCGTCGATCACCCTCCTCCCCGTCCTGGTGGCGCTGCCGGCCGACGAGGTGGTGCCGGCATCGGTGTCGTCGTGGCTGTGGATCGTCGGCCTCGGCATCGGCTGTGCGCTGTTGCCGATGCTGCTCTACGCCGCCTGTGCCCCCGCGCTCGGTGCAGCCCGGTCCGCCGTGGCCGGTTCGGCCGAACTGCCCATCGTCTTCGTGATCGGGGCCGCGTTCTTCGGCGAGGCGATCCGGCTGCAGCACCTGCTGGCGGCGGGGATCATCGTCGTGGCGATCGTCGTCACCCCCACCACGCGGACGCCCCACGTGCAGCCCGACCTCGACGCGCATCGACGGGCGGAGTCGTCGCCGGAATAATTCGAGCTGAACACTGTTAAAGACCGGGTGTACCCAACGAAAGGTCCACCATGAAACGCATCACCCCCGAACTCCGACTGAAGCTGCCGTTCCTCGTCGCCGGCTTCTTGTCGTTCGTCTTCTCCGTCTGGCTCTACTTCGTGCAGGACGAGACCACCGCCGGCATCTTCGTGGGCCTCTGGGTCCCGTCGATCCACTCGCTGGGAACGCTGCTGCTGTCGCCCGTGCAGGCCGCCGCCCAGCCCGAGCGTGAGCGCGAAGAGGTCATGTCATGAGCGTCGCGATCTTCGTCATCGGCGTGCTCGTGTTCCTGATCACGGTGTTCGGCACCGTCATGGCCGGAGGATTGTTGCTCACCGGCCGCCAGCTCGACAGCGAGCCCGAGCTCGATCCCGGCTTCGCGGAGCAGACCTCCGAGGACTCCGAGGTCGGCCGTCTCGGCCATGTGGCCTCCACCGACTTCTGAGCCGTCGATGATCTCCTGAGTCGTCGGCGCCACGGCCGACGGCCGCTGCGACCGGGCGTCCGTTTCGCCGGTGGCGGGGGCGGGAACGCTGCTTCGCGTGGTCGAACTGTCCGAACGTTCGGGGTCGGCGTCGTCGCCGTCCGGAGACAACCCGTCGGCGCCGGCGTTGGAGATGGACGGGGTCGTCGTCCGTTTCGGTTCGACCACGGCGCTCGATCGTTTCGACCTGGAGATGGAGCCGGGCCGGATCCTGGGTCTCCTCGGTCCCAACGGCTCC
>Ga0102937_1001006_pt1 | contig 12840 bp, 9 predicted proteins | sample SalPonR2_B_D1_MG_FD_78213 | JGI IMG/M metagenome (GOLD analysis project Ga0102937, IMG submission 78213) | Salt pond soil microbial communities from South San Francisco under conditions of wetland restoration - Salt Pond MetaG R2_B_D1_MG | ecosystem: Environmental > Aquatic > Marine > Intertidal... | reverse complement strand
CAAGGCATCCTCCACCCGGGCTTTTTTCTCTTTCATTTCGGTCTCTGTCGCCGCCCCGATATGAATCACCGCCACGCCGCCGACCAGTTTAGCCAGCCGCTCCTGAAGTTTTTCCCGGTCATAATCGGATGTGGTCTCATCGATCTGGGCGCGCAACTGATTGATGCGGGCCTCTATGTCCTGTTTTTTGCCGGCGCCTTCGATAATCGTGGTATTGTCTTTATCGATCTGAACCGTCTTGCAGGTACCCAAATCGTCCACCGTGACACTTTCCAGCTTAACCCCGATATCCTCTGAAATCACCTGCCCGCCTGTTAAAACGGCAATGTCCTGAAGCATTTCTTTTCGCCGGTCACCGAATCCCGGCGCCTTGACCCCGGCAACCTGAAGCGTCCCCCGCAGCTTATTCACGATAAGCATGGCAAGCGCCTCGCCATCTATATCTTCAGCTATGATCAAAAGCTGCCTTCCCATCTTGGCCACCTGCTCAAGGAGCGGCAGCAGATCCTTCATATTGGCAATTTTCTTTTCATGAAGCAGTATATAGGGGTCTCTCAAATCAACCGTCATCTTTTCCGCCTCTGTCACAAAATAGGGGGATAAATACCCCCGATCAAACTGCATCCCTTCAACCACTTCCAGATGGGTCTCCATGCTTTTGGCTTCTTCAACCGTTATTACCCCCTCTTTGCCCACCTTTTCCATGGCATCGGAGATAATTTTGCCCACGGTTTCATCATTGTTTGCTGAAATCGTTCCGACCTGTTCGATTTCCTTTTTATCCCTGGTCGGCTTGGAGAGTTTTTTCAGCTGCTCCACAATCGCGACGATACCCTTGTCAATACCGCGTTTTAAAGCCATGGGATTGGCGCCTGCCGCCACCAACCGCTGGCCCTCGGTAAAAATGGCCTGGGCAAGCACCGTCGCCGTGGTGGTGCCATCCCCGGCCACATCGCTCGTTTTACTCGCCACCTCGCGCAGCATCTGTGCGGCCATATTTTCATATTTCCCCTTAACTTCAATTTCCTTGGCTACAGTAACCCCGTCTTTTGTGACCGTCGGCGAGCCAAAGCGCCTCTCCAAAACGACATTATTGCCTTTTGGCCCGAGAGTTACCTTCACTGCGTTGGCGAGCGTATTGACCCCCTTAAGCATATGCTCCCTTGCCGTCTGGCCATAACAAATCATTTTTGCTGTCATGCGTCTGTCTCCTCTATCTTTTTGATATCATCTTCCTTCATCAAACGGCTTCCCCGGTTAATGGATATTGAATTAAATAACGCTATATTACGCCGGATCGGCCAAATGGCGCTTCAGGCAATAAAGGAAATGAACGCTTCCGGAAACCCATTCCCAAACCGTCCTTATTTTTAAAGTAATAGATGTACGGGTCGGTCAAGCCTTAAAACGGAAGCGTTGAAACGATAATAAAATAACTCACTATAGACCTATGTCAAGGCGCACACTGAAAATTTTAGCAGATAAGGGAGGCAATAGATTGGTATTTAGTTACTGTTTAATTTATGCTATAAAAAAATTATAGATGGTGATAAGAGACCTCTTCGATTAGTATAAAGGTTATAAAAATAATATAAAACTATCGGCTTGTTATATGAGTCAGCAGGCAAAAGCCCTTGATTGGTCAGATGACAGGCAACTGCAAGAGGCAAAAACGGTTGTTGATAAACTGATTCTGGCCGCCAAAAACACCGCATTCTATCCGATCAATCATTCCATCTCCCAAAAATCAATAACAGAGCTATATCATTATATTAGCGGCTATACACGCAATTATGGGGCGCTTGTACTGGAAATGGGCAAAGGCGAAATCCTGTTTCAGGGTCAAAGGGTCTATTTGAATCCTGATTTGCAGAACAATCCCGCCTACCTTTGTTTTCGAGATGGCCTTAAATGGCTTTCTTTTTCGGAGGGAATGGAACAAAAGGAACTCGTCGTATTTTTAGATATTCTGAAAAACCAGGGGGTGCTTGAAGAGGAGAGCAAGGGGGATATCGTAACATGCCTCTGGGAAGCCGAACTGCCTAATATCAAGTACAGAACCAACAATGCGATCTGGAAAAATGAAAAGCTGATCGACCTCCAAGGCCTCAAAATCACGGACAACCAAAATGAGCAGCCTTCGGAGGAATCCGCAGGTGGCTTTCATGGGGCCGAGGAAACCCTACAGATTCTTGATGGGGCAAATGAAGAAGAAGTTCTTGGGCTCCTGCCTGAAGAGGTCAAACGGGTTTACCAGCTGGTTGAAGAAGAGGAAAACCGGGATTTTGACCAGGATGTCTTCGATGTCCTGCTGGTCATATTAAAGGAGCAGCGGGAAAGCGAAGATTTTGCCACGGTGCTCGATATCATTAAAGAAAGTTTTAAACGAACCATCGCCCAAGGGGAATTTCTTTATGCGGCAAAATTTCTGGCCCAATTGCGCCAGGTTCGCCAAACCTATCAAAAATCCGGCACTTGGGCGCTGGCCCATCTGGATGATTTTCTGTTGACGATCTCCGGCCCCCAGGTGCTCTCGATATTAAACGACGCCCTGCCCGGAATAAAAGCCGGGGATTATAAAAAAAAGAAGTCCCTGGAAAAAATGCTGTACCAACTCCGGCCGGAGTCTACAATCAGCATCGGCCAGATGCTTCCCCGGATCAAAGATAATACGATTATTACGATACTTGTCCGCGTAATAAAGCACCACGCATCAAACGACACGCGTCCATTGATCCATTTAGCCCGGCACACCGCGCCGACCATCAGAAAAACCGCCATTTTCGTAATGGGATACATACCCAACCCGGATGTTATCCCGGTTATTACCGAGGCCACCCGCTCCACCGATTTTTCCCTGCGTAAAACAGCGGTTCAGGCGCTATCTCGCAAATCCCCGCCATTATATGATCAACTGCTTCCGTTTATCAAGGACCAAAAAGCCGAAATACGAGAAACCGTATTCAGTTTCCTGGCTCAAAAACCAGACCAGGAAACTGAAACTGCGATTTTGAACTATCTGGCCCAGAGCCGTTTTAAAAACCGTCATCGCCCATCCCTGCTTTTGCTTTACCAGGCGTTGGGCCATTGCAGAGGCGATTCTGCGCAGGCCTACCTGTCGCATCAGCTGCTCGCCAATCCATGGCATATCGGCAGACGCCGAGGCGCCCATCGCCTGGGAGCCGCCATGGCGCTGATGATAACCAACAATTCGGATGCCCAACACCTCCTGCGCAAAGCCTCAAAAAGTATGTCCCCGCCCATTCGACGGGCCGTTCGCAATGCCGAGGAGATGCTGAATGCCAGATCAAGCAAACGCACCTAAAACAAGCCAACAACTAATTGATGATTTGGATTCCTTAAACGAAGCGTTCGTGCTTTCCTTCAATCGGCTTCTGCAAACCGCAAGAATACATGAAGCCAATAATCAGTTGACGGTCAATGCGGCAAAACAGTTTATTGAAATCAGCCGGGAGCTATTCCTGGAAAGCTCCGAATTAAGCGTTGAGGTCCATCATGAAAGGCTTTTTATTCAAGGCGAAAAGCTTTTACTGAAACAGCAGACCGCGGCGACGATTTTTACGATACTCGATTTTTTCGAGAACCTGTCCTTGTATGGGCTGAAATTCAATCCCACAATGTCTGATATTAATTATTCGCAGGCCTATCAACTGGCCCGTCTGCTGATTGAAGCCCAAAAGCAGGAAAATCCATTGGAATGGATAGGAACATACCTCGCAGAAGACCGGTTTAAATGGGTGGAGATCATTTACCCCCCAAAAGGGCAGGACCTCTTAGCCTCGCAGAAAGCCGAACTTGCCTATCACGCCTATTGTCACGCCTATAATTCGTTAAAGGAAGTGGTTCAGAAAATAAAGGCCGATCATCGGGCCGGTGTTCGCAAAGCCGTCCGCGTGGTCCAGGACATCACGGATCTCGTTTTTATGGATAAAAGTATCGTTCTGGGTCTTGCCACGATTCGCGACTATGATGACTACACCTACACCCACTCCGTTAACGTGGGGGTTACCTCCATCTGTCTGGGGCATGCCATCGGGCTTTCCCGCAAATCCCTGGTAAGACTCGGCATCTGCGGGCTGTTCCATGACCTTGGAAAAATTGACATCCCCATTGAAATCCTCAACAAGGCGGGACAGCTAAATGACCAGGAATACAAAAAGATCCAACAGCACTCATTAAACAGCGTCCGACAAATCCTTAAGCTGGAAGCCTACCGGGACCTGATCGCCAAAATCATCCTCCCGCCGTTTGAACATCATTTAAAATACGATCTCTCCGGATATCCCTCGGTTAACTGGTCAAAGCCCGTCAGCCTTTTCGGCAGGATCATCGAAATCTGCGATGTCTACGACGCCCTGACCAGTCCCCGCGTCTATCGGCCGACCCCTTTGAGCCCGGACCGGGCATTGGGCTTTATGCTCGCCAAAAGCGGAGAAGATTTCGATCCTGTGCTGCTTAAATGGTTTATCAATATGATGGGGGTCTACCCGGTAGGCTCTCTGGTTAAACTAAACACCGGGGAGGTCGGTTTGGTTTACCAAAGCGGTGCCAGCAAGGAGTACCCGTTGCCTGTCGTTCTCCTGCTCAAAAAAAACAGACAAAACCACCTGAAAGCGGATAAGCTGCTGGATTTAAATGAAACCGATGAAAACGGCGAGCCCGTGCGGACCATTAAAAAAAGCTATCATCCCGTCCAGTACGGCATTCAACCGGCCATATACCTGATGCAGGTTTGAGGCAAAATGTTATTAAGTGGCGTCCCCAAGTAAACTCTGTGTGTTTACACAATGTTTCATTAAGGTCAAAAATAACTGTAATTATTGCGAATTGTATCAATCAAAACGTCATCGAAAACATCCAATTTACCTAGAATTAAAGGGACTTCCCTAGAAAAAAATTAAGGCAAACTTTATTTTGTTAGCCCCCTACCCCAAAGTTATGCCTAAAGCCTACCATAAACCAACTTTTAATTGACACTTTATGAGATAAGGTTCATAATCGGCGCTTCATGCGTTTTTATCTCATTCGCATATGATTATTTCCGCTTTTGAACAAGGCTACCTGCTTCAAATGCTCAACATCCAACTGTATAAAACAATGAGGTGATGAATGAGCACATCTAAAAAATCTGGAAAATCCGCTACTGCTCCCGCTCCGCCTAAGCCTGCTCAACAAACTGAAATCACGGTGGTCGATAAATACCCGCCTGTAGTGTCTGTCCTTGTGGTCGCCCCTCATGCCTGGAATAAAAAAGAGGGTAAAGAAAAAGGTACGGACTATACAGAAGACGATTTAGATGATTTCACAGGCGAAATAGCACAAAAAGTGGCTTCGATACTGCGTTGTAAAGCATTGATTAATTGGGATTGGAAGAAAACAATGGCCCCTGCTCGAAATTACAATGATAGAGCCGATGCTGAAAAGGATAATCGGTTTATATCAGAATTAAGGGAGGCTGGAAGATATGAACCATTTGTTCTGTGGATACATGGGGCTACCGATAAAGCGATAATAGAAGAGGAAAAGATTAATAACCCGAAAAAACCAGAAGATGAGGAGCCTCTTGTTCATGCTGTATTGGGTTGTGGGCAAAAGGATAACGATAATAGCGTCCTTACGGCAAATCAACAAATAGCAAAAGATTTTATGGCTATTCTGCGGGAAAAGGGCATCAATACAATACCAGCATCACCGAGTACCAGCCCAGGGCGCAAAACCAAATGCGCTAATCAAACAGAAAACATGTGCCAGTGGTTCAGGCAGAACGGTTTTGATATTGAAAAAGTGCCATCTGTCCAGATTGAAATTAAAAGGACTGGCTTCAGGGACAGTCAGGCAAATGCTGAAAATACAGGAGAAATCCTCGCTAAATCTGTGGCTGAACTTCTTGGCATTGAAAATGAAGTACTGGTTCCTGACATTGCTGAAGAAACCGAGCCAAATGAAACCCTGGTGGAGCGGGCTTATACAAAAGTATCTGAAATTGTTGGAAAAGGCTTTCATAACGTAATGGAAGAGGTCGGCAGGTATCTGATTGAAAGATTTTATGGCGGGGATTTTAAGCGGGCTGATGAGGGACGACCGCTAAAAGGGCAATCATTTTTACAATTGATTAACAGAATACAGGAAAACAACGATAGCAAACCATCGAAGACTTGGCTTTATAATGCTAAAGACCTGGCAGTTGATATACATCGATTTAGAGGTTCCCTGCCAACATACTTCGAATTATCGCACAGCCAAAGGGTTCGTCTAACAAATGTCAGAGATGTCAAAGAAAAGGTGAGGCTTATCCAGCTGGCGCATGATAATAATTACACGGTAGCCCATTTAAACAGAGAAATCGGTCTCATTAATAAAAAAGACCCCCCATTGACCTTGGCAAAGATGCCAACAGTCAAAGAGTTAAGGAAAATGCGTCTTAAGAGGCTACAGAAGTTTGAGGCGCGGGCGGAAAACGAAATTAAAAAACTGAATAAAACGATTAAGGAGTATGAGGAAAAGATAAAGCGCCTGAAATCAGTCATTGAAGAAAAGGCTCCAAAAAATGAGGAGGGGCAAAATTAAAATGGCTTATTGTTTCAAAATAACCTTCTTAAATAATTGTAAATTAATTTGACAAGGACAGTTTTTCCGTACGTACGGAAATCCAATTACTGCCACCTCCAACACAAACCCCCTGGGGAAACAAAATGACTGCCTATACTTCATATCCCTTTGACAAAAGCGAGTTCTCGGAAGCCATCGAGAGCATTGAAACCGCCAAGAACAATGTTTCTACTGAACCGCATTACAATGAAATAGCCAAGTCTCTTTTAATTAAATACCATGGTTTCCAGGATGTAGCAGTCGGTCCCCGTGTATCGGAAATGAAAGGCGTACCATTTGATTTGGTGGCAACCAAGGGCAATCAAAAGATACTTTTCGAAGTGAAAGGTGCCCGTAAGGCTTGGTCAAAGTCAGGTCCTACCCAACTGGCAAGGATGAAACTTCTTTTTGAAGGATTAGCGGAAAAGGGAATTGACGTTGATTTGTTCTTAATTCAAATCAGTTTGAGCAACAGTGAATATAGATTGTGGGATACCGAAGGTGTGAAAACGCTTTTAACAGATGGACACATCGATTGGACTGAAAACGCCTATAGAACCAGTTGTTGAGTGGGTTATTGCTAATCTTTGATTATTTTGTGAATGTAAATAATTTTTATCGTCGGTAAGTGTGTGTATTTACTCCCCTATACAGTTTGAATGACAGGTGTACGAACACTGTTCTGACAGTTGATAGTGATAGTGTAATATAGCGTAAAAACAATGTATTATATGTGTACAGATGGTGTCTGGAAAAGACCTTTAGCTCTAACCCAGATCCTTTATTAAAAACAGGATTAAATGTGGGTTAAGGTTGGGTTAATTCTGGGGAAACGCAAGGAAAATGGGTAGTTTCTCCATATTGGCTAATTCGGTTTCCTGCCTATTCTGTATTTCATTTCTGAAATTAATACCGTTCTATTCTTTATGGCCATTTGAGCTGTAGGACAAAAAACCACAAAAAAATCATCGTCTGTCCTATTTACAAAGAACTAATTATAGGCGCATAAAGCATAAATTAACAATTTAGCCTACAATAAGTTATAAACAAAATCAATATTACCAAACTTTTATTAGTGGGAGCTAAATATTGGGGTTTAATTGTTCAAATTGTGGATCGGAAAATGTGCATGGTCGTTTCGAATGTCGCCATTGCGGGTATCAATTTAATGACGATGAAAACAAAAGCATTCTTGAGGAATTAAAAAAGCCAAAAGTATTAGTTATCACTGGTTTTATAATCAGTTTAATTATAGCAATAGTGGTCATATTTTGGCCTGAAGGACCTTATGGTATTTTTATTACAACACCTCAAGAGTTTGAAGTCTACTATGATAAACCTTTTCCCGCTAACTACAGGGGCCTGAAGGCAAAAATTCTGCCAATTACATTTAAGGCTAAAACTTCTCTACCACAGAAAGCTTCTCCTGGAAAAATCGTTTGGCACAGTAATTTAGACGGCTATTTAGGAGAGGGCAGAACTTTAACTGTTGATTTATCTGTTGGCGACCATACAGTCATAGCCAAGTATGTAAATGATGAGACTTCATATAAAAATAACGTCATCACTACTGTAAAAAGAACGCCCCCTTCCTTGGCAGAAAGGCAAAAACCTGAACCACTAAAACATAAAATTAGAAAAGTAAAAGACCAAGAAGGAGATGTACTCATTGTAGATATTGATAAAGGAATTATAACAGATACTTCAACTCAATTAATGTGGATGAAATGCCCGGAGTATTATCGATATTCTTATCATGAAGCAGTAAAATATGCCAGAAATTGTAAATTGGCCGGTTATAATGATTGGAGGCTCCCTACTTATAAAGAACTTAAGGATATTTCGAATATTGATAATAAAGACGCCATCATTCATAGAACTTTTGATTGCTATGAAAGTAGGTTCTGGACCTCAACTATTTGCGCATCAGAAAGCAATGAAAGATGTAAATATTTTTTTACAGTAAGATATACTGAATATACTACTCATAACAATGCTTTTCTTGCCACAACTACCCTTGGCGAGGTGAAAGAAAAAATACGTGCCAGATTAGTTAGGGATGTTTACTAAAATTTTTATAGGATGAAGCAAAACAATCAACACCACATCCCCAGATCCTTTATTAAAAACAGGATTAAATGTGGGTTAAGGTTGGGTTAATTCTGGGAAAGGGAGGGGAAATGGAGATGATTATACTTTTTATCAAAAGGAAAACCGCTATCCCGATACAGATTTGAACAATTATAATTCCCCTTTGATTAACTTCCCAAAGGCATTGATATGGTTTAAAACTACAGAAGCAAAAATTGGGTCATATATTTCTTCATCAGATTTTTCATCTTCATAAAGGCGATTTAAAATTCCACACGTGGTTTTGACAAAAGCACTAGATCCTCTATCTTTTTCTGCTTCAATCAGCAGTAATTGCAGATACTCTTCTGTCCTTTGATTATATATGTGCATCACTTTATCTCTTATTGCCGGAGTTTTATGAATTTGGGATGGTTTCCCTAATTCTTTTGTGGCCATATTAACTACATGGTTGCCGAACTTCTTCAAATCTTTCTCACTTGGAGTATCCTTCATTAAAAGATAGCATGAAGTATTAAATGCTCCAAAAAACACGCCCAATTCCAAGGGGTCTAAATTTTCAGAACTCTCTTCGTCCAAATATTCTTCAAAATATTCTTGTGTTTCGTTATGACAACCCAAAATTGACCAGGTGTGATAACGCAAATTTGACCACCCCCATGTTAGTTTTTGGGGATCAGGTATCTGCCCTTGGCCGGCCAGGGGCAGATACCTGATCAGGCTTTTTCCTGGTTTTTCATCGCCTCCTGCAGCCTGTAGCTTTCCCATGTGCATTCAATGATATGCGCCTTGTGGGTCAGCCGGTCCAGCAGGGCCGCAGTGAGGTTTGCATCTCCAAAGACCTGGGTCCAGTCGGCAAAGCCCAGGTTGGTGGTGATAATCACGGAACCTTTTTCATGGCGTTCAGCCAGGACCTGGAACAGGAGTTCGGCCCCTTCCTTTGAGAAGGGGATATAGCCTAATTCATCAAGGATCAGAAGGCCATAGCCGGTATACCGCTTAAGCATCCGCTGCAGGTCTTTTTCGTGCCTGGACTCGATTAGCTCATTTGCCAGGCCGCTGGCGGAGGCAAACCTGGTTCGGATGCCCTGACGGCAGGCTTCCACACCAAGAGCAGTAGCCAGATGCGTTTTGCCGGTGCCGCTTTTACCCATAAAGATTACGTTTTTGCGTTCTTTGACATATTCATTGGCGCACAGATGCCGGATAAGCCGCCTGTCCAGCTCCGGTGCGGAGGCGAAGTCAAAGTCCTCCATGGTTTTTAAAAGCGGGAACCGGGCCTCCTTTAACCTTCGTTTAAGCCGATTCTCGGATCGGATCCGGAGCTCGTGCTCTGTGAGCTGGAGCAAAAAATCGGCATAATCCTGGCCGGCATCCCTGGCCTGCCGGAGGGCACTTTCAAGCTCGCCTGCCATGTGGGTAAGCTTCAGGCTCTGCAGGTTGTCTTTTAAATTGACGTCAGCGACTGTATTCATGCGACACCTCCCAGCCGGCTGTAAACCGAGATGTCTGCCTGCGGCAGGCTCGGCCAGGATTGAAGTCTGCTCGGTTCGGGCTCTGTTGCGGGAGCCCTTACCAAATGCTTTACAGCCTCTGCTGAGCTCACACCTGAGGCAAGCGCCTGCTCTACGGCCGCTTCCACCTCTACTGGTTCATACTCCCGGTAAAGCATGAGAACTTCGATGAAGTCCCGCGTTCCCTTGCTGATGCCCTGGGCGGATTTAAATCGCTCCAGCAGGCGCTCATGATTTCTGGGCCAACAACTACGCCACTGTTTGATAGGTTTTGCCGTGGCAAAAGCAGCTGGCCGCTTGTGGAGCAGTTCCAGGTAATGATCCGGTTTTAGAACCCATTTGTTGTTGCCATATTCCCGGCTATGCTCAGCTATTTTGCGGCCGCTGTGATAAATGGTCACCGTATCCACGCCGAGCAGGGCCCGGACCCGGAAGCCGGCATAGTGGATCGGCACCGAGTAGCGGTTTTTATCCAGGACCACGGTGCTGTAGTGATCCACCTTGCCGCCAAGCGGCATTTCATTGGCATAAGGGACTTGGGACAAATCAATCAGATGGTCTTTTTCTTGTTCAAACCGCTCGTTTACGGTGTTTTGGCGGCCGGATATAATGTGGCTGCCATAGGCCATGCATTCTTCGAGCAGGTGCCGGTTTAACTCTTCAAGCGTGTCCACCCGGGGCACGGGCACAAGAAAATTTCTTCTGGCAAATCCGACCAGGCCTTCTACACCACCTTTTTCATGGCCCTGACCCCGGTTGCAGAACTCTGCCTCAAAGGTGTAATAAGCCCGGAACCTGGCAAAACTTTCCTGCTCCACACGCTTTTTACCCTGCAACACCTTTTGCACGGCCGGGGTCATATTGTCATAGATCAGCCGGAAGAACACGCCGTTGAAAAAGACAAAAGCATGGATATGGCCGTCAAACAAGGCCTGCTGCCGCTCCACGGGATAAGCCCGGACAAAGCATTTGCCAGAGTACTTCGAGCGCATGCAAAAAAGCTTAAGCTGCCTGGTTTTGCCGCCGATTATAGCGGTAAAGTCCCCCCAGTCTACTTCGGCCTCCAGGCCGACATCCGGATCTGCCGGGATATATGCCTTGTTTAAATCCTTCCCGTGCTTGCCTCTGACCAGGCGGACATATCTGCGCACGGTGGACTCGGCGCCATCAAAACCATATTCCCGAACCAGCCGGGTATAAATCCTCCTGGCTGTATGTTTTTGTTTTCTGTGTTGCTCCTTGTCCTGTTCCAGCCAGGAGTTTATAATATCAATATAAGGCTCCAGTGCCGGAAACGGCTGATGACTTCTCGCAGAATAGCCTGTGTATTCGTTGTTTAACAATTTGCGGATCGTGTTTCTTGAATGACCGGTTCTTCTGGACAGCTCCGATATTGTAAGTCCGTAGACCCTGTAACCGGAACGAATGAATTCATACTGTTCCACCTTCAGCATTCCTCCTTCCCTCCATCTTGCGGTTCGCGTTTTTCTGCAAGATGGATGGTTTGCTGAGGGTGGTCAATTTTCGATTATCACAAGGCCAAAAATTGATCAGTTTTCGGTTATCATAATCACTCTTTTACGGGCTGATAAATTAATTGTTCTGAGTATTTTTTAATCATTCTTGTGATTAGCGATGGATCTATTCTTATGGAATAATTGCTATCCGTGTAGTGTTTATGTTCCATTATATTATTAAACTGAGGCAATAGTGCCTGTCTATCAGAACAGCCTCTGGCTAAAAATTGTTCTTCTTGGCTAAAATTATACCGCCTAACTTCTATGTTTAGTTGTATCATGGAAAGGAGCCTTCATTTTGATGCTAATTGGCAATTATTATGCATAGATTTCTGATTTAATTTGATTTTAGCATCTTATTCATGTAAAAATTTTACCTTTTCTTTTTCATGCCACTTCATCAATACAATTAAGAAGTTCTTCTGTTTTCACCTGCATATCCTTGGTTGGGCGGAGCACATCCCGGGCCAGATCTTGTTTTGATTCGATCAGCTCGTCCAATCTTTCCTCAACCGTTTTAAAATCAGAGTTTGTGACAATTGGATAATACACAGTAACCGGTTTTGACTGGCCGATTCTATGGGCGCGGTCCGTTGCTTGGTTTTCTTTGGCAGGGTTCCAAGGGCGCGTATAGTGGATGACATGATTGGCTGCGGTGATGTTTAAGCCGACACCGGCGACCTGATGCCCCAGTATGAGAATATTAAATCCTTTTTGCTTTGCAAAAATATCTATAATTTTTTGTCGGTTGTGATTGACTTCACCATTAATAATATCAGGCTTCGTGTCAAATTCTTCCCAAATTCGGTTTTGCAGGATTCTTTGGATTATTTTAAAATCAGTAAAAATAATCGCCTTCTCATTGGCGTTGTGAATGCTATTTAAAATTTTTATAGTCGAATCTAATTTCGGGCATTGAGTAATCTTATCCTCAAAATACATGCCATCAAGGGCATTTGGATGACCACATAATCTGAGTAATTTTGATATTGCGCCAAGTGCTGCGCCACGTCCTCCAGACTTAGCTTCCCTTGCAATGGCTTTATATCTATCCAGCTGCAAATCAGATAAATATGATTCGATGTTCTCTACCTTTTTTTGAGGTAATT
>Ga0102937_1001004_pt1 | contig 12851 bp, 11 predicted proteins | sample SalPonR2_B_D1_MG_FD_78213 | JGI IMG/M metagenome (GOLD analysis project Ga0102937, IMG submission 78213) | Salt pond soil microbial communities from South San Francisco under conditions of wetland restoration - Salt Pond MetaG R2_B_D1_MG | ecosystem: Environmental > Aquatic > Marine > Intertidal... | reverse complement strand
TGATGAAGACGAAGACGCCGATGACGACGAGGATGAGGAAGACGATGACGAAGATAGTGAGGATGAAGAAGACGACGACGAAGATAGTGAGGATGAAGAAGACGATGATGACGATGAGGAAGAAGAGATCATTCGTGGTTCTGCCGGAAAATTAAAAGGAACAAAAGTATTAGGTAAGGCCTCATTTACATCAGATATAGCTCAGAGAAAACCACGTAAAAAGCGGAAGAGACGAAAAGACAGAAAAGACGATTCTTCTTCCAAGAAAGACGATAGTAGCTCTAAGAAAAAATCCAAGAAAAAACGTAAACGCAAAACAGAGATCGACGAGACCGATGTTGATAAGATGATGCGCGAGACCATGAAGAAGATGCAATCTTCTAAAACGGTCGGTAGTAAACGTGCCAAGCGTCGTCGTGAGCGAAAAGAAGAGCGTGAGGAAGAGCTGCAGAAGCAGCAGGAAATGGAAGAACTTGAGTCCGATATTATCGAAACGACCGAGTTCATCACAGCTAATGAACTGGCTGATCTTCTGGATGTGGGTGTGAACGATATTATTTCCGTTTGTATGTCAATCGGACTTATGATCACTATTAATCAGCGTCTTGATGCAGGTACCATTGAACTGGTAGCTGAAGAATTTGGAAAAGAAGTTGAATTCATTGATGCTGAAGAGATCGATGAAGAACTGACCATTCCAGAAGATGATGAAGAAGACCTGAAATCACGCGCTCCTATTATTACCGTAATGGGTCACGTTGATCACGGTAAAACTTCGTTACTTGATTATATCCGTGAAGAAAAAGTTGCAGCCGGTGAGGCCGGTGGTATTACCCAGCACGTTGGTGCTTATCAGGTAGTACATAATGAAAATGAGATCACATTCCTTGATACTCCGGGTCACGAAGCCTTTACGGCGATGCGTTCCCGTGGTGCTCAGGCGACAGATATCGTTATTCTGGTTGTTGCCGGTGATGATTCTGTGATGCCACAAACCATTGAGGCAATAAATCACGCAAAAGCAGCGGGTGTTCCTATTGTGGTAGCCATCAACAAGATGGATAAAGAAGGAGTTAATCCGGATCGAATTAAGGCTGAACTTGCTGAACATGATGTGATCGTTGAGGAATACGGCGGTCAGGTTCAATACGCTGAGGTATCAGCTCACACCGGTCAGGGTATAGAAGACCTGCTTGAAAAAGTATTGATTGAGTCCGAATTGCTGGAACTTCAGGCCAATCCTGAACGACGAGCAGACGGTGTTGTTCTTGAAGCTCGACTGGATAAAGGAAAAGGTATTGTAGCTAATGTATTAGTACAGGGTGGAACACTTAAAGTAGGTGACCCATTCGTTGCAGGCCCATGTTTTGGCCGTGTTCGGGCTATGGAAAATGATCTTGGACAAAGAGTACAAGAAGCAGGTCCATCATCACCTGTTCAATTGATGGGTTTTGATGATATGCCACAAGCTGGTGACAAACTCGTTGTTGCTGAAGATGAAAAAATTGCGAAAGAAGTTGCCAATGAGCGAATGCAAATTCGACGTGAGCAAGCAATGCGCAAGACCAAGCATATGACACTTGATGACATTTCACGTCGACTTGCACTTGGTGAAGTCTCTGAACTGAACGTTATTGTTAAAGCTGATGTGGATGGATCCATTGAAGCACTTTCAGGTTCACTCCAGAAGTTGAGTACCGATGAAGTTGCTGTGAATATCATTCACACAGGAGCGGGTGCCATCTCAGAATCGGATGTACTTCTGGCCTCTGCCTCTGATGCTATCATCATTGGTTTCCAGGTACGGCCTACTTCTCAGGCTCGTAAGCTTGCCGAAGAGGAAGAGATCGATATCCGACTATTCAGCGTGATATATGACGCCGTTGATGAAGTTAGAGATGCTCTTGAAGGTCTTCTGTCACCAGAGATCAAAGAACAGATGATGGGTGTTGTTGATGTTCGCGAGATCTTTAAAGTATCCAAAGTGGGTACTATTGCCGGTTGTTATGTGACAGAAGGTAAGGTGGAACGTAATAATCCTATCAGGCTTGTCAGAGATGGTGTTGTAATATATGACGGTGAAATTGATGCCCTGAAACGTTTCAAAGACGATGTTAGGGAAGTAACCTCCGGTTACGAGTGTGGTATCAGCATCAAAGGTTACAATGATATCAAAGTTGGTGACCAGATCGAGAGTTATAAGATCACTGAGCAGAAACGTACACTGGAAGATTCAGCCGGTTAAAATTTATAAAGGATTTGTTTCTGCCAAAAGATAAGATCCTTCAATTCATTTCATTCGAATCACTCACTAAATATTTCTGTAATGGGATTCAGGCCAGAACGATTAGCCGCAGTTATCAAAAAAGATTTAGGTCATATCATACAAAGGTCCTATCAACCTGATGGTACTTTTGTAACCGTGACCAATGTCATTATGACTGACGACTTATCCATAGCTAAAGTCTATTTAAGTGTTTTTGCGCCCGGCAGAGACGATAAACCGGTGTATGAATTTTTGGATGAAAAAACATCTGAGATCAGGTATGAACTGGCCTCAAAAATAAAAAACCAGGTACGAAAAATTCCTGAATTACATTTCTACCAGGATGATACAGCAGAATACGTTAATAAGATCGAGCAAGTCTTCAAAAAAATTGAAATCCCTGAAGAGGATAAGGATAGCTCTGAATCAGAATAAATGGCGAAAGCACTTCCTTTAGAAAAATTACCCGTTTTTGGTAAGCACAACTTACCTGATAAAGATACCGACCTGACTGCAGGTGCCATTTTTCTTATCGACAAGCCTTTGGAATGGTCGAGCTTTGATGTCGTAAAATTTCTTAGAAAACGTATACGTGTAAAGAAAACCGGTCATGCAGGAACGTTAGACCCTTTAGCGACAGGATTGCTGATACTTTGTTGTGGAAAAGCCACGAAATCGATCTCAATGATACAAGACCTGCCTAAGACTTATTTGGCTGAGGTCACCTTTGGTTCATCTACTACGACCTATGATGCTGAAGGGGAAATAGATGAGGAAGCAGATTTTGAACATATCAGTGAAGATCTGATCCTGAAAACACTTGAAAGTGATTTTAAAGGTACAGTGGATCAGATCCCCCCTATGTATTCGGCATTAAAATACGGTGGTAAAAAATTATATGAATTAGCCCGTAAAGGAGAGACGGTTGAAAGGCCTCCAAGGCAGGTTACTTTTCATGAATTTGAGATACTAAACTTTGAGTTACCAAAATTGACTCTGAAGGTAAAGTGCAGTAAAGGTACATATATTCGTTCACTTGCCAGAGACCTTGGTGAAGCATTAGATTCGAAAGCATACTTAAGTAAACTGGAACGAACAGCTATCGGGCATTATTCAGTTAATGATGCATTGACTCCACATGAAATGGGAGACAAACTTAAAGAGATATGGCTAGACTGATCGAACTCAAAAACATTGAGCGTGTACCTAACACCGTTCTGACTGTGGGTACGTTTGATGGTGTACACAGAGGTCACCGGGCATTGATCGAAAAGGTCGTTGAAAAGGCGAGGAAACGTAATGCCCGCAGTGTTGTCGTTACTTTTGATCCACACCCGAGAGAGATCATCAATCCCGGCAAGAGTGGCATACAGATGCTGACGACACTTAAAGAACGCAGTGAGCTCCTTGAAGATATTGGCGTGGACGTATTGCTGGTCATTCCATTTGATCGTGATTTTTCATTGCTTACTTCTGAGGAATTTGTGAGAGATGTAATTTACAAGCATGTAGGCGTCTCAGAATTTGTGATAGGCTATGATCATCAATTTGGAAGAGACAGAGAAGGAACCATTGATACAATTGAAAAACTCGGAAAGGATCTTGGATTTGATTCGCATGTGGTTTCAAAACAGGAAATGGGAGATGTGACCATAAGCAGTACGCTGATACGCAAAACACTGTCTGAAGAAGGGGATGTAAAACAAGCCGCTGAATATCTTAATCGCAGGTATTTACTAAACGGTATAGTTACTCATGGTGATCAAAGAGGGAAGCCGATCGGTTTTCCAACCGCGAATCTGAAACCTGAGCACGAGAACAAGGTGATCCCTAAAAATGGTGTTTATGCCGTTCGTGTACGGGTAGATGGAACATGGTATGGGGGGATGATGAATATTGGTATCCGTCCGACATTTGAAGGTCAGGAACGAACCCTTGAGGTTCATATCTTTGAGTTTGACGAAGATATTTATGGGCAAACCATACAGGTGCGATTTGTTGACAGAATTAGGGAAGAAATGAAATTTGAGGGGATAGAGGAACTAAAAAAACAACTACTGCAGGATAAAAAAGAAACTTTGCACCTGTTGAAGTGATTCTGAGAAAACTCTGAATATAAAATGGGGAGTAGGATTGTCCATTACGGTAAAAACCCCTATCTTTCGAAACTATAAATCGATTTATACAAGTACTAATTAAACCATTGCAATGAGCATAACCGCAGAAGAAAAAAAAGAAATCTTTAAGAAGTTTGGAAAAAGTGAAACCGATACGGGTTCCACAGAAGGTCAAATTGCCCTTCTAACCAAAAGAATTAATGACCTGACTGAGCATTTGAAAGATAATAAACTGGATCACGCATCACGTCGTGGCCTGCTGAAAATGGTTGGTAAAAGAAGAAGGTTATTAAACTATCTGATGAAGAACGATATCGAGAAGTACAGAGAACTAATCAAAGAACTCGGTATCCGTAAGTAAGTTTATTCGTTACAAAAGGCTCCTGATGTTGGAGCCTTTTTCAATTTATCCTGCTGTCACAATAATTCTCATCTAATCGTTGGCAGGATACAGTAAATCCAAAAGACAAAGAAGACAAATGAAAGAAGAAATAAGAAGTGTAGAATTTGCACCGGGAAAGGTGCTATCAGTTGAAACAGGCCGGATTGCAAAGCAAGCCGATGGCGCTGTAGTGGTTCGAATGGGGGATACCCAGGTATTATGTACCGCTGTGAGTGCAAAAGAACCAAAACCGGGACAAAGTTTTTTCCCGTTAGTTGTTGATCACAGAGAAAGTTTTTCAGCCGGTGGGCGTTTCCCAGGTGGCTTTATGAAAAGAGAGGGTCGACCTTCTGAAAAAGAAGTGCTGGCAAGTCGTTTGATCGACAGAAGCTTGCGTCCGCTTTTCCCAAAAGGATATTTATGTGAAACACAGATCATCTCTAGTGTTCTTTCCTCTGATGGAGAAAATGACGGTGATGTTCTCGGTGGATTTGGAGCTTCAGCAGCTTTGCATATGTCTGACGTACCATTTGACGGCCCCATGGCTGAAGTAAGAGTTGGTCGTGTTGACGGTGAGTATGTCATTAACCCAACATTGTCTGAACTTGAAAACAGCGATATTGACATGATTGTTGGTGGTACTGCTGACTCCGTTCTCATGATGGAAGGCGAAATGGAAGAGATCTCAGAAGATGAAATGCTTGGTGCTATCAAAGCCGCTCATGCTTCTATTATTATATTGTGTTATTTTCAGGAAGAACTGAGAGAAGAATATGGAAAGCCTAAAAGAGAGTTTGTTGCTGAGGGTTATCCTGAAGAGATCGAAAATAAAGTACGTGAACTGGCTACTGACAAGATCAAGGAAGTTGTAAATATTGGTCTTGGTAAAGAAGAGTACAGTGAAAAACTCAATGAAGCGAAAGATTCTGTAGTCGCCGAGCTTGAGGAAGAATACGAAGAAGAAGTTGGTACCATTAAGGACATTCTTGGTGATATCGAGAAAGAAGAGCTTCGTAATATGATCCTTGAGAAAAAGCGCCGTATTGATGGCCGTTCTCCTGAAGATATTAGAGACATCTGGACACAAGTTGGATACCTTGCTAGGACTCATGGTTCTGCAATATTCACCCGTGGTGAAACCCAGGCGCTTGTTTCTGTAACCCTTGGTACCAAAAAAGACGCTCAGGGTGTTGATACATTATTTGATGAAGAAGACAAGAAATTTTATCTGCACTATAACTTCCCGCCATACTCTGTTGGTGAAGCAGGATTCCTGAGAGGTCCTGGACGTCGTGAGATCGGACATGGTCACTTGGCAGAAAGATCCCTTAAAATGATGATGCCATCATTTGATGACTTTGGTTATGTGATCAGAATAATATCTGATATTACAGAATCAAACGGTTCATCTTCTATGGCATCCGTTTGTGGTGGCTCCATGGCACTTATGAGTGCGGGAGTTCCACTTAAGAAGCCGGTTGCAGGTATCGCAATGGGAATGATAGTAGGTGAAGATAACTCAGTTGTTCTTTCTGATATTCGTGGTGAAGAAGATTTCATGGGAGACATGGACTTCAAAACAGCCGGAACGACAGACGGTATCACTGCTTGCCAGATGGATATGAAAGTGAAAGGCATTTCATTCGAAGTAATGGAAGAAGCCTTGAAGCAAGCTCACACCGGCCGTTTGCACATTCTTGGTAAAATGGCAGAAACCATTTCTGCACCAAGTGAAACACTATCAGAGTATGCGCCGCAGTTCATTAATATGACCATCGACGGTGATATGATAGGTGCCGTAATTGGACCAGGTGGTAAAGTGATTCAAACACTTCAGAAAGAGACAGATACAGAGATCTGGATCGAAGAAGATGAAAGTGGAAAAGGTAAGATCACTATTTCTGCTGATAGTCTTGAAAAAGCTGAAGATGCCCAAAACAGAATTAAAGCAATTACCGGTCAGCTCGAAGAAGGAGCTACCTACAAAGGCGAAGTGAAGTCAATTAAAGACTTTGGTGCTTTTGTAGAGATCGCTCCTGGAAGAGACGGCCTGTTGCATATTTCTGAGATCGACCATTCACACGTAAAAAATGTAACTGATTACATGAGCGTTGGTGATGAGATCGAAGTTAAACTGCTCAAAATTGAGCCGGGTAACAAACTCAGATTATCCAGAAAAGCATTATTATCTAAAGACGAAGAAGAGTAAGTCTTTAGGCTATAAGCTTGTTATATTTGCTCCGCTCATCTTAAATGAGCGGAGCTTTTTTATTTAAAGATTATTTATGAAGATGAAAAATACACAAGAAATTGATTTTGTAAACAAAAGCACACTCTCAAACGGATTAAGGATCGTTACTGAGCATATTGAGAGTGTAAAAAGTGTTACGGTCGGTATCTGGGTCAAAACAGGGGGCCGCCATGAAACAAAATCGAAGGCCGGAGTAACACATTTCCTGGAACATATGTTATTTAAGGGAACTGATAGCCGGTCCTCATACGACATTGCCTTAAGTATGGAATCGGTAGGAGGATATTTGAATGCTTTTACTTCATCTGAATACACCTGTTATTATTCACGATGTGTGAACACTCAACTGGACCGGGCATTGGATGTTCTATCAGACATGGTATTGCACCCTTCATTCCCTGAAGAGGAGATAGAAAAAGAGAAGAAAGTGGTCATTGAAGAAATGAAGATGTACCGCGATTCTCCTGATGATTATCTTTTTGAGGCTTTTAACAGTAAGATCTTTGAAGGGCATGAACTTGGCAGGCCTGTTCTCGGATTCGAAGATACCGTTTCTGCTTTTAGCCGGCAGGATTTGTACGATTATATGAAAGAACGCTATTACGCCGGAAACCTACTTATTTCAGTTGCCGGTAATGTGGATCATGATAAAGTTGTGAATCTGGTTTCAGAATATTTCAATAAGATTGAAAAAGAAAGCCGTGACGAAAGTGAACAGCCATTACCTGAATTTAAGAAAGAAGACATCAGGTTGACCAAGGCGATCGAACAAACGCATTATATTTATGGTTGCAGAGGACTTAATTACGACCATAAGGACAAATACCTACTACTTCTTGCAAATACAGTATTAGGTGGGGGGATGAGTTCCCGTTTACACCAGAATGTCAGGGAAAAGTATGGGTACTGCTACTCTATACAGACCTTCAATCAATCCTATACAGATACGGGACTCTGGGGTATCTATGTGGGAACCGATAAAGACTATGTGGATCATGTGCGGGAGCTGATCCTTAAAGAACTAAAGATCATGCAAAATGATCTGATCCCTGAAAAAGAATTGGCAGAGGCTAAATCACAATTAAAGGGTAAGCTCTTATTGTCTCAGGAAAGCACCAGTAACCGAATGACAAGGTTGGCTAAAAGCGAACTCTATTTTGGAAGGTTTGTCACATTAGACGAACTGGTTGAGAACATTGATTCTGTAACATCCGAACAGATCAGAGATTTTGTACAGGATTTCTTTGGAGAAGAACATTTCATGGAAGCCATCTTGCTTCCTGAAAATTAATCAATTTAATCAGCGATTATCTCTTCGTTACATATAATAAAATTGATCAGTTTTTTGTAATTATAAATTAGAAACACTTTCAAATCATTAATTATCATATTTCAAATAAAATGACCTACATCCAGAAACTTTCAGAACACGTAGATCAAGAAGTAACACTAAAAGGCTGGGTATATAATTTTAGAAGCAGTGGAAGCCTTGTTTTTGTAGAAATGAGAGACGGTTCCGGCCTTACTCAATGTGTAATCGCCAAAGATGATGTTTCAGAAGAAGCCTGGGAAGCGGCTACATCACTTAAGCAAGAAAGTTCTCTTGAAGTAAAAGGAACGGTCAAGGCTGATGACCGAAGCGTAGGCGGGCATGAGATTCATGTTTCTGATGTAAAGGTTATTCAGGTCGCAGAGAATTATCCGATCACACCAAAAGAGCATGGTGTGGAATTTCTGATGAACAATCGTCACCTGTGGTTGAGAAGTCAAAGACAATGGGCAGCCATGCGTGTTAGAAATGAGATCATTTTTGCTATTCATACCTTTTTTCAGGGCCGTGATTTCGTTCAAATGGATTCACCGATATTCACTGGAAATGCTGCTGAAGGTAGTACTACGCTTTTTGAAACAGATTATTTTGAAGAAAAAGCCTATTTAGCTCAAACCGGGCAATTGTATGGTGAGGCAATGGCCATGGCTCATGGTTTGATCTATACTTTTGGCCCCACATTCAGGGCTGAGAAATCGAAAACACGACGACATCTGACAGAATTTTGGATGATCGAACCAGAGATGGCCTATTATGACCTGGATATGAATATGGATCTTGCTGAAGACATGATCAAAGCGATAGTTGGACGGGTATTGGATAATTGCCCAAATGAGCTTGAGATCCTTGAAAGAGATATCAGTTCCCTTGAAAAAGTAGCAGATAAGCCATTTGAGCGGATGACCTACAGTGAGGCAGTTGATATTCTGGTAAGTGATGATACGGCCAATATGCTGGATGAGATGGCAGAATCCAGAAGACAGGAAAAAATTGACCTAGAGCAAGAAGAGCAGGAGATAAAAAAAGAACACGGCTCAGCCAAAAAATGGAGAAAAGCCCAGATCGATAATCGGATTAAGGAAATTCATTCCCGGGTTGACCAGATCGATGAAGACCTGAGAAACATCCCAAGCTGGAAAGAATCTGCCCGGAATTTCAAGTGGGGTAACGATTTCGGAGGAAGTGACGAGACCGTCCTGATGATGCAATTTGACGTTCCTTTGATCGTGACACACTGGCCGGCAGAGATCAAAGCCTTTTATATGAAGCGGGATGAAACGGATAAACTTGCTTTAGGTATGGATATACTGGCACCTGAAGGGTATGGAGAGATCGTAGGAGGGTCTCAGCGTGAGGATGACCTGAATGTTCTCGAAGAGCGTATTGCAGAAGAAGAGCTTGACAAGGAAGTATTTGAGTGGTATCTGGACCTGAGACGATTTGGGTCGGTTCCACACTCCGGTTATGGATTGGGCCTTGAGCGTACCGTAGCCTGGATATGTGGGCTTTCACACGTCAGAGAAACCATTCCATTCCCAAGAATGATGGGGCGCCTTAAGCCTTAAATATGAATCGGGTCAGGTTATTTCTTGGAAAAGATCTTACCTGATCCGGACTTATCATCTTTAGAGGTTTCTTTATCAGAAGTATTTTTTGTGTCAGTAGTTGACTTTGTTGAACTCCCGGATTCCTCAATTGTCACATTGGGGCCTACATGCAGTGATCCTTTAATTTGAGCCCCATCCTCAATTGAGATTTTTTTTGTATAGATCTTACCTTCAACGACTGCAGTAGATTTCAGGGTAAGCTTGTCCTTAACTCTGACATCACCATTTACGGTTCCGGCAATTTCGGCTTCCTGGGAATGAACCTTGCCATTGATAATACCGGTCTGATTCAGGATGAATTTCATTTTAGAATGAACCTCTCCCTCAATAGTACCAGCAATTCTCAGGTCTTCATTGCAGTTAATATCACCGGTTATTTTGGTGGGCTTGTTTATGAATGAAATAGCAGGGGATTGGGTACTCACTTCAGTATTCACGTTATTCGATTTTCTATTTAGTATCATATATAGGCAAACTATGCATAAATGAATTTGTTCCAAAAAATTGAAGGGAATAAGACATTTCATTAAAACGAACATTCCTTATCTTAGCCACCGATGGCACGAAAACAAAACAGTAATAAGATCTATCAGACGGTACTGGGAGATATAAACTCCGGTAATCTGAAACCGGTATATTTTTTATGCGGTGAAGAAGAGTTTTATCTGGATCAGTTATTGGATCAGTTTTCAAAGGTGATCCCTGCTGAGCAAAAAGATTTTAATTTTGATCTGTTGTATGGTCAGGATATTACTCCGGCCAAGGTCTTATCTATAGCCAGAAGTTTTCCTATGATGGCGGAAAAGAGAGTCCTCATCATCCGTAACTTTATGAATCTTAGCAAGGGAGGGGCTTCCGATGCTTCTCCAAGTGGCCATATAAATGATTTTGTTGATTATTTTGACTCACCGAATCCATCAACACTTCTGATACTTTTTGATGATAAAAAACCTGCCGGCAATACCAAAATTGGTAAGAAGCTAAAAAGCTCTAAACATTGTGGTTTTTTTGAGTTTGAAAGAATGGCAGATTATCTGATTCCTGATTGGGTTATCGATTGGGTAAGAAGTCACCATTCTAAGAATATTGAACCGGCCGCAGCCCAGTTGTTATCTCAGTTTGTGGGTAATAACCTTCAGCTACTGTCTACTGAAATAGATAAAGTGTGCACTTTTGTAGACACTTCCGATACTGTTACAGAGGCAGATGTTAAAAAAATAATCGGTTCATATCGCGAATTTACGGCTATAGAGCTCAAAGAAGCCATAATTGCGCGAAATATGGAACAGTCACTCTATATTTCGGAACAGATGTTGCAACACACTAAATCAGACACGGGAGAATTAATTCGTCTCGTGGGGTTCTTTACAAGTGTGTTTACCAATGTCTGGCAAATTTTACGACTCTCTGAAAAGGGGATTGCTAAGAATCAGATCCAAAATGAATTGGGAATCAGCAGCAGCTGGTATTTCAATAAACTTTGGGATGATGCCTCAAATTTTCAGTACAATGAAATGCCCCGGATATTTGAAGCTCTTTTAGATGCAGATCGCTCTATTAAAGGTTTCAGCACGTTAGACTCCACATCGATTTTATTCTTCCTGGTTAAGCGAATCATCGGATAAGCTGATTCGCGATTACATAGTTAATCAGAAAATAAAATTGGAGTTTAAAGATGAATGCTTTCCAAGCTGCATCTGTAAAACAGTATAGTGATGAAGACCTGATGGAATATTTCCAGAATGGTAAAGAATCAGCTTTTAATGAATTGGTAATGCGGTATCAAGATCGTCTGCATAACTTTTTATATCGTTATACCCATAACCATCAGGACTGTGAGGATCTTGTTCAGGAGACTTTTCTAAGGGTTCATAAAAGCAAACACTCCTATGAGCGCATCGCTAAATTTTCTACCTGGATGTATACAATTGCTTTAAATCTTGCCAAAAGTCTTTATAAAAAGAAGCAGCGTATGTATAAGGTATCCATTCATAAAGATGAGTCTGACCCGGATGACAGAGAAATGCATATAGAAGATGTCAATATTCTTCAGGATGATGCGCTTCACGAAAAACTATGTATGGAGCAACTTGAAAAAGCATTGATGGAATTACCAGAAGATTTCAGAGAGGTAATTGTCCTGAGAGATCTTCAACAGCTTTCGTATGAAGAGATCTCAGATATTACTGATATTCCGATGGGTACTGTAAAATCGCGTATTAACCGTGGCAGGGCTCAAATACAAGCTCTGATACAAGATTATGTTCAACTGGGAACAAAATAAAATTTACTGAATAGAAGGGAGTAAGGATCAACTTAGCAAACTCCCTTTATGAAAAATTTTTTAGACAAAGAATACCATCCAGTCATTGAAAACTATGTGATCGAATATGTCGATGATAATTTAGATCGGGTTGAAAAATCTACTTTTGAAGAGGTATTAGTTCAGGATGATGATCTGCGTGAACTTACCTTTTCTGCCAGCGAAGGTAAAAAGCTGCTGGATCAATACAGAAAGATCAAAGCCAAAGAAGGGTTCTTAGACAGACTTCATGATCGAATTGCCTCACAGAATTAAGGCTCTTGTAGTTACCACATATAGAATGGCTGCTAACAGAGATAAAAAATTTCCGATCAGGAAGTAATCATTCGAGACTTTATTATTTTTCTGAAAACGGGTGCCAATCTTCAATGCCCCAAAGGCTATGATCACTTGTGGAAATCCCGTTAACAACCCTGCAACAAGAACAAACCTTTCTAACATCCCTTTAAAAACTTCTCTTCTGCGCTGAATATTACTGTCTTTGCTATTTTTTAACCACCTTGTGATAAAGTGAAATGCAAGATTGATGGATAACTCCATAATTACATAGGATATTATAAGTAGCCAGATCCAGT
>Ga0102937_1001002_pt1 | contig 12862 bp, 10 predicted proteins | sample SalPonR2_B_D1_MG_FD_78213 | JGI IMG/M metagenome (GOLD analysis project Ga0102937, IMG submission 78213) | Salt pond soil microbial communities from South San Francisco under conditions of wetland restoration - Salt Pond MetaG R2_B_D1_MG | ecosystem: Environmental > Aquatic > Marine > Intertidal... | reverse complement strand
TGGTCGGTGGCGGGTTCAGGGAAGCGTGGTGGAGTGCGAGTCATCTACTTCACCAGATTGGCAAATGGTGAGATCTGGCTGTTGGTGATCTACAAGAAGGCCGTCAAGGAGAACATACCCGCGCATATCCTGAAGTCAATTCGTGAGGTATTGGAAAGTGAATAACGAGACTCTGAGTGCCGAGGAGCTTGGCAATAAGCTGCTCCAATCTGTTAAAGAAATGAAAGCGGGCAAGGCTGCGCGCGTCAGTCGTGTGGAGCCAAATGAGGTCGCAGAGGCGCGTGGCAAGACTGGCCTTACACAGCGAGAGTTTGCCGAGGTACTCCATATTTCTCCGCGCACGTTACAGGAATGGGAGCAGGGGCGACGTAAACCCTCAGGGCCGGCAAAGGCGCTCATCGAGATTGCGTTTCGTCATCCGGAGGTTATTCGGGAAGACCTCGAGCTCAGGGGTTAACAAGGTGGTCAACGGGACGCCAACTACGCTGCGCTCCGTTGGCACCCATTACCACTGGCGTTATGTGTGCGTCACCTGCAGGCCATAGAAGGGAATCCTATGACTAGGCATGTTGGTTCTTGCCTGTGTGGCATAGTGAAATTTGAGGTCCATGGGGACTTCGACAGCTTTTACCTGTGTCATTGTGAGTATTGCCAAAAAGATACGGGATCTGCTCATGCGGCAAATTTATTTTCACAGTCAGCTAAACTGACCTGGCTGGCGGGTGTCGATGCTGTGACTTCGTTTACGCTTCCAGGTACTCGTCACAACAAAAGCTTTTGTAGTTCGTGTGGTTCAGCATTGCCAAGCACCCAATTTACAGACCTGCTCGTTGTTCCCGCAGGATGTTTGGATACTGAAGTCTCTGTGTTGCCAACAGCGCACATCTTCACATCGAGCAGAGCGGTTTGGGACGGGGTGATTGGTGACGTGCCAGAGTTCGAGGGGCTGCCGGAGTAAGCTAGGATCACATAACCAGCGGCTGTTGGCGGACGCACCTCCGCTGGCGCTCCGGCACGCCGCAAATCCAAGGCGTTATCTCTTCAGATAGTAACTCGCGAATGAACATTACGATCAGGGCTGAGCAAGAACAGGACGTTTCGTCGATTCGTCATGTCACCCAGGCGGCATTCGCTACCGCTAAGCACGCTTCGGGGACCGAAGCTCACATTGTTGGAGCTCTTCGCGCCGCAGGTGTACTGACTATTTCGCTTGTTGCAGAGTGCAATGGTGAGGTGGTGGGGCACGTCGCCGTGTCACCTGTCCAAGTTTCTGACGGGGCCAGGGGCTGGTTCGGGTTTGGTCCGGTTTCGGTGTTGCCGGAGTACCAACGTCAAGGTGTTGGCACCCGTCTAATAGGCAGTGCTCTTGATGCTTTGAGAAGAGCAGGTGCGCAGGGTTGTGTCCTGGTTGGCGACCCGGCCTACTATGAAAGATTCGGGTTCAACACCGTTCCCGATCTGACCCTTCCCGACGTGCCACCTGAATACTTTCAGGCGTTAAAGTTCGGCACCAGGTTTCCGGTTGGTTCAGTCACATTTCACGAGGCATTCGCGGCCCAGAGCTAACCAATTGTTGTAGTTTGTTCCGGGCCTTCGGCCCTGCACCGGACGCCCCTGTTCGCCATTGGCAGAGCGCCGCTAAACAAGAGCATAAGGCTGTTAGAAAATAGGCTCACCAGTCGCCTTGACCGCATAAAACAGGCAATCACTCTTCGCAATAACCGGATTGGTGGTAATCATAAAGGCCCGGATGGCCTGGGCGGCGTAGATCTGCCCATCCTGGACCCGAAGAACCTGCTCCATGTTTTCTTTTCGGTTGTGGCTGATCGCTGTAAGTATGCCAAGGCCTTTTTTTCCAACCCATCCAAGAGGCTCATCTGGCCAAACAATCCCGAAATTGCGGTGTTCGATGTTTGGCGGCAGTGTGAGGTCAGCGCGGCCAGTCGGCTCAAGCCGGTATTCTATGGTCGCTTCAGGCGCCAGCTCCACCCGGATCGGATTTCGCAGCACCGTTACGTCCCACTCTGCCTTTTCCAGCGACAGCACATCTGGCCTTGAGCAATACCGAACGAGTCCCTCATAGGCCAGTTCATGAGCATGGTCGTCCTGGGACCCACCGCACTCGATGGTTACCGTGGGCACCTCCTGCTCGGAATATTCCATCAGCGCCCCCAGGCGAAGATCGGTCATAATGAGGCGGTCGGTGAAGAGCGACGTCAGTGCCTGATGGGCTGCGTCATTGGTGACGGTTACAGCGAAGGCGGGCCCTGTGCCTGAGGTGTTATGCACGTCCAGCAGGCATTCGGGGTTCGCGTTACGAAGCTCTGCCAGCATGGCCTCGGCAATCGCTCCTTCCTCTCCCTCGAAAGGCTCTTTGAAACACCGGTTGAGGTCACGTCCTTCGGGAAGCTGTCGTATCGTGAGGGTGGGCGGGATTTTCGCGGGGTAAACGCCTCCCAGGAGGAACAACATGTTGACTTCGGGGGTGTGCTGCTCAAGCAGCCACCGGTGAAGTGCAAACAGTCCCGAAGGCTCATTGCCGTGAAGAAGTGTCGCCATGGCTCGGGTACGGGAGCGATCGCGACCGGCGACACGAATAACCGTGGGCTTTTGCAGTTGGTCCAGCCACTCAAGAGGGGAGCGGCCCAGCGTCTGTGGCGAGGGGTCATTCAGATAATCAAGTACGTTCGAATAACTCACGGTGACAATGTCCATTCATGAAGGGGCGTGTTCTTCTTCTGGTTGGCCATGTAAAGGGCCAGCATACTCCGGAATGCCTCATCGGGGCTCTGTGACCTGAATAGAGATTCTGTGATATGGCGTTGCCACCGGGCGCCCGACATGGCGGTTTCAATGCGGCCTTCGATGATTCCCAGCAGGCGGTGAATTTCCGCCTCGTCTACGGCTGTTTGTGCCAATGCTTCCCGGGCGCGGGGCAACAGCTCCCGGGCCACGGTTAACAGAGGCGTATCCTGCAACTGAACCTGATCCTTGTGAGGCCAGATAATTTCTGCGCCGACACCATATTTGGCTGCGCGGTAAAAATTGTGTTCGGTGTAATGGAAGGGGAGTATCGACGTCAGATGCTGAATATCATCCAGTACTGCCAGCGCAGCTCCGATTACGAACAGGCCGTTCGCACACATATCAGCGGCTGTAGGACCTGCAGGCATTGAGCGAATCTCGATACGCAGATGGCCGCCTTCGGTATGGTCATAGATGGCCCGGTTCCAGGGCCAGGTGGTTCCCTGGTGCAGTCGCAGTTCGGCCAGTTTTGGCACTTCACCAAGATCAATCACGGACATCGGATCTTCATCTGACATCAGTGGAATGATGGGGGGATACAACGATGCCGAGGCGGCAAACAGTTCCCAGGCACTGCGTATCCAGCCGTTTCCGTAATACACCCGTGGCGGATGGCGCCAGGTTTTATGGTTGGGGGACCGGCTGTCAATGGACTGCTTGAACAGGGCAATCCGGGTTTCGTCCCACAGGTGGTGGCCAAACAGGCTGGGTGAATTGCTGGCCAGAGCGAGAACAATCGGCGTGACCAGTTGTACGGCATTGAAATAATCAGCAAAACGATGGGCGGGCACACGCCAGTGCAGCTGGAAGGAGGTATTGGCGCCTTCCATGTAGACGTCGTCGGCCTCCAGATTGAGAACATCGTTGCCCCCGATATGGATGCTGAAAGGCTCGCCCCGTTGCTTGAGTAGTGCGTTGGATAGCGCATGGTAGCGGGGCTCGTCTGTCATTACCTGCGCGCCCATATCGGACTGGCGAAGTGTGGGCAGAATGCCGATGGGTACCAGTTCTCCATCCAGTGCCGAGGCGTGCTGGTTGATTCGCCGGATCGCTGCGAGCAGCTCTTGCTCTGTTCTGGCAAAAGGAGATCCCTTGAAAGCCTGGGGGCTGAGGTTGTATTCGAGATTGAAGCGGTTGAGCTCAACCGTGAGCTGGGGATCCTGAACGCTGGCGGCAATTTCTGTGTTGATGGGTTGAACCCGCAGGTCAGAATTTACGATGTAGAACTCAACCTCGGCGCCAATGGAGCTCGCTCCCTCGCCAAAGCCGGGCCGGTTCAGAAGACGAGTGAGTGCCTTGAGGTCTGTCCGGACCTTGGCCGCAAAACGCTCAAACTCTTCTGGAGCAAATTCTGTTGTCTTGATCGACAGTCCCACGGCAACGTCTTCTCCAGCGCTGACTTACCTTGATAGTAGTGGAAGATGCGCTGGACACCAATCCAGTACCGGGGTGCCAGCACCCATCGGCCGCTCAACCCCTCAGGTCACTCATCGGGTGGCGTGTTCTCGACGTTGACGTGCGAATAGCGGGTCACGCGGTTTCGGCCGCCGGATTTGGCGGCGTAGAGGGCCTTGTCTGCGAGCACCAGAAGAGTGTCCAGATCGTCGCCACCCTCCGGGCAGAGGCAGGCTACGCCGGCGCTGATGCTCAGGGTGACGTGGCCCCTTTCAAGTGATAGAGGCTTGTCGTTGATTGTTTGGCGCAGCCGCTCGGCCACCTCAGAGGCTGCGTCCTCATCGGTGTTCTCCAGTAATACCGCAAACTCCTCGCCGCCGAGGCGGGCCAGAATGTCAGTGTCGCGTAAAGCCTCTTGCGCCGCGACACTCAAATGAATCAGCGCCTTGTCACCTACAGCGTGGCCATAGGTGTCGTTTACTTTCTTGAACATATCGGCGTCGAACATGATCGCCGACATCGGTTTATCGGAACGAATGGCTTTTTTCAGGGCGGTCTGGCCCAGTTCAAAGAAGAAGCGCCGGTTATTCAGCCCGGTCAGCTCATCGGTCCGGACGGTTTCCTCCAGGCGTTGGTTGGCTTCCTCCAGCGCCCGGGTGCGTTCTGCAACCCGGTGTTCCAGGCTGGCATTCAGCTCGTTCATCTGATGAGTCTTATTCGTCAGTCGCTGGACCAGGTCCCTTAATACAGAGGAAAGAACCCTGACTTCTTCGTAGTCATCGCGCAGCTGTATTGGCGAGGACGGATTGCCCGGGTCCAGCCGGTCTGCTTCCCGTGCCATTTGCAGCAGTGGGCGGGTCGTGCGGCGGGCGGTGTAGACGGCAAATACTATCAGCAGCAGGGCCAGCAACACGCCGGAGACAATCAACGTGTTGCGAAGAGATTGGGCCGGCTGGAAAGCCTCGCTCGCGGGTTTTCGAACAAGCACCAGCCAGTTGAACGTAGTGTATTCAGGCCGGTCCCTGAGTCGGCTGTAGCCCACCAGGAAATCGCGCGCACTGGCGCCTTCTTCCATTGCCATGGGCAGGGTCATATACCCCGGGTGGTCGGATTGGGCCGACTGCACCAGCGATTCATCCAGAGTGCGCCCCACGCTGTCTTCCGGACCAACGATGACCACGCCGTTTTTGTCCGCAAGAATCAGTTCAGCCTGCAGCCTTTGCTGGAGAGGAGCGAGCAGGGATTCACCCAGGCTGGCCACCCAGTCAAGATAGAGGTGAGCGCCAAGGACACCAGTAAAGTTGCCTTCAGCGTCCTGGAGCGGCACGGCCACATCGACAAAACGTAGAGGAGTGTTTGAGTTGTTGTTGAGTTTTTCCTCAAGCAGCACGGCTTTGTGGGCATCGCCCAGGTAAGGTTTATCCCGCGCTTCCTGGAACCACGGTCGGTGCGACACGTTCATGCCTTTGAGCATATCGCCGGTGCTGGCCAGAACGGTGCCGTCGGCGGAGGTAAGTCCTATCCAGGCATAGCTTGAAAAGTTTTGGGCCAGTGCGCTCAGCAGGGCGGACACATCGCCGGTCTGTTGTTTCGCGAGTTGCTGGCTAGACAGCGCCGCCGCCACCGCCAGATCGCTATAGCGCTCATGAAGGTCCAGCTCGATTTTGTCCCGGAGCTGGACGGCCACCTCCTGCAGATTCTGCCCGGTGGATTTGCGCAGCGCGTTGACCGCAAGGTCGCTTGCCGCCCACGTGCCGACGACGGTGGCAGCCAGAATCAGGATGCCAAAAGACAGGACCAATCGGATTTTAAGGGTGTTAAGGGTTCTGATATTCAATATCCATGTTCAGATGAATTCAGCGATCCCTCGGTGCCGGATGTTGTCGAGGCTATCCCTGGCCCGTGCCAGAAAGTATAGAGGCCAAATGCGGGTTATTCCCGTGACACGTTTGTCATTCTGGTTGCGCGGGCCATTGTGGCCTCAATGGAGGCCCCGTATGCAAGTACTCGATCCGTTTGGTTGCAATCCTCTTCACGGCAAAGAAGCCAATTCGAAAGCACAGTTCTGAGGGGCGGCGTTATAACCAAAAGCTTTTAAAACAGTCGGAAATTATCTAGTCAGGGCATTGTTGTTCTTAGGCTCCTACCTTATCTTTGCGTTCTAACAAAGCGCCACCCTTATTCTTCTGGCGTATATCAAGATTCCGAGTTAACTGGGAGCTCTGCCTACTATGCCGAATTCGATTTTTTCCGGTTCCAAAGCCCGCAAGGGCCTGTGGTTCAGTGCACTGGCGCTGGTGTTCTCGATGACGGGGCCGGCTTCCGCCCAGGAGCGGGAGATTCTGAACTCCTCCTACGATATTGCCCGTGAGTTGTTCGCGGAATACAACGTTATGTTCCAGGACTACTGGCAAGAGAAGACCGGGGAAACCGTGAACATTCAGCAATCCCACGCCGGCTCCTCGAAGCAGGCGCGTGCCATTCTGCAGGGCCTGGGTGCCGATGTGGTGACTTATAACCAGGTGACTGACGTTAATATTCTGGCCGAGCGTGGCAACCTGATTCCCGAGGATTGGGCGTCACGTCTGCCCAACAACAGCTCTCCCTACTATTCCACCATGGCGTTTCTGGTGCGTGAGGGTAACCCGAAGAATATCCAGAACTGGGACGATCTGATCCGTGAGGATGTCGAGCTGATCATGCCGAATCCGAAAACCTCCGGTAACGGCCGCTACACCTACCTGGCGGCACTGGGTTTTGCCCAGGACAAGTTCGGCGATGACCAGGAGAAGATCGATGCTTTCCTGAGCGATCTGCTTGGGCAGGTAAAGGTATTTGACTCCGGCGGCCGCGGTGCAACCACCACCTTTGTTGAGCGTGGTCTGGGCGATGTGCTGCTCACGTTTGAATCCGAAGTCAACAATATTCCTGTGCTTAACCCGGACAAGAACTTTCAGGTTGTCGTTCCGAAAGTGAGTTTCCTTGCTGAATTCCCGGTGACCTGGATCGACAAGAACATCGAGAAGAAGGGCACCGAGGAACTGGCCCAGGCCTACCTGAAGCACCTGTACTCCGAAGAAGCCCAGCGCATGCTGGCCGGTTTCAACTACCGGGTTCACAACGAAACCGTGAAAGCGGAAGTAGCTGACAAGTTCCCGGAACTGAAGCTGATGCCGATTCAGGACATCGCCGGCAGTTGGGAAAACGCCATGGAAACCCACTTTGCCAGCGGCGGCAAACTGGACCAGCTGCAGCGTCGCCGCTAAGGGATGCGCATCTGATCCATGGCCACGACTGACCTTTCGGAGCGCCCGGCAAAACGGCTGAGCGCTCCTGCCACCAAGCGCGTATTGCCGGGGTTCGGTCTGAGCCTCGGCATTTCGCTTTTCTTTATCAGCCTGGTGCTGCTTCTGCCCATCAGCGGCCTGTTTATCCGGGCCGCCGGCATGGGGTGGGAGCAGTTCTGGTTCGTGATCACCGATCCGCGGGTGGTCGCCTCCTACAAAGTCACGGCATTGGCAGCGCTCGCAGCTTCGCTGTTTAACTGCGTGTTCGGCCTGTTGATGGCGTGGGTGCTGGTGAGGTACGAATTTCCTGGCAAGCGCTTGCTGGATGCCATCATGGATCTTCCGTTCGCCTTGCCGACCGCAGTGGCCGGCATCACGCTGGCGACGCTGTTTGCCGAGAACGGTTGGTATGGTCAGTATCTGACCGACCTGGGCATTGAGGTTGCCTTTACGCCGCTCGGTATTGTTGTCGCCATGGCGTTTACCAGCGTGCCTTTCGTGGTGCGCACGGTTCAGCCGGTGCTTGAAGAATTGGCCCCGGAAGACGAAGAAGCGGCCATGAGTCTGGGCGCCTCGGACATGACGGTCTTCCGGAAGATCCTGTTCCCCACACTTTGGCCGGCAGTAGTAACCGGTGGCGCACTTTCATTTGCCCGCAGCCTTGGCGAATACGGTGCCGTTATCTTTATTGCCGGCAACTCCCCCTACATCAGCGAAGTGATCAGTCTGATGATCTTCGTTCGTCTTGAGGAATACGATTTTCCGGCGGCCAGTGCCATCGCGGCTGTAGTGATGACAGTGTCGCTATTGCTGCTGCTGGCGATCAACGTCTGGCAGGGGCGCTATCTCAAGCGTCTGCACGGAGGTTAGGGCATGGCTGCGCGTAAACATCGCCGCGTTGGCGACAGCCCCTTGGTTCGTCGCACTCTTATTGGACTGGCAGTCACACTGACGGTATTGCTGCTTTTCATGCCGCTGGTGCTCATCTTCGTAAAGGCGTTTGCTGAAGGCTGGGCCGGCTATGTCAGCAACATACTCAACGAATACACTCTGCACGCCATTGGCCTGACGCTGGTGGTTGCTCTGCTCACTGTGCCGTTGAACCTGGTTTTCGGTGTGTTTCTGGCCTGGCTGGTTACCCGTTTCCGGTTCCCCGGGAGAAAGCTGCTTGCCACGCTGATCGATATTCCGTTTGCCGTCTCGCCAGTAGTCGCCGGCCTGCTTTTTCTTTTGCTTTACGGAAGCAATGGCTGGGTGGGGCAGTGGCTCGGTGAATACGACATTCAACTGATGTTCTCCTGGCCGGGCATCGTCATGGTTACTGTGTTTGTAACCTGCCCGTTTGTGGCCAGAGAGCTGATCCCGCTGATGCAGCAACAGGGTCGGGAAGAGGAAGAAGCTGGTGTGGTGCTGGGCGCATCCGGCTGGCAGCTGTTCCGGCGGGTTACCCTGCCGAACATTCGCTGGGCTTTGCTGTACGGCGTGATCCTCACCAATGCCCGTGCAGTGGGGGAGTTTGGTGCGGTATCGGTGGTCTCCGGCAATATCCGTGGCGAGACCAATACCCTGCCACTGCAGGTGGAGCTGCTTTACCAGGATTACAACACCGTCGGCGCGTTCGCGGCATCGTCGCTGCTGGCAGGCATCGCGCTGATCACACTTGTCGTGAAAGCCATCGTCGAATGGCGCCAGAGTCGTAACTAAGGGTTTCCCATGAGCATCGAGATACAGGGTATCAACAAGTTTTTCGACAAGTTTCAGGCCCTGCATGATATCAATCTGACCATTCCTGACGGCCAGCTCACGGCTTTGCTGGGCCCCTCCGGTTCGGGCAAGACCACGCTGTTGCGGATTATCGCCGGCCTGGAAACACCGGAACAGGGCAGGATACGGTTCAGCGGCAAGGATGTCACCGATCTGCACGTTCGGGACAGGAGCGTTGGTTTTGTTTTCCAGCACTATGCGCTGTTTCGCCATATGACGGTGGCCGAGAATGTGGCCTTCGGCCTCAACGTGCTTCCGCGTAAGGAACGGCCGGGCAAGCCGGAGATCCGCAAGCGGGTGAAAGACCTGCTCGAAATGGTGCAGCTGGAGCATCTGGCCGATCGTTACCCGGCGCAGCTCTCCGGGGGGCAGAAGCAACGCATCGCGTTGGCCCGGGCCATGGCCATGCGGCCGGAGATTCTTCTGCTGGATGAGCCCTTTGGCGCACTTGATGCCAAAGTGCGAAAAGACCTGCGCCGCTGGTTGCGCAGCCTCCACGATGAGCTGCATTTTACCAGCGTGTTCGTTACCCACGATCAGGAAGAAGCCCTGGAGCTCTCCGATCAGGTGGTGGTGATGAGCAATGGGCGGATTGAACAGGTGGATACGCCCCTGGAGCTTTACGGTCGCCCGGATAGCCGGTTTGTGTTCGAGTTTCTTGGCCAGGTGAACGTGCTCTCAGGCAAGATCCGTGATGGTGTCATGCGCCAGGGCGATGCCTGGATTCGCTTGCCTGAAGGCTGTGAAAACGACGACGCCCAGCTCTACCTTCGGCCCCACGAGGTGCGCCTGACTCAGGCCGCCAGTGATCAGGCCCACCTGCCATTCCGTATTGAGGCGATCAACCTGATTGGCGCGGAAGTGCGGATCGAACTCAAGCCCGATGGCTGGGAGTGCGAGGAGTTGTGGGAGGTTGGTATCAGCCATACCGAGTTCAACGCCCGGCAACCCCAGCGTGGCGATCGTTGCTTTGCGGTGCCGGATGTCGGGCATTTGTTCTGTGAACATGTGGCGGAGCCCAAGACCCTCGAGTGGCGTTAGCCTCACGATTGTTTCGGCGGGACGTCCGCCATCATCTATAGTTTCCTGATGAGGGGGCGCCGCCCCCGGATTACTCGTTCGACGTAATCGGCGTTTTTCACCCAAGGGTGGAAACCATCAGGAGGATGTAATGCCACTACCCGCCCCGTTAACCGAAAACCAGGTCTACCACGGTTGCCCGGAAGACAAGCTGGATTTCATCACTACCGAAGACCTGCAAGATCTGGATCAACCTTACGGCCAGGATCGGGTGTTGAGGGCGCTGGAGTTTGGCGCCGGTATTCAGGCAGAGGGTTTCAACCTTTTTGTCCTCGGACCCTCCGGGGCGGGTAAGCACGAACTTGTTGAGCGTTTTCTTTCCCTGCACGCCGCCAGGCAACCCGTTCCTCCGGATTGGTGCCACGTCTATAACTTCCGCTTTTCAGATCGGCCCAGCGCCATCAGACTCCCGCCCGGGGAAGGGCAGCAGTTCAAGAAGGACATGAATGATCTTGCAGAAGAGCTGCGCACGGCCATTCCGGCCGCTTTTGAGAGTGAGGAATACCAGGGCCAGTTGCAGGAGCTCCAGGAAGAAATGGCCAAACGCCAACACCAGGGCCTGTTCGAAATCCAGGAGGAAGCAAATCGCAATAACATTGCGATGATCACCACGCCGGCTGGCTTTACCTTTGCCCCCATGCGCAAGGGTGAGGTGATCGACCCGGAAGAATACAAGAACTTCTCTGATGAAGAGAAACAGCTGGTTGAGTCCAAGGTTGAGGATCTGCAGAAAAAGCTCCAGCAGACCATTCAGCAGATTCCCAGAATGCGGAAGGAGGTGCGTGAACGGGTCCATGCTCTTAATGAAGAGATGGTGCAGTTGACCCTGGGCGGACCGATTGGTGAGTTGAGGGAAAAGTGGTCGCACCTTCCGGAGGTTATCGACTATCTGGATGCCGTTCGGGAAGACGTGGTGGAACACGCAGAGGCCTTCCAGGACAGCGACAACGGCCCACCGGCCGGCCTGCTGGCGCGGTACAAAGTCAACCTGCTGGTCGATAACGCCGATACAGTCGGCGCGCCGGTTATCTACGAGGACCTGCCCAACCATCAGCATCTGGCCGGGCAAATCGAACACCGGGCCCGCCAGGGAAATCTGTACACGGACTTCACGCTGATTCGCGGCGGCTCCATGCACCGGGCCAATGGCGGCTATCTGATTATTGATGCCCGACGGGTGCTGACCCAGCCAATGGCGTGGGAGAGCCTGAAACGAATATTGTCTTCCGGTGAAATCCGCATCGAGTCTCTGGAGCGGCTCTATGGGTTGGTGAGTACCGTCAGCCTGCAACCTGAGCCGATTCCGGTGTCGGTCAAGGTGGTGCTGCTCGGTGACCGGATGCTGTATTACCTGCTGTCCCATTACGATCCGGATTTCCTCGACCTGTTCAAGGTAGAGGCGGATTTCGAGGACGATCTCGATCGCAACGACGACTGTTACGAGCTATACGCCCGAATGATCGCCACCATGGCCCGTGCCTTGAAAATGCGCCCCCTGGAGCGCAGCGCGGTGGCCAGGCTGATTGAACATGCCAGCCGTTTGGCAGCAGACCAGCGCAAACTGACCGCCCACGACCGGGTGCTGCGGGACATTCTGAGTGAGGCAGATCATTGGGCTGGCCAGGCAGGTGCTGATACGGTCGAAGCCAGCCACCTCCAGCAGGCCATAAATGAGCGTGAATATCGGGCCAGTCGGGTGCGGGAGCGAAGCCGCGAGCAGATCAGCCGGGGTGTGGTGATGATTGCCACGGATGGTGAGGAAGTCGCGCAGGTGAATGGTCTTTCGGTGCTCAGGCTTGGCGCGTCGATGTTCGGGCAACCCACCCGGATTACCGCAACGGCCCGTCCTGGCAAGGGCCAGGTAGTGGATATCGAGCGGGAGGCCAAACTGGGTGGCCCCATCCACAGCAAGGCGGTGATGATTCTTTCCCGCTTCCTGGCGAGCCGGTACGCCGGTGATGGTGAGCTTTCGTTATCAGCGAGTCTGGCCTTCGAGCAGTCCTACGGTGGTGTTGAGGGCGATTCTGCCTCGGTGGCGGAGACTTGCGTACTGCTTTCAGCCATTTCCCGGGTGCCGCTCAAGCAGTCATTCGCGGTGACCGGCTCCATGAACCAGCATGGCGAAGTTCAGGCGGTGGGTGGCGTGAATGAAAAGATCGAGGGCTTTTTCGATGTCTGCCGGGAAGCCGGCGAAATCAGCGGGCAGGGGGTTCTGTTGCCTGCCAGCAACGTTGAACACCTGATGCTCAGAGCTGATGTGAGGCAGGCCATTGCCGAGGACCGATTCCGGGTCTATCCGATCTCCGATATCAATGAGGCCATTGAGCTTCTCACCGGCCTGGAGGCCGGTGAGCCGGACAGTGCTGGGGAGCTTCCTGAAAACAGCTTTAACCGGCGGGTTGCCGAGCGGCTGGCGAAATTCTCGGAGGCGAGCAGGAAGCGGGATAGCAATGGAGATGGGAACAACGGTGGGGGCAAAGACAGTGACTGACGCACCTGGAGATCAGGCTGGCTCCGGTAATGAAGCCGGG
>Ga0102937_1001000_pt1 | contig 12876 bp, 7 predicted proteins | sample SalPonR2_B_D1_MG_FD_78213 | JGI IMG/M metagenome (GOLD analysis project Ga0102937, IMG submission 78213) | Salt pond soil microbial communities from South San Francisco under conditions of wetland restoration - Salt Pond MetaG R2_B_D1_MG | ecosystem: Environmental > Aquatic > Marine > Intertidal... | reverse complement strand
CCCACGCCCCCCGCACCGAGACCAAGGTCGCGTCGGCGAAGGGGAACGACGGCGCATAGCGTGCCTCGAATCGCACCCGTCGTCCGGCGGTCGGATCGAGCAGGTCGTCGACCCCGTCGTGGAACCACTGGAAGTCGAAGAGCACCTGTTCACCGGGCCGGGTCTCGAAGGCATCGACGTCGTCGGTCCGCAGGTCGAGCGCGGTCTCGATCCACGAGGTGCCCAGGCGCCACGACGTGCGCTGGTCCACGTGGAAGAGGTTGTCGACGAAGACCTCGAACTCCTCCGATCCGTAGCTCTCCTCGTCCTCGACCCGGTACCGTGTCCCGAACTCCGTGCGCGAGCGTCGGCGCAGTAGCACCGGCCAGTCCACACTTGCTCCGAGTTCGCGCAGGTTCAACGCGAACGACCCGTCCACCTCGAAACCCCGTCCGCCTCCGAAGAGGTCGCGGTGCCGCCACCCCGCGCGCACCTGGATCGGGTGATCGCTCCAGGTGCCGATGCCGATCCGGGCGCTGCGCAGCTCGCGCAACGTCAGGTCGACCGTCATCTCCAGAGTGTTCGGGGCGGTGCGATCGGCCCGCACGCGTACCTGCCGGAACAGGCCGAGATCGCGCAGGTCGCGGCGGGCGTTCTCGAGCAGGACGGGCGTGAATCGCTCACCACCCGGGCGTTCGATGCTGCGTCGCGCGAGGTCGCGGATGTCGTCGTCGGCGCCGCGGATCTCCAGGCCGTCGAAGCGGAAGCGTTCGGTCGAGGTCACGACGAAGGTCACGACGACCTCGCCCGGATCGTCGAGCGCGATCTCGGATTCCACCTGGGCCCGTGCGTACCCCGCTTCCTCGAGATGGCGGCGCAGCGTAGCCCGGGCGGCCTTGACGGCCTGGTCGCGGAAGCGATCACCCTCGGCGAGAGCGGCGTCGTCCTCGCGGGCCGGCGGATCGAACCCCGGCGGGAGTCCCTCGTGTCGGATCTCCTGCACGCGGGCGGCGACCCCCGGATCCACGCGGAAGACCAACGCCACGAGGTCGTCGCCGGCGGTCTCGGCCTCGACCTCGATCTCCGCGCGGGGAAAACCGTGACGGGCGAGGAACAGCCTCAGACGTTTGCGGTCGCGTTGGAGGGCTTCGGCGCCGAGCCGGGCCCGATCGACGGTGAGGAAGCCACGACGCGGTGTCAGTTCGAGCCCCGTGCGTGCACGGCTCGACAGGTCCGACGGCACGCCGTCGATCTTCAGGCTCTCGACACCGTCACCGTGGAAGCGCGCGGGATCGGCGGCCGCCGCCGGACACGGGAAGACGAGGAGCAGGAGAAGGCCCGCCATGGCCCACGGTCGCACGCGTCCGAGTGGACCGACCCGGATCCCGAGCGCCGCCAAGTGCACGTTGCCTCCCCCGCGCGTGCGATCACCCGCCGAACTCGTCGAGCACGTTGCGGGCGATCACCAGCTTCTGGATCTCGCTCGTACCCTCGTAGATCCGCGTGACGCGGACGTCGCGGTAGTAACGCTCGACGTCGTAGTCCTTGCTGTAGCCGAAGCCGCCGTGGATCTGCAGGGCCTTGTCGGCACAGCGACCGGCCATCTCGGTGCAGGCAAGCTTCGCCATGGCCGCCTGCTTGCCATAGGGCTTGCCCTGATCCTTCAGCCACGCGGCCTTGTCGGCAAGGAGATGTGCCATCTCGAGTTCGGTGGCCATCTCGGCCAGGTGCCACTGGACCGCCTGCAGCCGGGCGATGGGCTTGCCGAACTGCTCGCGCTCGAGCGCGTAGCGGGCTCCGACGTCGAGACAGGCCTGGGCCAGCCCCAGCGCCTGGTAGGCCACGCCGATGCGGCCGCCGTCGAGCGCGCTCATGGCGATCTTGAAACCGATCCCCTCGGGACCGATGCGATTCTCCTCGGGCACGAAGGCATCGGCCATCACGAGCGAGATCGCGTCGCTCGAGCGCAGGCCCATCTTGTCCTCCTTCGCCCCGATCTGCAGACCTTCGGTGTCGCGCTCGAGGAGGAAGGACGAGATCCCCTTGTGGCCGTCGTCGCTGGTGCGCGCCATGACCACGAAGAAGTCGGCGTGGTGGCCGTTGGTCACCCAGATCTTCTCGCCCGTGACACGGTAGCCACCGTCGACGCGCTCGGCGCGGCTGGTCAGGCCGGCCGCGTCGCTGCCGGCCCCCGGCTCGGTCACGCAGAAGCTGGCGATCTGGCCGTCGGCCATCTTCGGCAGGTACTTCTCCTTGAGCGCATCGCTGCCGTACTGCATGACGGGGTAGCTGCCCACGCTGTTGTGCACGGCGATCATGATCGCCACGCCGGCGTCGACGCGCGCGAGCTCGCGTACCACCAGGCCGTAGGTGTGCGTGTCGAGCCCCACTCCGCCGTAATGCTCGGGGAAGCTCAGACCGAAGAAGCCCTGCTGCTTGATCTTCTCGAGCAGCTCGCCGTCGATGATGCCCTCGCGGTCCATCTTCGCGCACAGGGGCTGGATCTCGCCGCGGGCGAAATCACGCACCCCCTTGGCGAAGAGTTCCTGGTCCTCGCGCAGTTCGAAATCCATGACGTCTCTTTCTGCCGCTTCCGTCGCGATGCGATCAGGCCAGGGCCGTAGCCGAGATCACCATCTTCTGCACCTCGTTGGTGCCCTCGTAGATGTCGCAGATCTTGGCGTCGCGCATGAGCTTCTCGACCGGGTACTCCTTCGAGTAGCCGTTGCCGCCGAAGATCTGCACGGCCTCCTCGGAGCAGTACACCGAAGCGGTCGAGGCCGCGAGCTTGGCCAGGGCACTCTCGTTCGAGTGGCGCCGGCCCTGGTCCTTCACCGCGGCCGCGCGGTAGGTGAGCAGGCGGGCGGCCTCGGTGCGCAGGGTCATCTCGGCGATCTTGAACTGGATGGCCTGGAACTGCGCGATCGGACGACCGAACTGCGAGCGCTCCTTGGCGTAGGCGATCGAGTGGTCGATCGAGGCCTGGGCGATGCCCAGTGCCTTGGCGGCGATGCCGATGCGTCCGCCGTCGAGGGTCTGCATGGCGATCTTGAAGCCGTCCTTGATCTCGCCCAGCAACTGATCGCCGCGCAGCTTCACGTCGTCGAGGGTGATCTGCGCGGTGTCGCTGGCGCGGATGCCCATCTTGTGCTCGGTGTGCGCCACCGCCACGCCCGGCGCGTGCGCGTCGACCACGAAGGCGCTGATGCCCTTGTGTCCCTTCGTGAGGTCCGTCATGGCGAACACGATGAAGGTGTCGGCGTGCGCGCCGTTGGTGATGAAGTTCTTGGTACCGTTGAGCACCCAGCCGTCGCCGTCGGGGTTCGCCGTGGTCTTCTGTGCAGCGGCGTCGGTGCCCGCCTGGGGCTCGCTCAGGCAATAGGCGCCGAGCTTCTGACCGCTGGCCAACGGCTCCAGCCATTCCTCTTTCTGCGCGTCGGTGCCGAAGGCCTGCAGCGGCCAGCAGGCCAGCGAGTTGTTCACCGACATGATCACGCCGACGCTGCCGCAGGCCCGGCTGATCTCCTCGACCGCCAGGATGTAGCTGAGGTTGTCCATACCGGCGCCGCCCCACTGCTCGGGCACGGCGATCCCCATGAAGCCCAGCTCCCCGAGCTTCTTCACGGTCTCGGCGGGGAACTCCTCGTTCTGGTCCCACCGGGCGGCGTGGGGAGTGATCTCCTTCTCGGCGAACTCCCGCGCGGTCTTGCGGATGAGCTCCTGCTCGCTGCTCAGGTCGAACTTCACGTCGGTTCTCCCGTTCGGTGTTCCAGGGCGCTCCGGGGCGGATTCGGGACGGCGGTGCGCGGTCGCCCGGCCGGCGGCGAGCGCGACCCGGGCGGCGGCGGGCCGACACGATACGACACCGAGGCGGCCGCGGCGACCTCCGGGAGCGGTGATGGCTCGGAGTCGCGATGATCTGCGATGGATGCGGTGTGCATCGTCGCACAGCCCTCGAGAGCGCACCACATCGGAACCCGACGCCCGCTCCCGGCCGGGCCGCCGCCCGGATCCGGACTCGGTCCTACCTGAATCCGAAGGGGATGCGATCATCTGGTCCTGATCTTGTCGCCCCCGGCCCCAGCCCGACCGGACCGATGACTGGATCCCGACGGAGTCTCGACGTCTCCGATGGCCTCGCGGCCGCCCGCATCCGGCCTCTGCGCCGCGCGCCGGGCCTGGGCAAGAGCGAACTCGCCGATCGTGCGGGCGTGAGTGGTCACTTCCCCGTCCGGCTCGCACGCGCGTGGACACGCACCTTCGCCACGCCCGTCCGCTTCGACGCCGTGGCCCCCTGGTCGGACGACACGTGGCTGGTCGGGCTGTGGTCCAGCGATACCCACGCCGGTGCACTCGTCGCGCTCGACCGCGCCACGGGTCGCGAGCAATGGCGGGTCGCGCCGAGTTCAGACAGCCTGACTGCGGTGTTCGGTTCCGGGGATCTGGTCGGAGGCTCGTTCGTCACGAGGGCAGGGACGGGCGCGGACCTCGAAGGAGACGGGACGCCGGAGTTCGTCGTCGTCTTCCACCACGGACTCCACGCGCCGGCCGTGGTGATGGTGGTCGAATCGGACGGGACGATCCGGTCGCGCTATGCGCACTACGGCCATCTGACCGGTGTCGTCGCCGCAGACGACGGCGTCACTCCCGTACCAGGTCGGGGCCGACCTCACCGCGCCTCGCCGCGCAGCTCCTCCACCTGGGTCTGCCAGTTGCCGAGAACGCGGATCTCGCGGCGATTGGTGTCGTCGCTGTCGCCAGCCACCGTGATGAAGCGACCGTCCGACGCGACGTCGAAGTCGCCCGCGCGCGAGGTGCTCAACAGCCCCTGGAACAGCTCCGTGGGAACGCCGAGCTCGAGGTCGTCGTCGTCGCGCACCACTACCGACACCAGGGCCGCGTCCTCGAGACGGACGAAGAACAGCTCGGTGCCGTCGCGCGACCACAGGGGAGTGGTGCCACCGCCGGCCGAGGCCTGCCAGACCGATCCGTCGTCGGGGTAGCCGCGCACGTAGACCTCGGGCACGCCGGTCTCGTCGGAGACGTAGGCGATCCAGCGGCCGTCGGGAGAGATCTCCGGCTCGCTCTCCGACTCGGGGGTCGCGACGAAGGGTCGGGGTTCACCTTCGCCGTTCATCGGTCGCACCCAGACGTCGGTCTTCCCGGCGTGGCCGGTGACGGTGTAGGCGAGGAGATCGACTCCGGGTGACCACGATTCGGGCGTCCCGCGGTTCGCGCCGCTCGCGATGACGCGGGTCCGTCGGGAGCCGCTCACCTCGAGGGTGACGAGTTCGCCGGCTTCCATCCGGTCGAAGAGGATGCTCCGACCGCCGGGGGACCACAGCGGATCGTGGGTGTCGTCCTCCTGGACGATCCGCGCGAAGGACCCGCGGTCGAGGTCGAGCATCCACAGTTCACAGCTCGAACCGGTCCGGCGCGCGAGGACGCGGCGCCCGTCGGGCGACACCCGGGGTTGGGCCCAGGACCCCTTCAGGTCCGACGCGTTCGATCGGGTCCCGTCGCGGTCGACTCAGGTGAGGTAGCGTCCCTGGCCCTCGACGGGAGCAGGAACGTAGACGAGCAGGCCGGTCGCGGAAACGTCGAAGCAGAAGCTGCCGTCGACCATCTCGGTGACGACCACGGCGCCACCGGTGACGCGCGCTTGCTCCGCATCGAAGGGGAACACGGCGGTGCCCTGAGAGGTGCGGTCCTGGACCACCAGGTGACCGGGTTCGACATAGCGCGCGAGGAAGACCCCGTCGAGCACCTCGTGCCGCGTGCCGTCGTCCCGGAAGGCGACGATCCTCTCGCGCCCGCCACCGATGACGGTGATCAGGGCCGTCCTGCCGTCGGGCAGGGCCTCGGGAAGCCACACGCCGGTCTCGTCGTCGCCCTCCGCCAGTCGGGCGAAGACCGCGACCGGTCCTCCGTCCTCGCGCACCCGATACATGGCGACGTCACCACTCTCACCACCGCCCCCGGGACCGAGGTAGATCCAGCCGTTCGGTCCCCAGTCGGCGGAATTGACGTTGGCGACGGGAGCGACCAGCTGCGCCATCCCGCCCGTGACCGGCACCTTGTACACCGCGTCCTGGGTGACGAAGCCGATCCATCGACCGTCCGGCGAGAAGAACGGAGCGTAGCCGTCGGTCGTGCCCGCGATCTCGCGCGCCTCGAAGCTGTCGAGATCGCGGATGTACAGGCTACCGCTCAGACCCGAGCGAACGGCGAAGACGACCGAGCGACCGTCGGGCGAGATCACCGGCGTCATGCTGGGACGCAGGTTCCAACCGCCGAGGCGATAGCGGGCCGGCGCGGCGTCGGCGGTCGTGTCGTCGAGACCGGAGGTCGCCGTCCACATGGCGGCGGCACCGAGTATGGCGGCGAGCACCGGGAGGGCGACGGTCGCCAGGCGACGCGACCGGCGCCTCGCTCCACTGCCCGTTTCGATCGCTGGCATGGTCGTCGACGAACTCGAAAGACCGTCGCGGAGCCAACTCAACTGCAACTTGACGTCGTGCGCGCTCTGCAGGCGGTCGTCGGGGTCCTTGGCGAGGCAGGCGTTCACCAGCCGGTCGAACTCCGGCGGCGCGAGACCGACCCGCTGCGCCACCGGTTCGGGATGCGTGTGCAGGATCGACCCGATCAGGCTGGCCTGCGTCGCACCTGCGAAGGCGCGCTCGCCGGTGGCCATCTCGTACAGCACGCAACCGAGTGCCCACAGATCACCGCGGGCGTCGACCTCGAGACCCTCGATCTGCTCCGGGGCCATGTACTGGAAGGTGCCGACGATCGACCCTTCCTGCGTGAGGGGGTGCGCGACCGTCGGCGATGCCGCCTCCGTGAGGTCCCCGCTTCCCGATTCCGGCACCGTCACCCGCGCCAGCCCGAAGTCCATGAGCTTCGCCCCCGCGCGGGTGATCATCACGTTGCCCGGCTTGAGGTCGCGATGGATCACGCCGGCACGGTGCGCGCGGTCGAGGGCATCGGCGATCTGGGCACCGTAGGTCAGGACGTCCTGCATCGGCAGCGGACCGGAGCGGAGCCGCTCGTGCAGGGTGACGCCCTCGACGAGCTCCATCACGAGGAAGCGCGTGTCGCCGTCCTCGCCAACGTCGTGCAGCACGCAGATGTTCGGATGATTGAGCGACGAGATCGTCTGCGCTTCGCGACGGAAGCGCGACTGGACCTCGGCGTTCGCCGCGATGTTCTCGGGCAGGACCTTGATGGCCACGTCGCGGCCCAGGCGGGGGTCGTGGGCGCGGTAGACCTCGCCCATCCCACCCTTGCCGAGCAGTTCGGTGACTTCGTAGTGGGCGAGTGTACGGCCGATCAAATGGGGCGTCTCCGCGGCGGCGGTCGAGCATAGCCCCGGGGCCGCGGGGGGTCAACGTGGCGGGTGGAACCCCGGAATCCGGCCCTCCCCTACGACCCGCAGGGTTCGAAGTCGTCCGCCTCCGGCGCGCAGAAGTCCGGCTCGACCGACGTGTTGCCGCCGACCCCCTCGAACTCCGCCAGGAGCCCCACCCAGTCGCCGTCGACGTTGCCGAACACGTTCGTCGTGCGCACCAGCAGTTCGGCGAAGGCTCCTCCGAGCGGCTCGCCCTCGGGCGCGTGCACCAGTGCACTGCCATTCAGGGCGAGAACGTTCGTGAGGAGATCCGACGACGTGGAATACAGACTCGATCCCCCGCCTTCCTCGTCGGCGCGTCCGGCGAAGCCTCGGGCCCGGTTCGCGTGGAAGATCGACGCGTCGACGTCGATGCGGACGTTCTGGTCGAGACGGATCGCACCACCGCTGCTGTCGCCTTCGGTGTCGATCGACACGCCGTTGCGTGCGAAGACGCACCAGTTCACGAAGGCACGCGTGTCCCGCAGATGGAGCGCGCCCCCGTGGCGGGCTTCGTTGTCGAAGAGATCGACGTCGGCCAGCACGAACCGCGACACATCGTCGATCCGCATCGCTCCGCCGTCGGATCCGCCACGGTTGCCGCGGAACGTGCCTCCGTCCACCAGCACCTGGCGGGCCCGTCGCACGAAGACGGCGCCCCCACCTGTGCGGCTGACGTTGTTCTCGAAGGTGCAGCTCCTGAATTCGAGGTCCTGCACCCGGTGGGCGACCACGGCGCCGCCGACGGCGGCCTCGGGGGCGATGGTGTCGTCGGTCTGGTTGTCGACGAACGTCGATCCCAGGACCTGGACGGTGCCGAGCGTCGCGTCCAGACGAAGAGCCGGTCCGCTTTCTCCGCGGTTGTCTCGGAACGTGCACTGGCGGACGACGACGTCGGCGTAGCCCCTCACGGCCAACGCCGCGGCACCCTGCTCCGCCTCGACGTCGCGGAAGACGCACGAATCGAACACGGCCTGGGCGAAGGAGCGGGGCGCGTCGATGCGCACCCCCTGCGTCGAGGACTCGAACACGCAGGCGTCGACGAATACGTGATCCCCGTCGCCGGCCGACAACAGGACCTGCGTGTCCCCCCGGACGCGGAGGCCGCGAATCCGGGCGGGCCGACCGTCCTGGATCCGATCGCTGGTCTGGACGACCGGCCACGACCCGCCACCCAGTCCGGTGGCGTCGATCACCACGCGATCGGCGCCTGCACCGATCAGGTGCACCGAGCGCGGCACGACGAGGTCGCGCTCGGCGTAGGTGCCAGGCCCCACGAGTACCGTGTCGCCCACCGTGGTCGCGCGGAGGGCCTCGCCGATCGACGAGAAGTCGCCGGGGATCACGTACCGCGTGGGATCCGGCTCCGGATCCGGGAACAGGGGATCGGGATCGTCGTCGGAGCACCCGACGACCGCGACCAACGACAGGAGGAGCGCGCGGCGGCGCAGGGGGACGCGCATGGCCGATCCTCGGCTTCGGGACACGGAATGGGCGACCGGGTCACGCTTCCGTTCGCAGGACCACGAGCCGCTCGGGCGAGCGCCGGATCACGCCACGCTGGATCATACCGCCCCGGTGGCGTTCGCAGAAGCACTCTTCGGCCTCACGCCCGGATCTCCTCGAACTCCCCGATGTCGCGGTTCTTCCGCACGTTGCGCGCGTCGAACACGCGCCCGTTCATCGCGACATACACGCCGTGGGGCATCGACTCCGCGAAGGCCAGCGCCGCACCCAGGTTGAACAGCCCGTCGCTCGAACCGAAGGCGAAGGGGATCATCGCGCCGGTGAGCACGATCGTCCGTCCGTCGATCCCCGCGTCGGCCAGCGCACGCGCGGTATCGGCCATGGTGTCGGTGCCGTGCGTGATCACGATGCGCTCGAGTTCGCACTTGCGGCACTGGTTGATGATCAGCTCGCGATCGTGGTCGTCCATGTCGAGCGAGTCGACCATCATCAGCGTGCGCACCTCCACCGGCACCCGGCAGCGGCCGAGTTCCAGCATGTCGCGCAGGTGGGTGTCCTTGAAGAACAGGCTGCCCGTGCGCTCGTCGTACTCCTTGTCGAAGGTGCCGCCGGTCACGAAGATGCGGATGGGGTGGGACATGGATGCGCTCCGTGGGTTGCAGATGCCCGGTGGAGCGTCGAGTCTGGACCGCGCTACGGGACGGGTCAAGTCGGCGGCGTCCGTGCCCCCGCGGGGCCCCCGCGAGCCCCGGTGGGACTCGTCGTGGGAGAACTGCAATGCCCAGACCGGATCGGCGCCCGGCGCTCCCGATCGGTGCCCCCGTGCGCGACGGTCTCGCCTCAGAACGACCCACGGATCGACAGCCCGACCGGCTGCGCTCGGATGCGTGCCGCCTCGAGCTCCCGCAGCAGTGCCGCACGACGGACCACGACGTCGTCGGGAAGCCCGGCATCGTGCCATTCCGTGTCGACCATCTGGTCGCCGATGATCAGCCCGGTGACCATGGCCAGCGGCAGGATCAGCACGGTTCCCAACCAGTGACTCCCGCGTTCGTCCACGTCGATCAGAGCATCGTCCGGGTCGTCGTCCGGAAGAGTGAGCATGCGCAGGAGGAGCCAGGACCCACCGAAGATCAGGCCGAACTGGGCACCCCGGCCGGTGCCCGGGATCTCACGCCGGATCTCGATTCGCTCGACGTCCGCGGCCGGCACCTCGAAACGGTCGAGGTCCGCGGCCGGCGCGCCTCGGCGGTGCTTCGGGAAGACGTTCACGACCAGACGTCCCTGGTCGATCTCCTGGAGACGTCCCGACACCGTACCGGTCGGAGTCGTCACCCGGATCGTGTCGCCGCGCCGCACCGTCTCGGCGGCGCTCGCGGGCGCACCGAGAACGGCGAGTGAAAGACCGGCCATCAGGATCGACATCGTGAGCATCATGGACACCGCTCCTCGATCGAGTGCACGGGGACGAAGTGCTCGGAGTGCCACCGTCCCTCGGGTCGTGGATTGCGATGCCCGGGCCAACCTCGGCGCAAACCGTCGACTCCGACTCGATGGGTGGTCCAGAGGCCCAGAACTGCACTCTCGGGATCACACGGGGTGGGATGTGGTGACTCCGATCGTCGCCGTCCGATCACACGCCTGTGCACCACCGGTCACGGCTCGAGACCGGAACGGAACGAGCCGCGATCCAGTTGGGCGCATGTCGCCCCTTGACCGGACCCCGACGGCGTCCGATCGTGGCGCCGCCTCCGATCGTCGTCCTCCACCGACGGAGCCGCCGTGGGCCTGCTCGACATCGTCCTGCCCGTCTTCCTCGTCATGGCTCTGGGCTACGGTCTGCGGCGCGGTGGCTTCCTGACGGCCGAGGCCAACGGAGTGCTCACGCGTCTGGTCTACTGGGTGGCCGCGCCCGCACTGCTCCTGCGCAGTGCGGCGATCACCCCCTTGCAGTCGGGAACGCACCTGACCGGTCTGCTCGTCATGGCCGCGGTCACGGTGCTGGTCGCGGTCGCGGTCTATCTGTCGGCCTTGCGCACGCGGCCGTCCCGGCGGGGCGTGATCACCCAGGGCGCCTACCGCAGCAATCAGGTCTTCCTCGGCTTGCCGCTGGTCCACAACGCGTGGGGAGCCGAAGCGGTGGGAGAGATCGCCCTCGTCGTCGGCCTCATGGTGGTCGTGTACAACGTCCTCTCGGTGCCGGTACTCGCCCTGCCCCATCGCGCGGAGAGTGCGGCACCCTGGGTCGGCGTGATGCACGGCGCGCGCTCCATCGCGACCAACCCCCTCGCCCTCGGATGTCTGATCGGAATCGCGTTGTCGGCGATCTCGATCACGTTGCCACGAGTCCTCGACACGTCGCTCGAACTCGTCGGACGGGTCGCCCTGCCCCTGGCGTTGATCTCGGTCGGAGCGGCACTGGACATGGCCCGATTGCGCCTCGAACTCCCGATCACGGCTCTCGTCACGATCCTGAAGTTGGGGGTGTACCCGGCCCTGGTGATGTTGGGACTGAGCTGGCTCGGGGTCACGGGACTCATGATGAAGGCGGCGGTCCTGGTCGCGGCCACGCCCACCGCGGTGGCGAGCTATCCCATGTCGGTGGAGCTCGGTGGTGACGAACGCCTTGCATCGGGACTCATCGTCGGGACGACATTGGCGTCGCTGCCGGCGATCGTGGTCTGGCTGTGGGTGCTGGGCGTCTGAGGGATCACGACGACGCGGAGACCAACGCGACCGCGCTCGCCGCCGCGGATCCGACGTCAGTCGCAGATCCCCGGCACCTCCACCACGCCGCGGTAGGCCTCGTAGTAGTTGGCGATCTCGGCGGACCCGCGGATGGTGATGTCCACGAAGTCGGCACCGACGTTCGACACCACGCCCCCGAACTGGTTGGCCATGAGCTGCGAGATGATCTGGTCACCGGTCAGCAGCGCCACGCCGTCGTAGCTGCCACGCACGCGCAGCCTCTGTACGAACGGCATGCGCACGTTGTCGAAGGTCGCGATCGAGTCGTAGGCCTCGACACCGGTGAAGGGCGGTACGGTGATCTGGCGCTGGCTCGAGACCTCCTGCGTGAAGCTGTCGCTCTGCTGCCACGTGTTCGTGCTGGTCTGCGTGGTCGACGTGGTGTAGGTGAAGCTGTTCGTCACGTCCACCGAGGCGCTGGCACTGATGGCCTTGAAGGCCCCTCCCACTTCTAGACCGGTGGTCACGCTCACCGAGTTCTCACTGCTGCTGTAGAGTTCGAGACTCTCCTCGGTTCCCACGGTGGTCGTCCGCGTCTCCGACCGCAGGTTCCCGATGGTCTCGGTGAGTTCTCCCGGGCTGCAGTTGCTGAGCACCGAACGGTAGGCGAAGTCCAGACGGGCGGGCGGCACGATCGGCGGTTCGAAGCGCCTACCGAGGTCCTGCACGTCCCACTCTACGTTCGCCGCGAAGGCACGGAAGGGCAGATACTCGTCGCCCCCGACCTCGTGGATCGAGCCGTCCTCACCGTAGAGCCCGGTCGCGAAGTTGGTCCCGCTGCCCGAAGTGAGCCGGATCCGCGCGTTCTCGTCGCGCTCGATGTGGAACTGGAACTGCCAGTTCGGATCCTGTGGATCGACGTCCTCGGTCGTCGCTCTGAGACCGATGACGTCGTTGCGGAGGTAGAAGGGCCCCAGGTCCTCGAACTCGTAGTAGATCAGGTAGACGTCGTCGAGGGCGGTGGCCTCGAAGTAGAACCGAAACTCGTCGAGGCGATCGGGGTCGAACTCGGGATCGAGCAGGACCTCGAAGTCCTGCGACGGGCCCGGCACGCTCGAGAGACGCCAGACGTGACCGTCGACCGGGCTCCCCTCCTCGAGGGCCTGGATGATGTAGGGCTGCCCGGGGAAGATGCTCAACTGCGGGTAGATCCTCGGCAGCGTCGTCGTGACCGCGAAGAGCTGACCGGAGCTGTCCAGGGGCAACGGACCGTCGTAGGTGGCCAGCTCCGTCTCCTGACCGTCGCGGACGACGATCGACACCGGCACACCCCCGGAGAGGGTCTCGATCTG
>Ga0102937_1000995_pt1 | contig 12904 bp, 10 predicted proteins | sample SalPonR2_B_D1_MG_FD_78213 | JGI IMG/M metagenome (GOLD analysis project Ga0102937, IMG submission 78213) | Salt pond soil microbial communities from South San Francisco under conditions of wetland restoration - Salt Pond MetaG R2_B_D1_MG | ecosystem: Environmental > Aquatic > Marine > Intertidal... | reverse complement strand
GATTCGGGATCAGCGCCGTGGTGATGACGATATCGACCTCCGGCGCGAGTTCGCGGAATTTCTCCAGTTGTTTTTCCCGAAATTCCGGGCTGGACGGGGCCGCATAGCCCCCGGTTTCCGCGCCGTCGGTCTGTCCGCTGTCGTCACTATTGTCATCGTCGAAATCCAGAAACACGAATTCCGCGCCCATCGACTCGATCTGCTCGGCCACCTCGGGGCGCACGTCGAAGGCCATCGTGATGGCCCCCAGGGCCACCGAAGTGCCGATCGCCGACAGCCCTGCGACGCCCGCACCGACGACCAGGACCCGCGCCGGCGGAACCTTGCCGGCCGCGGTCATCTGACCCATGAAGAAGCGGCCGAAGTTGTTGCCGGCCTCGACCACGGCCCGGTAGCCGGCGATGTTGGCCATCGACGACAGCGCGTCCATCTTCTGCGCCCGGCTGATGCGCGGAACCATGTCCATCGCGAGCACGGTCATGTGCTTGGCGTTCATCTTCTCGAGCAGCGCCTCATTGGACGCCGGCCAGACGAAGCCGATCAGGGTCTTGCCGTCCGGGGCCGCATCGAGCTCCTCGGCCGACGGCTCACGAACCTTGACGATCACATCGGCGTTCTTCCAGAGATCCGCGGCCGAAGCCACGACCTCCACGCCGGCGGCTTCAAAGGCTTCGTCGGTGATCGACGCGGCAGTACCGGCTCCGGACTCGACGATACATTCGTACCCGAGCTTCTGTAGCCGGCCCGCGCTCTCGGGCGTCAATGCAACCCGGGCTTCGCCCGGTGCGGTCTCTTTTGGTGCACCAATCTTCATTCACGTGCTCCTGTTGCCTGTCGCCCGAGTGTAGCGTCAATCAAAAGCCGGGTGATCGAAATTTGCTGTCAGCGCCCCAGGTCGCGGTCGAGCAGGTCCAGTCGCTCCGGCGTTCCGATATCCAGCCAAGTTCCCGGATAGTGCTCGCCGGACACACGGCCGGCGGCAATGGCTTCTTCGAGCACGGGGCGCAGCGGCTGAATGCCCGGGGGCAGAGCTGCGAACATCTCGGAGCGAAACAGCCCGATGCCGCTGTAGGTGAATCGATGCTCGCCGTCCAGCACCACCTGGCCGTCCGACAGCGCGAAGTCGCCCTCGGGGTGATGGGCCGGGTTGTCGACCAGCACAAGGTGTGCGTGGCCGACGGGTTTCACTCCTGTCAGCCTTGCAATCGGAAAGTCGCAGTGGACGTCACTGTTGACCACCAGGAAAGGTTCGTTGCCCAACAACTCCAGCGCATGACGAATGCCGCCGGCCGTCTCCAGCGCGCCTTCGGGTTCACGCGAGTAATGGATTTCGACGCCCAGGGCGGAACCGTCGCCCAGCGCGTTCTCGATGAGCATGCCGTGCCAGGCCACGTTGATCACCAGCTGTTCTATTCCGGCGGCGCGCAGGCGCTCGATCTGGTGGACGATCAGCGGTTTGCCGCCGGCTTCGAGGAGTGGTTTGGGGATATGGTCGGTAAGCGGCCGCATGCGTTCGCCGCGGCCGGCCGCCAGAATCATCGCGCGCATGACGAACCTTTCGCGTTGGTTTCAGTCCCGTTAATGTAGCCTCGCAACTCGATCGGATGTTGCAGCCCGGTCGCTGGCAGGCATGGGTTAGGCTGCAATTTCAGATATTAAGGAGTACCAACGCGCCATGATGTCATCACTTCGTTCGGCTCTTGCGCTTGCGCTGGGTCTGCTGGCCGCGACCAACGCGCTTGCCCAGCCCGAGACGCAGTACAGCGAACTTTTCGAATCGCTGCAGGCAGGTTTGTACACGGTTGAAGTGGTCGATCGGATCAGCAACAACAAGAATGCCCAGGGAAGCGGATTCATCGTGACCGAAAAAGGGGTGCTCGCCACCAACTATCATGTGGTCTCCGAATTCGTGCAGGATCCCGATCGGTATTCGCTGCGTTATCGCGATGCGACTGGCAGTACCGGCCCGCTCGAGGTGCTCGAGGTCGACGTCCTGCACGACCTGGCGCTGGTGAGATTAGGCGACGGCGCTGTGCCCGATGCGGTACAGCCTTTCGAGCTGGCCGGCGCGGAGCCGCGCATGGGTGAAACCATCCTGGCGCTGGGCAATCCGTACGACATCGGAATAAGCCTCGTGCCCGGTACCTACAATGGCCTGCTCGAGAATCAGTATCGAAAGAACATCCATTTCACCGGCGCGCTCAACCCCGGCATGTCGGGCGGGCCGGCGGTCACGACCAGCGGTGAGGTGATCGGTATCAATGTCGCGGGCGCCGGCAATTCAGTCAGTTTCCTGGTGCCGGCAAGCAACCTTCGGGCTCTGCTTGCGCGCGCCCCCGAAACGCCTTCCTCGCTCGAAAACATGCGAACGCGAGTGGTTCAGCGGATCATTGATCACCAGGCCGAGATGATCGACAAGCTGCTGGCCGGCGACTGGTCGCTGGAAGCCTTCGGTCCACTGATGATTCCGCGCGAAATCACGCCGTGGCTTTCGTGCAGCGGTTCGGGGAACGAGGCCGATCCCGAAACACCGTGGGTGGAGAGTCACTCGAACTGCACGCTGAACGATCGGATCTATCTTTCGCGGACGCTCGATACCGGTCCGCTGGAGCTGATTTTCGGCTGGTACCAGAGCGACAGCCTCAACGAATTCCAGTTCGCGCAGGTATTCGAGCAGACCACCTTCATGCCGTTCAACCGCACCGGGCAGGACGATGTGACCGAATTCGAGTGCCGCGAAGACTGGATAGCCATCGACAGCCTCGCCCCGGCTGAATTCAAGGCCAGCTACTGTTTGCGGGCCTACCTCGACTATCCGGGCCTGTATGACGTGCTCTACGTGGCGCGTGCGCTGATGCCCGATTCCGAAGGGCTGCACGTGCACTACACGCTGGCCGGTGTGGGCCGCGACAAGGCAATGGAATTCCACCGGCACCTGATGGGGACGCTGTCATGGAAATGATCGTCGAACAGCTGGGCACTACCAACAACGTGCTCGATCGGCAGAAATTCGATCATCATTCGGTATGGTTGGGGCGCGCGTTCGACAACGACGTGATCCTGTCGGACGAGCACGTCGACGCCGCCCACGCCAAGCTTGTGTTCGATGACGAGGGCCGCCTGTGGCTGGAGGACCTGGGCAGCGTCAACGGCATCCGACGGCCGAGACACAAGGCGCATATCGAGCGCACCGAAGTTCGCAGCGGCGAAGTTTTCCTGATCGGGCGCAGCCGGATTCGCGTCTACCTGGGTACGCATCCCGTGGCGCCGACGGTGAAGATCCGCCTGTCGGAGGTGTTTTTGCTGTGGCTGGGCAAACCCCAGGTCACCGTGATGCTGGCGCTGGTCTACCTGGCCGCGAAGGTGTTGGGCGCGTGGCTTTCGACCATCGGCGAATTCCGCTGGAGCCAGGTGATCGAGCGCAACCTGGGCGAAGTCATGACGTTCTTCGCGCTGGCCGTCGGGGTTTATTTCCTGTCGGTGCTGTTCAGGCGCGGGGGCAATTTCCTGGCCCACCTCAGCGTGCTCATCCTGGTATTCCTGCTGTCGTCGGCGCTGGAGTTCGCCCTTTCGATCGCCGTGTTCAGCAGCGGTGATGGTGGGTACCCGGTGCTGGACTGGCTCGACTCGGCGCGTGGCTATCTGATGCTGTTCATTTATCTATGGAGCATCCTGTACCTGGCGTTTCACATCTCGTTGCTGCGGCGAACGCTGATCAGCGTAGTTGTCGTCGCGGTGATGCTGGGCGTGAACAACCTGCCCGAGGACTCGATGCGACGCTTCGTCAGCCAGCAGGCGTTTCCGCTCAAGCAGGAATGGCTGCCGCCGGCGCTGCTGCTCGGCGAGCCCAGGCCTGCCGAAGAATTCCGCGAAGACGCCGAGGCGCTGTTCGATGCGGTGGACGAGAAACGCTCCGAGGCGCTGGAAGAGCGCGAAACTGAAGAGGCCCGGTCGGGATCCGGCTCAGAAGAGGAGCCGTCGTCGGCTGGCGGGGAAGCCGAGACCGAAGGAGGAGCACGCGGACCCGAATCAGATGTCGAATCGGGCCCGGGCGCGCCAGATGCCGAGCAGCCGATCGAGTAGCGCGAGTTCGGGGTTGCGGTCGATCGCGGCCTTGAGGTAGGCGAAGAACCGCGGCGCGTCTTCGAGGTACTTTGGCTTGCCGTCGCGGTAGCGGATACGGGCAAATATGCCGAGGACCTTGAGGTGGCGCTGAACGCCCATCAGGTCGCAGCTGCGCCGCCACAGTTGCGGGTCTTCGGGCACGGCCAGACCGTCGGCCAGCGCGCGTTTTCGATAATCTTCCAGCCAGCCGTCGACCCGGTCGGGCGGCCAGCTCAGGAAGGCGTCGCGGTACAGGCATACCGGATCGTAGGCGATGGGTCCGAGCACCGCGTCCTGGAAATCCAGGATGCCGGGATTCGGGTTCGAGACCATCAGGTTGCGCGGCATGAAATCGCGGTGGACGAATACACGGGGCTGGTCAAGCGCCCAGCGGATCAGCGTCATGCAGACCATTTCCCAGTCGTCCAGCTCCGCGTCGGTCGGCACCACCGACCAGTGCCGGGCGAGAAACCAGTCGGTGAACAGGCTGAGTTCGCGCAGCAGCATCGCGGCGTCGTACTCGGGCAGGCCGGTGGCGTCCACGTCGCGCTGCATCGTTGACAGCGCAACCATTGCATCGTCGAACATCGTGTCGGCGTTTTCTTCGCGCAGAACATGATGCCACGGCCGGTCACCCAGGTCGGTCAGCAGCAGAAAGCCGCGGTCACGGTCTTCGGCCAGGACTTCAGGTGCGTTGAGCCCGGCTTTTCGCAGTCGGTCGGCAATGTCGACAAACGGGCCGGTGGCTTCGCGCTCGGGTGGTGCATCCATGAGTATCTCCGACCGCTCCGCGCCGATGATCCGGAAATAGCGCCGGAAGCTGGCGTCGCTCGAAACAGCTTGCGCTTCGCGGATTTCGAACCGGGCCCTGGTCGAGGCCCAGTCCAGAAGTTGCCGGGCGCGCGAGTCGGGCGGCGAATCGGGGTTTATTGGATGGCTCGACACGGCTGGTTGCTCCAATGGTTCGCAATGCAGAAGGCGGGTGCGCGCGCTTGACCTGACCGCACCGGCTCGCAGAAACGGAGCCCCGGGCACCGCGCGGATACCATTTAGGTTAAAATAATACCAAATTGGTCTTGTTTTTCACAGCTTCGATGGCACTATAACAGTGGAGCTTTGATCTGGACGGCGAGCAATGCTGAGAATCGGAAAGCTGACGGACTATGCAACCGTGGTGATGGCCGAGTTGGCCGAGCACCCCGGGGAATGCTGGTCCGCGTCACAAGTGGCCGAAGCGACGCGGCTGGAGCTGCCGACCGTGGCCAAGGTGCTGAAGACGCTGGCTCGCTCGCGCCTGATCGAATCGGTGCGCGGTGTCAACGGCGGCTATCGCCTGCACTATTCGCCCGATTCGGTATCGGTCGCCGCGATCATCCGCGCCATGGAAGGCCCTATTGCGCTGACCGAATGTGGTCTGGAGCCGGGGCTGTGCTCGCGCGAGCACGACTGCAACCTCAAGGGCAACTGGCAGCGTATCGGCGAAACGGTCGAAAACGCGCTGGAGTCGCTGACGCTGGCCGACCTGGCCGCGCCGCGCGACCCCGGTCTCAGGCTTGTCACGCGCACGTCGCCGGCGGCCGAACCGCGCAAATGACAGTATGAGTAATCTTCAATCGAAATCATTGAATGGTGTGGTATGAGTGAAACCCAGCAGCAAGTCGAGGAACTGATCCAGGGCCGTTACAAGGCGGGCTTCTACACCGATATCGAGTCGGAGTCCGTCGGTGCCGGTCTGAACGAAGAGATCATCGCGATGATCTCGGCCAAGAAGAACGAGCCCGAGTGGATGCTGGAGTGGCGCTTGAAGGCGTTTCACCACTGGCAAACCATGACCGGACCGAACTGGGCCAAGCTGAACCTGCCCGGGATCGATTTCCAGAAGATCCACTATTACTCGGCGCCCAAGCAAAAAGACCGGCCCAAGAGCCTGGACGATGTCGATCCCAAGCTGCTGGAGACTTTCGACAAGCTCGGCGTACCGTTGCACGAGCGGGCGCGACTTGCCGGGGTCGCTGTCGACGCCGTATTCGATTCGGTATCGGTCGGGACCACCTTTCAGAAGGAACTCAAAGAAGCCGGCGTGATCTTCTGCTCGTTTTCCGAAGCGGTGCAGGAGCATCCTGAACTGGTTCGCGAGTACCTCGGATCGGTCGTACCCTACCGCGACAACTATTTTGCCTGCCTGAACTCCGCAGTGTTTTCCGATGGCTCCTTCGTCTACATTCCCGAAGGCACCAAGTGTCCGATGGAGTTGTCGACCTACTTCCGCATCAACGCGCGCGATACCGGTCAGTTCGAACGCACGCTGATCATCGCCGAGCCCGGCGCGGAAGTCAGTTATCTCGAGGGCTGCACCGCTCCGATGCGCGACGAGAACCAGCTGCACGCTGCGGTGGTCGAGTTGGTGGCCAGAAAGAAGGCGAAGATCAAGTACTCCACGGTGCAGAACTGGTACCCGGGCGACGAGAACGGCAAGGGCGGCATCTACAACTTCGTGACCAAGCGCGGCGATTGTCGCGAGGACGATTCGCGTATCTCGTGGACGCAGGTCGAGACCGGTTCCGCGATCACCTGGAAATATCCGTCCTGCATCCTCAGAGGCGATCGTTCCGCCGGTGAGTTCTACTCTGTGGCATTGACCCACAACCACCAGCAGGCCGATACCGGCACCAAGATGATTCACCTGGGCAAGAACACGTCCAGCAAGATCATTTCCAAGGGTATCTCGGCCGGCAAGAGTTCCAACAGTTACCGTGGGCTGGTGCGCGTGGCCAAGAAGGCCGAGGGCGCTCGCAACTATACCCAGTGCGACAGCCTGCTGATAGGCAAGACCTGCGGCGCACACACCTTCCCCTACATCGAATCGGCCAACCCGAGCGCGAAGATCGAGCACGAAGCGACCACCTCGCGCATCGGGGAAGACCAGCTGTTCTACTGCCAGTCCAGGGGGCTGGACGAAGAGGAAGCCGTGGCGTTGATCGTCGACGGCTTCTGCAAGGAAGTGTTCAAGGAGCTGCCGATGGAGTTCGCCGTCGAGGCCAAGGCGCTGCTCGAGATCTCGCTGGAAGGGGCGGTGGGATAAAGACAGGTTCAAGGATAAAGGTAAAAGGTAAAAGCAATTTCGGTTTTATGTCCTGGCGAATCTGTATGCAACTGACAATTTCGCGGCGACAAGGATGACCCTTAACCCTTAACCTTGAACCTTGAACCTGAAATCATTTTTTGTTCCGGCGCATGACGCCGAATACAGACTGGAAAGTATTGCAATGCTGAATATCAAGAACCTGCACGTCGCCGTCGGCGGCGAGGAAATCATCAAGGGGCTGGACCTGGAAGTCGGGCCCGGCGAGTTGCACGCGATCATGGGCCCGAACGGTTCCGGCAAGTCGACGCTGGGCTACGCGCTGGCCGGGCGTGACGGTTACGAGGTCACCGACGGTTCGGTCGATTTCGCCGGGCAGGATCTGCTCGAACTCGAAGTCGAGCAGCGTGCTGCGGCCGGGTTGTTCCTGGCGCTGCAATACCCGGTCGAGATTCCGGGGGTCAACAATGCTTATTTTCTACGCGCCGCGTTGAACGCCCAGCGTAAGGCCAGGGGCGAAGAGGAAGTCGACTCCATGGCGTTTCTCAAGATGGTGCGCGAGCAACTCAAACAATTGAAGATGGACGAAGCGCTGCTCAAGCGCGCGGTCAACGAAGGCTTCTCCGGCGGTGAGAAGAAGCGCAATGAGATCGTTCAGCTCGCTGTGCTGCAACCGAAGCTGGCGATTCTCGACGAGACCGACTCGGGGCTGGACATTGATGCGCTGAAGCTGGTCGCCGAGGGCGTCAACCGGTTGCGCGACGAGAACCGCTCGTTCATCGTCATCACGCACTACCAGCGGCTGCTGGAATACCTGGTGCCCGATCGCGTTCACGTGCTATCCGACGGACGCATCGCCGAAAGCGGCGACCGCTCGCTGGCCAAGCGCCTGGAGCGCGAGGGTTACGCGTTTCTCGACACCGCGGAGGCCTGATTCCCAATGTCGGCACTGATCGAAAAATTGATGCCGCAAGCCGCTGCCGAAGACGATGGCAGCTTCGGGTCTTTGCGCAGGAAGGCGCAGAAAGTCCTGATGCAGCACGGCTTTCCGCACCGCAAGACCGAGAACTGGAAATACATGCCGCTGGGCCTGCTCGAGAAGCGCACCTTCAGCGACGCCGGCCCCGGAGAATCCGAAACGCCTTCGCCTCCATCGTTCCCGTTCGATGCCGGCGTGATTCACTTTCACAATGGCCGTCTGGATCCCGAGGCCTGCCGGCTGCCCGACGGCGTCGCGCTGACCGGCATGCTGCCTGCCGACATCGATGTTTCGATTCTTGACGACGCCGGCCCGGCCGATGCGTTTGCCTGGCTGAACCTTGCACGCTTCGAGCAGGGCTGGAAGCTTCTTGTTGAAGGCCGGCCGGATCAGCCACTGGTTATTGCCACGACTTGCGACGACGATTTCGATGTGGCGGTTCACCCGAGATTGACCGTGGCACTGGCCGACGATGCGGCGCTGACCCTGGTCGAGGCCCAGAGTGGTCAAGGTGCAGGACTCATCAACAGCGTGCTGGATCTTCGGCTGGGCAGGCAGTCCAGTTTGACCCACGTCGTTGAAAGGCGCTTCGTCGAAACCGCCCTGATTCAGCGCACCACGGCCCGGATTTCGGAGTCGGCCACCTATCGGGCTTTCGTGCTCGACGGCGGCGGCCGGTTGACCCGGCAGGACCTGGTGGCGGAGCTTGCGTCACCCGGTGCGACGGCCGGGATTTCGGGCGTTGCAACCTTGTCGGGCCGCGCGTTGGTCGACTATCACACGGCGATCGAACACCGGGTGGGCGGCACGCAAAGTCACGAGAACTTCCGGATTCTGGCCGACGACCAGTCGGTGGGCGTATTCAACGGGCGCATTCATATCGTGCGCGGCGCCGACGACAGTCACTCGCAGATGAATACCGGCAACCTGCTGCTCAGCGAGAACGCGCGCATCAACACCAAGCCGGAGCTGGAAATTCATGCCGAGGACGTCACCGCCAGCCACGGCGCGACGATCGGCCAGCTCGACGACGACGCGCGCTTCTACCTGCGTTCGCGGGGCCTGAGCGACACGCAGGCGATTGCGCTGCTCAAGTACGGGTTTGCGGCAGCGGTATTCGACACCATGGCGCCGGGCGCGGTCCGCGACTGGCTGACCGACAGACTCAAGGAGTACCTCTGATGGCCGCGACGCTGGAAAGCCGAAAGACGCATCAGGCGCCGGAAACGTCCGGATTCGATATCGATCGAGTACGCGCGGAATTTCCGATTCTGTCTCGAGAGGTTCACGGCAAACCGCTGGTCTATCTTGACAGCGCGGCTTCAGCCCAGCGTCCGCAGTCGGTGATCGACGCGGTCAGTGACTTTTACGGCCGCTACAACGCCAACGTGCATCGCGGCGTGCACCAGCTCAGCGTCGAAGCTTCCGAGGCTTTCGAGCATGCGCGTTCCACGGTTCGCCATCATCTCAACGCGCAGAGCGACCGCGAGATCGTGTTCACGCGTGGGACGACCGAGGCTGTCAACCTGGTGGCCCAGTCTTACCTGCGGCCTAAGCTGGAGCCGGGCGACGAGATTCTGATCACCCACATGGAACACCACTCGAACATCGTCCCCTGGCAGTTGTTGTGCGACCAGACGGGCGCAGTGCTCAAGGTGGCGCCGATCAACCGTCGCGGCGAGTTGCTGGTCGACGAACTGGAAGCCCTGATCAGCGAGCGCACCCGTTTGATCGGTATCGTCCATGTCTCCAACGCACTGGGCACCGTCAACCCGGTGGCCGAGGTGTGCCGGATCGCGCGCGAACATGGCATTGCGACGCTGGTCGACGGCGCCCAGGCGACACCGCACGTGAGCGTCGATGTACAGGCCCTGGGCTGTGATTTCTACTGCCTTTCGGCGCACAAGATGTACGGGCCCACCGGCATCGGCGCACTTTACGGGCGCGAAGCCTTGCTGGAAGCCATGCCGCCATGGCAGGGTGGGGGCGAAATGATCACGCGGGTGAGCTTCGAGGGCACCACGTACAACGACCTGCCGCACAAGTTCGAAGCCGGCACGCCCAACATTGCCGGAGTGATCGGCATGGGCGAGGCGTTCCGGTTCATCGAGCGCACCGGCATTGAATCGATAGCACACCACGAAGCCGAACTGCTGACTTACGCCACCGAGCGGATGCAGGCGATCGACGGGCTGACTATTATCGGTACCGCTGAAAAAAAGGGTCCCGTGGTTTCGTTTACGCTGGAGGGCGCCCACCCGAATGACATCGGCACCATCGTAGATCACTTCGGCGTCGCAATTCGCACCGGCCACCACTGCGCAATGCCCGTGATGCAGTTTTTCGATGTTCCGGCCACGGCACGAATCTCTTTCGGCGTCTACAACACCACGAGCGAAATCGACGTATTCCTCGATGCGCTAGGCAAGGCGCGTGAGATGCTTGCCTGAACGATCGCGCGTTGTTCGCCGTCGGACGCCTCGGCCGGGCCGGGCGTAAACAACGGCGTCGACCCAGGCCTCGACAACCGATACGCTCCTAATTCGGGCCGGCGTTACAATGCAGCAAATTCCAAGTCGGAGACCGTCTATGCGTACCCTGCTGATCTTCCTTGCCGCAATAGTGGTGATTGTCCTTGGCCTTTGGGCCACCTTGGTGCTGTATTTCGACGAAGACAAGCTCAAGCAGATCGCGACCGAGCAGGTTCGCGCACAGACCGGACGTGATTTGATCATCAACGGGCCGCTGAAGCTCGATTTCTTTCCCGGTATTTCATTGGTGGCGTCGGATGTCGAGCTTTCCGGCCCCGATAATTACAGCGGACCGGATCTTTTTACGGCCGACGAGTTTCGCATGTCGCTTTCGCTGATGCCGTTGCTCAGCGGCAACGTGGAAACCGGCGACATCGGTCTGCAGGAGGCCGAGGTCAACATTCACACCGATCTTTCCGGTATCAGTTCGCTTGACGGACTTGCCGGCGGCGAGGCGCCGGCCGAGACCACATCACGCCAGGCCAACGTATCCACCGGCCAGATCCGCCTCAGCGGAATCCGACTGAACGTCACCGACGCCGCGACGGATTCGCGCCAGGTCTTCGTAGTCGATCGTTTGCAGGTCGACTCGTTCAGTTACGACAAGCCGGTGCCCTTCGAATTCCAGGGCAGTGTCGGCGAACCACCGGTCATCAGTGATATCGATCTCAAAGGTGAAGTCGTCGTACCTTCCGGTGCCGGGCCCATCCAGATCGCTCGACTGGAGGCGGATGCCAACCTGTCGGGCGTGGACATGGGTCTTTCGGGTAGCGGCGAAATTCGACCGGGGCCGCCGCTGGCGGCGAGCTTCGCCGATGGACGAATCCAGATTGGTGACAGCGAATTTACGACGGGGTTTTCCTACATTGATGGCCCGCGGCCGAAACTAGAGGCCACGCTGGAAGGCGATATGCTCGACGTGGACGCATTGCTGGCGTCGATGCCCGCCCCGGCGGCTCAGTCGCCGGCATCCGGCAACTCCGGCGCGGCCCCTGAAGAATCGCCGTTGCTGCTGTTGCGCGACGTGGACCTGGACGCCGAACTGGTCCTGGAGGAAATGAAGATCTCGGGCCTGACGCTCAACAGCATTCGAACCAGAGTGCTCGCAGAAAATGGCCTGGTCACCATCGATCCGCTCTCCGGGGCCTTGGCCGGCGGTCGTCTGGACGCCGTCGGTCGGGTGGACCTCAATGCCGAGCCGCCCTCGATAAGGCTGTCGCCGGTTTTCGACCTGGAAAGCCTGGGACAGGCCCTTGCGCCCTGGGGTATGGATCGATTTCTGACCGGCTCGGGCGTGCTCGATCTCGACCTGAACGCGCGCGGACTGGACGTGAAGTCGATCCTTGGGTCGCTGAACGGTGGCGGCGAGTACGATTTCCGCGACGGCAGCATCAAGGGCCTGAACCTCGACGGCATGGTGCAAAGCCTTGCCGCGCGCAATGTTGCCGAGGCAGTGCGGACGGGCGTCGGGGGCACCACGGCGTTTCAGACGCTGGAAGGCGTGGTGTCCATAGAGGACGGCACCATCAGTCTCCCCGGAATGCAAATCATCACCGAACTACTGGGAATCAGCGGCGACGTGCGCATCGGCATGGCCGACTTCAGCCTGGACGGGCAGATTCGTCTCGAGGGTGAACGTCTCAACCAGATTCCGATCGCGCTGGAGGGCACGCTGACCAAGCCTCGTCTGGTACCGGACGTTGGGGATGCGCTCAAGGAAGAAGCTGGACGGCGGGTCATGGACTTTTTGAAGAAGCGTGGCGAAAGCGAAGAGGAAAAAGAAGAGGGAAAAGAAGCTGGCGATGGCGGTTGATGGTGGTTGACAGCCTGACCTCGAGTGCGACCGTGAGGGAGCACATCCGGGCGGCATGACTGATCGTGTGCTGGAGGACCACGCCGGGGACACCGCCCGCAAGGCTCTGTTTGCAGGGCTTGGTGCCTATTCGTTCTGGGGGCTGGTGCCGCTTTACTTCAAGCTGGTCGCCGCCGCGGGCGCAGACGAGATAATTGCCCACCGGGTGGTCTGGTCGGTTGGTTTCCTGGCGCTGGTACTCGCGTTGCGTAATCGACGCAACTTTCGTGCGCATATAGCGATCAGCCCCAGGGTCGCAGCTGCGCTGATGCTGAGCGGCGCCCTTGTAGCGGTCAATTGGCTGGTCTTCGTCTACGCGGTCAATTCCGACCAGGTGCTGTCGACCAGCCTGGGCT
>Ga0102937_1000986_pt1 | contig 12962 bp, 9 predicted proteins | sample SalPonR2_B_D1_MG_FD_78213 | JGI IMG/M metagenome (GOLD analysis project Ga0102937, IMG submission 78213) | Salt pond soil microbial communities from South San Francisco under conditions of wetland restoration - Salt Pond MetaG R2_B_D1_MG | ecosystem: Environmental > Aquatic > Marine > Intertidal... | reverse complement strand
GTTCAAGTAGCGTCTGCTACGTGACAGTCATGAAAGCACCGCACCGCGTCATACTCGCCTCGGTTCTCGCATGCGTCGTCGGCTCTCCCGCCCCCGCGCAGATGCGCGAGTTGGGGCAGGACGAGCTCCGACGGAGCGTTCAGACCGGTGAGAGCGTCTCGCTCCAGCGGATCCTGTCTCTCGTCTCCTCGCGCGTGGACGCTGAAATCCTTGACGTGCGCGCGTTTGAGGGTGGCGGGATCTATTATCGGGTCCTGATCAAGCAGGCAAACGGCAGGCTCGGTTCCGTCGTGCTCGACGCCGGGTCCGGTCAGTTCATGGGTGCGAAGTCGTCCGTTGCTCAGGACGTCGTCAAATCCGCAAAATCGTCGAGGTGGTCCGGCAACAGCCTCACCGCACCCGATCGCGCCGGAAAGGCAAATCAGTCGGGCGGCGTGAACGATCGCGGCCGAAGCAGCATCGGCAACAACTCCGCTGGCAGCACCGGTGGCGGAAAAAGCGGCGGCAATGCCGGTGGCAACAACGGTGGCGGCAATGCCGGTGGCAACAACGGTGGCGGCAATGCCGGTGGCAACAACGGTGGCGGCAATGCCGGTGGCAACAGCGGTGGAGGCAATGCCGGTGGCAACAACGGTGGAGGCAATGCCGGTGGCAACAACGGTGGCGGCAATGCCGGTGGTAACAACGCTGGCGGCAAGAAGTAGCCAACTCGGGCCATAATTCCGCCAACTCAGGCCGTTACTCCCGCCTCATGAGAATTCTCGTTGCCGAAGACGACCACATGCTCAGCGAGCAGATCAAGGCTGCACTCTCTGCGGAGGGCCGCGCCGTCGATACCGCGACCGACGGTGAGGAGGCGCATTTTCTCGGCTCCACAGAATCCTATGATCTCGTGGTTCTCGATATAGGCCTGCCCGAAAGGGACGGGATATCGGTGCTCAAGCAGTGGCGCGGGAACGACATTCAAACGCCCGTCCTGATCCTGACCGCGCGCGACGGCTGGTCGGAGCGGGTCGACGGGCTGGACGCCGGGGCGGACGACTACATGACCAAGCCCTTCCACATGCCGGAGCTCTCGGCCCGGATCCGGGCGATGCTCAGGCGGCAGGCAGGACGGTCGAGCCCGGTCTTCCAGAAGGGCCCGGTGGTCTTCGACACGCGGACCAACAAGGTTCTGAACAACGGCATGCAGATCTCGCTGACTGCGCAGGAGCTTGCCGTGCTGTCCTATCTCTTCCACCACGCCGGTCGCATGGTGCCTCGAACCGAGTTGTCAGAACACATCTACGAATATGACTGCGACCGCGATTCGAACACGATTGCCGTCTTCGTGAACAGGCTGCGGAAAAAGCTGGGCAAGGATCTGATCCAGACCGCCCGCGGCCAAGGCTATCAGATAGACCTCGACTGATGCAGTCGCTCCAGAGACGCGTCATTCTCGGCGGCGTGGTCTGGGCCGTCATAGCCATTCTCGTCGGCGGCTTCGCCCTTCTCTCCGTATTCGACCAGATCGCGAACCGCCGCTTCAATGCCCTGCTCGAGGAGCGTCACACCCAGATCGTCGTGGCGCTCGCGAACAGCGAGATTCCGGATCAGATCGGGGCGTTTCTCAACGATCCGGCGTACCAACGCCCGTACTCGGGGCGCTATTGGCAGCTGAACGGCCCGGCCGGGGAGGTTGTCGCGTCCCGATCGCTGTTCGATACCGTACTGCCGCTTGCGGAGGCGCTTGCGCCCGAGCCGCAGATCTGGACCTCGGACGGGCCGGACGGCCCGGTGCGCGGGCTGCGGCAGACGATCACGCTCGACGACGGGTCGCGATGGGTCGTCTCGGTCGCCGCGGGCGTGTCGGCTCTCCAGGCCGAGCGGGAAGAGATGCGCATGAGCGTGGCCATCGCCTTCGGATTCGTCGGCGTCCTCGGTATTGGGGCCGCAGCGCTCCTGACCTCGCTCATCCTGAAGCCGCTACGCAAGCTGAGTGACGATGTCGTGCATCGATGGGACTCCGGAAAGCCGCTGGATGTCGGCGAGTATCCGAGCGAGGTGGCGCCGCTCGTGGGCGATATCAATCAGCTGATCGACCGGAACCGCGAAGTCATCGCGCAGGGACGGCGGCAGGCCGCGGACCTTGCCCATGCGCTCAAGACGCCGTCTGCGGCGCTCCGGAACGAGCTCGTTTCGATCAGCAGGAAGGCCGATGGCACGGCGCCGCTTTTCGACGCGCTCGACCGGATCGATGCGCAGATCATCCGGTCCCTCGCGCGGATGCGCGCGGCGAATGCGTCGAAGGTCGTGAACCTGAGAACCGACCTCGGCAATTCTATTTCACGCCTTCGTCGGCTGTTCGGCGCCTTGCCGGATACCGCCCAGACTTCGATCATGGCAAAGACGCCGGTTGAACTCGAGGTCGCCGCCGATGCGCAGGATGTCGAGGAACTCTTAGGCAACGTGATCGAGAACGCGGTCAAGTGGTGCGACGCGCAGGTGGTGATTTCGACAGAGGCGGCCGGCGACATGGCCGTCGTCCAGATCGAGGACGACGGACCCGGGATCGATCCGCACTACCGCGAGACTGCGCTCACGGCCGGCACACGGCTGGACACGGCCGTCCCCGGAACCGGCCTCGGCCTCTCCATCTCGAGCGATCTCGCCCGCGCGTATGGCGGCTCATTGGACCTCGGTGCATCGGAGCGACTTGGCGGGCTGGCGGTATCGATCAAGCTGCCCCTCGCGGCCGCCGGTGTATCGGGCCGCGCGTCGGACCCGCACACGGGGCTGCCCAAGACGGCTTAGGGACGCGAAGGCGCTGTTGGCAGGAAAAGAAAAGGGCGATCCGAAGACCGCCCAAATCCGCAGGACTGACCGAGCGCATCAGGCGAGCGTTCGCTCTACCTCTTCCCGCTCGAAGATCTCGATGACGTCGCCGGGGCGAACGTCCTCGTAGTTCTCGAAGGCCATGCCGCATTCCTGACCCGACTGGACCTCGGCGACTTCGTCCTTGAAGCGCTTGAGCGTCTTCAGCGTCCCCTCGTGAATCACAACGTCTTCGCGCAGCAGACGCACGCCGGCCGACCGGCGGGCGATGCCTTCTGTGACGAGGCAGCCCGCGACCTTGCCGACGCCGGAGACCTTGAAGACCTCCTTGATCGTGGCGTAGCCGATGAAGCGCTCTCGCACCTCCGCCGACAGCAGGCCCGATGCGGCTGCCTTGATGTCGTCGACGAGGTCGTAGATCACCGAGTAGTACCGGATCTCGACGCCCTTCTGGTTGGCGCTGTTGCGCGCGGGCGCATTGGCGCGGACGTTGAAGCCGATGACCGGCGCGCCGGACGCTTCGGCGAGGCCGATATCGCTTTCGGTGATCGCGCCCACGCCGTAGTGGAGCACGCGCACGCGGACCTCTTCGTTGCCGACCTTCTCGAGCGCCTGGACGATCGCCTCGGCCGAGCCCTGCACGTCGGCCTTCACGACCACGGGCAGTTCCGAGACATCGACGTCGGCCTTGGCCTTGGCCATCATCTGTTCGAGCGTCGTGGCGGCCCCGGCAGCGGCGCGCTTTTCCTTGGCCTGCTGCTCGCGGTACTCGGCGATCTCGCGGGCCTGCGCCTCGGTGGCGACGACGTTGAGAACGTCGCCCGCCTCTGGCGTGCCGTTGAGGCCGAGCACCTCGACCGGAACCGACGGGCCCGCTTCCTTCACGCGGTCTCCACGGTCGTTCTCCATCGCGCGGACCTTGCCCCACTGTTCGCCGACGACGAAGATGTCGCCTTGGCGGAGCGTGCCGTGCCGGACGAGAACAGTCGCGACAGGGCCCCGTCCGACGTCGAGCTGAGCTTCGATCACGGCGCCTTCTGCGCGGCGGTCGGGGTTGGCCTTGAGCTCGAGAATCTCGGCCTGCAGCGCGATCGCCTCGAGGAGTTCGTCCAGCCCTTGACCCGATATCGCAGAAACCTCGACGTCCTGAACGTCGCCGGACAGCTTTTCGACGATCACCTCGTGCTGGAGGAGGTCCGTCCGCACCTTGTCGGGATTGGCGCCCGGCTTGTCGACCTTGTTGATCGCGATGATCATCGGGACATTGGCGGCCTTGGCGTGATTGATGGCCTCGACCGTCTGCGGCATCACCGCGTCGTCTGCCGCCACGACCAGCACCACGACATCCGTGACCTGCGCGCCGCGTGAGCGCATCGAGGTGAAGGCGGCGTGACCGGGTGTGTCGAGGAAGGTCAGCGTGGCCCCCGAGTCCGTCTGGACCTGATAGGCGCCGATGTGCTGGGTGATCCCGCCCGCTTCGCCGGCCACGACCTTGGTCTTGCGGATCGCGTCGAGAAGCGACGTCTTGCCGTGGTCCACATGGCCCATGATGGTGATGACCGCCGGACGCGGCGTAAGAGCCTTCGGATCGTCCTCCTGCGCCTGGAGCACGTCTTCCACGTCGGCATCAGAGACACGTACGACGTTGTGGCCGAACTCTTCGATGATGAGTTCCGCAGTATCGGCGTCGATGGTCTGGTTCTGCGTTGCCATGAGGCCGCTCTGCATCAGCGCCGTCACGACGTCGGCCACGCGCTCGGCCATGCGGTTGGCGAGTTCGGAAACCACGATCGCTTCGGGCAGGCGAACGTCGCGCACGACCTTTTCGCGCTCGGCATGGCCGCCCATCGCCTTCTGGCGGGCGCGTTCCTGCTTGCGCTTCATCGCGGCGAGCGACCGTTGCCGGCCGCCTTCGCCACCGGTGAGCGCCTGATTCAGCGTCAGCTTGCCGCCGCGGCGGCTGCTGTCGTCGCGCGCCTTGCCACCCTTGTTGTCCCGCCGGACGTCGCGCTCCCGGTCGACCTTCCGCGGAGCCGGCTTCGCGCCGCCCCGAGCGGCGGGGGCCTCCTCCGGTGCGACAGAGGGGGCCGCGGCCTTTTCCTCGGCCTTGCGGGCACGCTCCGTTGCCTCCCGGGCTTCGCGCGCCTCTTCCTCGGCCTTCTCTCGCGCGCGCTGTTCGCGCTCGCGCTCTTCCTGTTCCTTGGCCTCCATTTCGGCCCGGCGGCGCTCGCGCTCCTCGGCGCGCGCCTTCTCCTCGCTCTCGCGGGCTTCCTGCTCCTCGGACTCGCGCGCCTTCGCGGCGGCGAGCGCTTTCATGCGCCGCTCGAGCTCGGCCTCGGAGATGCCGGCGGGGCGTCTGGACGGATCGCCGGAGGCGGGCGCCGGCGCCGCGCCACCCTGCTTCTGCGTCGCTCCGGGCTTCGGCACCACTACGCGCTTGCGCTTGGTCTCGACCACGACGTTCTTGGTCCGGCCGTGGCTGAAGCTTTGCTTCACCTGTCCGGGCCGCGAGCCGCGGAGACCCAGTGTCTTCTTGCCGTCAGTATCGCTCATATGGTCTTCTTCACCTTTCCGGTGGCAGCGCCACCGCCATCTTCGCGAACGCCCGAGAGCCGCACAGCGTCTTCCCTGAACCTGTCAGCGAGGCCGCCTGCGGCAAGCGCCGCATGTATCACATGTTCACGTCCGAAAGCCAAACCCAATTCTGACGCGCTCAGGACGCCAAAAAACGATCCTTTGCCCCCCGGTGGACGGAGCTTCGATTTGCCCCGGTCCGACCCGTCGGACGCCTGCAGAAGGATGGCCGCCTCTCCCTTCGCGAGCCAGTCCTTCACCTTCTCGAACCCGGTCACCGCCTGTCCCGCCTTGCGGGCCATCGAGAGGAGCTCGACCGTTCTGCGGACGAGACCCGTCTCGACCTCGCCGATCAGATCCCCGGGCAGGGTCACCTGCCGCTTCGCCGACCGCGAGAAGAGGTTCTTCTTCACCGCTGTCTCGAGCGCGGCGCGATCCGCCGAAACCCACATTCCGCGTCCCGGCAGCTTGCCGAGCAGATCGGGGACGACCACGCCGTCGGGCGACACCGCGAAACGGATCAGGCCCCGCTTCGGGTGGGTCTCGCCGGTCGCGATGCAGCGACGTTCGGGGTCGTCCCGTGTCTTGTCCCGTCCGCCGCGCGTCATCGCCGGGCTCCGGAGCCTTCGATCAGGCTTCCGCCTCCTCGATTTGCCCACCTTCGGCGATCTCGTCCTCTGTCTCCTGCTCGAGATCGGCCGGATCGACCCATCCAAGGAGGATGCGAGCGGTCATCACCATGTGCTGCGCTTCCTCGAGGCTGACGTCGAAAGGTTCGAGCAGGCCGTCGTCCTTGACGCGTTCGCCATCGACCGTCGTCCAGCCGCCGGCCAGTTCCCAGTCGGCGCAGGTCGCGAAGTCCTCGAGCGTCTTTACACCATCTTTCGCCAAGGCCTCAACCATCTGGGGCGTCAGGCCCTCGAATTCAATGAGGCTGTCTTCGACTCCCAACTCGCGCGCGGCCTCGAGCGCCTTGCGGTTCTTTTCGTCGATGTAGTCGCGGGCGCGGGCCTGAAGCTCGTTCGCCGTACCCTCGTAGACGCCGTCGATCACCAGAAGCTCGTACTGGTCGACGTAGGCGAATTCCTCGAGATTGGTGAAGCCTTCCGAAACGAGAAGCTGGGCGAAAAATTCGTCGAGATCGAGCGTGTCCATGAAGAGCTTCGTGCGCTCTTCGAACTCGGCCTGCCGGCGCTGGCTCTCTTCCTCCTCGGTCATGATGTCGATGTCGAGGCCGGTGAGCTGGGAAGCCAGACGCACGTTCTGACCGCGCCGCCCGATGGCGAGCGAAAGCTGTTCCTCGGGGACCACGACCTCGATCCGCTCGGCTTCCTCGTCGAGCACGACCTTCGAGACCTCGGCGGGCTGAAGCGCGTTTACGAGGAACGTGGGCATGTCCTCGTTCCATGGAATGATGTCGATCTTCTCGCCCTGAAGCTCGTTCACCACGGCCTGGACGCGGGAGCCCCGCATGCCGACGCAGGCGCCGACGGGATCGATCGAGGAATCGTAGCTTATGACCGCGATTTTCGCCCGGCTGCCGGGGTCGCGGGCGACCGCCTTGATCTCGATGATGCCGTCGTAGATCTCGGGCACTTCCATCTTGAAGAGTTCCGCCATGAATTCCGGCGCCGTGCGGCTGAGGAACACCTGCGGGCCCCGAGTCTCGCGGCGGACGTCCTTGATGAAGCAGCGGATGCGGTCGCCGTTGCGATAGGCTTCGCGGCCGATCTTCTCGTTCCGGCGCAGGATGCCTTCGCCCCGGCCGATGTCGACGATGATGTTGCCGTATTCCTCGCGCTTGACGATGCCGTTGATGATCGTGCCGGCGCGATCCTTGAATTCCTCGAACTGGCGGTCGCGCTCGGCCTCGCGCACCTTCTGGAGGATGACCTGCTTGGCGGACTGCGCGGCGATCCGGCCCATTTCGACGGGGGGCACCTCGTCGACGATCGTATCGCCGGGCTTGGGGTCCTCGAGATACTGCTTCGCCTGCTCCGGCGTGAGCTGTGCCTGGTAGTTCTCGAGCTCTTCCGTCTCCGGATCGATCACGGTGCGGACGCGGGTGAAGGTCGCCTTGCCGGTCTTCCGGTCGATGGCGACGCGAATGTCCATGTCGGCGCCGTAGCGGCTCTTCGCTGCGCGGGCGAGGCTTTCCTCCATCGCCTCGACGACAAGCGCGGGGTCGATCATCTTCTCCCGCGCGACGGCCTCGGCCGTCTGCAGAAGTTCAAGCTGGTTCGCCGAAGTAATGGCCATTCTCACTCCTCCTCGGAAGCGTCGGTCTGGATTTCGTCGTACTGCGTTTCGTCTACGATGCCGGCGGCCTTGCGCTGCCGGAGCATTTCGCGGATCAGATCCTCGGTGAGAACGAGCTTGGCGTCGGAAAGCCAGTCGAACTCGAGCCCGATGGTCACGGGCTTTCCCTGATCCTCGATCTCGATCAGCACCTCGTCACCCTCAATGCCCTGGAGGATGCCCTTGAAGCGGCGGCGGCCCTCGATCATCTCGGTCGTCTCGAGCTTGGCTTCGTAGCCGTCCCAGGTCTCGAAGTCCTTGAGGCGGGTCAGCGGACGGTCGATGCCGGGGCTCGACACTTCGAGCGTGTAATTGTCCTCGAGCGGATCCTCGACGTCGAGAGTCGCGCTGACGGCCGTCGAGATCTCGGCGCAGTCGTCCACCTCGATGCCGCCGTCCGGACGCTCCGCCATGATCTGGAGCGTCTTCGTCTTGCCGCCCATCAGCCGGATGCGCACGAGTTCGTAGCCCATGCCTTCGACGACCGGCGCGACGATGTCGGCCAGACGGCGATCGATGGATGTCTTGGCGATGAGATCTGTCATGTGTCCAAAAACGAAAAAACGGGCGCGCGGCCCGTCGATCTTTCCCGGTGGAGCTTCGGGGGTGGAGGCCGAAGCGCCGCTGTTGGAGGTCATATACGCCTGAGCAACACTGTCTTCAAGCCCATACTGCGGCAACGTGGGGCGAGTTGACACTGCCGGGCCGATGGCGGAAGCACAGACCCGGTTTCTCTCAAGGATCGGGGCGCCTGCTCATGAAGATTGCTATGATCGGCACCGGCTACGTCGGCCTTGTGTCGGGTGTGTGTTTCTCCGACTTCGGGCACGAGGTCGTCTGCGTCGACAAGAATCCCCGGAAGATCGAGATGCTCGATCGAGGCGAGGTTCCGATCTATGAGCCGGGTCTTGACGCGCTTCTCGAAAAGAATGTCGAGGCCGGACGGCTTTCGTTCACCACCGATCTCGCCGCCGCGGTCGACGGCGCGGATGCGATCTTCATCGCCGTGGGCACGCCGACCCGCCGGGGCGACGGTCATGCCGACCTCACCTATGTCTTTGCGGCGGCCGAGGAGATCGGACAGGCGCTGACGGATTACGCGGTCGTGGTGACGAAATCGACGGTGCCGGTCGGGACCAACCGGAAGGTCAAGGAAATCATCCGGAAAACCAGGCCAGACGCCGAATTCGACGTCGCCTCGAACCCCGAATTCCTGCGCGAGGGCGCGGCGATCGATGATTTCATGCGGCCCGACCGCGTCGTGGTCGGCATTGAATCGGAGCGTACGAAGGACGTCATGGGCGACATTTACCGCCCGTTGTTCCTGCGCGATTTCCCGATCGTCTACACCGATCTCGAATCGGCCGAGATGATCAAGTATGCCGCGAACGCGTTTCTCGCGACGAAAATCACCTTCATCAACGAGATCGCCGCGCTCTGCGAAAAGGTCGGTGCCGACATCAAGGCGGTGTCGAAGGGCATGGGGCTCGATGGGCGGATCGGCAACAAGTTCCTGCACGCCGGCCCCGGCTACGGCGGGTCGTGCTTTCCCAAGGACACCTCCGCGCTGGCCCGGATCGGCCAGGAACATGCCTCTCCGATACGAATCATCGAAGCCGTCATCCACGTGAACGATGCGGTGAAGCGGCGGATGATCGACAAGGTTCTCGAGCTTTGTGGCGGATCCGTGAACGGCAAGACGATTGGTGTTCTGGGCGTGACGTTCAAACCCAACACCGACGACATGCGCGATGCGCCGAGCCTCACGATCGTGCCCGCCCTCGTCGGCGCCGGAGCGACGGTGCGGGTGACGGACCCGCAGGGCCGGCGCGAGGGCGAGACGCTGCTGCCCGGCGTCACCTGGGTCGAAGACGCCTACACGGCGGCCGAGGGCGCCGACGCTCTTCTGATCCTCACGGAATGGAACGAATTCCGGGCGATCGATCTCGGGCGGGTTGCGAAATCGATGACCACCGCGCGAATGGCCGACCTCAGGAACGTCTATTCCGACGAGGAAGTCCGCGAAAGCGGATTCGAAGCCTACGTGTCGGTCGGGCGGTAGCGAGACGCCGCCGCAAGACGGCGTCGATGCGAGCGAAAGACCGCGTGAGAAGATGTCTTCAATCGTCTCGCGCGCTCAGCCGACGAAGTTCTGCGTCAGCCAGAACCTGCCGCAATACTGTCCGTCGCCATAGGCTGCGGCTGTGCTCACCATTGTAACGTTGGGGTTCAGGATGTTCTTGCGGTGACCGCTCGAGTTCATCCAGAGCGATACCGCGTGCCGGGCGAGGCTGGCGTAGTTGTGCGCGTGAAGCGTGTCGCCGTCTTGCGAGGCGAACTTGCAGCTTGCTCGGTCGACGATCCGGAATCTTTGTCCGTCGATCCGGTAGCGATGCACCATGCCGATGTTTTCGGCACCGGTTCTCGCGCGGATGTTCGCGGCGCGAATGCGGTCGGAGAGTCGTGCCGTCCCTGAAACATTGCTCCGGTGCGAGAGCTTGCCTGATCGTGCCATCCACGTGCTGTGCGCCGCCGCGATGCGGACCAGCGCGGTATTCGCCGGGCCGAGCGGCCTCAGGCCGGAACGGCAGCGGTGATAGTTCACCTCGGCGCGGACGGCCGCGTCGAGAAGCTGTTGATCCACCCGGCTCGGAACCGGTTGACCGGTTCCGGCAGGCGCGTTTCTTGTGCAAGCAGACGCCGTCGTGGCAGCGATGGCTATGGCAACCCCGACGACGACCCCCATCAGGTGCGTCTTCATGGTTCTGCGATCTGCTCCGTGCCCCCGGATACAGGACCATAAGCAAAATGATGGCGACAAGAGGGCAGGCACCGAGGACACAACGGTTGCGGGATTTCGCCGACTTGGACGCCACGGGTTGTGGATACGCTGCTAGGCGTACCACCAGCGCTCGGCGATGCGGGCCGAATCCATGTCCCAGAGGGCGCCGATGCGCCCGGCATGGCGAAGCCGGGTCGAGTGAGCCATGAGCCCGTCGGCGGCGACCGGCACGATGACCGGCCGCGCGGCGACCTCGGCCTGGAGCGTGGCGAACCGCCGCGCACGCTCACCCGCGTCGAGCGTCGCTCGCGCCTCGGCGAGGCGGAGGGCGTAGTCTCCAACGGGCTCCGGTCCCTCGAGGCTCAGCGACCAGTCCTCGGTCGGACGTCCGGGCCGGAGCCTCGCGACAATCCGGGCCGCAGCGCCGGCCGAGGGCACCAGTCCCGCGCGATGTGCGGCTGCCGTGACCTCGCGGGCCAGTGCTTCGGCACCCGGTACGCGGGCAGGTGCGATCTCGACTGATACAGGCATTCCAGCGACCTCGGGGGCATCCCGCCCTGCGGGATCCAACACGCAACCGTGTCCGTGGAGTGCTGCAGACAGGACCGCCTCACGATCCAGTCGCTGCGCCACGGCGCATGCGATCCGTTGGGCCTCGGCTCCTGCCACGCCTTCGACGGCAATCTCGACAAAGGCTGTTCCCGTGACCGCGGTCTGCGCAAGGCGCCCGTGACGTCGCAGCGCCGGTAGCCACGCAGGATCGGCCATGTTCACCGCATCAACGCGTCCGAGCATCAGCGCCTCCAGCCGGGATGCCGGGGTCGGCATCACCAGCATCTCGATTCGCTCGAACCAGCCGGCGCGGCCGTCCTTGTAGTGGCTCTCCACCCTCTTGAGGACGGCGCGCTCCGAGGTCGTGCCGGAGTCGAGACGGTAAAGGCCGGTGCCGATCCCGGCCACCATCGCGGCGTCGGGCGCCGCGGCGGGAAGCATGACGAGTTGCGGATCGGACAGCAGGAACGGCAGACCCGGGTTGCCCGACTTCAGAACGATCTGCACGCTCTGCGGCCCCAGTCGTCTCACCTGCGCAATCCCTGCCGCGAGCGATGTGTCGCCCTCTCGCGCCGCGGTCATGTGCAGCTTGAGCGTCGCTACGACATCCTCTGCGCCGAACGGGCGCCCATCGTGAAACACGGCGTCGTCGCGCAGCCGGAACGACCACACCCGGGCGTCGGGGCTTGCCGTCCACTCCGTCGCGAGTTCTCCCGTGATCGCGCCATCCGGTCCGATTTCGGTCAGGCAGTCGAAGACGGCGCCGTGCCCGAGGATCCGCATGACCGGATCGAAGGGGATGCGTCCGTCGAAGGCGCGGATGCCCCGCCCGGTAAGGCCGAGGCGCAACGACCCGGATCGTGCCGGAACGGCGTCCGCCGACGTGCCCGAGACGGCGACCATGCCGGCCGCCGCGCCGAGTCCGAGAAGCTCACGTCTGCTGATACGCCGCATCGTCTTCCTTCGCGTCAGGCATCTGCCCGAATCGTCTTATTCTATCATCCCAGACCTGGCCGGCAGACCCGACGGAGTTGATCCGTCGTTCTGACCAGTTCCGCAGTGATCCCCGGTTCTGAAAGCGCGTGTCCGGCCCGCGGCACGATGACAAGACGTGATCGCGGCCAGAGTTCGTGCAGCTTCTGCGCCGAAACCGGCGGACAGATCATGTCGTAGCGGCCCTGTACGATGGTGCCCGGCACCTGTCCGATCAGGTCCATGTTCTCCAGGATCTGCCCGTCCTCCTCCAGAAACCCACCATTCAGGAAGTAGTGGTTCTCGAGCCGCGCGAAAGCCCGGGCGTATTCCGCCGGGCTGTCGCCGCCCGGACCGTCGTTCTCGATCGAGGCGAGCGTATTCTCCCAACTCGCCCAGGCGCGGGCGTGGCGGGTCTCCATCATCAGGTCGCCGGAGAAGAGCCGACGATTGTAGGCTCCGATCAGATCGTCCCGCTCGTCCTCGGGAATGAGATCGGTGAAGCGCTTCCAGATGTCCGGCCAGAACTGCCCCGCGCCGCCGCCGTAGAACCAGTCGAGTTCGGCCTTCGTCATCAGGAAGACGCCGCGCAGGACGAGGTGAAGCGCACGCTCCGGATGGGTCTGGGCGTAGATCAGCGCCAGCGTGGCGCCCCAGCTTCCGCCGAAGACGATCCAGCGGTCGATCCCCAAGACCTCGCGGATCTTTTCGATGTCTCGCACGAGGTGCCAGGTCGTGTTGGCGTCGACGCTCGCATGGGGCCGGGACCGTCCGCAGCCGCGCTGGTCGAACAGGATGACGCGGTAGTGCGACGGGTCGAAATAGCGGCGCATGGCGGGGCTGCATCCGCCGCCGGGGCCGCCATGGAGGACGACCACGGGCATGCCGTCCGGGTCGCCGCATTGCTCGACGTAGGCCCGATGGCCGTCGCCGACGTCCAGCATGCGCTGATCGAACGGGTCGATCGGCG